>Ga0335084_10005214_pt1 | contig 12826 bp, 13 predicted proteins | sample Lox_Sample_44_FD_206721 | JGI IMG/M metagenome (GOLD analysis project Ga0335084, IMG submission 206721) | Soil microbial communities from Loxahatchee National Wildlife Refuge, Florida, United States - Lox_Sample_4.4 | ecosystem: Environmental > Terrestrial > Soil > Wetlands | place: USA... | reverse complement strand
AAGATGTCCTTGAAGCCGTTCATCGCCATGCTCTCGATCATGGCGAGCTGGACGGCCTTGAAGACATCGGCGGGCATCTGGACGCCGCCGGGCTGCGTCGTGCCCTCGCGCAGGCCGGTCGCGCTCACCGCGATCGGCAGCACCGGCGCGACGAGCGTCTTGCCCAACCGCCTCGCGATCTCCACCGCGCGGGCGTGCGCCATGATCGTGTGGCCGCCGAGCACGTCCTGCGGGCCGCGCTCCTCGGTGCCGCCCGTCACGATCAGGACGGACGTCATGCCCTGGTTGTGAATCTTGTCGTAGACCTCGGTGTGCGTCAGCAGCTCGAGCTCGACGATCTTGCTGACGTCGTAGGGGGCTTGCGTGCGAACGATCGCGGCCGCGCCGACGAACATGACGCCGGCGACGAGGATGAGCGCCTTCTTCATACGTCCTCCGCAGAGTGTGGACCCGCCGTCCAGCAGGGCTATCGGGTGCGGCTACTGTAACACCGGCGCAACGGAATCCGAGCGCGTGAGCGGAACTTGCCCTATGCTGGCAGAGCCGGTGATCGTCGCGATTCTCGTCGCGTGCGTCGTGTTGTTCGTGGCCGCCGTCGGGCTGCGCGCGAGCCCCGACGACGCGCTGGGCCTCGTCCGGCAGCGGGGCGTCCTCGCGAGGTCGCTCCTGGCGATGTTCGTCGTCATGCCCGCAGCCGCGGCCTTCGTCGCCAGGACGTTCGATCTGCTGCCGGCGGTGGAGATCGCGCTCGTCTCGTTGTCGCTGTCGCCGGTGCCCCCGCTGCTGCCGGGACGGATGCTGAAGGCCGGCAGCGAGCGGTCTTACGCCGTCGGACTGCTCGTCGCCGCGGCGGCTGTGGCGATCTTCTACGTGCCGGCCGCGGTTTTTCTCCTCGCGAGAGTGTTCCAGCTTTCCGTGTCAATCTCTCCCGTGAACGTGGCAATTCCGGTGGCGAGCACAGTGCTGGCGCCGCTGCTCGCAGGCATGGCGATCCGGCGCCTGGTGCCTGGGTTCGCGGACCGCGCCGCGCAGCCGCTCGCCGCGGCTGCCGGTGCCATTCTGGGCATCGGGTTGGTGGCGGTTCTGGTCGCGACCTGGCCGACCATCACGCTGCTCCTGCGGAACGGGACGCTGGTGGCCTTCGTGGCCTTTTCTGTCGCCGGCCTCGCGGTGGGTCACCTGCTCGGCGGGCCGGCGCCGGGCAACCGCTCCGCGCTCGCGCTCTCCACGGCGGCGCGCCATCCTGGCGTCGCGCTGGTCATTGCCCGGGCGAACTTTCCGGACCAGCAGATGATCCTGCCGGCCATCCTGTTGTACCTCTGCGTGACTGCACTCGCGACCACGGTCTACCTCGCCCTCCGACAGCGAGATAGGATGGCGCACACGGCATGAGTCCAGATCCTCATCGAGGGCTGCCAGTGCGGCGGGCAGGCCCGGATCCCGCGCGTGCGCGGCTGGCGATGATCCTGGTGCACGGGAGAAACGCGGCGGCGGCGAACATCCTCGATGTCGCGCGGCTGCTGGATCTCGAGGACATCGCGTACCTGGCGCCCGAGGCGGCGGGGCACACGTGGTATCCGAAGTCGTTCCTGGCGCCGATGTCGGAGAACGAGCCGGAGCTCAGCTCGGGACTCGGCGTGCTCGCCGACCTCATCGCGTCGCTCGAAGCGCAAGGTCTTCCTTCCGCTCGGATCGGTCTGCTCGGCTTCTCGCAGGGCGCGTGCCTGGCGCTCGAGTTCGCGGCGCGGCACGCCCGACGCTATGCGGCCGTCATCGGGCTGAGCGGGGGAGTGATCGGCCCGCCGGGCACGGCGCGCGACTATCGCGGATCGATGGAGGGCACGCGCGTGCTGCTTGCGTGCAGCAACGTGGACTCTCATATTCCGCTCGCACGCGTCCACGAGACGGCCGACGTCTTCCGGCACCTCGGTGCCACCGTGCTCAAGTTCGTCTATCCAGGGATGGCCCACGCGATCACCGACGACGAGATCGAGAAAGTCAGGCAGTTGCTGAAAGACGGGCACTAGAGGTCGGGCGTCAGGCACGGGGCGGGCCCCTTGGCCGGGTTCGAGGGCGCCGGGCTTGACTTGTACTATTGTTCTAGTACAATAGGAAGCGTTGTGGCGCTCCTGACCGTCGACCACCGGCACCCGACGCCGCTCTACGCCCAGCTCGAACAGGGCATCCGCGGGGCGATTGCGGCGGGCCGGTTGGCTCCCGGCGCGCAGTTGCCGACCGTGCGTCAGCTCGCGGTGGAGCTCAAGGTCAACGCCAATACCGTCGCCCGGGTGTACGTGGAATTGGAGCGCGCGGGCGTGCTCGAAACGCGGCGGGGCGTGGGAACGTTCGTCGCCCAGACGCAGCCGGCCGTCGGATCCCGGCGGGGGCGAGACGCCGAGTTGCGCGCCCTCGTCCAACGGTGTCTCAACGAAGCTGCGGCGCGCGGATTCAGCGCCGCCGACGTGCTCGGCCAGGTTCGGCAACTTAGCGACAGCCAAGGAGGCTGACCGTCATGGCACTTCCCATCCGCTCGAGGACCACCGATGACCTGCGCCCCGCAAGCGGGCCGCGCCTGAACGTGGTCGCTTTCTTCGTGCTCGTGCTGCCGATCGTGGCGGGCGCGGTGGCGTCGGCGCTGCAGGCGACGCCCATCTGGATCATCGCTGGTGCGGTAATTGGCGTCGTGATGGCGCAGTCGCCCAAGATTGCGCGTCAGTGGGAGCGGGCGATCGTCTTGCGCCTCGGCAGGTATGTCGGCCAGCGCGGTCCCGGGCTCTTCTGGATCGTGCCGTTCTTCGACGCCGTGTCGGCCTGGATCGACCAGCGCGTCATCACGACGTCCTTCGCCGCCGAGCAGACGCTGACGTCCGACACCGTGCCGGTCAACGTCGATGCCGTCCTGTTCTGGCTCGTCTACGACCCGGAGAAGGCGGCGCTCGAGGTGCAGGACTACATGCAGGCCGTCAGCTGGGCGGCGCAGACGGCGCTGCGCGACATCATCGGCCGGACGTCGCTCACGGATTTGCTGCGCGGCCGCGAGCGCATCGAAGAGGAGTTGCAGCGGCTCATCGACGGGCGCTCGAACCCATGGGGTGTGACCGTGCAATCGGTCGAGATGCGCGACGTCGTCATTCCCGATTCGCTGCAGGACGCGATGTCACGCGAGGCGCAGGCGGCGCGAGAAAAGCAGGCGCGCGTCATCCTCGGCCAGGCCGAAGTCGAGATTGCGCGCAGCTTCGAACAGGCGGCGCAGGCCTATCGCGACAACCCGACGGCGCTCCATCTGCGCGCGATGAACATGCTCTACGAAGGACTCAAGCAAAAGGGCGCGCTCATGCTGGTGCCGAGCTCGGCCGTGGAATCGATGGGCATGGGCGGCCTGCTGGGCGCGGCGGCCATGCTGCAGCAGAAGCTCACGGCCGCCGGAGGCGGGGGTGAGGTGAAGTAAGGCAGAAGGCAGAAGGCAGAAGGCAGACTGAGAGGAGGTCGTCATGCCGCACAAGGGCGACATCGACAGCAGTCACATCCCGGTGGATGGCGTCGGCGGGTTCGGGCTTCTCGCGGTTGCCGCATTCGTCGTCTACGTCGTGCCGCCGCTTCGCGCGCTGGGCATTCCCACGGTGCTCGGCGGCGCGACCTTCGGGCTCGCGCTCGTGGCCGTCCGCAATCGCAAGACGCGGGGGTGGGCGATCCCTGGCGCTGTCGCCGCGGGGGTCGTCTGTGTCCTGCGAGTTCTGGCGCTCGTTCGCGGCTAGAATCTCTTCGTGAAGATCGAGACCTTCCTGCTCGAACGCTGGATGACGCGTCATGAGACGCACGTCCGGTACGACATCGCCGAAAGCGGCATTCTGCCGCTGTCGATGGGGGACCTGCTCGACCTCGAGCCGGTCGCCGAACGGGCCGCGACGCTCGAGCGGCTCCAGGCGCTCCCGCTCGGCTACAGCGAAGCGCGCGGCACGGAGGCGCTGCGCACCCAGTTGGCCGCGACGTACTCGCGCGGCGACGCCGACCACATCCTCGTCACGACGGGCGCGATCGAAGCGAATTTTCTTCTTTACAACGTGCTGCTCGACGCGGGCGACCACGTCATCGCGCCGTACCCGGCCTATCAGCAGCTCTACAGCGTCCCGCGCGCGATTGGCTGCGACGTGTCGCTCTGGAAGGTCGGGCCGGAGACCGGTTATCGCTACGACGTGGCCGCGCTCGAGCGGTTGGTGACCAGGAAGACGCGCCTCATCGTCATCAACACGCCGCACAATCCAACGGGCGCGATGCTGTCGCCAGACGATGCGCGACGGGTGTATGAGCTGGCGGCCTCGATCGGCGCGACGGTGCTGAGCGACGAAGCCTATCGTTGGCTCGCCGTGCCTGGCGGCGAGCCGTTCGCGCCGCCGATGTTCGATCTCGGGCCGCAGGGCGTGAGCGTCGGCACGCTCTCGAAGCCGTTCGGGCTGCCGGGTCTGCGGATCGGCTGGATCGCCGGGCCGCCCGATCTCGTCCGGGCATGCTGGGGCATGCGCGACTACATCACGCTCAGTCCGGGCAAGCTCAACGACGCGCTCGCGCAGCTCGCGCTCTCGCACCGCGAGGCGATCGTCGCGCGTAATACCCGCATCATCACGGCCAATCTCGCCACGGCCTCTCGCTGGGTAGCCGATCGCGCGGACTTTCTCTCGTGGACGCCGCCGCGCGGCGGGCTGCTCGCGCTCCTCAAGTACGACCTGCCGATGCTCTCGCTCGAGCTCGCGGACCGGCTCGCGACGGACTACAGCGTCATGCTCGCGCCGGGCTCGGCTTTCGGCTACGAGTACCATCTGCGGCTCGGCATCGGTCAGCGGCCGGACGTGTTCGCGGCGGGACTCGAGGAAGCGGGCAAATGCTTCGAGAAGCTCAAAGGCCAGAAGGCAGAAGGCAAAGGGCAGAAGGCAGACGTCAGGACATAGCGGCAACGGACGGGTTCACGGAGCCGGATCCGGCGGAGCGGAGCGCATTCAATCGCCTCTTCTACCGCGATCGCCGTCCGACGTGGTTCGGCCACTGGGTCAGCCAGTTCTTCTGCTGGTGGGCGCGAATCGGGTTGCCGCCGCGATCGTGGTTCGCGCTGCGGGTGCGCGACCGTGTGTCGGGCCGTCTGCGCGCCGACGCGGTCGTCGTGCCTACCGTGGCCGGCGAGCGGTATGTCGTGTCGATGTTCGGGACGATTTCCGATTGGGTGAAGAATCTCGAGGCGTCGCACGGTGATGCCATGATCTGTCATGGCGCCTGCCAGCGCGTCCGCCTCGTGCCGGTGCCGTCAAGCGAGCGCGCCCCGATCCTGCAGGAGTACGTGCGCGCCGCGTCGAGCGGCCGCAAACACTTTCCGCTGGCCGTGGGCGCGCCCCGGGCGGAGTTCGAGGCCATCGCGGGGCAGTACCCGGTCTACCGAATCACCTCGATCGCAGACGAGCCTCCGCGTTGAGGCAGGGGCGGCGTCCATCTCCCGGCGCTATCCGATTAGGACGCCTTGTTGAAGACGTCCACGAAGTCGGAGTCGGCTCGCCCCGAACCGTCGGTGAAGTGAGTGTGTGCCCCTGACACCAGCTGGCCGTTGGAAGACATCGTGAGCGTCAGCGTGGTTGTCTCGAATCCAAAGTTCCAGATCGCGTGAAGGGCGCCGTCGGCGGACTCGGTGGCCTGGACGATGCCCCAGTCGCAGTAGGTCGGCACGCACGATCCCCAGGCGTGGACCATCACGGCGTTCGATTGCAGGGTGATCGCGATCTGCGGGAGGCCCCGCGTTTGGGCGTCGACGTTCAACCACGATCCCACAAAGGGGAGCGGGCTCGGCAGGGCAGCTGGATTCGCCGGGCTACCGCCGCACGCGCCACACCAGAGCAGGACGAGTCCGGCCAGGCAACGTACGCGCATCGGAACCTCCCGTTCCCCAGGGCGGCATCTCCCTGATTATGCTCGCACTTCGCAAACGGCGGAGCGGATCGTGGTGGGCCGCGGAGGGATCGAACCTCCGACCCTCTGGTTAAAAGGCGGCTTCAGCCCGAATCTCCTGCAATTCCTTGAAAGCTCCTGCACCGCGAAATCAGCGTGATTCCGCGGGATTTGCTACATTTCTCGCCGTCGCGCGGTTTCAATCGCTTGCAGTCAGTGGCACAGTTTTGTGCCCACCTAGTGCCCATGCCCAGAGTGACGCTCACTCCGCTCTCTGACCCGCAAGTGCGCGGGCTGCGCGCCGCCGACGTCCGCTACGACGTCCGTGACGGCTTCGCACGCGGCCTGATCATCGCGGTGCTGCCGAGCGGCCGCAAGCAGTGGGCGCTGCGCTACCGATGCCAGGGCCGGATGAGGCGCCTGGTGCTCGGTGATTTTCCGGCGCTCAGCCTCTCGAAGGCGCGTGAGGCCGCCGAACGCGCGCGAGTCCGTCTCCGCGATGGCCACGATCTCGTCGCGGAGCGACAGGCGGCGATGGCGCGGCCGACAGACACCGTGGCGGTGCTCGTCGAGGAGTACCTTCGCGAGCACGCACGGAAACGGAAGCGATCGGCCGCGGAGGACGAACGGATTCTCGAGAAGGACGTCCTCCCGTACTGGCGCAATCGATCCGTCCGAGAGCTGACGCGCCGCGACGTGCGCGCTGTCATCGAGCGCGTGGAGAAGCGCGGGGCCCCGATCATGGCGAATCGGACCCTCGAGATCATGCGGAAGATGCTCAACTTCGGCGTTCGTCGCGATTGGCTCGAGGCAAACCCGGCGGCGCAGATCGACAAGCCAGGCGTCGAACGATCCCGCGATCGGGTGCTGTCTGATGACGAAATTCGATCTCTGTGGGCGCTCCTCGAGCGGTTTCCGGCGACGAGCGAGAAGCAAGCGCCCGGGCGCAAGCGCGCGAAGAGGAGCTCGAGCGGCGATTTTTGCCCGGTCAGCCCCGCGCTGGCGGCCGTTCAGAAGCTGAGGTTGATCCTCGCGCAGCGCGGCGGAGAGATTATCCACATGCGTTGGCAGGACCTCGACCTCGAGGCCGGCTGGTGGACGATCCCAGCGGAGTACACGAAGAACCGTGAGCCACATCGCGTGCCGTTGCCGGCAACGGCCGTCGAGCTGATCGAGGCGCAGCCGAAGCCCGACGACGCCCTGTTCGTGTTCACGGGCCGCCAGGGCGCGCTTGTCGAGGACCGGGTGCGGAAAGCTGGATCTGCTCTTTCGCGCGTGCTCGGATTCGACTTCCGGTCGCACGACCTCAGACGGACCGCCGCGACCCGAATGGCAGCGGCCGGCGTGCCTCGGGAGCACATCTCTCGGGTGCTGAACCACATCGAAGGCGGGCCGCGTTCCACGCGGGTGTACGACCGCTACAGCTACGATGCCGAGAAGCGCCGCGCTCTCGAGGTCTGGGCGCGCGACCTGAAGCGAATCATCGAACAACAGACCGGTGCCGACGTCGTCGAGTTGCGGCGCGCGTAGATTGCAGGAGGATACGCGAGGCGCCCCGACTGTTCTTCGTCGTTCCCAGCCGTCATGTCTGTCGAGAGGTCGAAGAACTCGTTCCTCAAGAGGAGCATTGGTATCTCGACATCTGATAGGGCAGGATTACCGGAAGCGCGAGGCCGCTTGACCGGCCTCCCAGCCGCCTCTGTGAGGAGTTGAATGGCCTTCGACTCGCTTCGCCTCGACGCCCACTCGGCGTGGCGCAGCTTGCGTCACCAACCAATGAGCGCCGCGGCGGCTATCGGCATGCTCGGCCTGGCCATCGGCATTACTGCAGCGATGTTCACGATCGTCGACGCGCTGATTCTGCGTCCGGTCCCGTTCAGCGCACCCGATGAATTGGCCGCGCTTCGCATGACCGGCAGGAACGGAGGTCAATCAACCACTCGGCCAACGGTGTTCGTCGCCTGGCGCGAAGCCCGCGCGTTCACGGCTATCGAAGCCGCCAGACCCTCAGAAGCGGTCGTCCGCACTGAGAACGGAGATCTAGTTCGCAGCATCACCGACGTCACGCCGGGAATCTTCACCATGCTCGGCAATATCCGGCCGGTCCGAGGCCGCATGTTTGATGCGGCCGACGGTTTGCCAGGCACCGATGACCGCGTGCTGATTTCCGAAGGCCTGTGGCGCGCCGGATATCGCGCCGATCCGATGCTCGTGGGTCGCACGATCTCGATCGACAACAAGCCGGTCACGGTCGTCGGGATCCTACCCGCGAAGTTCCGCTTTCCCGAGTGGAACACCGAGCTCTGGCGTGCGGCGAGTTTCGACGACCCAAGCAGCGGACCGAACCTGTGGCCACTGGTGTACGTAAGATTCGCGCCGAATGTGCCGCGGTCCGACGCGCTGAAGCTGGCGACCATCGTTGCGATCCAGGCGGGAGCCCTTCCGGACACGTGGGCCACAAGCGTTCCGCTAGGTGCAGCCAGTCCGGACGAGTATTACGCACGTGCGGTTCCCCTGCTCTCGGCCGGCGCCGCCCTGCTCTTTGTCGTGCTCTGCGCGAATGTCAGCAGTATCTTGCTGGCTGGGCTAGCGTCCCGCCGCCGAGACGTCGCCACGCGCGCGGCCCTGGGAGCGCCGCGGTGGCGGCTCATACGTCAGTCGTTCATTGAAGCCGGGGCCATCGGCATCGGGGGGACCGCGGCGGGTATCGCAATCGCGTGGGAACTCGTTTCGATCGGCCGCGCGACGCTTCCGCCGATTCACAGCCTCAACCCGCTAAATCTTGGTTGGCGCGCATTCGCCGTCACCTCGGCCGCCGGCCTGTTCGCGACACTCTTTGCAGGCATCGTCCCCGGTGTGGTGGGCACACGCGTGGACCCCTACCAATCGCTGCACGTGGCGGGCCGGAGCGACACCGAGACGCGCCGCGCGCGAATCGCCACGCGTGTCTTGCTGGCATCCCAGATCGCACTCTCCTGCATGCTGTTGATTGGCGCCACGGGCCTCGTCCGCTCGTTCGTCAACCTAATGACCGCCGATCGCGGCATCGACACGAGGAACATCATTGTTGCGTGGGTCGCGATGACGGGGAGGGCCTTCGAATCCCCAGAGGCGCGCGACGCAGCCGCTCGAACGCTCGAGGAACAGGCGCGGGCGCTTCCCGGCGTCACGCACGCAGCCTGGTCCTACGGCACGCCTCCGCGTGGCGCCATTGGGTTGGGCCAGGATTGGACCGCGGACGGCGGCGAGCGCGTGAGTCTCGACGTCACGCAGTCCATCGTTGGCGCACAGTTCTTTGACTTGTACGGCATTCCCATCGTGCGCGGACGGTCGTTCCAAGCATCTGACGGCCTCGACGCCGTGTTGGTGAGCGAGCGGCTCGCCCAGGCGTTGTGGCCGGATGCCGACGCCGTCGGCCGGTCAGTCAGCCTGGACAATGCGAACGCGAGCCCGCGGCGGCGTCTGACGTTCCGCATCATAGGCGTGGTCAGAGACACGCATTTTCCGTCGCTCAAACGGAACCAGGATCTGCCGCAGCTCTACACGCAGTATCGAAGCACGATTTACACGCCGATGTTGAGTCTTCGGTGTAACGGCCCTTGCCCGGAATCCGGCTTGGTCCGGCGACGCCTCTCGGAAGCAGCGCCGGGAGTGCGCGTGCAGGCCGTTGACCTGCTCGACGACGTGTACGCGGCGCAGTTTGCGCGTCCCCGCGCCTCAGCCTTGCTGGCGTTCGTGTTTGCTGGCGCGGCGCTCATCGCTGCCGCGTCAGGATTGTTCAGTCTGTTGAGCTTCTCAGTCGCGCGCCGGCGGCGCGAGTTTGGAATCCGCTCGGCGCTCGGCGCGTCGCCGTCGGCTGTACGTAGCTTGGTATGGCAGGATGGACTGACCGTAATCGTGACCGGCATCAGCGCGGGAACGATCGCTGCAGTATTCATCTCACGGTTCTTCGCGGCTCTGTTCTATGAGGTGACGATCGCGGACCCGGTCAGCTGGGGCATCGTCGCGGGCGTACTAGCCGCTAGCATTGCGGCGGCGTCCTGGCCTCCGGCGCGGTCGGCTGCGCTAGCCAACCCAGTGACACTGTTACGCGAAGAGTGATTTCCATCACGGGCAGGCGCGGAAACGAAAGCGGTCGGCCGCAGACCATGAACGGATTCTCAGAAAAGCACGTTCTCCCGTACCGGAGTAATCGATCGGTCCGGGATCTCACGCGCCCGCGACTTGCGCGCGTCGATCGAGCGCGTCGAGCCGGCTTGCCAGTATGCCTGTAGTGGCATATCATGAAGAAGCTCCCTCCGATTGCCGGACCTGACGTTGCGCCGAAACCTGTTCGGTGGATCGGCGGAAGCAAGGACGACCTGAGCGCCTTTCCGACCGAGGTCAAGCTCCGGGTCGGAGGAGCCCTTTGGGACGCGCAGATCGGCCTCAAGTCGCCAGCAGCCAAACCGTTGAAGGGCTTTGGCGGCGCCGGGGTGCTCGAAGTCGTTGTCGATTTCGATGGGAATGCGTTTCGGACGGTCTACACGGTGCGGTTCGCCGAGGCTGTATACGTCCTGCACGCGTTTCAGAAGAAGTCGCGACGAGGGATCGCAACGCCGAAGGCCGAGTTGAGGTTGGTAGAGGCGCGGCTGGCTCGCGCCAAAGAGGACTATGACCAGTGGCTAAGAAATCGCGAATCAAAGTGACCGCGAGCTCCGGCAACGTGTTCGCAGACATCGGGGTGCCTCACCCTGAGGAGGAACTCGCGAAGGCGCAGCTCGCGAGTCGGATTCGAGAGGTTGTGCGCCTAAAGCGTCTGACTCAGGCGGATGCGGCTGCGCTGATGGCCATCGACCAGCCGAAGGTCTCCGCGCTGCTAAACGGGCGGCTCACCAGTTTCTCGAGCGAACGCCTCATGCGTCTCCTTACGCGGCTCGGACAGGACGTGGAAATCGTCCTTCGAACAAATCCCCGCGGCCAACGGAGAGGGCGGATTCGCGTGGTTCAGGAAGCGCACACGTCTTGAGATGAGCAGTTGGTGCGCTCGCTCATGTTGGGGGCCTCTTGCCGACCGCGCGATCGCTCGGTCGTCGACGTGGATCTAGGCAAAGCCAATTGACGACCGAGCAAAAAACCGCCGTCGGAATCTGGGCCCTGCTGCTAACGACTCGTCGTCTAGGGCCGCAGCGCGTCTCGCGGCGACGGAGCGCGCCCTGGATGCAGGCCGGGAGGCGCACTTTGGCGTTTCTTCGAAACGCCTTCGCGCGCCTCCCGGCCTGCGTGAGAAGCTGCCATTGGTGGAGATGCGACCGCAGCGAGTGTGAGGGCGGACGGCCTCATAGTGTGGGACGCGACGGCGGGGGCCTTGGAATCCGGCCATCGCCCTTCCATTGAGGCACGGTGCTCGGCCGCGTCAAGGGTGCCCTCGCTGCGCTCGGCGGCATGGCCGCCCTTGACGCCGCCTGCGCGCCGCGCGGAAGGGCAGTTGCGATGGCGGACTCTCGGCGAGCAGCGCGCTCAAATCGATGTAGGATTTCGGCAAGCTGATCGCGATGAAGGTCCATCCCGGCGGCCGTGCGGTCATAGCCATCATGCTGAGTGTCGCGGCCACCACGCCGGTCGAGCCACTGACACAAACGCGCCCAGACCGAGCGACTCTCGAACGCGATCTGGCCGAAGCCCGCGCCCGCTGGAGCGCGAAGAAACCAACGAACTACGAGTTCGTCCTGGACATTCCTGTGGCCGAGACGCCCTGGGATCGGCGGTTCTCGAGTTTCAGAGTCATCGGAGGATCGAGCACGACGATTAATCCGCTGACAGGCTCGATGGCGCCTATGTTCCAAGGCCGGACCACGATCGAAGCGCTCTTCGACCTGGTCGCCGAACGCATCACCAAGGCGCCCGCCTCTTCGCCCAGCTACGACGAGGAACTCGGATACGTCACCGGATTGTTCAACCCTGATTACCGACAGATTTCATTCCGCGTGCCAGCATGGCGGGCGTTCACCGAGTCGAGCGAGGTCCGCGAGCCGTTCGTTCTCGTGGTTCATGTCAACCACTGCGGTTTCTTCGATGAACCTCGTTCACTCATTCAGTGCCCGAGCTATTCAATCGCGATGTGGGCCGATGGAACAGTGGTCTACCAGGGCGGCTCCGGCGTGCTGACGCTCGGACGTCGCGAGCATCAGGTCGACCAGAGCAACATGCGCGATTTATCAAGCGCGATTGCCGAGAGTGGATTCTTCGCGATGGCCGCGGACTACAGCTCGATCACGGAAAACAATGTGACGCGCACGATAGACCACTCCGCAGAGAAGTGGATCACGATCCGTATCGACGGCCTGCAGAAGACCGTTCACGATTTCTACGGCGCTCCGGACAGACTGACGCACCTCGAGGCTGCCATCGAGAAGGCAGCAGATAGCCGCCGGTACACCGGCCGCACCGACGTGGAACGGTAGCTATTTCGTGTTTACGCAGCCGCCGAGGCGGGGCGAAGAAGACGCGGACGTTAGTGTGCGCCGAGCCCTGTGCCCACGATGTGCCCACGTGGGATTTGAGAAGATCGCCGAGCTCGAAACAGGTCCGATTTCATTGGTGGGCCGCGGAGGGATCGAACCTCCGACCCTCTGGTTAAAAGCCAGGTGCTCTACCACTGAGCTAGCGGCCCTTCGGGTGGATCCTATCAAGTTGGAAGTGGGAGACTCCTGGCTTCTCACTCCTCACTTGATCCGTTTCTACTAATTTAGATAATCCGCATCCCCAGCGCCGACAGCACCAGCTCGGTGCCCAGCACGGCGGTCTGGTTCTGCGAGTCGAGGATCGGGTTGATTTCGACCAGATCCAGCGCAAGGAGCCGGCCGGAGTCGGCCGTCATTTCCATCACCATGTGCGCCTCGCGATAGTCCAGCCCGCCCTT
>Ga0335084_10005213_pt1 | contig 12829 bp, 9 predicted proteins | sample Lox_Sample_44_FD_206721 | JGI IMG/M metagenome (GOLD analysis project Ga0335084, IMG submission 206721) | Soil microbial communities from Loxahatchee National Wildlife Refuge, Florida, United States - Lox_Sample_4.4 | ecosystem: Environmental > Terrestrial > Soil > Wetlands | place: USA: Florida... | reverse complement strand
ACAGCGCGGCGAGCAGTGCATTGCCCTCGGCCGCGCGCCCCGTCGCCTGCAGCGCTCGTGCTCTCCAGTAACGCCATGCAGGAATTTGCTGTTCGGTGGCAGACATCGCCTCGATAGCCGACAGCGCAGTGCTCCATTCCCCACGGCGCAGGGCGGCGCGCACCTTCCAGTTGAGCTGGCGATCGCTCAAGCGCTCGCCAGCTCGAGCGTACCAATCGAGCGCCTCGGGGCGGTGCTTCATGGCACCGGCCAGTGCGAGCTGGCCCCACACATAGGCTTGCTCTTCGCCCATGAACGCCGGCTGGATCTTCTCGAAGCGCGTCGCAGCTACCGCGGGCAGGGACTGTGCCAGCCGGACTACCGCGAAGATCGCTAATTCCCGCTCGGCGCGCGTCTTGGTCCGCACCGGCGCGCGCTCCAGGTAGCGCTGAGGGTTGCGGGCCACCGTGTCAAACGCACGCGGGTCCGGGCGCTTGCCGGCTGGCAGATAGCTCACCAATTGGCGCACGAAGCTGACATTGCCGCTTTCCAGCGCCAGGCGAATGCGCGCCCAGACGTCGTCTTCCTCCAACAGCCCCTGGCGCAGCATGGCATCGAACAATGGCGCGCAGCTGTCGGGCTGCACGCTGCCCTGGTACCACATGGCGCGCGCGTCCTTCAATGCGCTCTGGTCCTTGCGCATCGCCAGTCGCGCTTGCAGTGCGTAACAGGCCAACTCCACATCGTCGATGGCGAGCCTGTGGTATTCGCGCTCAAAGCCGTCCCAGTCCTGGTTGCGCGCCAGCGTGCGCAGCCAGTCCGCGCGCACGCGTTCGGTGAGCAAAGTGTCGCGGTAATCGGACATGAAAGCCTCGATGACCGGAATACTGACCTCGGGCATGCGCGAGCGCAGCTGCCAATAGGCGATGTAGGGATAGAGGGGGTAATCCTTAAGCTCGGCGGCGAGGCGAGATAGATGCTCGATATTGCCCTTCTGAAAAGCCTCGCGCGCGGCCAGGAAAGCCTCGTCGTCGCTGAGGGCGAGCGCACTGCCCGGGATGGAGATCAGCCATCCGGTGAGCGCTCCCGAAAGCAGGCTGTTCGCGAGTTTTGCTCTCATTCTGAAGAAGGTGTCAGGGTTACGCGGTCATTCTTGCACACTTGCCGCCGCCGGAATGCAAAATCCTCGGCACTAGACCTCACTGCGTCTGACCCAGGAAAAGGCGGTAAGCCGGGTTATCGGTTTCGTCCCAGTATCGGTAATTCAACTGCTTGAGAAAAGCCCGGAACGCAGCCTTTTCGCCGCGCGGAACCTGCATCCCCACCAGCACGCGCCCATAGTCGGCGCCATGGTTTCGATAGTGGAACAAGCTGATGTTCCAGTCCAGACTCATACGGTCGAGGAAGTTCATCAGCGCTCCCGGGCGCTCGGGGAATTCGAAACGATACACCATCTCGTCTTTCACTCGCGGCGAGTGGCCGCCCACCATGTGGCGGATGTGCAGCTTGGCCATTTCGTTCTCGCTGAAATCCTCGGTAGCAAGCCCGTGACGCTGCAAGTGTCGGACCAGTATCTGGGTCTCGTCGCGGTTGTGGATCGACAAGCCGACGAATACGCGGGCGCAGTCGGGATCGGCATACCGGTAGTTGAACTCGGTGACGTTGCGCGTCCCGATCAGAGCACAGAAACGCTTGAAGCTGCCTGGCCGCTCCGGGATGGTCACCGCCAGGATCGCCTCGCGCCGCTCACCCAGCTCCGCCCGCTCAGCCACGAAGCGAAGCCGGTCGAAGTTCATGTTGGCACCACAGGCGATCGCCACCAGCGTGCGGTCCCGTATCCCATACCGTTCTACCCAGGCCTTGACGCCAGCGACCGCCAGCGCCCCCGCGGGTTCCAGAATCGAGCGAGTGTCCTCGAAGACGTCCTTAATGGCCGCGCAGATGTCGTCGTTGCCCACCAGCACCATCTCGTCCACCAGTTCGCGGCACAGCCGGAACGTTTCCTCGCCCACCTGCTTTACCGCTACCCCGTCGGCGAACAGTCCCACCTGTGCCAGGCGGACGCGGTGTCCCGCCGCAAGCGATTGCGCCATGGCGTCGGAGTCCATCGGCTCGACCCCGATGACCTTGATCTCGGGCCGCAAGCGCTTCACATACGCAGCAATACCCGAAACGAGGCCGCCACCGCCGACCGCTGCAAAGACCGCCTCGATCGGACCGCTGTGTTCGCGCAGGATCTCCATGCCGATGGTGCCTTGCCCAGCGATCACCTCCGGGTCGTCGTAGGGATGCACGAAGGTGAGCCTCTGGCGCGCCGCCAAGCGCATGGCGTGAGCGTAAGCGTCGTCGTACGAATCTCCTGTCAGCACCAAACGCGGGCCGCGCGCGGCAACGGCGGCCACCTTGATCTGGGGCGTGGTGCCAGGCATGACGATGGTGGCCTTGCAGCCAAGCTTCTGGGCGGCATACGCCACGCCCTGCGCATGGTTCCCAGCAGAAGCGCAGATCACCCCGCGCTTGAGTGCTGCCGGCGGCAGATTCACCATCTTGTTGTATGCCCCGCGCAGTTTGAACGAGAACACGGGCTGCATATCCTCGCGCTTGAGCAGGACCCGGTTGCCCAGGCGTGCGGATAGCCCTGGCGCGGGGTCCAGAGGTGTCTCGACCGCCACGTCGTAGACGCGGGCCTTGAGAATGCGTTCCAGGTAATCGCGTTTCATTTCATGTGCTGGTGAGCTGCCGCAACGCGAGGGTAGCAGCGGAGCCTGTCTCCAGCAAGGAACGCCCTGAATGAATTGTGGAAAGGGTCCGGTGCCGCTATGCTAGAACCTATGTCGCTAGTATCGAGATAGGTTCTAGCGTCAGCTGTAACGCGCTGCGTGCGCAAGAGGGGACAGGCGGTTGCCGAATTCGGGTTCCATGAAGCAAGCGGCGGCGCGCGCGGCCCTCGCCTACGTGCCAGAGGATTGCATCGTGGGTGTGGGCACGGGGTCGACGGTCGATTTCTTCATCGACGAGCTGGCCAGGGTCAAGGGCCGCATCGAGGGTGCGGTGTCCAGTTCGCGCACCTCTACAGAGCGGCTCAAGCAGCTCGGCATCCGCGTCGTAGATTTGAACAGCGTCGACGAGCTCCCGGTCTACGTCGACGGCGCAGACGAGGTAACACGCCAGCTGACCATGATCAAGGGCGGAGGTGGAGCGCTGACCGGCGAGAAGGTGGTCGCCGCGGTGGCGCGCAGGTTCGTCTGCATAGCCGATGAGCGCAAGCTGGTCGATGTGCTGGGCACCTTTCCGCTCCCGGTGGAGGTGATACCCATGGCCCGCAGCTACGTCGGCCGGGAGCTGGTGAAGCTGGGCGGGCATCCAAGGCTGCGCGAAGGCTTCACTTCTGACTACGGGAACGCTATCTTGGACGTATACGGGCTCAACATCCTGGAGCCGAAGCAGATGGAAGCTACGCTCAACCAGATTGCCGGCGTTGTGACCAATGGCCTATTTGCGCGCCGGCCAGCGGACCTGCTGCTGTTGGGCACGGGCGACGGCGTCAGGACCATGACTGCTGCCTGAGTCATGGCGCGGAGATTGCAGAACGCTCTGGATGCTGAAAAGGAACTGTCATATGACGAGGCTAGACTGCCCTGCTCGGCATAGCCCTCGCCGGCCGGCGAAGGAGGCACGCAAATGACGACTAACGAACACACTTCGAAGCAGTTTGACCAGGAGCTCGAGTCGCTGCGTGCGCGCGTTCTGCAGATGGGTGGGTTCGTCGAGCAACAGGTCACACTCGCGGTTGACGCGCTCACCACCGGCGACATGGAGCTGTGCGCCAACATCGTGGCCAACGACCACAAGGTCAACGCCATGGAGGTCGGCATCGACGAGGATTGCAGCACCATCATCGCCCGGCGTCAGCCGGCCGCCGGCGATTTGCGCCTGGTCATGATGGTGGTCAAGACCATCACAGACCTCGAGCGCATCGGCGACGAGGCTGCCAAGATCGCGCGCATGGCCAAGCTGATCAACTCGGTGGACCGGGTGCAGCAGCCGCGCTATGTGGAAATCCGGCGCATGGCCAATCTGGCGCTGGAGATGCTGCGCAAGTCGCTCGATTGCTTTGCCCGACTCGACGTCTCCGGCTCGGCCGAGGTGGTGCGCACCGACCAGCACGTGGACGACGAGTTCCGCGCCATCTTGCGCCAGCTCATCACGTTCATGATGGAAGACCCGCGCACCATCTCTGCTTCGATCGAGATCCTGTTCATTGCCAAAGCGCTCGAGCGCATCGGTGACCACGCCAAGAACATCTCGGAATACGTGATCTACATGGTCAAGGGCAAGGATGTGCGCCACGTGACGCTCGAGGAAATCGAGCGGGAGATCATGGCTTGAGACATCGAACGCTCCGCTTGGCTGGACCCGACCCCGATCGCGCCCGCGGAGGGCGGAGCAGGTTCCGTCGGCCTTGGCCGATGGAAGGCGCGTCGAAGGGCGGAACAGGGATGCCTCTGGGACGTGACCCCGCAGACGCGCAAGGGCCGGCGAGCGACGCGCCTCGGCCGGCTCCACTGTCGCATCCCCACAAGTGGGGCCCCTGCTCCGGGTTGCGCCGGCCCCTGCTCCAAGCTTCGGCGCGCTCCTCCCACTTTGCGGGAGGGGGCCCTCCTGATGGCTGAATCCACCCTGGCCGCGGTCGATCTGGGCTCCAACAGTTTCAGGCTGCAGGTCGCCCGGGTGGTGGAAGACCAGATCTACCCTCTCGACTCGCTGCGCGAGCCGGTGCGGCTCGCTGCCGGTGTCGGCGCCGACAAGCGTCTGGACGAAGCCTCGCAGCAGCGTGCGCTGGATTGTCTCAAGCGCTTCGGTGAGCGACTGCGCGGGATGCCCACGGAGTCGGTCCGCGCGGTGGGCACCAACACGCTGCGGGTGGCCAAGAACGCCAAAGACTTTCTCGCCAAGGCCGAGACCGCCCTGGGCTTCCCGATCGAAGTGGTAGCCGGGCGCGAGGAGGCACGACTCATCTATCTGGGCGCGGCCCACAGCTTGCCGGCGACGGGGGAGAAACGGTTGGTGGTGGACATCGGCGGGGGCTCCACCGAGTGCATTATCGGCAGCGGCTACCGGCCGCAGAAGCTGGAGAGCCTGTACATGGGCTGCGTCAGCTACAGCATGAAATTCTTCCCCGGCGGCCGGCTGTCCAAGGGCAACATGAAGCAGGCGGAGTTGGCCGCTCGTATCGAGCTGCAGACGATCGCCAAAGATTTCTCCGCTGGCCACTGGAAGCAGGCAGTAGGTTCCTCCGGAACGGCGCGCGCGCTGGCCGACATCCTGGAGCAGAACGGCTGGAGCGACAGCGGCATCGCTCCCGAGGGCCTGGAGCGGCTGCGCAGCGCGATGCTGAAAGCTGGTGACGCCGGGCGCCTCTCGTTTCCGGGGCTGCGGCCCGACCGGGTCCCGGTGCTCCCAGGCGGCTTCGCCATCATGGCGGCGATCTTCGCCGAGCTGAAGGTGCCGCACATGACGCCCGCCGAAGGCGCCATGCGGCAGGGGATTCTGTACGACATGCTGGGCCGCTTCCATCATCACGACATGCGCGACACCACCGTCGCGCAATTCATGAGCCGCTACCACGTCGATGCCGGCCAGGCGAGGCGCGTTGACGCCTTGGCGTTGGTCCTGTTCCGGCAGTTCGCCGGGGACCTGCAGACCGAGGACGAGCATCTGATCCAGCTTCTGTCCTGGGCCGCCAAGCTGCACGAGATCGGGCTGTCAGTTGCGCACAGCGGCTACCACAAGCATTCGGCCTATATCCTGGGCCACGCCGACATGCCCGGCTTCTCGAAAATGGAGCAGTACCGGCTGTCTAACCTGGTGCTGGCTCACCGAGGCTCGCTGGACAAGATGCGTGGACTGCTCCAAAGTGAGGTGGACTTCGCGCTGGTCGTCGCACTGCGTCTTGCGGCCCTGTTCTACCGCAGCCGCAGCGACGCTCCCCTGCCAGGGATCGAGACCCACTGCGAAGGCTCCAACTTCCGCCTCAAACTGGACGTCGACTGGCTTAAGGAGAACCCGCTGACCGCCGCAGCGCTGCGCGAGGAAACACGGGAGTGGCGCAAGCTCGGCGTAGAGCTGGAAGTCCAGTCGCTCGAGGGCATCGACATCGACGCCGAAGCCGCGCTGGCCGGTTGAGCCGGTCGAGCGCGATCCCGCACTACCACACGTCTCAACGCAGTTCGTGGATGAGCCACACCGAGGTGGCAAAGAGGATCAGCGCGCCGGCCTGATGTCCCGCGGCCAGCGCAACCGGGACCACCAGCAGCAGCGTTGAAATTCCAAGCGTGATCTGTAGCGCAAGGGCCAGCAACAGCGCGTTGCATGCAAGCCTGGTCCGTGGCGCGAGCGCCACGCCCCTGGACATGAACCAGAATACCGGCACGAGAATCGCGATCAGCCAGGCGATCAGCCGGTGGTTGAACTGTACCGCGGCCACGTTGTTGAACAGGTTACGGTACCAAGGTTCGAGCGCGAGGTACTCCGGTGGAACGACGTAGCCGTTCATGAGCGGAAAGGTGTTGTAGGCCAGCCCGGCGTGGGTCCCCGCGACAAAGCCGCCCGACAGCACCATCAGGAAGATGAGTGCGCTCAAGCCGATCGCAAAGCGGCGCAGGCGGCGACGTGCCGGATCATGCCGGGGCGTTCGCGGCGTCAACACGCCGAGCGCAGTCCAGAGCATCGCCGCGAAAATCAGAAACGCCAGCCCAAGATGGGCCGTGAGCCGATACTGACTCACGCGTGGATCGTCGATCAGCCCGCTCTTCACCATGTACCAGCCCACCGCGCCCTGCAGCGCCCCGAGCAAGAAAATTCCCAACAGCCCGGCGCCCAGCCTGCGATCAATCCGCCCCCTGAGCATGTAGTAGAGCAACGGGAGCAAAAACACCATGCCGACCACTCTCCCGAGCAGCCGATGGAAGTATTCCCACCAGAAGATGTCCTTGAATTCCTCCAGCGACATTCCTCGGTTCACTTTCTGGTACTCGGGCGTCTGCTGGTACTTGTGGAACACCTCCTGAAACTGTGCATCGCTCAAGGGGGGAACAGTGCCGACGAGGGGCTGCCACTCGACGATGGAAAGGCCGGAATGGGTCAGCCGCGTGATGCCGCCGACCACCACCATCGCGAACACCAGCATGCAGCACACCAGCAGCCATGCCGCCACCGGCTTGCCCGCCACGCCGCCTGTGGATGGCTGCGCGCTGCCCCCCGCCACGGATTGTTCCATGTTTCGATTCTAGTCGTCGGCGCGAGCCGTGCGCGGGTACGCGCACCGGACGACGCCGCCTGAGCATTTCCAAATGGCGCAATGCTGCGTGGGCCGGTGCGGCAGCCGCAGGCATTGGCGCGGCTGACGGACTCTCGAAAGGTGTGTGAGGGCTGGCTCGAGGGGTCAGGCTTTCTTGACCACCTTCTGGTAGACCATCTCGACGTTCAGACCGATGCGGTCGCGGTACTGGCCCAGAGGATATTTGGACATGGTTCGCTCGTATCTGGGCGCCAACTGCTCCGCGATCCCTCGCTTCATCTCGTCCAGGTTGGCCCCGTCAGCGGCCGCTTGTTTGACCGCTGCGATGAGTTCGGTCAGGTACCCGCGGAAAAACGCGAGATGGTCCTTGGGCACGACTTCGCCATGGCCGGGGATGACACGCGTGAAGTCGAACTTCTCCAACGCATTCAGGGTCTGCACCCAGTCTTCGGGGTAGCCGTCGTTTAGAAACGGCATCCAGTCGATCAGCGCGTCTCCGCTCGCGACCACTTTCTCCTTAGGGAGGTAGATGAACACATCGCCATCGGTATGGCCGCGCCCCAGCAATAGCAGCTGGATTTCGCGCCCGCGCTCGTTGAGAATCATCGAGCTGGCCACGGTCCGGTTCGGCAGCGCCGGCCTCATCTGCTTCAGCTCTTCGAGGTAAGCCTGGGCTTGCAGGAGGTTGGTTTCGAGGCGGCTCTTCTGGTCGCGGTTGGTCGCCTGCGCAATGTCCTGCTTTAGCTTGTCGATCTCTTTGGGGACGCTCGTCAGCTGCTTTTCGATATAGGCGACGCCGCCCGCGCCAGCATCCGGCCTGATCAAGTTGTCGCGCGTGCGCTCGGAGGAAATGATCTCCAGCCCGGGCGACGCTTGCGCATACACTTGATTGCCTTGCCAGTGATCCCAATGGAAATGCGTGTTGATGATCTTTCGGATCGGCTGCTTGGTGATGCCCTGGATCTGCCGATACAGGGCATAGGCGGCGGATGGCTTGGAGTGCGAGTCGACCACCACCACGCCATCGTCGGTCAAGATTACGGCGGCGTTGCAGTTGACTTTGTAGCGCGCTGCCGCAATGGCGGCATAGACGCCGTCGGCCACCGGTCTTAGCTCGAACAGATCGTCGCGGGCCGTTTCGGCATCGGCTGCCAGGACGCAGCAAGGGTCGAGGTTTTCGAAGGTCTGGATGGCCGCAACCGCCACTCCGGCGCGGGTCATAAATTCGCGACGTGTCCATGACTCACTCATGATTACCCTCCTCCGATGAACTGGGGCCGCGTATCGGGCGGCTCGATCTACAAGTTCGATACTGCACATGATCCCGCTAACGCCGACATGGCTCCAGTATCTCGTGATCATGGCGATCGGCCGCAAGGACGTGGCGTCTGCAACTGCTGGATTGCGCTTCCGCTTTATCCAGACCGCGCGCTCGCCTTCAGGGTTCGCGGTCCGCGCCGATTTCCACGACCACCGTCCCGAGCTTCCCGCCTTTTTCGACTTCGGCGTGTGCGTCCGCGGTGCGCTCGAGCGGGAAGCGCGCCGCGATGCGATGGATGGCGCCACCCGTCTCGAGCCAGCGCACGATGTCGCATTGGGCCCGTTGCCTCGCATCCAGCGGGCAGCTGTTTAGGACGACCAGACGCAGCGTTACGTTCTTGCGCATGAACGCGGACACCGGCAGCGTCGGAGCGAGATTTCCGCGCGATGCATAAACGGCGATGGTGCCATTCAACCGGATCGCTTTCACGCACGTCTCCATATTGCCGCCGAAGTCCACTTCCACGATCCGATCGACCCCGACTCCGCCACTGACCTCCAGCACGCGCGCCGCCACATCTTCGCCGCGATAGTTCACGACGACATCGGCGCCCGCAGCAAGCGCCTGTTCAGTCTTGGCCGCCGAGCTCACCGTAGCGATGACGCGTGCGCCGGCCCACTTGGCCAGTTGCACCGCGTAATGGCCAACCGCACCGGCGCCGCCGGTGACGAGGACGGTCTGGCCCTCGATGGGACCATCGGAGAACAGGCAGCGGTGGGCCGTCATGCACGGGATGCCCAGGCAGGCGCCGGCGTCGAATGGGGTATTGTCCGGCAGCCGCGCGATCAGGCCTGCGTCGAGCGCGATGTATTCAGCCGCGGTGCCGAACGCCCGCCCGCGCTGGCCGTTGTAAAGCCAGACGCGCTCGCCCAGCCAACCGGGAGGGACGCCGGCCCCCGTTTGATCGACCGTCCCGGCAGCGTCACTGTTAGGAATGACGCGAGCGAACTCCATTGGGATATCGCCGCGACGCCGGTAGCAGTCGGCCGGATTCACACCCGAGGCGGCAAGTTTGATGCGCACCTCGCCCGCGCCGGGCTCGGGAGTCGACATTTCACCGGCGACTAGCACCGCATGCGGCGGTCCGGTGCGCTCGTACCATACCGCTTTCACCTGTTTGCCTCCGGTGCGATACGATGAGTGCCCTTACCGGAGCGCTCGGCCATCCCGGTCGGCGCTCCTTGTCACATCAACCAGACAGGGGAAGGAGGCTGAACCATGGCGTCGAACAACAAGGTTGCAATCGTCACGGGTGCAGGGACGGGTATCGGCAAGGCAGTCGCATTGGCACTGCTCAAGGACGGGTATCGGGTCGTCCTTGCAGGCCGCAGGAAGGAGCCGCTGGAGCGGGTCGTCGCGGAGTCGGGCGCGGGCGCGCTGGCTGTTCCCACCGATGTGGGCGATGCGCAGTCCGTGCGAGCCCTGTTCACGAAAACCAAAGAAGCATTTACGCGACTCGATCTGCTGTTCAACAACGCCGGCGTCGGCGCACCCGGCGTGCCGCTCGAGGAGCTCAGCTTCGAGCAGTGGAAGACTGTGGTGGACATCAACCTCACCGGCGTGTTCCTGTGCACTCAGGAGGCTATCAAGATCATGAAGAGCCAAGACCCGCGGGGCGGGCGCATCATCAACAACGGCTCCATTTCGGCACACGCTCCGCGGCCCAACTCGGCTCCGTATACTTCCACGAAGCACGCTGTGACCGGACTCACGAAATCGACGTCTCTGGATGGGCGCAAGTACGATATCGCGTGCGGCCAGATCGACATCGGCAACGCTCACACTGAGCTGGCAGCGAGGATGGCGAACGGCGTGCCGCAGGCGAACGGCTCGGTCGCCGTCGAGCCGCTTATGGACGTGAATCACGTGGCGAGCGCCGTTCTGTACATGGCGAGCCTTCCCCTGGATGCTAATGTCCAGTTCATGACCGTCATGGCGACCAAGATGCCGTTCGTCGGGCGCGGCTGAGGTCCGCGCCAGCCGATCGCACGTCGCGATCGGCGTAGGTCAAGGGAGGGGCTACGCAGGCCGAGCGGCGAGCTAGTCAGCGCGCCGCGCGAGCACCAGGTTGAACACCGACGAGTCGATCGGCACCAGGGCGCGAAGGCGCTCGTCCACGATGATGTGCACGCGATCGCCGTAGCGGGCCAGCCGCCGCAGCAGACCCTGGAAGTGATCCAGCTGCTGGGCCTGGAAGGCCTCCACGCGCAACGTGACGCTGGCGCGCGTGTGCTTGAGCAGACGCTCCAGCCCCGGTGCGGCGCGCTTGAAGAAGGACCCGTCGAGCCGGCCCTTCAGGCACACGGCCAGGTCCGGGGCGCTGGTTTGATGCAACTTCAACGTCACGTCCCCTGCCGCCACGTACCCGCCGATGGCGCTGCGTACGGCATCCACCCGCTGCTCCAGGGAGCCGGCCTCGACCTGCTCGACCGTCAGACGACGCTCGGCGAATTCCCGCATGCTCAAGCCTGCGATCCAGTCCGAGATGACCTGAGCGACACGAGCCGGTGCGTGTAGCGGCAGGGTGCGGAAGAAGTGCCACACCCGGCCCGGGCCTCCGGGTAGGATGCCATAGCGGAGCAGGCGCCAGACGATGCGAAGCCCTTCGAGTGTGGAATAGGGGCTGCGGTATATGGGCGTACCGAGGAAACGCATCTTGTTGCGGATGCGCAGCGCGATCTCGCGGTCGGTCAGCAGGCGCTTGTAGAGCGCGATGTAGCCGTCGACCATCGCTTCGTAGGGCATGTTCTTGGGTATGACGTTGGTGCTAGGCCGGGTGTTCTCATGGGCGTGCTCCAGCGTGCTCAAGCGGCCGTCCTTTTGCAGCCGCTCGTAGAGCGGGGTCTTGGGCAGCGCCGTGAGCAGCCCGATCATGGCCTGTTGCATCCCCGCCTCGGTGATGAACTGGTACTGGTGCTCGAAGGTCTCCAGCGTGTCGTGATCGAAGCCGATGATGAAGCCAGCCAGGACGTCAATGCCGTACGAGTAGATGCGGCGGATCTGGGTGAGGATGTCCTCGTGCAGGTTCTGGGTCTTGAGCGTCTCCTTCAGACTTGCCGGATCGGTGGATTCGATGCCGATGAACACCCAGCCGAAGTTGGCGTCGCGGAACAGCTGCAGCAGGTCCTTGTGCTGCGCCATGTTGAGCGAGGCCTCGGTGCCGAAGTTGAAGTAGTAGTTGTGCTTCTCCTGGTACTCCTTGAGGAAGGCCAGCAGCTTCTTGGCCACCGGCAGGTTGCCGATCAAATTATCGTCCACGAAGAAAGCGCTGCGCACGTTGAAGCGGCGCAGCTCGTCCAGCTCGCGGCCCACCTGCTCCAGGCTCTTCACGCGCGGCTTGCGGCCGAACATGATGATGATGTCGCAGAACTCGCAGCGAAACGGGCAGCCGCGCGAGAACTGCAGCGAAGCGTAGTGATAGCGCTCGAGCTTGAGCAGGTCGAAGCGCGGCGTGGGTGAATCGGTGAGCGCCACAGTCCCGGTCTCGTGGTACAGAGGCTTGGGTATGCCCTGCTCGAAGTCGCGGCAGAACTCTTTCCAGATGTACTCGGCTTCGCCCGCCACGACGGTGTCGGCCAGCGTCGTGTACTGCTCGGGGCACAGCGAAGCGTAGCTGCCTCCGGCAACCACGTAGTGTCCACGCCCGCGGTAATAGGCCAGCAGCTCCTGCTGGCGCGGGAACTGCACACCCATGCCGCAGATGCCGATGATGTCGGCCCGCGGCTCCAGCGGGATCGGCTCGATGTTCTCGTCGACGATCTCGATGTCCCAGTGCGGCGGACACAGCGCGGCCAGCGTGCCCAGGCCCAGCGGCGGATTGATCGCGCGCTTGCCCGGCAGGATGTTGCCGAGCGCCCACTTGGAACTCCAGAAGCTTTCCGGGAAGCGCGGGTTGATCAGCAGCAGGCGCATGTCACCTGTCCTTTGTTGGTGTGAGTCGTCCGAATAATACAGCGCAAAGAGCAGGCCACCTCGCTCAGTTCGTTCTCGGTACGGCAAGCGCTTGGATCATACTCCACTTGCAGCTGGCGAGCTTTCCGATGGACGACGCCAACGTTCAGTTCTGCTGCACCGGGCAGGCGCTGACTAGCTGGCACGATGGGCGAGCACCAGGTTGAACACCGACGAGTCGATCGGCACCAGGGCGCGAAGGCGCTCGTCCACGATGATGTGCACGCGATCGCCGTAGCGGGCCAGCCGCCGCAGCAGACCCTGGAAGTGATCCAGCT
>Ga0335084_10005211_pt1 | contig 12833 bp, 15 predicted proteins | sample Lox_Sample_44_FD_206721 | JGI IMG/M metagenome (GOLD analysis project Ga0335084, IMG submission 206721) | Soil microbial communities from Loxahatchee National Wildlife Refuge, Florida, United States - Lox_Sample_4.4 | ecosystem: Environmental > Terrestrial > Soil > Wetlands | place: USA... | reverse complement strand
TGCGAGATGAACAAATACGTCAGGTCGAATTGCCGCCGCACGTCTTTGAGGAGATTGAGTGTCTGCGCCTGTACTGACACGTCCAGAGCCGAGGTCGGCTCGTCGAGAATCAGGAGTTCGGGTTTGAGGATGAGGGCGCGAGCCAACGCGATGCGCTGACGCTGGCCACCCGAAAACTCGTGCGCATAGCGGTACAGGTGGTCCAACCCGAGGCCGACACCCTGGAGGATCATCAGGACGCGCTCGTCGATCTCGTAGCCCTTGGCCAGGCCGTGGATCTTCAGGCCCACGCCCACGAGATCACGGACGGTCTTCCGGGGATGGAGCGAAGAGTAAGGATCCTGAAAAATGAGCTGGATGCGCCTTGCGCGCTCCTTGGCGGCGTGGCCGGTCAGACCGATGACGCTCTCGCCCGCGAACCGGATCTCGCCAGAGAGAACCGGCGCCAACCCCACCACCGCACGCCCCAGCGTGGTCTTGCCGCAACCCGACTCCCCCACCAAGCCGAAGACCTCGCCCCGCGCGAGCGCGAGCGAGACGCCGCTCACCGCCTGCACGACGGCGCCGCTCTTGCGGAGCAACCCCTCTCGCAGAACAAAGTGCACCTTGAGATCGCGGATCTCGAGCAATGATTGACTCTCGCGCATAATGACTTTCAATGGATCCGCAGATTACGCAGATTGGCCGATTTCACGGAGAGAGCCGTTCGGGATGAATCTGCGGAATCTGTGTAATCTGTGGATAAATGGCGTCTTTCCCTCGGTGCAGGAAACAGGCGACATGATGGTCCACCTGCAGCACATACTGTGGTGGCACCTGGGCTGTGCACTCCGCCATGATTCGGTCGCATCTTGGCGCGAAGGCGCAACCGGTGGACGCGGTGAACAGGCTCGGCACCTGTCCTCGGATCGAGAAGAGCGGCTGGTCCGGTGCCACGTCGTTCGGAATCGTCTTGAGCAACCCCTGCGTATACGGGTGCTGGGGGTACTTGAGGACGGTCTTCACCGACCCTTGCTCCACGACGCTGCCCGCGTACATCACGGCCACCCGGTCGCACGTCTCGGCCATGACGCCCAGGTCGTGCGTGATGAGTAGGACCGAGGTGTGTATTTCGCGTTTCAGCACCTTCATCAGCTCCAGGATCTGCGCCTGGATCGTCACGTCCAGGGCCGAGGTGGGCTCGTCGGCGATGAGGAGTTTCGGCCGCGTGACCAGCATCATGGCGATCATGACACGCTGGGCCATGCCGCCACTGAGCTCGTGAGGATAACGCCGGGCCATCCGCTCGGCGTCCGGGATGCCCAGCGTCGCCAGCATCGCCACTGCGCGGTCTTTCGCGCCGCGCCGGGAAAGGCTCTTGTCGTGGACCAGGAGTGTCTCGGCGACCTGATCGCCCGCCCGGATCGCCGGGTTCAGGGCCATCTTGGGCTCCTGGAGAATCATGGAGATCTGGCTGCCCCGCAGGTCCCGCATCTCGGCCTCGCTTGCCGCGAGGAGGTCCCGCCCCTCGAAAAGGATCTTCCCGCGGCTGATGCGGCCCGGATGGCTGATGAGGCGGAGGATGGCCAGTGCGGTGACCGACTTTCCACATCCGGTCTCGCCGGCCAGACCCAGTGTCTCGCGTCGGCGCAGCTGGAACGTCACACCCTGGAGCGCGTGAATGGTCCCGCGCAGGGTCGGGAACTCGACCCTGAGACCCTGCACGTCCAGCAGCAAGTCCTGTTCTTCGGAATTGGTCATTGGTTCATTGGGATTTGGTCATTGCGCCGAGTCACCCGAGGCGCCCCTATGCTTGTCGCTGCCGGGGGTCCAGTACGTCCCGGATGCCGTCCCCCAGCAGATTGAATCCCATCACGACTACCAGGATGGCCAGGCCGGGCAAGGTGGAAACCCACCACTGATCCACGAGGAACTGGCGGCCGTCGCTCACCATCAGGCCCCACTCGGGCATAGGCGGCTGGGCGCCCAGACCCAGGAAACCCAGCCCGGCGGCCGTGAGGATGATGGTGCCCATGTCCAGGCTCATCCGCACGATGATGGAAGAAAGGGTGAGCGGCAGGATATGGCCGGCCATGATGGTCAACTTCCCGGCGCCCAGGACCCGCATGGCATGGATGTAGTCATTGTTCTTCACATTCAGCGTCTCGGCGCGAGCCAGCCGGGCGTAGGAGGGCCACTGGGCGATGGCGATGGCGAGGATGGCGTTCTCCACGCCCGGACCCAGCGCTGCCGCAAAAGCGATGGCGAGGATCAGCCGCGGGAAGGCCAGGAAGATGTCCGCCAGCCGCATCATGATCTCGTCCGCCGCGCCGCCTAGGTAGCCGGCGATAATCCCAACGAACAGCCCCAGCGGCGTGCTGATGGCTGCAACCAGCACGGCAATGGTCAGGGTGACTCGGGCCCCATACACCACTCGAGAGTAGATGTCCCGGCCCAGCCCGTCGGTCCCGAAGAAGTGCTTGGCCGAGGGGGACAGCAGCCGGTCCCCCAGGATCTGCTCGTAGGGATTGGCCGTGGCGAGGAGCGGCGCCAGCGCGGCCACCAGGAGCAACCCCAGGATGATCGCGGTCCCAAGGACCATGAACCGATTCCGGCGCCAGAGGACGTAGGTGTCCCGCAGATACCGCCAGCGCGCCTCGGCGCGACGGCGCCGGGCCTCGGTCAGATCCAGGCTGGAAGCGGGTGTGCTCATGACTCCGTGTAGGTGATCTTGGGGTTGAGGAAAGCGTAGAGGAGGTCCACGACCAGGTTGACAAGGCAGAACGTCAGCGCCACGAACATGGTGCCGCCCACGATGGTGTTCAGGTCCAAGGTCAGGAAGGCGTTGGCCAGATAGCGGCCGAGGCCCGGCCAGGAGAAGATGGTCTCGGTGAGAACCGAGCCCTCCAAAAGCAGGCCGTAGGTGAGTCCGACCACGGTGACCGTCGGCACCAGTGCATTCCGCAGGGCGTGGTGGACGATGACCGGAAACTCGGAGAGCCCCTTGATCCGTGCCGTCTTGACGTACTCCTGCGACAGCACCTCCAGCATGCTGGAGCGGGTGATGCGCGAGATCCCGGCCACGCCCACCAACCCCAGGACCGAAGCGGGCAGGATCAAATGCTTGAGGGCGTCGGCACAGACCTCCCAGTCGCGAGCCAGGGCGCCGTCAACCAGGAGGATCCCGGTGACCCGCGGCGGCTCGAGGAGCATGATGTTGAGGCGACCCGGCTCGGGCAGCCAGCCGAGCTTGAAGTAGAAGACGAGCATGAGGACCAGTCCCAGCCAGAACACGGGGGTGGAGACCCCGATCAGGCTTAGCAGCCGGCAGAACTGGTCGATCGCCCGGTTCTTGTAGACCGCGGACAGGACACCGAGCGGGATGCCGACGAAGATGCCTACCAGGATGGCAAAAGTTGCGAGTTCGAGCGTGGCCGGAAAGTAGGCCAGGATATCCGTGAGGACCGGCCGGTTGGTCTGGAAGGAGACGCCCAGGTCGCCCCGAGCGAGGCGCGCCACATAGCGGCCGAACTGGACATAGAGCGGCTGGTCGAAGCCGTAGAGCGCACGCAGCCGCTCCACCGTCTCGGGGGGTGCCTGGGGACCCGCCAGTGAGGCCAAGGGATCCAGGGGCACCACCAAGGAGGTAAAGAAGGTCATCGCCATGATCCCGGCGATGGTGATGAAAAGCGTCACCACGCGCCGGAGGAGATACCGACCCACGCATCCTCCAGATGAATGACCAATGCCCGATTTCCAATGACCAATGGCGGCACGCCGATTTCGCTGGTCATTGGGATTTGGTCATTCCAGTCCGAGGCGTCACGCGCGAAGCGTGACGCCTCGGACTGGCGCTATTTCTTCGTGACGCTATAGAGCTTGGTCATCTGCGGGTTCGGCCCGACTTTGAGGTCCTGGATGTTGCTCCGCACCGCGTGCTGTGCCACCTGCTGGTAGAGGAAGGCGAACGGGCCCTCCTCCTGGAGGATCTTGTTGGCCGCCTGGTAGAGGGCGATGCGCTTTCCGTCGTCCATCTCTTGGCCGGCGTCCTGAACCATCTTCGCCAAGGTCTCGTTCTCGTACGCATTCCGGTAGGCGAGCTGCTTCGACGTGTGGTCGGCGAAGGGCTGCGCATTGGTGTTCGGATCCACGTAGTCGGGGCCCCAACCGCCCAAGAACAGATCCGTCTTCTGCGCACGGTAGAGCGGCATGAGCTGGGAGCCGACCATCTTGTTGAGCGTCACCTTGATGCCGATCTTGGCCAGCGACGCCTGGATGACCTGGGCAACCTCGGGACGCGGAGTGTTGTCGTTGTGGTACAGATTGGTCTCGAAGCCGGAGACACCCGCCTCCTTCATGAGCTGCTTAGCCTTCTCGATGTCGGTCTTGTAGATGATGCGCGGCTCATAGCCGGGGAACCCCTCAGGGATGAAGGTATTGATCTGCTTGGCGGCGCCCCCCAGGATCTTGTTGACGATCCCGTCGTAGTCGATGGCATAGCGGATAGCCATGCGCACCCGTTTATCCGACAGATGTGGCCGCGTCACGTTCATCCCGAGGTATTCGATGGCGTTATCGGCATACCGCTCGATACGGACGTCCTTGTTCTTGACCAACTCCTTCACCTGGTCGGGGAACATGTTCCAGGCGATATCCACGTCGCCCTTTTCCACCTGCAGCCGCCGGCTGGCCGCCTCGGCGATGTCCTTGTAGATGACGCGCTTGATCTTGGGCGAGTAGCGGAAATGGCTCGGGTTGGCGTCCAGGACCACGCCCTCGCCTTTCTCCCACTTGCGCAGGATGAACGGTCCTGAACCGGCCGAGTTTCTCGACAACCAGGTCACCCCGTAGTCACCGTTCGGGAACTGGTCGGTTTTTGCGACGTTCTGCTGCACGACCTTGGAGTCCACCACGCTACTGACGATGGAGGCCATGCAAGCGAGAAACAGGCCGCCCGCGGCCTTCTTGGGGAGTGTGATCTGCACCGTAGTGGGGTCCAGCGCCTTGATCGATTCCGGCGTAAGGCCGAACTGCGTGATGATGAAGGCCGGCTGGTCCTTCAGGAGGATGGCACGCTGGAAAGAATACACCACATCCTCGGCGGTCATCGGGTTGCCGGAGTGGAATTTCACGCCCTTCCGCAAACTGAAGGTCCACACCTGGCCGTCCGGAGACACCTTCCAGGACTCGGCCAGCGAGGGCTCCGGCTTGTCGAACTTGCCCGCGGGGAAGTCGAGCAATCGGTCGTACACTTGGGCCATAACGCCCGAACCGATTATCTCGAAACCCTTGGCTGGGTCCAGCGAGGTGATCATGCCCAGTTCCTGACCGATCACCAGAACCTCGGATCGGCTTTGCGCCGATACCGGCGGGGCGCCACAGATAGCAAGCGTGGCAAAAACGATAGCGAACAGGACCAACACACGCCTCATGGAAGATCCTCCCTCTGGACTGCAGCCCCGCAAAAGGTTGATGACATCCCTCACTCACCGGACGGAGGCGGCTCGGGTGCGGGGAGCATGTCCCGCACCGCGTCTCCTTGTCAATGGGAAAGTGCGCTCTGAAGCGTGCGATAAGGAGCCGACCGCAATCCCGTCCGAGTTCCGGACCGTCCGGCTCGAGGCCGTGAATCGGCCGAACCGAACTGGAGCCTCAATGGGCGACGCAGAGACGTCTCGCACCCTGATGCGGCAACGCCCCCGGTGGTGTGTCGGAGGCGTTGGTTTTTCGGTGTGTTTCTGGTTGTGAGGAGGGAAGAAAGGAACGACGGCAGCGCGGCTCGTCTGGGTGGCCGGGTGGCGCAGCCAGCCCTACGAGGACGATTGGCCGATCTCGATTGGAAGTTCGAACTCGGGCGCGTTCCGCGCCATCAGTCGGCAGCCGAGACGCACCAGGGCGCGCCCCACGCGAACACGGACTGACCGGCGTGGTCCGCGGAAAAGGCGGACGTCTTGCCCCCGCTCTGCCCCGTCGATCGCGTCCGCCATCCGTTGTTTCGCCATCAGCATGGCTTCCTCTTCATGTATCCACATCCACTTCCGCCCTCCTCTGCGGAACCGCGTCCACCTGGCATGACCACGCCCGCCAGCCACGTCGCACCGTCGGGCCGCCCCTTACCCTTCTTCGCGACGAGTCCGGAAAACCTCGGGTCCTGACACTATCGCGCGGCGGCCAGAGGATCACCGGCCCACCGCCCTGCGTCCCCCTTGGCGGATTTCTGCGACACCTCGTGAACCGCGTGTCCCCTCGGGGTGAGGATGATGCGGTAACGGTTCGGGCTGAGCCCCATGGCGACCGACAGCACGTCATCCGCGACGGCGACGATGCGTCCGAGCACCGCGAGTCGGTCAAATGGCACGGCAAGCTCGATCGTCCACGGACCCCAGAACGGTCTCTTCACCACTGGTGCGACGATTGGCCCGAACGTTCCGTCGAGCGCGTCGGTGAGCTCGATCTGCCGTCTCACGGACTCCCGCTGCCGACGCTGGAGCCAACCTGGCAAAAGCACTGCACCGGCGATCCCGCCAAAAAAAACCAGGGCACAAAGCGCCCCGAGCAATGTCAGACCTGTCTCCATGTGCGTCTCCCGCTCGTACGAGCTGTCCGCTTTCCCTGCGTTCGATGTTCAACCACTAGGACACCGGAGGGAGGCTAGCGTGAAATCGGATGGAGATCCGGCCGGCAGGCCGTGCACGGAGCAAGCCCAACCGCTTCGGCATGCTCGCGCGAGGCGAACCGCGTGAGGGGGACCGGCTCGCGCCGGTCGAGGGAAGCGCAGGTCGGAAGACAATACTCCTGGTCTCCGGGATAAAGGACGTACATCGCGTCCGGTTCGATACCGAGGGCACCCGCCGCGCTGGTGGTCGGAACGCCTTCCACCGACAGGAGTCGCTGTTTGAGGCCCAGCTTGTTGCCGGCGTACCCCGTCAGCGCCCCCGAGGCTCCGATGACACGGTGACATGGGATCACGATCGGCAGCGGATTCCAGCGTAGAGCCTGCGCCACGGCACGCGCTGCGGAGGCTTTGCCGACTTCTTGGGCGAGTCCAGCATACGACACGACCGCCCCGTAGGGGATGGCCGCCGTCGCCCGGAGAACAGAGCGCTGGAAGTCGCTCCGCGCCAGGCGCAGATCCAACGGCCACTCAAATCGCCGGCGGCGGCCCGTGAGGTACTCCAGTAAGTCACGGTAGGCCGCCTCGAGCGTCTCCCCACCCTCGACCAGTTCCACGCCCGGCTCGTCATTGAGCCGCGAAGCTCTGAGGCTTGTTCCGCGCTCGAGGTACTCAACGGCCGTGATCCCCAGCTCGGATTGCGCGATCAGGATGTGCCCAAGAGGAGAAGGAAACACACGATACGCAAGGAGCCGCCGCCGGAGATCCGCCAGGCGCGTCTCCAGCCGGTCGCGGGCCTCGGACACCTCGGTCTTCGGCAACGCTTCCTCGCGCAAGGCCACGACCGTCTGGTCCAAGGCGTGATATTCTTGAAATTCGTGGCGGCAAGACTCACAGGCGGCCAGGTGGCGCTCCACACGTCGCCCCACCGGAGGCGACGCCTCGCCGATCGCCGCAGCCAGAAGATCATCCGCGATCCGCACGCATACTGTCGGCTTGTCACGCATCGCCCTGACTCCCGGGAAGACGCCCGTGCCCGTCGAGGCCTCGACGAATCTTGCGCAACGCCTGGAACACATGTGCGCGCGCGCTCTCGGCCGAACATCCGAGGCTATGGCCGATTGCCTCGTACTCCATGCCGTGAAGCTTGCGCTGCATGAACGCCAACCTCTGCTTGAGCGGAAGAGTTTGAATGATCCCGTCCACCAAGGCACCCGTCTCTCGCGATACCACTTCGCCCTCCGGCGCGCCCACGGCGGTATCCCGCATCGTGGCCCGCGCCTCACTGTACGCCCGTCGACGACGCGACTCGGATCGGAAGTGATTCTTCGTGAGGTTAGTCGCGATGGCGAACAGCCAGGCCCGAACGTTCGCGTCCTTCGGAAGCGACTCGTACGCACGGTACGCCCGGAGGAACGTCTCTTGGGACAGGTCTTCGGCGTCGCCGACCGCCCCGATCGCTCGTCGCAGATACCGAAGGATCTCTCCGTGGTGGGTCGAAACCACCGCGTCGAACGCTCCCTGGCTCATCACTCCCTGTAACACCGCTGGCGCTCCCGTGTGAAATACCCTCGTCCTCTCTCTAGTGTCGTCCCGCCGGCCGGCCATTCGGGATTCACAGCCTCTCGGCGGTCCGTCCTATGATACAGCGTTAGCCCACCGTGTCACGTCTCAGATGCGGACGGATGCCCTTGCTTCAGGCCGGGCTTCGCGGATACCACACCCCGCGGGGACCGTTACTGGGGGTATCGTCGAAAGCCGTTGACGCCTGTGACGGCCGACGATAGGATGGCCCCCACCTCGTGGGGAGCGACCCGGGAAGTCACACCAGAAGGTGCAGGAGGGAACAGTACACGTCTGACCCTACACGGAGTGCGGAGATTCACCCAGAAGGCCAGAGCCCTGACATGCCCGGGCTCGAGCGAGCGTGGAAGAAAACTCTGGCGTTGCGGTCGTCGGCAACGCGTCCCGCGCGACGGCTGGCCCTCCAACTGCCACTGTTCGATCTCCTCGTATTGTGTTGCGCCTGCTCTCGGCTCCAAAGGGGACACGGCCGGTGGACGAGGCACGCCGTGCTCGCCGCGGACTACCCCAACACGAACTTCTCGCACGGAATCTGCCCCGCCTGCTTGAAGCAGCTCTATCCTGATTTTGCTACCGGCCAACGTGCTGAGCCACGAAACTGACTGGATCGTGACGGTGTAGCCGGGGATCGCCATCAACGGTGGTGATAGTCGTGATGCGCAACGGCTCGGTGACGCCCCGGCACTCGGCGGCTCGCGCACGCGACGCGTCCGTCCCAACGCTTTCCTGGGAATGACGTCGTGTCCGCGCGAACCCGCACGGCGGGCCGAAGGAATAGACAACCGGGCTTGCATCGAAATTCCCTTGCGCCTGGGTTAATTCGCTCACTAGCATTCCGAGGAAGCAAGGGAGGTGCGTCGTGCGAAGGTTTACCACCTGCTGTGCAGTCATACTTACGGTGGGTTCGGGATGTGCGATGAGCCGCCTCTGGGAGCCGGCCCGCGAGGAGGTCGTCCAGCGGATCTTACCGTCCGCGGTCCAGATCGTCATCGAGCGGGATGGCAAGCGCTTTCGGAGCGGCTCCGGCGTGGCCATCGCCGCGCGTGTGTCTCCCCAGGGCACCGACTGTTTCGTGCTCACGAGTGGCCACACCCTCTCTCGTCTGTCCGGTCAGGATCGTGTCTTTGTTCTGTTTGGACGACATAACAGCGCAGGCAGCAAGGCGGCCACCACCCTTCTCGCGCACCGGGATACCAAGGAACTCGACCTCTCCCTTCTCCGCGCTCAAACCAACCAGTGTGCCCCTGCGGACTTTGGATCGCCGCCCCGGCTGGGTAAGCCCATCTTGGTCGCGGCGTATCCATGGGGACGCAACCTGACGCTGGTCGGGGGGATTGTCAGCCAGATCAATGTGGAACAGTCGGACGATCGTGACGCGGCACCCCGTCTCATCGTGGACGCGTCGGTGAGTTACGGTTCCAGTGGCGGTGGCGTGTACGATGAGCGCGGACGGCTCGTGGGCTTGGTCGAGGGGTATCGCACGGCTCGCGTGCCTTTCAATGGAGAGGTTTCACAGCAATACGTTGACGTACCCGTCCCAGGCGAGACCTATGTGGTTCCCTTGATCGACATTCGCAACTTCCTCGTAGAGTCCAATCGGCAGGACCTCCTCGGCACGCTCGCCCCGATTTCGGACACTCGCGAATAGCCAGTACTCACCCCGTCGGTGTCCGTGATAGATAGGTGGGGTCCCTCAAGAAGTCAAAGGCCCGGAGGATCACTCCGGGCCTCATCGCTCTGTCTCCCTGTCAACTAGGGCGTCTTCACCTCCATCGAGGTCACGACCTTCTGACCGCCTCGCTCTTCGAAGCTGGCCTTGACGATTGCCCCTTCGCGGAGGGCTTCACGCTGGACCCCGACGGTGGGGGGGATCATCAACTGGGTCCCATCCTCGAGCATCAAGACCTGACCGGACGGATCGACGCTCTTGACCGCCCCTTCGATCTGCTGGGCGTTCCCCATCCCGGGAGTCCCATACGACGACCCGCTAGGCTGGGTTTGGGCGTACGTCTTGCCGACAAACCCGATCGGTGCGGCCACCAAGAGGGCCACCAAGGTGAAGACAGTACCTCGCAACATATACGTTCTCATCGGATGTACCTCCTTCTCTCCCATGCGTTCCCTCGAGCGCGAAAAACGCGGGCCGTGCCGGCCCGTGCCTGACTGATTTACGGCGTACCCTTTTCCCCCGCCGATGGTGTGCCAGGTGCCCCTTCCGGTGATGCCGTGGCCCCGCCGGGCGACTCCATGCCCTGGCGTGATGGGGCGGCTTCCGGCGCCTCCGGCGATTCCACCTCGATCGCCCTGGCGATGTTCTTGCCGTTCCGGGCCTCGTAGGAGGCCTTGACCCTGGCTCCCTCTCGAATATCCTCGAGAGAGCTCTTCATGCCGTCGACCGCGATCGTGGTGTCATCGGTCACTTCCAGTGTTGTGCTGAGAAGACCGAAAAGCCACCCAACATGGACCGTCTTCGCCGCGGGATCAACGCTCTTCACCGGCCCGTCGATGAGCTTCGCATCCAGCAGGCTCGGAGTGGCGGACGTGGACTGCGCCAGTGCGAGGGGCACGGCGAACAGTAGGATCGCCGCTCCAGTTGCGAGCGGTCCGACCAGAGTCTTCATCATGGTTCCTCCTTTTGATTATTGACCAGCCTCCGGTCTCTCCGGTTCCGGAGGCGCCGGGGTGCTGACCCCGCCCCGACAGGCTTGCACCCCGCGTGCCCACGGGCGATCGGGGAACCCGTGAGAGCGGAACACGCGATTTCACGCTGTCGCTGTCGGGGATGCGGACGATTCTTCCCGCGTGAACTGTCGCGACGCGTAATCCTTACCGAGTTCGAGGTGTGAGGTTCGGTGCAAAGCTCACCTGCTCTGGCACCAGAAAAGTGCAACTACCGGCACCCAGACATCGGTGCTGCGCGTCGAAATGGAGACGACGCGGGCAGGAAGAGGGAGGCATGGTTATCAGGGATGATCCTCCTCCTCGCCAAAGACAAAGAGACTGGAGCCCACTAACAACAGGACAACCGCGAACCCGGAATTCCTGGGGGTGTCCACCCGCGGGCCATCCAAGAACAGGCCTGAACCTGCGACCAACATGAAGAATCCAAGCGTACGGCTCATCGCTTTCCCCTTTGGGTGGGGTCTTCATCGGAACTCTTTCGGCGCATCTGCCTCGCGCCAACGGTGAAGAGACTTGGAGTCCTTGCGCTGATTCTGAGCAACACCAATGCCAAAGCGGCCTCGCCAAAACGTGCCGGCTCGACTCCCCGCCTCGCAACTCGGCCCATTACAAGGGTCTCAGCGTTGGTTATGGCAGGACTGTGGCATCGGAACGCCTCCCCGCCCTCGATCCGCCCGGTTGATTGGGCGGCCATTCACCGGGTCCGGCCGGATGATGTTGGGCAACATTTTCGCGGTAGGAGTTACATCGTTCTCTGTCTCGGAACGATCACGTCGGCGTTCGATGCTCCCCTGGGGACTCCACCTCGCGAAAGTCTCCGTCGTTCCACTGGCGGACCGCACAACGCCACCGTTTGGCACCCAGTTTGCCAAGCCAATACGTATCGGCTGCGGAGCCGCTGAACCCCCAAAACAACATGTCTTCTGGGATTCGGACATCACGGAAGGAGAGTGAGACCATGAAGCGAACATTCGCGACGCTGGCCCTGGTCGTGGCGTTTGCGCCAAACGTATGGGCCGGTGAAATGATGCCAACCGGCCCGACTCAGCCGCCCGCGCTCACGGATTCCCCCGTGCAACCAGGACGGATGTCCGACGCCAAAGCGATCGAGGGCAAGATCAAGAGCGTGGACGGATCCGGAAAGAGCGTGACGCTCGAGGACGGCACTACGCTCGCGATCCCGGACTCGCTCAAGGCCGCACGGCCCATATTGAAGCAAGGGGCGATGCTTCGAGCAACATACAAAGAGAAAGGCGGCGAGAAGGTCGCCACCTCGCTTGATGTGGAGCCAACGACGACCAAGCCGCAGTCCTGAGCGGCTCGGCCCGCCCGATCGCCCGTGTCATCGAAGAGCAAACGCGGCGCACCGACCGCGTGGAGGCGCGGATCACAGAGGAGGCGCAGCGAACGGACGGGCTCGGGACTCGGCTGAACTCCACCGAGACCTCTCGGCGAGGTCCGAGGGCTCACCAGCACAGCCCAAGAGCAGGCCGACAACGCCTTGCACAAGGCAGAGGCATCGGACAGCCGTCTCACGACTCTCTGGAACAATCGTGACAAGCGCACTCCCGTGGACACCGTTCAGGTCAGCTTCGGCTTCAATGGCTGGAGCCTCAACGACAACGCCGAGACCTCGCTCGTGGGACCCGTGAAGGAGATCAGGGAGAATCCAAAGCTCAGCGTCACCCTGATGGGGTACACGGATCCAATTCGGACCCCGTGAATACAACCTCGAGTTGAGCGAGCGCCGGGTCGAGGCCGTGCGGCGCTTTCTCGTCGAACACGACGTGGAGCTGTGGCGCATCCATACCGTCGGCCTCGGACCGCTGCCCGACAAAAACATCTCCAATCAACAGAAGCGGCGCGTCACCGTGACCCTGCTGGTCACCGAATGACGTCGAAGTCAACGCTGCGGGTCGCGTCGAAGAAACCTGGTCAGCGGCTTCCACACACGTGCGTATCAAGAAGCCCCAAA
>Ga0335084_10005210_pt1 | contig 12833 bp, 12 predicted proteins | sample Lox_Sample_44_FD_206721 | JGI IMG/M metagenome (GOLD analysis project Ga0335084, IMG submission 206721) | Soil microbial communities from Loxahatchee National Wildlife Refuge, Florida, United States - Lox_Sample_4.4 | ecosystem: Environmental > Terrestrial > Soil > Wetlands | place: USA... | reverse complement strand
GCCGCCGACCGCACCGCTCGCGGCGCCGATGGCGAAGCCGAGCAGCGGGCTCATGAACAGCAGGCCGATCAGGGCGCCCCACATGCCGCCGCTGACCGCCCCGGCCGCGGTGAGGTTGTGGATCTGATGCAGCTCGACCTTCCCATCCGGCTTGCGCACTGCGACGACGGCGTCGGCGAGGTCCACGAGATAATCGCGCTGCATCTTGAGCAGGCGGAGCCGAACCTCGTCCGCCTGATTCTGATCGTCGTACCCGACAACGACTAGATCGCTCATTCATCACCTCCGTCTTCGCGATGCACCGGTATCTCGGTGGAATCCCCGATGAAGTCAAGACGGTCTCCGGCCGATGCGGCGGCGGCCTCCTCGGCCAGGCGGGCATGCCGGAGCAGGATGCGGCGCACCTCGTCGATGGTGCGCGGATCGCTCTGCGTCGAGTGCGACGAGCCGCGGACGATGCGCTCCGACTCGACCGCTTCGAGGTGGGCGCTGCGATAGGTGACGACGCCATCGGTCTCGTCCTCCAGCGGTCCGAAGCCGCTCACCGGGATGATCGAGTTGACGGCCACGCCGGGCGCGATCGGAATGCCCGAGAGGGTGGCGATGAACGGGTGGTGCGGCGACATGTTGTCGATCGCGGTCGGGAGGCGCTGCATCTTCACCGCGTGGACGGACGGGTCGCGCAATACGTCGGTCGCCGCTTCGACGAGCTCGCGCGGCATGCTGATCAGCCGGGCTGCCAGACGCCGGGCGATCGCGCCACTGGCCAGATCGCTCCCCCGGTGCGGCGTCGCAATGAAGATCACCCGGCTGACGAACGGCAACGGGGTCACGAAGAGCACCTCTTCGACCAAGCGCCGCGAGTGGTCGGGCAGGCCGGCCTCGTCGATCGGCACGCTGCTGAAGTTGTCCCAGAACGCCGAGCCGGAGTCGATCACCGTCATCTTCGTCAGCAGGCCGCCCTGGCTGTGCCCGATCACCACCATGTGGCGGAGGGCCGGGTCGCGTCCATCCGGATCGAAGCGCGCGACGGCGTCGCGCAGCGCGCGGCGCAGCAGCATGGCGGAGAATGGTATCGGGTTGCCGCTGTCGTAGCTGAAGAACCAGAACTGGTAGCGCGCGCGGATGCGCGGGTCGCTCTCCAGATCGTTGACCAGGTTCGCCCAACGCCCGGGGCTCGATCGGGTGCCGTGGACCAGCACCACTGGGATGCGCCCGACCTGATACGGCTGCCGCGCCATCAGGTGGGCCGGCGCGCGCGTCCCGAGCGCGTCGCCGAGGAAGTTGGCCAGTTCCTGCCGCCAGAAGGCCATCTCCGTCAGCGTGATCGCCAGCGTCGCGCTGCGGTCGGTCTCCAGCGGCCGTGCGAGGCCGTCGATCCCGACGGTCTCCTGGGTGTCGACGGCGATGATCTCGAGACGCCCCTGTACGTCGCGGCCTGCGAGCTGTTCGCGCGGCCGCTCGACCAGCAACACGGCCGTCGCAGGGACGCGGACGACGTCCGCGACCAGGTCGTCTCCACCCGCGTCGGCCATCGGCACCGGCCGCGCCGCCAACGGCACGCCGATGCCGTCCTGCCGGTAGCGGTTGTGCAAGCCGTGCACGGCGTACTGCACCGTCGGCACGAAGTCGGTCAGCGCGCGGCCGGCCCACGGCGTCTGGGATTCGTCGAACGCCAGCCTCAGGCTGCCGAAGGGCAGCGGGTACACGCCGCTGCGAAACGCCAGCGTGCGACCGTCGGGAGCACGGAACGCCTCGATGAGCGACGCCGCGTACAGGTTGGTCGCCCAACCCAGCCCCGCATCCATCGGCGGGGGGCGTTGCGCCGGATCCTCGGGGAACAGGAACGCGTACGCATACAGCGCCGCCGCGAGCGCGTGCGGCTGCGAGCCGCTCTGCCGGGCGTACAGGTACGACAGCTCGGCGAGCGCCAGGACCTCGTCTGGGTCCGCGTTGCCCCAGAGCACCACCGCGTGCAGGGTCGCCAGCGCCAGCTCGGGCTGGTCGACGTAGGTCTGGGTGAGCCGATAGCGCCGCAGGACGATCTGCGAGCGCTCGCTCGGCACGTTGCCGGTCAGCGCCGTCTGCGCCAGCAACGTCTGCTGTTGGATCGGCGTCAGCCGCGTGACGCCGACGGGCCCGCTGCACGCGGCACCCGTCAGCGCCAGCGCGGCGAGACCCGCCGCCGTGCCGCGTCCGATCACGGCGGCGCGAACATCTCTCCCCGCGGCCGGTCGCTTCTCAGATGCCGGCCAGCAAACGCACCGTAAAGAACGCAGCGGGGTCGTAGTTCTCCTTCCGCAGCCGGTTCCCGTTCTGATTGTCGAGTTGGAGCTCGCCGGCGAACGCGACGCCACCCATGAAGTGCAGGGAGAAATTGTCGTTGATGTTCCACCCCACGCGCAGACGTAGCGGCAGGTTGTTCTCCTGGCCGACCCCATCGGGCGCGACGACGCCCGAGTTCTCCAACCGGAACCGTCGCTCTTGGAAGAGCACGCCGAGGCCGAGCTGCACCGGCTTGGTCACCTGGTACTGCACCTCGGCGCCGGTGGCCACGCCGCCGCTGACCGGGACGGCCCCGACCCGGACCACCCACAGCTCGTGCGGCACCCATTTCACGCCGATCGACGGCGCGAGCTTCACGTCGTCCTCGATTTGGGTGATGATCGCGACCCCGGCGCTGACGAAGAGCGTCTTGGTGAACTGATAGTCGGCGCCCACCCGGCCGCCGCCGGTCACGCTCCTTCCCCAGTCCGCACCGCTCTCGGGTGTGAACATCAGGATGCCGCCAGCCCATATCCCCCAGTCCTGAGTGAGCTGATAGCGCAGCTTGGTGCCCATGCGCAGGGCGAGAATCGTGTTCCATGGGTTCCCAGCGCTGAACCCGCCGCCGTCGAAGTCGTAGTCGTCGGCGCCGAAGAACAGCGTATTGGTCCAGTGCAGCTCCGTGGTCAGGTCCGTCTGCGTCGCAATGGCCGCATCGTACCGATTGACTTGCACGCTGCCGCCGCCGTCGATGTCCGCTTCCCCCTGGTAGGTGAAGCCGCCCTGGCCGATCACCTTGAACTGCGGATAGGCCTGTTCCTCGACCTCTTCCTCCAAGTCCTGGGCGAGAGCGCGGAGCGGCGCGATCGCGATCACGAGCGCCGCCAATACGGTGACCACGAGCCTGGCTTCACGAACGGTGTCGCTGTGCATGGCCTCCCCTCCTTGTGGCGAGTTGCGTTCGCGCAATCCGTGTCGCGAGCCCTAGATCACTCGCAACGACATGTGGTCAAGGCCAAGACCGGGAGTGGGACGGCCGGCTGGCGAGCGCGGTGCGCCACCTCGCGGCCGGCGGGCCTGCCCCGCGTGGTTTGATTTGGCACCGCGCGGCTGGTTTATGGCTGCGAGGACTGGCGTGAGCATGCAGGATGCCGTGGCGCAGAAGCTCGCCGGCGCGTTTCGCCGGCTGGGGTGGATCGGGGTCTGGGTCCAGGCGCTCCTGGCGGTGATCCCGCTGCTGATGTTCGCCTACGTCGTGTTGGCACGGGCGGCTGGAACCCGCGTGGCGATGACGCTCGCCGACTACCTGGCGCTGCTCGGCCTCGCCGTGCTGGCGTTCACCACCTACCTGTCGTACCGCTACACGCGCCTCGCGGCGCAGATCGCCGATCCGGCTCGCCGTCCGTCGGACACTGCGCTGACCAGGGTGCTCTGGGTGGGCCTCTGGGCGAGCTGCCTGGGTCTCACGCTGTCGCTGATGATGTTGATCGGCGAGGTGGCGCGACTGTTGTTGCTCGTCCTGTCGACCCCGCAGGCTGGCGTTCCCGTCATCCAGACTCAGACCGAGAGTCGGACCGCGTGGGTGGCGGCGATCGACGTGGTCCGGTTGCTGGCCGACGTGTGCACGCTGGCGGGCGAGATGCTGATTCTCGGGTTCACGCTCTGGCTGCTCTTCCGGCTCACCGCGCTGGCGCGCGGGGACCAAGGAGCAACCACACCCGCATCCTTTTGAGCTGAGGTCACTGCCGTTCTCTTGGTCCCTCGCTGTCGCCTCACTTCTGCGCGGCGCGGAACCGTTCGTACAGCGCGGCGATCTGCCCACCCATGAGCTTGCGGCCAATCGCCTGCTTGGCGCCGGCGCCGAACCCGCCGAGCTGATCGGTGAAGGTGCGGTTGCCGTAGAGCACCAGCGCGCCCTCCTGCACCGGGAAGACTCCGCCCACCGCCTGTACGGCGTTGTGGCTGCGGCTGACGTAGTAGTGGCGATCGGTGAGCACGTAGGTTCCGTCCGCCTGCGGCGCGATCAGCCGATGCGTCAGGGCGATCGTCGGCCGGTTGTCGACCTTGAAGTTCACCCAGAAGAACTTCTCCCCCGCCTTGGCCGGCTGCGACTTCGGGTAGTCGAGCAACGCGGTGACGACGTCGGGGGCCTCGTGCGCCAGCACCGGCGACGCCTTGGTCGCCAGGGTGAGCACCTCGGCCGGGCTGCTCGACTTGCCGCCCCCGCGGTCGTAGGGCGCGATGCCCGCCAGCCCCTGGGAGCGGTACGCCTGATAGCGTGCCAGGAGCTGTTTGCGCAGCTCCGCCTCGACCGCCGCCTTGCTCTTGTCGGGCAGCGCGCGGTACGCGGCGATCTCGGCGCTCGACAGGTTCAACTCGTCGCCCGCCTGGGCTTCCGCATCGCCGTTGGGCTCTAGTCGCAGCGACTGCAGATCGGCCACGCTGCCGTCGCCCTTCAGCTCGCCGAAGGCCGTCACGGACTTGTCGCCGTCGTACGCGGAGGCCTTCTCGAACATCGTCGCGAGATCGGGCGGCGGCTTTCGGATCAGAAACGCCATCGTGATCGCCAGCTCGCGGTCGGACGTCTGCTCCCGGCTGGCCGTCGTCACCAGCCCACCGGCCAGGATCTTCTTTCGCTCTCCGTCGCTGAACGGCAGTTTGGCGAGCACCGCTTCCGCGCGCGGGTTCGCAGGTGGCTGCGCCAGCACCGGCCGACCGATCGCAGCCACCGCGAGCACGGCGAGCGCGGCGAAGCGTGCAGCGGCGCACCGCGACATGATCCTCGACATGGCTCCTCCTGGCTGGCAAGGGCTGACGGACGTGCGGCTCCGCTAGCAGACTCCGGCGCGGGGTGGCCAGCGGCCGCCGGCGCCGGATTTCGGCTTGACCGGCCTACGCATCGCCATGCTAACTGAGCGAACCGCGCGTTCGGCCCGCCCATGGCTCGCATGGGAGGCGGGTGCGCAGACGACGAACCCTGACAGTCTCTTCCTATGGAGGACCGACCCGTGTCTGTACGCTCCGGCACCGTACGGAATGTTGCGCATGTCTGTCTGATGCCGCTGCTCGCGGGCGCGATCCTGACACTGCAGGTCGGCTGTAAGCCCGCCGAGGAAGTCCGTGCCCCGGAGATCCGGCCCGTCCGCACGCTCGCCGTCGAGCGGCAAGCCGGCGGCGAAGTGGTCTCCCTGACTGGCACCATCCAGGCGCAGACGGAGGCCAACCTCGCCTTCCGCATCGACGGGCGCATGATCGAGCGCCACGTGAACGTCGGCGACACCATCACCGCGGGCCAGGTCATCGCCGAGCTGGACCCGCAGAACGAGCAGAGCGCCCTCCAATCGGCGCGGGCCAACGTGGCGGCGGCGCGCGGGCAGCTCGCAGAGGCCCGCAGCAGCTTCGAGCGCCACCGGAGCCTGCTGGGCGAGGGCGCCATCTCGCGCGCCGAGTTCGACCGCGAGACGCAGCTCCTGCAGACCGCGCAGTCGCGGCTCGATTCGGCGCAGGCGCAGTTGAGCATCAGCGAGAACCGGCTGAGCTACACGCGGCTCATCGCCGACGCGCCCGGGGCCGTGACGGCGCGCGGCGCCGAGCCCGGCGAGGTGGTGCAGGCCGGGCGCATGATCGTCCAGGTGGCCCGGGAGGGCGGACGCGACGCGGTCTTCGACGTTCCGCCGCAGATCATGGAGCGATCCGACGCCAACCCCGAGATCACCGTCTCGCTGACGATGGATCCGAGCGTCAGCGCGATCGGCCGCGTGCGCGAGGTCGCACCGCGAGCGGACCCGGTGACCGGCACGTTCCAGGTGCGCGTCGGCCTCACCGATCCCCCGGCCGCGATGCGCCTCGGCTCGACCGTTACCGGGCGGATGCAGGTCGGCGGCGCGGCGGGCATCGAGATCCCCGCCCAGGCGCTGACCCGGCTCGAGGGACAACCGGCGGTGTGGGTGGTCGACTCCGACGCCGGGACCGTCGCGCCGCGCAACGTCGAGGTGCTGCGCTTCGATCCGGCCGCCGTCCTGATCGGTCAGGGTCTCGACCCCGGTGACCACGTGGTGATTGCCGGGGTGCAGGCCCTGCACCCCGGACAGAAGGTGCGGGTCCTCGGGGCCACGCCGTGATCGGACCGAATCTCTCCGAGTGGGCGATCAATCGCCGCTCGCTGATCGTCTACTTCATGATCGCCGCGGTGATCGCCGGCGCGCTGGCGTTCATCCGTCTGGGTCGCGCCGAGGATCCCGCCTTCACGTTTCGCACCATGATCGTGGGGGCGGCCTGGCCCGGCGCGACGCTCGACGAGACCCTCTCCCAGGTCACCGAGCGGATCGAGCGCAAGCTGCAGGAAACGCGCTGGCTGAAGAACCTGCGCAGCTACACCAGCGCGGGGTCGACGACGATCTTCGTCGACCTCGACGGCGCCACGCCGGCGGACGAGATCCCGGACATCTGGTACCAGGTGCGCAAGAACATCGGCGACATCCGCCACACCCTGCCGGCGGGCGTCCTCGGGCCGTTCTTCAACGACGACTTCGGCGACACCTACGGCATCATCTACGGCTTCACCAGCGACGGCTTCACCCAGCGCGAGCTGCGCGACTACGTCGAGGACGTGCGCTCACGCCTGTTGCAGGTGTCCGACGTATCGAAGATCGAGGTGCTCGGCGCGCAGGACGAACAGATCGTGATCGAGTTCTCGACCGAGCGGCTCGCCGGCCTCGGCCTCGACTACCCGTCGGTGGTGGCGACGCTGCAGGCGCAGAACGTCGTTCGCCCGGCCGGCGTCGTGCAGAGCGGCAATGAGCGCGTGGCCCTGCGGGTGTCGGGCGCCTTCGACAACGAGCGCGACATCGAGGCGGTCAACTTCCTCGCCAACGGCCGCCTGGTCCGCCTGGGCGACATCGCCACCGTGCACCGCGCCTACGTCGACCCGCCGCAGCCGATGTTCCGGGTCAACGGTAAGCCGGCCATCGGCCTCGCCATCGCCATGCGCGAGTCGGGCGACATCCTCGCCCTGGGCAAGAACATCAAGCACGAGATGGCCGCGATCACCGGCGATCTGCCGATCGGCATCGAGCCCATCCTGGTCGCCGATCAGGCCGCGACCGTCGATACCGCGATCGGCGAGTTCACCACCTCGCTGTGGCAGGCGATCGTGATCATCCTGGCCTGCAGCTTCGTGAGTCTCGGCGTGCGCCCCGGCGCCGTCGTCGCTCTCGCCATCCCGCTCACGCTGGCGGTCGTGTTCGCAATCATGAGCCTGACCGGCATCGACCTGCAGCGCATCTCGCTCGGCGCGTTGATCATCGCGCTGGCGTTGCTGGTCGACGACGCCATGACCACGGTCGACGCCATGATCCGACGGCTCGGGATGGGCGATCCGATGGAGAAGGCCGCCACCTTCGCCTACACGACGCTGGCGGCGCCGATGCTGGCGGGCACGCTGGTCACCATCGCCGGGTTCGTGCCGGTCGGCTTCGCCGCCAGCTCGGCGGGCGAGTACACCTTCTCGATCTTCGCCGTAGTTGGGATCGCGCTCATCGTGTCGTGGTTCGTCGCCGTGATCTTCGCGCCCCTGATCGGCATGGCCCTGCTCAAGGCCCCGGCCAAAACCGACGAAGGCGAGGCGGAGGGCCGCCTCATGCGCGCCTACCGCGGCGTGCTGGTCACCGCCATGCGCGCGAAATGGCTCACCATCGTGGTGACGGTGGCCGCCTTCGCGGGCGCGATCTTCGCGTACCGCTTCGTCGGGCAGCAGTTCTTCCCGTCCTCCGATCGTCCCGAGCTCCTGGTCGACATGACCCTGCCGCAGTCCGCCTCGATCTTCGCCAGCCAGCGCACGGCGGAGCGGCTCGAAGCCGCGCTGGCCAAGGACCCCGACGTCGCGCGCTGGAGCACCTACGTCGGCCGCGGCGCCATCCGCTTCTACCTGCCGCTCAACGTCCAGCTCGCCAATCCGTTCTTTTCGCAGGTCGTCATCGTCGCCAAGGACTTCGCGGCGCGCAAGCGTCTGGAGCCCAAGCTCGAGCACTTGCTGGCCGAGCAGTTCCCCGACGTCGTCGCGCGGGTCTCCCCGCTCGAGCTCGGGCCGCCGGTCGGTTGGCCGGTCCAGTACCGGATCAGCGGGCCGGACAAGGACGAGGTGACGCGCCTGGCGCTCGACGTCGCCAAAGTGGTCGCCGCCAACCCCGATACGCGGCACATCAACTACGACTGGATCGAGCCGGCCCGCAAGCTGCGGGTCCGCGTCGACCAGGACCAGGCTCGCCAGCTCGGGCTGAGCTCGCGCTCGCTCAGCGCCACCATCAACGCCGCCATGGCCGGCTCCACGATCACCCAGGTGCGCGACGACATCTACCTGGTCAACGTCGTGGCGCGGGCGACCGGGGACGAGCGCATGTCGTTGGCGACGTTGCGCTCGCTGCAGGTGCCGCTGCCGAGCGGGCGCACCGTTCCGCTCAGCCAGTTCGCCACCTTCGAATACGAGCAGGAGTACCCGCTCGTCTGGCGGCGCAACCGCGTGCCGACGCTGACGGTGCAGGCCGACGTCGTACCGGGGGTCCTGGCGGAGGGCGTCGTGGACCAGCTGGAGCCGGCCATCAAGGCCCTCGATGCGACGCTGCAGCCGCCCTATCGCATCGAGACCGGCGGTCTGGCCGAGGAGAGCGCCGAGTCGCGCGCCTCGGTGTTCGCGGTGGTCCCGCTGATGGTGCTGCTCATGCTGACGTTTCTCATGTTCATGCTGCAGAGCTTCCGGCGCCTGGGGATGGTCATCGCCGTGCTGCCGCTGGGGTTGATCGGCGTGGTGGGGGCGCTGCTGGTGTCGGGCCGGCCGCTCGGCTTCGTCGCCATCCTCGGCACGCTGGCACTGCTCGGGATGATCGCCAAGAATGCGGTGATTCTGATCGTCCAGATCGAGACCGAGCGCAGCGAAGGCAAGGACATCTGGCAGGCGGTGGTCGACGCCAGCAGCTCGCGCTTCCGACCGCTGATGCTCACCGCGCTCTCGACGGTGTTGGGGATGATCCCGATCGCCCCCACCGTGTTCTGGGGCCCGATGGCCTTCGCCGTCATGGGCGGCCTGCTGGTCGCGACCCTGCTGACCCTGGTGCTGCTGCCGACCCTGTACGTGACGATCCTGGGTGGGAAGCCTACCGCGCCGACGCCGGCGTGACCGGCGCGCGCCTGCTGGGAGCGGCGACGCGGGAGGCCATATGGCGGGACGAGAGGGCGCGCTGGATGCTGCGGGGCCGCAGCCCGAGCTCATCGAGGTGCGCATCGGCACGTTGCGGCAGATCTTCAACTCGATGGATCCCTCGCCGTTCCGCGACCGCGACCTCGACCCCAAGGTGGAGGAGTTCATCGTCGAGTCGAGCCGCGAGCTTTCGCCCAGCCGCCCGCTCGGACTCGTCGTCCACCTCAGCGCGGAACCGGCCGAGCCCGAAGACGCCGAGGTGCTGCGCCAGGCCGTCCACGAGTACTTCAACCAGCGCGCGCTGTCCGAGCGCCGGAGCCTGCGCCGGCTGCTGCGGGTCGGACGCCGGAGCCTGCTGATCGGTCTGGCCTTTCTCGCCCTGGCCATCGTCATCGGCGACCTGGTCAAGGGCCTCGTCGGCCGGTACGACTACGGCGAGATCATCGCGCACAGCCTGATCATCGGCGGCTGGGTCGCGCTCTGGCGGCCGCTCGAGATCTTCCTCTACGATTGGTGGCCGATCCTCGCCGAAGCGCGGCTCTACGATCGCCTCAGCACCATGTCGGTACGCCTGATCGCCGCCGGCGAGGTGGTGGCCTAATGGAGGCGCGGTCCGTCGCCCCCGCCGCGCTGCTGCGCGGCGCCGGGCTGCTCGCCCTCTGGGTCGTGCTGATCGGCACGGCGCCGAGCGATCTCGTCGCTGGGGTCATCGCGGCTGGGGCGGCAATTTGGGTCAGCGTACGGCTTCTCCCGCCGGGGTCGATGCGTCCGCGCTGGGTCGCACTGCCGGGGCTGGCGCTGCGCTTCGCGTGGCAGTCGGTGATGGCGGGGGTGGACGTCGCTCGGCGGGCGCTCGACCCGCGCCTGCCGATGCGGCCCGGCTGGGTGTCGTATCCGGTGCGCCTTTCGCCCGGTCCGCTACGCAGCGCGTTCGCCACCTTGACCAGCCTGCTGCCCGGCACGGTGCCGGCCGGGGATGAGAACGGCGCGATCCTCTACCACTGCCTCGACGTCGGCCAGCCTGTGGCGGAGCAGTTGGCCGCCGAGGAGGCGATGCTGGAGCGGGCGCTGGGGGGATCGCCGCCATGAGCACGTTCCTCCTCGCCACGGCCGGACTGATCCTGGCGATGGTTGCGCTGGCGCTGCTGCGCATCCTGCGCGGCCCGGGTGACGCCGACCGGCTCATGGCGGCGCAACTGCTGGGCACCGGCGGCATCGCCGTGCTGCTGTTGGGGGGCATCGGCATCGGGTTCGCGGCGGTCATCGACGTCGGTCTGACCTTGGCGCTGCTGGCGGCGTTCGCCGCCGTCGCCTTCGTCAAGGCCGCCGATGCCTCGCGGGTCGGTAACGCCGCCGTCGAGGACGATCGATGAGCGGACTGATCGACCTGTTCACCATCGTCGCCGTATCGGCGGGCGCGTTCTTCTTTCTCGCCGGCACCGTCGGCCTGCTGCGCTTCCCCGACGCGCTGACCCGGCTGCACGCCCTGACCAAAGCCGACAATCTCGGCCTCGGCCTGGTGGTGCTCGGCCTGCTGCCGCACGCCGGCGGTCTGCTCGCGGCGCTCAAGCTCGTCGCCGTGTGGCTGCTCGTTCTGCTGTCGGGGGCGACGATCTCGCAGCTCATTGCCCGCGTCGCGCGGCGGGAAGCCCCGCCGTCATGACCATGGCGTCGCTGTTCGACCTGGCGCTGGCTGCCGCGGTCCTGGCGCTCGCCTGGTGGACGATCTCCACCCGCGAGGCGTTCGCCGCGGTGATCGATTTCGTCGCCTACGGCCTGCTGCTGGCGCTGGTGTGGGTGCGGCTGGGCGCGGTCGACGTCGCGCTGACCGAGGCAGCGATCGGCGGCGGCCTCACCGGCGGCCTCCTGATCGGCGCCGCCGCACGCCTGCGTGCCACCGAAGCGGCCGCGGCGGCCGAGCGCCCGGGCCCGGCAGTGCGCCTCATCGCCGCGGTGGGCTCGGCGCTGATCGCGGCGGGGCTCGTCGCCGCGGTGCTGTCGCTGCCCGATCCCGCCCCCACCCTCGCCCCGAACGCAGCGGCCAACCTCGCCGCGACCGGGGTCGGCAACCCGGTGACCGCGGTGCTGATGGCCTTCCGCGCCACCGACACCGTGCTCGAAAAAGTCGTCCTGCTGCTCGCCCTGATCGGTGTGTGGTCGCTGGCGGCCGATCGCTTCTGGGGCGGGCGTCCGGGACCGCACCACCAGGCCGATCCCAACGGCGCGCTCGCCTTCCTGGCGCGACTGCTGTCGCCCCTCGGCATCGTGATCGGCGCCTACGTCCTGTGGGTCAGCGCCGACGAGCCCGGCGGCGCCTTCCAGGGGGGGACGATCCTCGCCGCCATGTGGCTGCTGGTGATGATGGCGGGGCTGACCGATGCGCCGCCGCTGCGCCGCCGCTGGCTGCGGCTGCTGCTGATCGCCGGGCCGGCGATCTTCCTCGCCGTCGGCGCCGCCGGTCTCTGGTTGGCGGGCGCGTTCCTCGCCTATCCCGTGGCCTGGGCGAAGCCGCTCATCCTGCTGATCGAGGTCCCGATGATGCTCACCGTGGCGGTGACGTTGGGGCTGTTGCTGGCGGGCCCGCCGAGACGACTCGAGTGATGTTGGGTCCTGCGCACATCTTCGGCGTCTGCGGCGCGGCGCTGGTGGGCTTCGGCCTCTACGGGCTGATCGCAAGCCCGGCGCCGCTGCGCAAGCTGCTCGCCTTCAACCTGCTCGGCAGCGGCGCGTTCCTCCTGTTCGGCGTCGCGGCGCGCCGCGGGGCGGCCGCCGGCTTCCCCGGCGACCCGATTCCGCAAGCGCTGGTGATCACCGGGCTGGTCGTCGCCTTCTCCGCCACCGGGCTGGCCGTCGCGCTCCTGGTGCGCCAGTTCGAAGTGAGCGGCGCGTCGACGCTGCGCAGCGATCCGCCACCGCCCGCCGACGCAGAGGCATGATGCCACCCGTCGCCTCCAGCGTCGCGGCGACCACGCCGGCCGGCCTCCTGCTGGTGCTGGTGGTGATCGTGCCGGTCGTCGGCGTGCTGCCCGCATTCGTCTGCGGCGGCCGCTGGCTCGAGCGCATTACCGCGCTCACCATCGCGCTCGGCGCCGGCGTCGCCGCCGCGCTCGCGCTCGCCGTCCTGCACAGCGACGGCCCGCTCGTGTACCTGCTCGGCGGCTGGCCGCCGCCGCTCGGCGTCGCGTTGCGCGGCGACGGGCTGTCGGCCGTCATGATCGCGGTCACCGCCCTGGTGGTTTGCGCCGTCGGCGTGTTCGCCCGCGCCGACTTCCACACTCCGGCGGAGACCGACGAAGTGCGCGCGCCGTTCGCGTTCTGGATCCTGCTGCTCGGGATCTGGGGGGCCCTGAACGCGATCTTCGTCAGCGGCGATCTG
>Ga0335084_10005209_pt1 | contig 12834 bp, 10 predicted proteins | sample Lox_Sample_44_FD_206721 | JGI IMG/M metagenome (GOLD analysis project Ga0335084, IMG submission 206721) | Soil microbial communities from Loxahatchee National Wildlife Refuge, Florida, United States - Lox_Sample_4.4 | ecosystem: Environmental > Terrestrial > Soil > Wetlands | place: USA... | reverse complement strand
CCAGATGCCGACGCTGTCATAGGTCGGCAGGCAGCCGATGGCGAAGGTTGCAATACCCATGATGAGCAGGGTCAGGTAGAGCATCACCTTACGGCCGATGCGGTCGCCGTAATGACCAAATACCAGGCCCCCGAGGGGACGGGCGCCGAACCCCACGGCATAGGTCGCGAAGGCCGCGAGCGTGCCGGTCATGGGGTCCATTTTGGGGAAAAACAACCTGTTGAACACGAGTGCAGCGGCCGTGCCGTAGATGAAGAAATCGTACCACTCGATGGTGGTCCCGATCAGGCTGGCCAGTGCAACCTTGACGTGAGATGTTGAAACAACTTTTTGCTCACTCATTCTATCTCCTCCTTCCTCACCATTTAAATAAAAATACAATGAAACTAATTTGTTAAAAATGAAACCCGAGAACAAGACCTCCTTTCAGTTTTACTTATTCGATGCACCACTCCGGATACCCATATCCGCAACTTGTGTGCCAGATATAAACAGCTGACAATTCTGCACAAGATGCTAATATCATTCATTTATTTTTTGTGAAGCCTACCAACGAAAAAGCGCACATGTAGACCCATGTCTACACATGCGCTTTCTGCGATGAAAAACGCTTTATTTCCTATGCCTTGAGAAATGCGTACCAAAAAGTCTACATATAGACTATTGGATACACATTCGAGTCACTGGCTAAGGGGCAGATTCAGCTTCTTCATTTTTTTGTAGAGGGCGGTCCGGTGGATGCCCAGGATCCGTGCGGCTTCGTTCTTGTTGTTGTTCGCAACCTGTATGGCATGAAGGACGGCGTCGCGCTCGGAGGTGGCCCGGAGATCCTTGAGAATCTTTCCCTGGGAGCGATCCGACCGTTCGCTCAAGCTCCGGAAGAACAGGGGCAGATGCTCCACGCGGATCGACTCCTCGCGCTCATCCATCAGCGAGAGCGTCCTCTCGAGGATGTTCGACAACTCCCGGACGTTACCGGGCCAGTCGTGATTTTCGAAGATCCGCATCACTTCGGCAGAGATCTCCCTAGGTGACAGGCCGAAATCCCTGCAGAGGTTCTGGATGAGATGAGAGGCAATGAGGGAGATGTCCTCCCGGCGCTCCCGAAGCGGCGGGATATGCAGGGGTATGACGTTGAGTCGGTAGTAGAGGTCCTTGCGAAACTTCCCTTTCCGAATGCAGTCCTCGAGGTTTTCGTTTGTCGCAGCGATGAGGCGGAAGTCGCATTTTACTGGTTTCGTGGCCCCGAGGCGGTCGACGAGCTTTTCCTCGAGAACGCGCAGCAGCTTTGGCTGCATCTCAAAGGGAAGCTCGCTGATCTCGTCGAGGAAGATCGTCCCCTGGTGGGCAAGCTCGAACTTGCCGGGCTTGCCCTTGTTTCCAGCCCCCGTGAAGGCGCCCGGCTCGTAACCGAAAAGCTCAGCCTCCAGGAGATCCTTGGGGATGGCGGCGCAGTTGAGCCGGATGAAGGGCAGCTTGTGCCGGTCGCTTGCCCGGTGAATGGCGTGAGCGAAAAGCTCCTTTCCCGTTCCGCTTTCACCGACGATAAGGACGGGCGAGTTGACCTTGGCTGCCCGTTGCCCCATTTTCCGGAGCTCCTGCATGACGGTGCTTTCGCCTACGATGTTGCGGCAGCTGTACTTGGAGGCCCGAAGATTCGCGAGTTCCTTCTCGTAGAGCTGGACCTTGGATTCCAGGATGTTGAGCTTGTCCGCCAGGATCTGGACGTCCTTGATATCTTCGAACATGACCTGCCCGAAGACCGCTGCGAGTTGTCCGTTGATATTGATGGGAATGCGCTGGACGATCTGGTTACGACCCATGATCTGGTGCGGATGATTGATTTCGGGGATGCCTGTGCGGGCAACGATGTGCATCCGGGAGTTCTCGATGACATCGGTTGTGTGTTTCCCGATCTGCGCCTTCGGGTCCATGCCCAGGAACTTCCCGTAGGATTCGCTGAAAAAAACGATGTAACCGTCGGGGTCGGTGATGAGAACGCCGCTGAGGATGTTGTTCAGAACGCCTTCATAGAGCTGGATTTTCTCGAGCAGTTTCTTGACATCGGCCGATTCCACAGTCTTCTCCCCTTTCTGCAGAATATCAATAAACAAGATTGCATACAAAACTTGGCTCGCGGATCATGTCACCGGCGTACCTATTCTGTCAAGCGGCTTTACGATCTCTTTTCCTTTGACAAAGGAGCGACAATTGAGTAATTTCAAAGTACTTGATTCTGCAAAGGAATAACCGCTCACACCATGGAGACACCGGCAAGGGAAATACATGTTGGGGTGAAATTCTCAACGGCGTTCCTCTCCGAGGCCGTTCCCGCAGATTGCCGTCTCGAGGAGCTCAAGGCTTGGTGCGCCGAGTTCCATCGCAGAAACTTCGCACCGCCCTACGGCGAGTTCTCCCAGGGCAACCTCAGTTTCCGGATACGGCCCGGCGAAGATGCCTTCATTATCTCCGGTTCCCAAGTGGGCTGGAAGGACGGCCTTACCGACGACAGGTTCGTCTCCGTACTAGGCTGCGACATGGAAAAGGGCATTGTATTCGCGAGCGGCACGCGGGATCCCTCATCGGAGAGCATGCTCCATTTCGCCATCTACCATACAAGGAAGGACGTTCAGGCTGTCTTCCACGGTCACAGCCGGGAGATACTGAAGTGCGTCAATAAGTTGAATATCCCCGAAACGCGTGAGAAAGCCCCCTACGGGAGCATCGAACTGGTCCGGAGCGTCATGGAGGTCCTGGGAGATGCGGATTTTGTCCTGATCCGGAAACACGGATTCATCTCCATGGGTGCAACGATGAATGAGGCGGGTGAACGAGCTATAGAAACCCACCGCCTCTGCCTGCAAGGCTCTTGACCGGGGGCGCATCCCGCAGGGGAGCGCAATCATGAATGGTTCGTTCCTTGCCGGGACGCCCCGCTGTGCGGATAAAGGCGTCAAAAATGCCCATCTGCGGCCTGTTAAGACCATCTCCTCTGTTCTCCTCCCCTGGCGGGAGGAGGAATTGAGGCAACGCTTTGCGTTGCCTCCCGGTAAGGAAGGAGTTGGACATGAAGCGCTCCCCGGCCCGCATCGCGGGCAGATGGAGCGCCCCCGGTGGATACGGGGGAACATTCCCCCTCACCTCAATCCTCTCCCACGGAGGGGAGAGGATGATTAAGGATCATAGCTGCTAGAGGCCTCACTCCTAAGGACTTCGGATGCCTTGCATCTGGACATTTTTGAACAGCCTTTAGGATAAAGATGAAGGCTGATGATTCGGTCCGAGGAGAAAATCACATGAAGGACTTTTTCAATCTGTACAATCACGGCTTCATCCGGGCCGCCGTCTGCGTCCCCGAGGTCCGAGTCGCCGATGTGGGCTTCAACGCGGAACAGACGATTGGCCTTGCAAAGCAGGCCTCGGCGAAAAAAGCCCTCTTTGCCCTTTTCCCCGAACTGGGCCTTTCAGCTTACTCTAATGACGATCTCTTTCACCAGGAAGCCCTCCTGAAGCGGGTCCGGGAAGCACTGGGCCTTGTCCTGGAAAAGACGAAGGGCTTGAACACCATCCTCGTCGTGGGGGCACCGCTCCGGGTCGACGCGTTTCTCTTCAACGGCGGAGTCGTCATCTATCGTGGCAGGATCCTGGGTGTTGCCCTGAAGTCCTACCTGCCCAACTACCGCGAGTATTACGAGGGCAGGCAGTTCCGCCCCGCCGAGGACGTCCTGTCAAAAACAATCACGCTCTGCGGCCAGAAAGATGTTCCCCTGGGGCCGGATCTGCTTTTCGAGGTGGAAAACATCCCCGGGTTAACGATCAACATCGAGATCTGCGAAGACCTCTGGGTCCCCGTTCCCCCGTCTAGCTTTGCTGCGTTGGCCGGCGCCACCGTACTTGCGAATCTCTCGGCCTCGAACATCACCATCGGCAAGTCCGAGTACCGCCACAGCCTGGCGGCCAACCAGTCGGCCCGGTGCGTGGCGGCCTACCTCTACGCGGCGGCCGGCCCCGGCGAGTCGACAACGGACCTGGCCTGGGACGGCCAGGCCATCGCTTACGAGAACGGCACGCTGCTGGCTGAATCGAAGCGCTTCGCGCCCAGGGCGCAGATGGTCCTTGCCGACATCGACCTCGACCGGCTCGTCCAGGACCGGATGCGGCTCACGAGTTTCAGCCAGAACGCCCGGATCCTCCGGGACCGGGTAGATCGTCTCCGGAAGATACCATTCCCCGTGGAGATCCCGCAGGGGCACATTCCGCTTGCCCGTGAGGTTGCCCGCTTCCCTTACGTGCCGGCCGACCCTGCAAAGCGCGACGAGCGCTGCTACGAAGCTTACAACATCCAGGTACAGGGGTTGGCCAAGCGATTGAAGACCTCCGGGATCAAAAATGTTGTCATCGGGGTTTCCGGCGGCCTGGACTCGACCCATGCCCTCATCGTGGCGGCCAGGGCAATGGATTTGCTGGGCTACCCGCGCTCCAACGTGAAGGCCTACACGATGCCGGGTTTTGCCACGACGGACAAGACCTACCGGAACGCCCATCGACTGATGAAGGCCCTCGGCGTGGAAGCCAACGAGATCGACATCCGCGAGAGCTGCATGCAGATGTTCCGCGACATCGGGCACCCCTTTGCGAAGGGGAAGAAAATCTATGACATCACCTTCGAGAACGTCCAAGCCGGCGAGAGGACCTCGCACCTCTTCAGACTGGCAAACCTGAGAGATGCCATCGTCATGGGGACAGGGGATCTCAGCGAGCTGGCCCTCGGCTGGTGCACCTACGGGGTTGGCGACCACATGTCTCACTACAACGTCAACGTGAGCGTGCCCAAGACCCTGATCCAGTACCTGATCCGGTGGGTGGCTTCCACGGACCAGTTCGACAGGATAACCTCGGACACGCTCCTGGATATCCTCGAAACGGAAATCAGCCCCGAGTTGGTGCCGGGCCTCAACGGGGACCAGCCCGCGCAGTGCACCGAGGCAACCATCGGCCCCTACGAGCTTCAGGATTTTCACAACTTCTACACGACTCGTTTCGGATACCTGCCCACGAAGATCGCCTTTATGGCCTGGCACGCCTGGAAGGACAAGAAGGAAGGGGCCTGGCCCGACGTGCCGGAGCACAGGCGAAACGAGTACACGATCGGGGATATCAAGCGATGGCTCACGGTCTACGTGGAGCGATTCTTCAGGACAAGCCAGTTCAAGCGCTCCTGCATCCCCAACGGCCCCAAGGTGGGCTCGGGCGGGTCGCTCTCGCCGCGCGGCGATTGGCGCGCGCCCAGCGACAGCGAAGCCGCCGTGTGGCTGGAGAATGCGGCCCTCATCCCGGATCGGAAAGAGACAGGAGCCCGAAGAGGAAAATCGACGAGGCAAAAGAAAAGGTAAGCAGGGGTTAAACCCTGCACCCTTATTATGAAACGGGAATCGTACAAGGACTTTGACGCGACCGAGCTTTACTGTCCCCGGTGCAAAAGGGCGGTACGGGTGCGAAAACGCCTTCTTCTCATCCTGCCCCAGGGCGAGAAGTACGATTACTCCTGCGTTTTCTGCAGTACGTCCGTGGGGGATAAACTCGTCACAATGCGAGATAACGCCCGGATTGTCTTGAAGTAATGCAGGCGGTCCGGTCTCTTTCACGGCAGGAATAATCTCTTGTCAGGATGATTCGAGAGAGGTAAAATCGCCGGACTTCAGAAGGAGGAGATGTCATGAAACGTATTGCGATCCTGATGGCCCTGGTGTTCTGCATGAGTCTGGCCCTTACCGCCTGCGGAGGCGGTGATGCCCCCAAGCCCGCCGCCAAGAAAGGCGACCGGAGCGAATCGGACTTCTCGGCCTCGGGCATGGTCAAGGAGGTCGAGGAGATGCAGAAGGCGGGGCAGAAGGCCGCGCCCGCCCCGGAAAAGAGTGCACCGGCTCCCGCTCCCGCACCGGCACAACCCAAGAAATAAGATTTACTGCAACTGTTTCACCGACGCATCAGGGGTGAGGTACGGCTGCCGTCTCCGCCCCTTTGCTTTTTCGCACCTGCTCATGCCGGGATGAAAAAGGGGCCATGGCAAAACGCGCCACGGCCCCTTATCATTTGAACACTTACCTTCGACGTTATCTTCCTATAACATACCGGTAAGGATCAATTTCTTCTCTCAGGATCGTCAGTTCGTGCTTCGTGGGCGGCTTGTTCTCTACGATCTTCTTTGCCTTCAGAAGCTCGAAGCCGCAGTTGTCCTGGACGTCCTTCTCCGCGTAGCCCGGGTTGATCGCGATGATTCTCATGCGCTTGCTCTCGGGCTCGAAGTCCATGACGGCCATATTCGTGATGATCTTGTAGGGGCCCGCCCCGAGGGGAAGACCGCTCTTGGCCCGGGAGTCGCCGCCCTGGAGCCAGCCGGGAGTCGTAATGTAGCTGCACTTCTCGGCGAAACGCTTGGGGTCCTGGGGCGTCATGACCATCATCCGCCAGCAGAAGGAGCCGAAGTCGTTGGCGCCGCCGCTGCCCGGGAAGCGGACCTTGGGCTTCTGGTGGTCCGGCCCGATGCGGGTCGAGTTGAGGTTGCCGTACATGTCGATCTGGGCGCCGCCGAGGAAGGTGTAGTCCAGCATGCCGCGGCATGCCGTCTCCATGATCTCGCACATGCCGCTGGCCATGACGGCCTTCCAGGTTGTCCTGGAGTCGCCGACGGAGATGGGCATTTCGGGGATCAGGGGGGCTGCGCCACCCGCCTCAAACAGAATCACCAGGTTCGGTGAATGGGCTTTCTGGGAAAGCATCGCCGCCGCACAGGGTGCTCCGGTGCCCACGCCAACGCACGCACCATCCTCAAGCTCCCTGGCTGCGGTACAAATCATCAATTCCATGGTATTATAGTCAGCCATACGCTCAGTCATCCTCCTTTCTAGTCTCTCGCCTTCGAGAACATGAATTCTTTCTCCCGAAGCTTCAGGAGCTTGTGCATCCCGCCGTTGCGCTCGATGTATTCGAAGTGATCCTTGCAGCTGTAGATGTTCTTTTCGAGGAACTTCTTGAACTCCTCGGGGTTTTCCTCCACCTTGAGCCACTCCTTGATGTGCTCTTCGTCGGAGAAGTACTCGCCGTACATGTTGCCGGGATAGCTGCCGTAGGGCACTTCGCAGACGGCGTCGACACACCAGTAGGGGATCGACGTAAAGCTGGGATCCCTGCGGATCTCGTCGTTCTGGATCAGCCGCTCGCAGGTGATGATGAGGTGCTTGGATGCGCGGGCCAGGTCGAGGTCCGAAACGGTGATGCCGCGGATGCGGCAGTTGCCGTAGATGTCCGCCTCGTGAACGTGGATGGCAGACACGTCGGGCCAGATGGCGGGCATGGCCGCGTACTTGGTGCCCGTGAAGGGGCACTCGATGATCTTGGCACCGCTGTACTGGAAGGTGTCGGTGCCCATGATGTTACGGGACGGATAGAAGGACACGCCGGCAGCGGCGGCCTTGAACCGGACCGACAGCGAGTAGTTCGTCCACTCGGAGACGTTTACCTTCCCGCTCTCCATGTACTTTCTGGCATTGGCGGAAAGACCGCGGGCCTCGAGGCCGACGATGTAGGCCACGTCGAGCTTGTTGAAAACCTCTCCCGCGCAGAGTATCTGGAAATCGTGGGTTGACGTGTGACCGGCAAACCCCATGTTCTTGCGGCCCTGCCTCACGATCTCATGGCAAACCGCCGCGGGGATCCTGTTCGCGCCAAAACCGCCGATGCAGAGATACTCGCCGTCGTGGACGAATTTCTCGACCGCTTCCTTCACGGACATCACCTTGGGCTTCAGTGCGCGGCTCTTCTTCCTGAAAAACGCTCTTGCCTTGTCGGCATCCGGATCTGTAAAGATCGGGCCAATTCCCTGTGCTAAGACTTCCACTGAATCTACCTCCTCTCTTTGTATTAGAACCCCTTACGCCCTGTCGATACGAATCGGGGGCACTTCATTGAATCGGGAAACAGGGTGATGGGGTCTAGCAACACGTCTTGAAAAACCGGGCCGGTACATACCACAGGCCTTCCCGAAAATCAAGTGAATTCAATGAGGTCCCGCCCAAAGAGGTAAACCTGCAGCGGCTTTCAGCTATTTGCGGTTTTTCCCCTTGTCCTCGAGCGCCTTCCGGAGCTTTTCCCCCAGGCCCGAAAGTACTGGACCGGACTGCTCCGGGACGCCGCTCGAGTGAACGAGGTGTTTCTCTTTCGACCCCTGCCCGCCGTAGTAGTCGCCCAGCAGCTCCCGGCTGTGAGCATCGTCGTGGCAGTAGACGCAGAGGTTCTCCCAGTTGCTTCCGTCGGGGGGATTATTGTGGTGATTGCCGTCCTTGTGATGCACCGTGAGAAGATGTCGGTTCGAGGCGTCGAATTCACGGGCGCAGCGCGCGCAGATCAGGCCGTGGATGGCGAGTGATCGCTCCCGGTAATCCTCCCCAGGGGGCTTCTGCATCCCTTCCTTCATCTCCCGGACGACATCCTCGACAGGCCTCGCCCCCGCGGGTTTCGGCCCCGTTGTGGCCGCACGCACCCGATTTCCCTTTTTGCCGAAAGACATCCTGGCCATAAAAAATCCGTTCTGTTGGTTTGGTTGGTTCTATGGGTTCAAAAGACTCATTCCGATACGCTTATGGAGTCTCTTTGCTCAAGGCACGTTACTGAACGCATCTCTTCAGCAACGCCCCGGCAAACTCCAGGGCGGCATCCCGGTCATCAAGGCGTCCCTCCAGCCTCGCCTCCTCTACTTCATCAAGCAATTCTCCGATGATAGGTCCCTCTTCGAGACCGAAACGATCCATCAGGTCCCGCCCGGAAATCAGCGGCGGCATCTGAAGCCGCAGCCGGATCTCGCCCTCGAACTGCGCAAGCATCTCATTCATTGCTTCACCGATCCGGAGCACCATCTCCGCCGTCATCCTGGGACCGACGGTGGCCTTTGTATCGGCCAGGAAGAGAATGAATTGGGCCCGGTAATCTTCGCCGGATTTCCTGAAAAAGCGCAAGACCGATCTTTTCGAGCGGCTCGCCTGGGCCGTGAGGTGAATGAGGTGCATGTGGTGGACAACGAGGGCCGCCAAAAACTCCGACTCGGCCCGCGCAAGGCGGAGCCTTTCAGCCAGACCCTTGACGATGAGCCCCCCTCCGGCGGCATGGCCGTAGAAGTGGGGCTGACCCTCCCCGTCCCTGCTTGCCTTTCCGGGCTTGCCGCTGTCATGGAAGAGAACGGCCAGTTTGATGAGCGACGATCGGCTGCGCCCGTTGACGAACCCCGATGCCAGATAAGCGGCAAACCCCTCGGAGAAAGGCCCGAAAGCCGAATCCGGGCGATCCAGGATCGGCTCTGCCTCCTCGAGGGCCCTCAGCGAGTGGGACCAGACGTCGAGTGAGTGGTAGCCGCCCTGCTCAATGCCTTTCATCGCTGCGATCTCGGGAAACACGACCTCGAGGATCCCCTGTCGATCCATGGACTCGATGAAGGGGTGGCAGGGATTGACCCCGAGGATGCGAAAGATCTCGTCACGGATGCGCTCACCCGACACGGAGCCGAGAAGAGCCCGGTCCCGGGCTACTTTCGAAAGTGTCTCCCCCTCGATGGCAAAACCGAGGTCGGCGGCCAGGCGGAAGGCCCGCAGGATCCTCAGGGGGTCCTGCCGGAATGACTCGTCAGAGAGAACCCTGATCTCCTTGCCGAGGATGGCCGCCCGCCCGCCGAAGGGATCGACGAGACGGGAGAGATCCCCGTTCACGAAGGCAGCAAGCGGCAGCGCCATGGCCGTCAGGGTGAAATCGCGGCCGGCAAGGTCGCCCTCAATGCCGGGTCCCCGGAGCACGGTGAAATCGAAGACCAGGGATTTGTCCCCCGCCCGGACGACGACCCGCTCGGTCATCTTGTCCGGCTCATCCTCGCGCAGGGCGATTCGCGTCGCCCCCGTCCGATCGGCAAAACGGGAGGCGATACCGGCCGCCCCGGGCGGGAAAACGATATCCGCATCGGACAAGGAACGCCCCAGAAGGCAATCCTTGACAGCGCCCCCCGCAACGTAAAGGCCCGGCTCGAGTTCGAGAAGAATGTCCAGGTATGGTCGGTAACTCGAAAGCATGGATCGAAATGATTCCCCGGCGTTCGGCATGTTATAGCGCATAACGGACCTGATGAAAAGACCAAGGATGGATGATTTGACGGGACGATGGGCATGTGTTAGGCTCGCGCAAGCTCTTGAGGCCTTAGGCATCAGAAACGGGCTTAGGTTACAGCCAAAAGCCGACAGCAGACAGCCACAAAGAGATCTTCACTGTGGACTGTAAACTGTTTACTGCTACCCGCCATCTGTCACCTGCCACCTGTCACCTGATACCTGAATCATGGCCGTTGGAGGCCATCATGATTCTCGGCATTGACGTCGGGGGCACCCATACGGATGCCGTCCTCCTCGAGAATTTCAAGGTCAAAAAGAAAACAAAAGTCCCGACGAACCAGCTGCACCTCGTCTCGTCGCTCATCGGCGTCATGGACGCCATTCTCCTGGACGAGGACCCGGGGAAGCTCGAACGGGTCGTTTTCAGCACCACGATTTCCACCAATGCCATCGTCCAGGGAAAAGCCGATCGCGTCGGCATGATCGTGGCAAGCGGCCCGGGGCTTGCGCCGGAGAGCGTCCGCGTCAACGAGGACACGCGGTTCGTCTCGGGCTACATGAGCAACCGCGGCATCGAAGTTGCCCCGGTGAAGAAGGGCGAGATCACCGAGGCCCTATCGGAGCTCAAGGAGGCCGGGATCGGCCACCTGGGCGTCGTGGGGAAGTTCAGCACCCGCAACCCGGCACAGGAAAACGAGATCGATGCGCTCACCCGAAGCGACTTCAAGCATGTCTCTCTCGGCCACCGGATGTCGGGAAATCTCAACTTTCGCAGGCGCATCGCCACGACCTATCTCAACGCCTCGATATACGACCTGTACAACCGGTTCGTAGCCGAAATCCTCGATTTCGCGCAACGCACGGGTCTTGCGGCCCCCGTCTACATCCTGAAGGCCGACGGCGGAACCATCGAGATTCGCCAGTCGGCCGACCAGCCCGTCCTGACGATCCTCTCGGGACCCGCGGCAAGCATCCTGGGGATCATGAGCCTTGCCGACTGCTCCGGCTCCGATGCCATCGCCATGGACATGGGCGGCACGACGACGGATATCGCCCTTCTGGCCGACGGCGTGCCCCTTCTGGAACCCCTGGGCGTGACCATCGAGGGGCACAAGACGCTCATCCGCGGGCTGAAAACGAGATCCATCGGCCTCGGGGGCGACAGCCGCGTCCGCGTGGATCAGGGGGAACTCTGTATCGGACCCCGCCGGGAAGGGTCTGCGGCGGCCTTCGGGGGGCCGTACCCCACCCCGACGGATGCCATGATCATCCTGGGATTGACGGAAATCGGCGATCGGGCCAAGGCGGAATCGGCCGTCGCGGAAATCGCCGGGAAGATGAATCTGTCCGTCCCGGAGACCGCCCGTGCGATCTTCGAAAAGACCTGCCAGGGCGTTGCGTCGGCCGTGACGACGATGATCGAGGAGATCAACAACAAGCCCGTTTACACGATCCACGAGCTCCTGGAGGAAAAGAAGCTCAGGCCCTCGCGGCTCTTCCTCGTCGGCGGTCCCGCGGCGGCCGTGGCGCCGCGGCTGGGCGAGATCCTGGGATGCGAGTACATCATCCCGCAGGATGCCGAGGTGGCCAACGCCTTCGGCGCGGCCCTGGCCAGGACGACGGCGGAGATCACCCTCACGGCCGAAACGGAGCGGGGCAATCTCACCATCGCAGAGGAAGGGCTCCAGATGAAGATCCCCGCCCACTTCACCCGCAAAGACATTCTCAAAATAGGCACGGAAAAGCTCCGGGAGAGGGCCCGCAAACTGGGCGCGCGCGAAGAGGACATCGAGGTGGAGATCGTCGAAGACCAGGAGTTCAACATGGTGAGGGGTTTTTACACCACCGGGAAGAACATCCGCCTCAAGGCCCAGGTCAAACCGGGCCTGATCGCGGGGTTCGCGAGAGGAGGGGCGCGCTCATGAAACCGCTCAGGAAAACAGGGCTCATCTTCTTCCCCGCCTTCGACTGGGCCATCTCGACCACCCACCCGGAGAGGGAGGAGCGCCTGCTCTACACGCAGGACCAGGTCTTCGAGGAGGGGCTTCTCGATTTCGAGAACATCGTGGAATACAAGCCGGGACTGGCCACGATCGAGGACATCAACCGGATTCACATCTGCGTCCCCGACGCAAAGAGCGTCATCACGGAATCCCACCTGATCTCGGCAGGCGGCGCCATCACGGCAGCCGAGAAGGTGCTCACCGGGGAGGTGGACAACGCCTTTGCACTGGTTCGCCCCCCCGGGCATCACGCCATGCGCGTCGTCCACGGGGCCCGCGGCTTCTGCAACATCAACATCGAGGCCGTCATGATCGAGCACTTCCGGCGGAAATTCGGCCACAGGCGCGTTGCCGTCATCGATACCGATTGCCACCACGGCGACGGAACGCAGGACATCTACTGGCACGACCCCGAGACCCTGTACATCTCTATCCACCAGGATGGCAGGACCCTCTACCCGGGCTCGGGCTTCCCCGACGAGTTCGGCGGCCCCAATGCACTGGGAACGACCATCAACGTCCCCCTCCCGCCGGAGACCTCCGACGAAGGATTCCTCTACGTGCTGGAGGAGCTGATCCTGCCCATCGTCGGGGAGTTCAAACCCGACCTCATCATCAACTCGGCAGGTCAGGACAACCACTACACGGATCCCATCACAAACATGCGCTTTTCCGCCCAGGGCTAT
>Ga0335084_10005208_pt1 | contig 12834 bp, 13 predicted proteins | sample Lox_Sample_44_FD_206721 | JGI IMG/M metagenome (GOLD analysis project Ga0335084, IMG submission 206721) | Soil microbial communities from Loxahatchee National Wildlife Refuge, Florida, United States - Lox_Sample_4.4 | ecosystem: Environmental > Terrestrial > Soil > Wetlands | place: USA... | reverse complement strand
AGGGCGATTCGCGCTCGCGTTGCGCGACGGCGCCGTCGATCTCACGGGGGAGGGGACCGTCGCCGGCGCGCCGATCACGGTCGCCTGGAACGAGCGACTCGAGCGGCGCGGGGGGTCTTCGCGTCGCGTGCGTATCACGTCGCGCCTGGATCCCGCCGCGTGCGCGGCGCTCGGAGTCGAACTGCGTCCGTGGATCGACGGGCCGATCGACGTGACCGCGGATGCACGCGTCGACGGTGGCAAGGAGACGGTCGACCTCGGCGTGGACCTGAAGAGCGCGACCATCGCGCTCGGCGCCGTGACGAAGCCGGCGGGGGGAGCGGCAGACGCGACTGCCCACGTCGAGCTCGCCGGCGGGGTCGTGACCGCGGTGCGCGCGTTCTCCTTCACGGGCGCCGGCGCGCAGGTCACCGCGCGCGGGAGCCGGACCGCGGACGGCAGCGCGTGGGATACCGTCGATCTCGCCGGCACGATCGCGGTCCCCGACCCGACGCGACCACCCGCGCACGTCGGCCTGACGCTCCGGCAGGCGCCGTCCGGCTACGCGGTCGTGCTCACCTCCGACGACGCGGGGGTGCTGTTCCGCGCGCTCGGGGGGGGCGCCGACGCCCGCGGCGGCCGACTGCGCTACGCCGGCACCGCGACGCCCGCTGCCGCCGGCGCCGTCGTCGACGGGCACCTCGAGCTGACCGACTTCACGCTGCTCCGCGCCCCGATCCTCGCGCGCGTGGCGACGCTGGCTTCCGTCTCCGGCCTCGCGAGCGCGTTCGACGGTGGCGGCATGAAGATCGTGAGCCTGAACGCGGACGTCCGGCACGCGGGTTCGGTGTTCACCGTCGCCGACGGGGTCGCCAGCGCGTCGTCGGTCGCGGTGCTCGCGGCGGGGACGGTGGACCACGCGTCTCGCGCGCTCGCCTTCAAGGGGACGCTCGTGCCGTCCTACTACGGGATCAACGCCGGCGCGGCGCGCCTCCCCGGGATCGAGAAGCTCGTCACGGGCGGCAAAGGGGAGGGCCTGCAGGCCTTCGACTTCAGGGTGAGCGGGACGATCGACGCCCCGAACGTCTCCGTCGATCCGCTGGCGGCGCTGGCGCCGGGCATCATGCGCGACGTCGTCCGGAAGCTCCCGGGCTTCACGCGCCCGTGACGGGCGGTTAGGCGGTGCGCTCTTCCCGTTTCGCGGCGCGCTCGATCTCGTCCTCCAGGGTCTCCAGCGAGATCGTGGTGCGGTGCCGGAGGAGATCGGGGATCCGTGCGACCGGCCAATCCGTCCCGATCTCCCCCGCGTGGTTCACGCGGTGCGGGGTCGGTAGCGGACCGTCGTGGTAGGCCGGATCGATCGCCGGATCGAGTACCTTCAAAGGATGGTGCGAGCAGTTGGACATCATCGCCACGCCCTCCCTGACCGTTACGACTGCACGGATGGTACACCCGCGGCATTCGCCTCGACAAGGCGGTTCCGCGTGCGCTAGGACTGCCCCCGATCCGGTGGTCGACCGGGTCGTCCTCGGAGGAGCCCGCCCCATGTCCGACGCGACGAGCGCGTTCAAGAACGTCGTCAAGCAGCGCACGGTCGAGCCCGCGTTGCCGATCGACACGTACCTCCAGCAGCTCGACGCGCTCATCGCCGCGCACAACGCGTTCGAGCAGGATCGTCTGGTGCCGGCGATCGGCGCCGGCACGGCGTCGCGGGAGATCGTGCAGCGCCTGGCGCTCGAGTACTACTACCTCGGCAAGTGGATGACGCCCGAGTTCGCGGTGCTGATCGCGAACTCTCCCGACGGCTACAGCTTCACCATGGAGCACTCGACCCACTACCACCACTGGGCCCAGAACTTCGCCGACGAGACCGGCTACCTGCGCGACCCGAACCACGTCCAGATGAAGGTCGAGTTCTGCCGGCAGATGGGCCTCACCGACGACGACATCCGTCGCTACCAGCCGCTGCCCGAGACGATCGCGCTGGTCTGTACGATGCTCTACTCGATCCGTCGCTCGTACGAGGAAGGGCTCGCGGTGTTCGGCTACGCCGGCGAGCGCGTCGCGGCGGGCAGCGGCTACGCGAAGACGCTCTACGAGGGGCTCAAGACGCACTACGGCGTGACGGTGCGGAACTTCGAGGTGCACGCGTACGCCGAACCCGACCACGGCGACAAGGCGTCCGACCTGTTCCGGCTGGTGGCCGTCACCCGCGCGGTGCAGGAACGCTGTCGCGACGCGATCCGCAACTACCTGCTGGTCGCCGAGGCCCGCGTACGGACGATGAACCGTTGGCTGGAGTGAAGCGCGCGGTCGGCGGCCGGCGTCGTCCCGGGCGGCCGACGGGGTCGACCGGCGACCAGACCCGCGCCCGCGTGCTCGCCGCCGCCGTCGAGACCTTCGCGCAGCAGGGGCTCGCCGGCACGTCGATGCGCGACGTCTCGCGCCGCGCGCGCATCCGGGTGTCGTCGCTGTACCACTACTTCCCGTCGAAGGAGGCGCTGTTCGAGGCGGTGCAGGAGCGCGCGCAGACCGAGATCCGCGACCTGATGCTCACCGTCGTCGGGCAGGGGAGCGACATGCGCGAGATGGCGCGCGAGGCGATCGGGCGCCTGTTCGATTTCTTCCTCAAGAACCGCGCGTATGCTCAGCTGAGCTACCGTGCCTGCCTCGAGGGCTCGGGGCTCGGGACCGACCAGCACGTGCTCGAGCGCTGGCTCGGGTTCCTCGAAGGCACCCTGCAGCCCGCCGAGAAGCGCGGCGAGGTGAAGGACGTCGACCCGGCGCTGTTCATGGCCACCGTCGACGCGCTGGTGCACTGGCACGTGGTCAACGACGCGTTCTACCGGCGTCTTCTCGGGAAGGGGCTCGACGACCCGGACACCGCCCGGCGAGCCCGCGACCACGTCATCACGGTCGCGCTCCGGACCCTCGGCCTGGAATAGCCGCCCGGCGGGCCTGCTTGACTCATCCCCGGTCGGGCCTTAATCTAACGATCGTTCGTTAGATTAAGGAGGTGGGGGAATGACGCTCGATGTCACCAGCCAGTTGCTGCCGGTTTTCTGGGGGCTCCTGGCTCTCGTGCTGGTGAGCACGGGACTGTTCGTCGCGTCCGCGCTGGGTCTCCTCAGGTGCGCCCGGCCGCTCGGGCCGACGGGCCGCAGCGGCTTGACAGGACGGGGCGTGCTTCGCCATACGACCCGGGCGGTTCGCTCAATCAGTTGACCGAGCGCCGCTCGAAGGAACGACGTCGCAATGCCTTCCAAAGACATGATCGGGCGCGTGCTCTCGACGGGGAGCGCCACCGTCACGGCCGACCACATCACCGCGTTCGCCGCCGCGCTCGGGGATACGAACCCGCTCTACAAGGGCGCCGAGCCGATCGCGCCTCCCACGTATCCGATCGCGTTCATGACGCAGGCGATGGCCGGCGGCATGGACACGTTCCTCGAGCTCGGGCTCAACTTCATGACGCTCGTCCACGGCGAGCAGGAGTTCGAGTACCGGCGCCCCATCCGCGCCGGCGAGACGCTCTCGCTCACCGGCCGCATCGCCGACGTGTACGAGAAGACCGGCGGCAGCGGCACGCTCGACTTCGTCGTGATGGAGACCGAAGCCACCGACGCCAGGGGGCAGGTGGTGTTCTTCTCCCGCAACACGCTGATCTCCCGGAGGGTGTGATGGCCGGACTCGACGCGAAGACCGTCCAGGTCGGCCAGGCGCTGCCGCCGCTCACCAAGCCGGCCATCACCAAGGACACGCTCAAGGGCTACGCCGCCGCCTCCGGCGACCCGAACCCCATGCACCTCGACGACGAGTTCGCCCGCAACTCGGGCTACAGCGGCGTCTTCGCGCACGGGATGCTGTCGATGGGCTACCTCGGCGAGTTCCTGGTGCAGGCCGCCGGTCACCCGGGTGCCATCCGGCGCTTCAAGACGCGCTTCGCGAAGCTCACCTGGCCGGGCGACGTCATCACCTGCAAAGGCACGGTGACCGCCGTCCAGGACGACGGCAGCACGCGCGTCGTCGAGTGCGACATCTGGACCGAGAATCAGGCGGGCGAGAAGAAGCTGATCGGGAGTGCCTCGCTCGCGCTCCCGCGCGGGTAGGCCGTGGCCGGCTCGAGCCACGTCCGCGACCGGTACGCGGTCGCGGGCATCGGGCTCTCGCGCTTCGGCAAGCTGCCGGGCGTGAGCGCGCTCGCCTTCAACCTGGAGGCGGCGAAGCGCGCCATCGACGACTGCGGCATCCCGCGCGACGAGCTCGACGGCGTCCTGGTCTGCATGCCGGCCGCGATGGGAGAGCAGCACGGCTGGGCCTCCCGCATCGCCGCGTACCTCGGCATCACGCCCGCCTTCTGCTCGACGATGGACATGGGCGGCGCCACCGCCGTCGGCATGATGCAGACCGCGGTCGCGCTGCTCGAGGCGGGGTTCTGCAAGGCGGTGTTGTGCACGTTCGGGACGCAGAACAGCCCGCAGGGACTGATGCCGCAGCTCTTCGGCTCGCCCTGGGCCATCCCCTACGGCGACGTCGGCGCGATCACGTTCATGGGGCACGTCGCCCGGCGGCAGATGGCCGAGCACGGCATCACGAGCCTCGACTACGCGCGCATCGCGGTCACCTGGCGGGCGCACGCGAGCAGGAACCCCGACGCGCAGATGCGGAAGCCCATCACCGTCGAAGATCATCAGAGCTCGCGGTGGGTGAACGAGCCGCTGCACCTCCTCGACTGCTGCCTCTTCACCGACGGCGGCGGCGCCTTCATCGTGACGTCGGCGGAGCGGGCCCGGGATCTCAAGCAGACGCCCGCGCTGATCTCGGGGGTGGGGCAGGTGCACTCCTCCGAGATCATCCGCCCCTACGACGACGGCCGCGGCGGCGGCAGCGAGGCCGGCGACCGCGCCTACGCGATGGCCGGGTGCGGCCCCGAGGACATCGACGTCGCCCAGCTCTACGACGCCTTCACCCCGCGCGTCGTGCACGACCTGATCGCCTACCGCTTCACGACCTGGGACCGCATCTCCGAGTTCATCGCGTCGGGGCAGATCACGCTGGGCGGGAAGCTGCCCTGCAACACCGCCGGCGGCCTGATCTCGGAGGGACATCTCTCCGGCATGGGGCACGTCGCGGAAGCCGTGCGGCAGGTGCGCGGCACGTCGTGCAACCAGGTGCCCGACGTCACGCTGTCGCTGGTCACGGGCTACGGCGGCGCCCCGCACGAGACCCCGCCGACGGTGGCCTATTCGTGCGCTATACTGCGGCGACCATGACGGCGCGGGACATCATCGTCGACGGGGTTCGGGTGCACGTCCGCGAAGCGGGCGAGGGGCCGGCGCTGGTCATGCTCCACGGCCTGGGCGCCACCGGCGCCAACTGGGACGCCACCGCCGCCGCCTTCGCCGACCGCTGGCGCGTGATCGTGCCCGATCTGCCGGGACACGGGCGCTCCGCCAAGCCCGACGCGCCCTACACGGTCGACTTTTTCGCCGGCATCATCAGAAGCCTCGGCCGGACGCTCGGCATCCCGGAAGCAATCGTGATGGGGAACTCGCTCGGGGGGCTGGTCGCGATCGAGCTGGCGCTCGGCTACCCCGGCTGGACGCGAGGCCTCGTGCTCGCGGCGCCCGCCACCGGCTTCCCGGCCGTCTTCGGTCTCGCCGGGCGCGCGCTCGGTGCGGCGGTGCGACCGGGTCTGCTGCGGACGTTCCTGCCGCTCTTCCACGACCGCTCCTTCTTCGACCCGACGCTCGCCGCCTCGCGCGAGCGCCGCGCGCTGCTGGAGGAGCGCCTCGCCGACGAGGACTTCCCCGGCTTCGCGCGCGCGGTCGCACGCTCGCTCGAAGCGGTGCTGGGCGGCGGGCGGCCGCCGTTGGAGGAGCTTCGCCAGCCGACGCTGCTGGTCTGGGGTCGCGAGGATCGTCTGGTGCCGCTCGGCCGCAGCACGCGCCTGGTGCGCGAGCTGCCGCAGGCACGCCTCGCCGTCCTCGATCGTTGCGGACACGTGCCGATGGTCGAGCAGCCGATCGCCTTCAACCGGGCGGTCGCCGAGTTCCTCCCGTGCGTCGACGCGGCGCCGCGGCCGCGGCGCGCCGCCGGAGGAGCCTCCAGATGTTACAGATCGACAAGCCGCAGCCCGCCATCACCGAGGACGGCGCGCCGTACTGGGAGGGCTGTCGCCAGGGCGAGCTGCGCGTCCAGCGCTGCACGGCGTGCGGTCACCTGCGCTGGCCCCCCAGCATCCTGTGCGCCAGGTGTCTCACCGAGGGCGGCGAGTGGATCGCGCTCTCGGGGCGCGGCACGATCTACTCGTTCATCGTCGTCCACCGGCCGCAGCATCCGGCGTTTTTCGGCGACGTGCCCTACAACGTCGCGATCGTCGAGCTGGAGGAGGGGATCCGGCTGCACTCGAACATCGTCGAGTGTGCGAACGAGGAGCTGCGGCTGGGGATGCCGGTCGAGGTGGTCTTCGACAAGGTGAACGACGAGGTCACGCTGCCGCGGTTCCGGCCGCGCAGCTAGCGCGGTTTTCTCCTTGACGACCCGGGCCGAGCGAGCCTAGGCTCCCCCGACTCCGCCGGAGGAGGTGTCCGATGCGGTCGCGCCCGCCCCCGATCCTGCTCGCGATTGTACTGGGATCCCTCTTTGCGTCCCCGGGCCCCGCTGCTCAGGTGTGCGACACGCTCGGGGCCGTGGGTCGGTTCGCGTTCCTGGCGCGCTCGACCTTCACGACGCACTCCGGGGGGATGAGTCCCGGCAACCAATTCCCCGTCGGCTTCATCGGGAACGTCTGCACCGACCACGCACGCGTGCAGGCGATCGAGCTCCAGCCCTCCCTCGGCCGCCCCTATCTCGTTGCGACCCGCGCCTCCGGGACTGCGCTCCGACTCGTGGCGCCGCCCCCGCGCTACTCCTACACTCCGAATTACATCGACGGGGAGATCGCGACCGGTGGCGGAGGTGTCGTCGGTCCGGCGACGTTCTTCGTGAATGGGACGGAAGACCACACCGGCAACCACATCGACACGTCGGGGGCGCTCCCGCAGGTCCAGGCGTGCCGCCAGGCCATGACCGACGCACAGGCGGCGTCGATCGCGTTCGCCGCGCTGCCGCCGACGCAAGTGATGGGCGCAGTGCGCGTGGGACGGGGAGAGGTGTTGACGATCGATGCGCGCGGCGGGGCGGTGATCCGGATGGACTCCCTCAAGCTCGAGGGGGCCCCGGGGCAGTGCCCCGGGTATCGCAACATTTGCGACTGCTTCCAGGGCTCGGAGACTTCCCGCATCGAGTTTCTCCGCAACGCGGGGGACCAGCTCGTGCTCAACGTCGACAAGCTGGCCATCGGGAGCTGCGCCCGATTCTACATCGATCCATCGGGGGACCGGGTGCCGACGGTCGTCAACCTCGCAGGCCCCGGCAAGCGCGTGACCGTTGGTTTCGAGGCGAGGGCGTACGACGTCAACATCCTCGCCCCCGAGCGTACGTTGAGCGTGACGGGCGCGGGCCTCGATACCGAGACCCAGGTCGGCACGGCGTGGGTGAAGCGCGCGCGGCTCCAGGGCTTCACGTACTTCGGTGTGGCAACGCGACCCTGCTCGGCGAGCCCCGCGTTCGTGGACGAGCCTGACCCGTTCTGACGCCCCGCCCGCGGGGCTCCCGAACCCGGGGAGAGGATGGCAGCGCATTCCGGGACGTGGTGGACGGAGTGGCTGGCGCCGGCGTAGGAGACATCCGGGCGGCGTGGCGGCGGACCGATACGGAGGTGACCCGATGATCCGAGGGATGCTCTGGATCGCGATGGCGAGCGTGCTGGGTGTCCCGCCCCTGGCGTCGGCCAAGGGTCGGTTCGCGGCGTGTCCCGACGGCCGGTTCGACGTGCCGGGGCTGGAGCTCGTCACCGGTGGGACCGGGGACGTGGCCGACGTCGTGACGCTGGCGGGGAACCAGGTGCTCCTGGCCAGCGGGTGCGGGTCGACGTCGGCGACGGTGCGGGCGAAGCGGAAGAAGACCATCGTGCGGGCGCGGTGGGAACGGTGCCCGGGGGTGGTCGGAAGCGTGACGTTGTCGGCCACCGTCGACGCCGAGACCTGTGCGGCGATGACGGGCGTGCTCACGGCGCGGCGGGCCGGGTGGACGCGGCACTTCAGGGCGACGCGGCGGATACACACGCAGGTGCAGCCGGGGACGTTCACGTCGATCCAGTCGCGGATCTTCGCGGCACGTGGCTGCAACGTATCGACGTGTCACGGCGCGGCGACGCAGGCGGGCGGCCTGGATCTCTCCGCCGAGGAAGCCTACGACGCGCTCGTCGGCAGGGCGGCGACCAACGCGGCGGCGCACGGCGCCGGCCGCATCCGGGTCGTCCCGGGGTACTCCACGCGGAGCTTCCTCTCCGACAAGCTGCACGGCACGCTGCGCACCGGGTGGGGCGATCGGATGCCGTCGCAGCAGGAGCCGCTCACGTCGCGCGAGCTGCGCTTCGTCGACGCGTGGATCGACGCGGGGGCGCCGCCGTCCGGCACGATCGTCGGGGAGCCCGAGCTGCCGAAGCAGGACTACGTGCCGACGACGCCGCTCCCGGTGCCTGATCCCTCCGAGGGCTACCAGATGTACCTCGAGGGGCCGACGCTCCAGCCCGGCGAAGAGACCGAGGGCTGCCTCTGGATCCCGGCGCCCAACGCGGCCGACGTCGACGTCGGCCGCATCGAGGTCGCGGTGAACCCGGGCACGCACCACTACGCGATCTGGCGCTACGACCGCCCGACGCCGCCGGCGACCTACGTCTGGCGCAAGGGCGACGTCGCCTGTCTCTCGGGGGCGTCGCTCGGCGGGCTCGGCGTGGGCGGCGCCGGCGCGGCCGGCCTCTCCAGCTCGAGCAACCCGCCGGGCGTGGCGTCGCCGCTGCCGGGCGGCGGCTGGTACGGCCTCAACGCGCACTACTACAACGAGTTCGAGGTCCCGATTCAGATCCGGGCGTGGACCAACTTCTACCGCTACCAGGGGACGCCGGAGCACAAGTCGAAGGGGCTGGTGTCGCTCGACGCCACCGGCAACATCAACGTCCCGCCCTACACGCAGCAGACGCTCCGCGGGCGCTACGTCAACACGAGCGGCGTCGTGCAGCAGGTGATGTTCGTCGGCGGACACATGCACAAGCGCGGGCTCCGCTTCTCGGCGTGGCAGTCCGACGGCACCAAGCTCTTCGACGACTACGACTGGGAGCATCCGCACGGCAAGTCGTTCTGGCCGCCGTACCCGCTCGACCCGGGGGACTCCTTCGACTTCGAGTGCCTCCACGACAACGGCGTCACGCGCCCGCTGCGGCGCGACGCGAGCGGCAACCCGATGACCGTGCGCTTCGGCATCAGCGCCGAGGACGAGATGTGCATCCTCACGATGCAGTACTACGACGACTGACGGCCGTCAGAGATCCTTCCGCGCGAGGAGCCCGAAGGCGAGCTGCGGCACCACCCACGTGAGGGGCGCGGTCAGGTCGGAGACCCTTCGCCAGAGGACGGCCGGTCGCATCCGACACTCCGCGTACGGGCCCAGCAGCCACCGGAGCCCGTGCATCCCCTGCACGACGTAGCCCAGCCGTCGCAGGTCGGCGACGGTGAATCCCGAGCGGTGCTCCTGGAACGGGTTGTCGGGGGCCGCCGGCTGCGGCACGAAGCCGTTCGGCGTGAACAGCACGACCCGCCGGCGCGCGACCTGCTCGAAGGTCGCGATCAGCGCCAGCGCGGCGTCGCGCTCGAGATGCTCGATCAGGTCGAGCGCCACGACCGCGTCGACGCTGCGCGCGCGGAAGACGCGCGCCACGGCCGCCGCGTCCGCCCGCACCAGGCCCGCGTGGAAGCCCAGCGCCCGCGCCGCCGCGAGGCTCACCGGCGCCACGTCGACGCCGAACGCCCGGCCCCGATACCCGGCCGCCGCCAGCGGCGACGCCGGGCCGCAGCCGACGTCCAGGACCGTGTCGCAGTCGCGGAGCGCCGCCCGGAGCGCCCGACGGTAGAGGCGCTCGCGCAGCGGGACGAAGCCAGGTCGAGGCGGCGCCATCAGTGGGCGCCGAAGCTCGCCGGGCGAGCGCCGGCTGTCAAGCTCGGCCACCCACTACCGTCGTGTCGCCGGGCCTGGCATGGGTGGCGCATGCTCACGGGACACTGCCTCTGCGGCACGGTGCGCTACGCGATCGAGGGCTCGCCCTTCGGGATGTACTACTGCCACTGCTCGCAGTGCCGGCGCGCGAGCGGCTCGTCGTTCGCCACCAACATCCTGGTGCAGGCCGACCAGTTCCGGCTGACCGGCGGCGAGGCGGCGCTCACCGCCTACGAGTCCTCGCCCGGGAAGCGCCGGCACTTCTGCTCGCGCTGCGGCTCGCCGATCTTCAACCGGCAGGAGTCCGCGCCGGGGATCCTGATGGTGCGCTGCGGCTCCCTCGACGGCGACCCCGGCCTCCGCGCGCAGGCCCACATCTACGTCGCGTCGAAGTCGCCGTGGTTCGAGATCTGCGATGCCCTCCCGCAGAAGGCCGAAGGCCTGCTCTCGGGCGGCTGAGCCTCAGTAGACGGCTTCCCATGCGCCGGCCGGCGTCCGCACGACGACCAGTCGCGGCGGGAACGACAGCTGGAGCGCGGTGCCGGCGCACATCTGGATCTCCTCGCTCTTGATCGTATCGATGTGACCGGGGTCGGGGACGAACAGCGGACCTGCGGCGCGCCGGATCACGACCTCCGGATGGCCGGTGGTGACGAACTCCAGCTGGTCGGTGCCCGGCCCCTTCACGCGCGCGCCGGCCTTGTAGGCGGCGTCGAGGCACTTGGTCTTCCGCACGTGCGCGACGTCGATGTGCGGGTTGGCTGCGAGCGCCTGGTAGAGCGCGGCGAAGTCCGGCTTGAACCAGCCCGCGCGGTCGGTCACCAGCGTACCGAGCTTCTGCTTGTCGTCGTCGGTGAGCTGGGTGACGGGCGGGTAGTGGTGCCACGGCTGGTCCTTGGCGAAGTCGGCGTTGAACTCGCGCTCGAAGACGACCTTGCCGGTCGCGGTCTTGTCGTCGACGCCCTCGCCGGCCTGGTTCGTGCCCTTGTATGTCCCGGACCCGTGCTCCTCCTTGGTCTGGTCGGTCACCGACGCCCAGCGGAGCTGCGCGCGGTACGGGGTCTTCGCGTCGGCGGGCTCGAACTCGAGGCGGAAGGTGTTCTTCCCCTTCCGTACCGCCGACCCGAGCGACTCGACCGGCACCCACACCGACGCCGCGATCTCGCGCTCGTCGAACATGACGGGCACGCTCCCCGCGCGGACCTCGTCGGTCGCGATCGGGACGTCGTTGAGGAACACCTCCGCTTTCCCCGGAACGGTGTCGACGTGGTCGTTCTTGGGGTCCCCCGTGAACGGCGTGAACTTGAACTCGACGTTGACGACCGCGCCGCGCGCGAGGCAGGGCCAGAGGAGGATCGACGCGAGGAGTGCCTTTCGCATGCCTCCTTCTACACTATTTGCGCCCGCCCTTGGTCTTGTGGAGCTCCTTCTGGAGCGCCCGCTGGTCCTTGGTGCTCGCGAAGATCAAGGTGTCGTAGGCGTCACACAGCATCGCGTAGCCCACGGGAGTTCCTGCCCCACGATCCGCGGCGTCGAGGTCGGCGCGCACGTGTGCCACCCGGGACACGTCGAGGGCGCCCTCGGCCTGGTCGGTCCAGTAGCCGACGAGATCTGCGACCTCCTGGAAAGTCGGCCGCGCCCGCCCAGCCAGGAACACGCCGCGTGGTGCGGTGCAGGTCCGGAGCTGCCGCTCCATCTCGAGATCCTCGTTCCCGCACTTCTCGACGATCTTCTGGAGCTTCTCCGCCATCTTCCCGATCCGATCGAGCAGCTTGTCGACGGTGCTCAGGATTCCGTTGAGGGGGTTCTTCACGTTGGTCCCGGCCTGCGCGCCGGCGACGACGGTGGCGCCGGCGCACACCACCTTGTCTTCCGTGGTCCAGGTCTTGGCGAGGCGAGTCGCGAAGCTCAGCGCCTTGGCCCCGGCGGCGGTTCGCTTGATCTTCCGCCGCACGTCCTCCTTCCGGAGCACCGCGCAGACCGCGGCCGCCGGCGCCTCCAGTTCCGGGCCGCAGAACCCCGGATCGATGAGCTCCTGCGGGACCGCGGCCATGACCTCGCTGACGACGTTCGGCCAGTCCTCACCCGTGACGTCGAGGACGCGGCTCAGTCCGTAGAGGGCGATGGCCGGCGCCTTGTCGACCAGGTTGCCGAGCAGCGTCAGCTTGAGCGTGCGGATCGGCCGGTCCGGTCGCTCGATGCACTCGAGGCGCTGCACGTCCACCCAGGCTGTCCCGACGTCGGTCAGGACCTTGTGGAGCTTCGCCCGGAAATCCGCGGCGTCGAACTGCTGGAAGCCCTCGCGGATCTCCTGCGCGATCGCGATCACCGCCTCCAGCTCGTCGCGGAGGATGTCCAGGATTCCCTGGAGCTTGTCGAGGTCGATCTGATTGGTGAAGGTCCTGAACGCGGAGCCGTCGGGCAACCGGCCGAGCAGCGTGCCGACGGTGGTCGAGATCGTGTTGATCTTGGTCTGAACCGTATTGATCAGGTCGAACACGTCGTCGAGCGTGAGCAGCACCGGCGTGATGCCTCCGCTGAAGTCGTGGGGACGCACCGCGTCCTCCCCGGGACGTGGCTCGAGGACTCGGCCGTCGGCCGTCACGATGGCAAGGCCCTGCAGTGACAGCAGGAACTCGAGCCGGCGCCGCTCGGCAGCGTCGAGCGCCAGCAGTCGTGCGACCAGCTCCTGCTGGTGGTCGTCGAGATCGAGCACGCGGGCTACGAGCGCGAGCTGTCCGGGGTCGAGGGCCGTCGGCA
>Ga0335084_10005207_pt1 | contig 12835 bp, 6 predicted proteins | sample Lox_Sample_44_FD_206721 | JGI IMG/M metagenome (GOLD analysis project Ga0335084, IMG submission 206721) | Soil microbial communities from Loxahatchee National Wildlife Refuge, Florida, United States - Lox_Sample_4.4 | ecosystem: Environmental > Terrestrial > Soil > Wetlands | place: USA: Florida... | reverse complement strand
GAGCGGCGCGCGCAGATCGCCGAGACCATGTCCGGCGGCGAGCAGCAGATGGTCGCCATCGGGCGGGCGCTGATGCAGGACCCCGAGCTGATCATGTTCGACGAGCCGAGCCTGGGGCTCTCGCCGCTCATGGTCGAGGAGATCTTCCGGGTCATCAAGCGGCTCCACGACGAGGGCCTGACCGTCTTCCTGGTCGAGCAGAACGTGAAGCAGACGCTCAAGGTCGCCGATTACTGTTACGTGCTGGAGAACGGGCGCGTGGTGCAGCAGGGCACCGGCGGCGAGCTGGAGGCGGACCCGAAGGTGCGCGAGGCGTACCTCGGGTTCTGACGGCGGGGCCCGAGGCCCCGGTGCCGCGCCCGTTCGCGGCGAGAGGAACGCGATGGCCAAGATGGCGCTGAAGGACCCGAAGCTCCTTTCCCAGAAGTGCTACATCGGCGGCGCATGGGTGGACGCCGACGACGGCGGCACGATCGCGGTGAAGAACCCCGCCACCGGCGAGACCCTCGGCACCATCCCCAGGCTGGGCGCCGCCGAAGCGCGCCGCGCCGTGGAGGCGGCGAACGCCGCCTGGCCCGCCTGGCGGAAGAAGACCGCCAAGGAGCGCGCCGGGCTGCTGCGCCGCTGGTTCGAGCTCGTCATGGCGAACCAGGAGGACCTCGCCGTCCTCATGACCTCCGAGCAGGGCAAGCCGCTCGCCGAGTCGCGGGGGGAGATCGCCTACGCCGCCTCGTTCATCGAGTGGTTCGCGGAGGAGGGGCGCCGCGTCTACGGCGACACCATCCCCGGGCACGCGCCCGACAAGCGGATCGTGGTGCTGAAGGAGCCGGTGGGCGTGGTCGCGGCCATCACCCCCTGGAACTTCCCCTCGGCGATGATCACCCGCAAGGCCGGGCCGGCGCTGGCGGCCGGCTGCACGGTGGTGCTGAAGCCCGCCACCGCCACGCCCTTCTCGGCGCTGGCGCTGGCCGAGCTGGCGGGCCGCGCCGGGATCCCGCCGGGCGTCTTCAACGTGGTGACCGGCTCCTCCGGCCCCATCGGCAAGGAGCTCACCTCGAACCCGCTGGTGCGCAAGCTCACGTTCACCGGCTCGACCGAGATCGGCAAGCAGCTCATGGAGCAGTGCGCGTCCACCGTGAAGAAGGTCTCGCTGGAGCTGGGCGGCAACGCGCCCTTCATCGTCTTCGACGACGCCGACGTGGACGCCGCGGTGGCCGGGGCGATCGCCTCCAAGTACCGCAACACCGGCCAGACCTGCGTCTGCACCAACCGATTCCTGGTGCAGGAGGGGATCTACGGGGCGTTCTCCGCCAGGCTGGTGGAGGCGGTGGGCGCCCTGCAGGTCGGCGACGGCCTCCAGGCCGGCACGCAGCAGGGGCCGCTCATCGACATGAACGCGGTGCTCAAGGTGGAGGAGCACATCGCCGACGCCGTGGCCAAGGGCGGCCGGGTGATCGCCGGCGGGAAGCGGCACGCGCTGGGCGGCACCTTCTTCCAGCCCACCGTGCTGGTGGACGCCAGCCCCACCATGGCGGTGGCGCAGGAGGAGACCTTCGGGCCGCTGGCGCCGCTGTTCCGGTTCCGCACCGAGGCGGAGGCGATCCGGCTCGCCAACGACACGCCCTACGGGCTCGCCTCCTACTTCTACACCCGGGACCTGGCGCGGGCGTGGCGCGTCGCGGAGGGGCTGGAGTACGGGATCGTCGGCGTCAACACCGGCCTCATCTCCACCGCCGAGGCGCCCTTCGGCGGCGTGAAGGAGTCCGGCACCGGCCGCGAGGGCTCGAAGTACGGCATCGAGGACTACCTCGAGGTGAAGTATGTTTGCCTCGGCGGTATCTCCTGACTGACGGGAGGCGCACATGGCCGTCGCGAGGAGGAGCGCGGGCGGAGCCGCCGCGGCTTCGCAGCCCGAGGCACCGGGCGCATTGCTCGACCGCGACGTCCTGCGGTCCGTCGGGGCGCAGGCGGCCGGGGCGGAGACCAACCTCCGCTGGCTGCACATCGACGTCCCGGCGCTGTTCGACAGCACGCTCCGCGACGACCGCGAGGTGGTCGGGGGGCTGGCGACGGGGCTCGACCGCGTCCACCGCGACCGGCAGGTGGTGCTGGTGGACCGCGAGGCCGAGCTGGTGCTGGCCCGGCTGGACATGCCCGGGTCCATCTACGAGACGCTGCTGCGCCTCCGCGACCGCGAGATCACCTTCGCCGAGATGTTCCACTCCGACGCGCCGGTCCCAGGGACCGAGCAGCGGCTGGAGGTGCAGCGCTACGACTTCGCGCCCGAGGCGGGGCAGGAGGCGGTCCCGGCGTCCGGGCCGGCCCTCCCGGATCCCATCCGCCGCTCGGTCCACTCCGCGCTGCGGGCACGGGGCGCGGGAGCGGACGCGCGGGAGATGGATCGGCTGCTCGACTACCTCTGGGTGGACGCGGAGCGGTTCGTGCGCCTGGCGCCGCCGCACCGGGTGGCGCGGCTCCTCTGGCTGCTCCACGAGGCGCGGCGGAACGCCGGCATCTTCCTCCACGTGGAGGAGCCGGACGACGGCGTGGCGCGGGCGCGAGGCGAGAAGATCGTCCTCTTCGCGGTGGAGAACCCGCCGCAGAAGGAGTTCCTGGCGCAGCTCCTCCAGGTGATGAACGCGCTCGACATCGGCGTGCGGCGCTCCGCGGCGGTCCAGGTCCGCGCCGGTGGTCACCCCTGGTTCCTGGGGGCCTTCCAGGTCTCCCACCGCCAGGGCCAGAGCCTGGCGGGCCGCTCGCCGCTCCTGGCCCGGCTGCGCAGCCAGCTCTTCAACACGCAGGTGCTGGCCACCGACACGGACACCTACCGCGAGCTGGTCCTCCCCGGGGTGATGACCGGCGTGGAGGCCTCGCTGGTGGTGGCCTTCATCGGCTTCTGCCACACCAACTGCGCCCACAACCAGCCGCAGCGCTACACGTTCGAGGACGTGATCCGCGCGTTTCACAGCCACCCGGGCATCACCCTCCAGCTGGTGCGGCTCTTCCAGGCGCGCTTCGACCCGGACCGGAAGGACCGGGCCGAGTACCAGAAGCTGCTCCGGGAGCTGGACGGCGAGGTGGCCGCCTACAACACCGGGCACCGGATGCTCGACGAGTTCCGCCGCTCGCTCTTCCGCACCGCGCTGGTGTTCATCCGGCGGACGCTCAAGACCAACTACTTCGTCGAGGAGAAGCAGGCGCTGGCCTTCCGGCTCGACCCCGCCTACCTCGAAGACCTGGGGCCGGAGTTCACCGCCGATCTCCCGCCGGAGCGGCCGTTCCGCGTCACCTTCTTCTCGGGCCGGAACGCCCTCGGCTACCACATCGGCTTCTCCGACATCGCGCGCGGTGGCTGGCGCACCATCCTCACCCAGAGCCGCGACGACTACGTCACCGTGGCGAACACGGTCTTCCGCGAGAACTACGTCCTCGCCCACACCCAGCACCTCAAGAACAAGGACATCTACGAGGGCGGCTCGAAGCTGGTGGTGGTGCTGCGCGCCCAGGACGTCCGGTCGAAGGAGCGGCTGGAGCAGCGGCTCCACAAGGTGCAGTACGGTTTCGCGAACGCCTTCCTCGACGTCTTCGTGACGCAGAAGGGCGTGGCCCGCGATCCGCGGGTGGTGGACTACTACCGCGAGGACGAGCCCATCGAGCTCGGGCCCGACGAGAACATGCACGACGCGATGATCGAGACCATCGCCGAGCTCTCGGTCCGCCGCGGGTACGTGCTCGGCGCCGGGGTGATGTCCAGCAAGCGGGTGGGCATCAACCACAAGCAGTACGGCGTCACCTCCACCGGGGTGGTCACCTTCGCCGAGGCGGCGATGCGCGAGCAGGGCATCGACCTCCGCAAGGACGAGTTCGCCGTGAAGCTCACCGGCGGGCCCAACGGAGACGTGGCGGGGAACGCGCTCCGCATCCTGCTGGAGCGCAGCCGTGGCGTGCGGGTGCGCCTCGTCCTCGACGGGACGGCCGCGCTGGTGGATCCGGCCGGGCTCGACCGCAAGGCACTCTCGAAGATCGTGCTCAAGGCCGACGCCGAGGCGTTCGACGTGGCGAAGCTCTCGCCGGGCGGGTTCGCGCTCTACCGCAACGTGCGCCGCACCGAGGGGCTGCGCGAGCTGTTCCGGCGGGTGGAGATGACCGCCTCGGGCCCGCGCGAGGAATGGGTCACCGTGGACGAGTTCCACAAGGAGTACGACGGCCTCCTCTTCACCGTCCCGGCGGACCTGTTCATCCCGGCGGGCGGCCGGCCCGAGACGGTGGACGGCAAGAACTGGCGCCGCTTCCTCGGGCCGGACGGGAAGCCGACGGCGCGGGTGATCGTGGAGGGGGCGAACTCGTTCATCACGCCCGAGGCGCGCACCCGGCTCCAGGAGGCGGGTGCGGTGATCCTGCGCGACGCCTCCGCCAACAAGTGCGGCGTCATCTCCTCGTCGTACGAGATCATCGCCAACCTGCTCCTCACCGAGCACGAGTTCCTGGCGCACAAGGAGGCGTACGTCCGCGACGTCCTCGCCATCCTGGAGCGGCGCGCCGCCGACGAGGCCAACCTCATCCTGCGCCGCCACCGGGAGGAGGGCGGGAAGCGGAGCTACACGGAGATCTCGGACGCGGTGAGCCTGGAGATCAACGCGCACAAGGCGCGGCTCTTCCGGTTCTTCGAGGCGAACCCGGTGGCGTGGAAGAAGCCGGTCTACCGGCGCGCGCTGCTCGCGCACCTCCCCTCCCTCATCCGCGAGAGCGAGCGGTTCCGGGGACGGGTGAAGGACCTGCTCTCGAAGTACCGGTCGGCCATCCTGGCCGCGGAGCTGGCCACCACCATGGTGTACCGGGCCCACTTCGAGCCGGACTTCGCCGAGGCGCTCGAGGAGTACGCCGCGAAGATGTTCGCGTAGACGCCGGGGGCGCTACGCCACCGCGACGCGGCCCACCGCCGCGGCGGGCTCGCGCCGCCAGAAGCGCCAGGCGAGCGCCAGGGTCGCCAGGTGGACGGCCGCGACCAGCGCGACGCAGGCGGGCCAGCCGCCGAGGTGCCAGGCGGCCGCGGGCAGGATCCCGCCCGCCGCGCCGCCGAGGTAGTAGCAGGAGAGGTACGCACCGGCGGCGACCGACCGCAGGCGCGCCGGGGCGACCTCGTTGAGGTGGCTCGCCGCCGCGGACTGGGCCACGAAGGCGGCGCTGGCGCAGAGCGCCAGGCCGGCGACGACGCCGCCCACCGCGGGCGCGAGCGTCAACCCGCACCCGGCGATGGCCGCGAGGAGCGCTCCCGCCAGCGTCCGGCGCGCGCCGATGCGGCCGATCCACCCGCCGGCGATCGGCGTGACGGCTGCGCCGGCCAGGTAGACGACGAAGATGGCGCTCAGCGCGGCCGCCCCGAGGCGGAAGGGCGGCGCCGCGAGGTGGAACGTCACGTAGGTGAACATCGCCACCTGGCCGAAGAGCACGTTGAAGCCGGCCGCGAAGGTCGAGGCGAGCCGGACGTCGCGGAGCTGGGCGGGGAGGGCGCGCAGCGCGGCCCACGCCCCCGCCACGGGCGCAGGGCCAGGCGGATGCGCCTCGCCCCCCTCCAGCCCACCGGTCGAGAGACAGCTCCGAGGGCGAGCTGGGTCGGCCGTCGATCCGGGAGACGGTTCGCCCCCCGGAAGGAAGCGTCGCGTCAGCTCTGCGCCGGCCGCGGTGAGGAGCGCCAGCGCGACGAACGAGGTGCGCCAGCCGGCCAGCTCGGCGACGGTGCCCGACACGGCCCGGCCCAGGAACCCGCCCAGCACGTTGCCGGTGACCAGCGCCGCGGCGGCCCGGCCCACGTCGCCGCCGCGCCAGGCGGTGCCGGCGTACGCGATCCCCACCGCGTAGACGCCGGCGACGGCGATCCCCTGCGCGAACCGCCACGCGATCAGCGCCGCGACGCCACCGGAGGAGGCGGCGAGGAGGGTCGGGAGGGCGAGCGCGAAGAGGGAGCTCACCATCACCCGGCGCCGCCCGAACCGGTCGGCGAGCGCGCCGGCGAACGGCGCCGCGAGGGCGACGGCGATGGCGGGCGCGCTCACGGTGAGCGCCGCGGCGGCGTTGGAGACGCCGAAGGCGCTCCCCAGCAGCGGCAGGAGCGGCTGGGTCGCGAAGACGTTCAGGAAGGCGCAGAGGCCGGCCAGGGCCAGCGCCAGCATGCCGTGCGCGGGCGCGGTGGCGGCCGCCCGGATGCCGGCCGCCGAGGGGGAGCCGGGGACGAGGGAGGGCTCGGGGCAGGGCCGGCCATCGTCCAGGGCGAGGTGTGCGGAGGGGGAGCGCATGGGTCGGGCCGCCGGCGGGTGGACCGCGGGCGGCCGGGGGGAGCCTGCCCGGCGCCTATCGAGACGTCCAATATATCGTTCGTCATGATCGATATCTGATAAGTATCGATGCTGCCATGGAGCTGCGCCACCTCCGCTACTTCCTCGCGGTCGCCGAGGAGCTGCACTTCGGCCGGGCCGCCGCGCGGCTCCACATCGCGCAGCCGCCGCTGAGCCAGCAGATCCGGCAGCTCGAGGGCGAGCTGGGGTTCGCGCTGTTCCTCCGCACGCAGCGCCGGGTCCGGCTCACCGAGGCGGGCGCCGCCTTCCGCGAGGAGGCGCGATCGCTGCTGGAGCGGCTGGAGCAGGCGAAGGCCGCCGCCGGCCGGGTGGCGCGCGGGGAGGCGGGGGCGCTGGCGGTCGGGTTCGTGGCCTCCGCGACCTACGCGCTCCTGCCCCGCCTCTACCGCCGGTTTCGCGAGCGCCACCCCGACGTGGCCCTCACGCTCGAGGAGATGTCCACCGCGGAGCAGGTGGACGCGCTCCGCGCCGGCCGGATCCAGCTCGGGCTGGCGCGTCCGCCCGTCGGCGACGACGCGCTGCACGCCGAGCCGCTCGCGGACGAGCCGCTGGTGGTGGCGCTCCCTTCCCGGCACCCGCTGGCGGGAGGCACGGCCCTCCCGCTCCGGGCGCTCGCCCACGAGCCGTTCGTCCTCTTCCCTCGCCACCCGCGCCCGGGCTGGATCGACGTCGTCCAGGAAGCCTGCCGGGCCGCCGGGTTCCGGCCGGCGGTGGCACAGGAGGTGCTGGAGCTCTCGACCGCCGTGACCCTGGTCGCCGCCGGCATCGGCGTCTCGCTCGTCCCGGCCTCGGCGCAGGCCCTGCGGCTCGACGGGGTCGCCTACCGGGCGCTGCGCCGGCCGGCGCCGAAGACGACGCTGGTGGCGCTGCGCCGCCCGGACGAGCGGAGGGCGGTGGTGGACCGGTTCCTGGAGGTGGCGCGGGAGCTGGTGAGGCCGAGCTGACGCGACACCGGGAGGGGGACCCGGGATCCGTCCTGCCCCGCGAAGGACTCGACCCGCCGCTCCTCGCCTCGCAACGCACGGCATGCCCGACGTACGATTCGTCTACCAGACCGGTCTCCCCGCGCTGCGGTTCTCGAACGCGCGGCTGAGCGGGAGCTGGGACGCGCAGGGTCGGCTCGCCACCGTGTGGACCGAGCAGCCCATGCGCCCGGTGGTCTGCGACGACGGGTGCCCCGGCTTCGAGGCGGCGGTGACCTTCCCGCCGTCCGAGGTGGGCAAGCGCTTCGAGTGGCACGTCGTCGGCGACGGGCCGGGCGGCGCGGGGATCGACCTGGTCGCCACCGAGGAGGACGATCCGCTCTCGCAGCGGACGGTGCGCGCGTTCGTGCTCGGCCCGGCCGGGCAGGAGGAGCGGTACCACCTCGTGCTCGCCCGGCGGCTCGGCGCGAACGCGATCCACCTCGGCGGCGGGCCCGGCGCGCTCCGCTTCGCGGCATGGGCGCCCAACGCGCGCGCGGTGGAGGTCGTCTTCGGCGACGGCCGGGGCGGCTACGTGTCCGACGGCGGCGCGGGGATGGACGCCGCCCAGCCGGCCGTGCCGCTCGCGCCCGCGGGCGACGGGCTTTGGGAGACGGACGCCGCCGAGCCGGCGCTCGCGGACGCGGAGCGGAGCGAGTTCACGCCGTACCTCCTCCGCGTCACCCGCGACGACGGCTCGGTCACCTACCGGACCGACATCTACTCGCGGTGGCAGGTGGGGCGGGGCGGGTTCGACCCGCAGGGGCGGATCTTCGGCGGGACCGCCGCGGGGCTCGACGGCGCCGTGAGCTGCGGCGTGGTGGTGAACCCGGACACGGTGCGGGGCGACGGTCCGCCCGCCCCCGGCACGAACGGCCTGGTGCCGTCCGGACAATTCTGGCGCGACGAGCACGATCCGGCGCAGCCCGTCCCGTCGCGGGTCGAGGATCTCGTGATCTACGAGCTCCACGTCGGCGCGCTCGGGGTGGGCCGGCCGGACGCCGGCAACTTCGAGGACGCCCTGTCGCTCCTGGACGACCACCTCGTGCCCCTCGGCGTGAACGCGGTGGAGCTGCTGCCCCTGGCGCAGTTCAGCGGAGACGCGGCCTGGGGATACGGCAACTCGCACCACCTCGCCGTCGAGACGGCCGGCGGCGGCCGCGACGCGCTGATGCGGTTCGTCCGCGCCTGCCACCGCCGCGGGATCGCCGTCCTCATGGACGTGGTCTACAACCACTGGGACCTCCACGCGGCCCGCGCCCAGTGGCAGGTGGACTCGCGCGCGCCCGACCGCAACATCTACTACTGGTACGAGGGTACCGCCGCCAGCCACGCCACCCCCGAGGGCGGCTACCTGAACAACGGCTCGTCGGGATGGGCACCGCGCTACTCGGAGGAGCAGGTCCGGCGGCTGTTCGCGTCGAGCGCCGCGGTGCTCCTCGACGAGTTCCACGTGGACGGCTTCCGCGTGGACCTCCTCGACGCCATCCACCGCGACAACCGGCTCAACGAGGGGGACGGGCCACTCGTCCCGCGCGCCAACCTCTTCGGCGCGAAGATGCTCCGCGATTGGGCGCGGACCCTCCGGCTCCTGCGCCCCTCGGTCATGCTCGTCGCCGAGGACCACACCGGCTGGGAGGCGGTGACGGCGCCGCTCGACCAGGGCGGGCTCGGGTTCGACGCCGCCTGGTACGTGGACTTCCACCACCAGCTGGTGGGCCCGCGGGCCGCGGGACCGCAGTGGGCGGCGCTCCTCGCCGAGGCGGCATGGGGGGACGACCGCCCGCTCGGGCTCGACCGCTTCGACGGCGCGCTCCAGGCCGCGGCCGGCCGGAAGGTCGTCTACCACGCGTCGCACGACGAGGCGGGGAACTCCCCCGGCTCGGCGCGAACCATCGTGGCCGCGGTGAACGGCGCGCCGCTGGTGGGCGCCACGCGCGCCGCCGCCGAGGCGCGGAGCCGGCTGGTGTTCGGGCTGGCCCTGCTGTCGCCGGGGACGCCCATGTTCCTCATGGGCGAGGAGGTCGGCGCGGCCAACCCGTACCGCTTCGAAGGGTGGCTCGACGCGCGCGAGGACCTCGCCGGCCTCCGGCTCGGGCTGGGGCAGGGCATGTTCCGCTGCTACCAGGACCTGGTCCGGCTCCGCCTGGACCGGCCGGCGCTGCGCTCGCGCAGCGTGGTCACCGTCCACCGGCACGAGGCGAACCGGGTCATCGCCTTCCTGCGCGGCGACGCGGAGGTGCTGGTGGTGGCCAGCTTCGCGAACCGTCCGTTCGCGGGCGGATACGTCCTCCGGTCGGACGCCATCCCCGACGGTGTCTGGACCGAGGCGTTCGACAGCGACGCGGCGGCGTACGGCGGCGCGGGCGTGGGGAACGGCGCCGCGGCGCTGTGGTCGGCCGGGGGGCGGATCGAGGTGGTGGTGCCCGCGTGCGGGCTGGTGGTGCTCGAGCGGTGACGCTCACGCCTCGAAGCCGGCCAGCGCCTGTTCGATCCGCGCGCGCAGGGCCTCGACCTCGAACGGCTTCTCCAGGCACCGCGCGCGGTTCCCCTCCAGGAACAGACGGGCCCGGGGCGTGAAGGCTCCGCCGGTGAGGAACATCATGCGGCTCGCCGCCTGCGGCCGGCGGCGTGTCAGCTCCTCGAAGCACTCCATCCCGCTCATCCGGGGCATCACCAGGTCGCAGAGCACGAGGTCGAAGAACTCCCCCGCGGCGAGCCGCTCGACGGCGGCGCGCGGGTCGCAGAGCGTCACCACGTCGTGGTCCGGCTCCAGCGAGCGCTTCACCGCGGCGCACACCAGCGGCTCGTCGTCCAGGACCAGGATCCGGCCGCGCCGCTCGCGGCGGGGCGGCCGGAGCGCGAGCTGCTCCTGCACCGCCGGCGCCGGAGGAAGACGCACGGTGAAGGTCGTCCCCCGTCCGGGCGCGCTCTCCACGCCGATGGTGCCGCCCAGCGCGTCCACGATGCCGTGGCAGATGGAGAGGCCCAGCCCCGACCCCTCGCCCACCTTGGTGGTGAAGAAGGGGTCGAAGACGTGCGCCAGGGTCTCGGAGTCGATGCCCACGCCCGTGTCGCTCACCGCCAGCTCGACCTGCCCGGTGTCCGCCGTCCGCGTGGACACGCGCACCTCGTTCTCCGCGGGCAGCCCCTCGGGGACTGCCTGGATGGCGTTGATGACGAGGTTCAGCACCACCTGCGCCAGCTCGTGCTCCTTCCCCATCACCGGGGGCGTCTCGGCGAGGTCGAGGACCAGGCGCGCCCGCGGGCGGGCCTGCGCCTGCGCCATGTGGACGGCCGCGTTCACCGCCTTGCGCAGGTCCACCGCTCCCGGCGAGGCGCCGCCGTCGCGCCGGGCGAAGGCGCGCAGCCCTCGCACGATCTCGCCGATCCGCCGGGCGCCCTCGCACGCCTCCTGGATCGCCTCCCGCCCGGCGGCGCCTTCGGAGTCGCCCGGCCCGGCCGGCGCCGGCGCGGACTTGAGGAACTCGAGGTTCGCGAGGAGGAACGAGAGCGGGTTGTTGATCTCGTGGGCCACGCCGGCGGCGAGCGTGCCGATCGAGGCCAGCCGGTCGGCGAAGACCAGCTCCGAGTGGAGCCGCTTCTGCTCCGCCTCGGCGCGCTTGCGGTCGCCGATGTCGCGGTGCACGGCCACGAGGCCGGCCACCTGCCCGGCGCCGTCCCGCACCGCCATCGAGGTGATCTCGATGTCCGCCCGGAGCCCACCCTTGCGTGCGTGGCGGACCTCCATGCGGCAACGCCCGCAGCGCCGGACCTCGTCCTCGATCCGACGCGACGCCTCCTCGGAGAGATCGCCGCCCAGCAGCTCGTGGACGGGTCTGCCCAGCGCCTCCTCGGGCGACCAGCCGTAGATCCGCTGCGCGGCGCCGGCCCAGGCGGTGATGCGGCCGGTCCGGTCGAGCCCGATCACCGCGTCGTTCAGGTTCTCCAGGAGCGTCGCCTGGTAGCGGGCCGCCGAGGCCGCCGCGTGCCGTTCGCTGATGTCGCGGATGACGCTCAGGATCAGCGGGCCGCCGGGACCCTCGAGCCGCGCCGCGCTCACCTCCACGGGGAAGGTCGTGCCGTCCTTGCGGCGGTGCACGGTCTCGAAGCGGAGCGATCCGTCCCCGAGGACCCGGCCGAGCTGGCCGGAGATGGCGCCGTGCGTCTCGTCCGCCCGCAGGTCCTCGAGCCGGAGCTGCCGGAACTCCTCGCGCGTGTAGCCGTAGGCGGCCAGGGCGCGCTCGTTGGCCTCGACCGTGTGTCCCCCGGGCTCGAACACGATGACGATGTCGTTCGCCCGCGACCAGAGCGCGTCGAACCGGTCGCGGAGCGACCGCTCCTGCGCCTCGTGCTCCCGCCGCTCGATGGCGCTCACCTGGGCGCGCCACCAGAACCGGACTCCCGCGCCGGCGAGGGTGAGGAGCAGCAAGGTGCCGACGCCGAAGGCCAGCGCCTGCTGCCGCCCGGGGGCGAAGACCTCGGCGCGATCCACCTTCACGGAGAGGTACCAGGACGAGTCCGGCACGTGCCGCAGCGCGGCGATGACCGGGACGCCACGGTAGTCGTCGCACTCGACGATGCCCGACACCCCCCGCACCGCGCGGGTGGTGGGGATGTCCAGGGCGAGCGGCAGCCGCGTCGCCGTGGTGTGGAGCGGCTGCGTGACGCGCATGACGTAGTCGCCGTCGCGCCGGACCAGCACCGGCTCGGCCGTGGAGGCCGGGTGGGGCCAGTGCAGGACCATGCCGGTCACGGCGCGGGAGGTGTCGTAGCGAACCAGCACGGCCCCCAGCTCCGGGGCGCGCGGGTCGATCGAGACCGCCACCGTGAGGTCGTCGCCCGGCAGGCCCTCGTCCAGGATCGGGCCGGGGCGCCGCAGGGCGCGCCGGACGACGTCGAGCTCGCGGGCCCTCGGCTGCGCGGTGGCGGGCGTGGCCGCGACGACGGCGCCGTGCGCGTCCAGGAGGAGCGCCGCCGCCGCGTCCAGCCGGTCGCGCTTGGACTCCAGCGCCAGCGCCGCCTCGCGCCGCAGCCCGTCGTCGCGGCCGGCGTCGGCGACCGCGTGCCGGAGCCCCGCGCTCACGAAGGCGTTCTCCCGGAACCCGGCCCACTCCCGCAGCTGCGTCTCGCGCCAGACCACGAGCTGGCTGACCTTGAACTCGGCGATCGACGACAGCTCGCGCTCGACCTGCGCCCGGAGGTCCCCCTGGAAGCTTCTCAGATAAAGCCAGGCGGAGGCGCCGATGCCGGCCGCCAGCACCACGTACACGACGACCGGCGTCGCCCACCCGTATCGCTGGCTCGGCCGTTGGCGCAACCAGGTCCCCTCGCAGCGGCCGTCCGCCGCCGACGCTCCCGCCCCAGGATAGACCAGCCGCGCCACCCCGTGCTACGAAGCGCGGCCTTGATCCGCTTCGACCGCATCTCCAAGCAGCACGGCCGGCAGATCCTCTTCCTGGAGGCGTCGGCCGCCCTGAACCGGGGCGAGAAGGCGGGGCTCGTCGGCCCGAACGGCGC
>Ga0335084_10005204_pt1 | contig 12837 bp, 14 predicted proteins | sample Lox_Sample_44_FD_206721 | JGI IMG/M metagenome (GOLD analysis project Ga0335084, IMG submission 206721) | Soil microbial communities from Loxahatchee National Wildlife Refuge, Florida, United States - Lox_Sample_4.4 | ecosystem: Environmental > Terrestrial > Soil > Wetlands | place: USA... | reverse complement strand
CCGGGCACCACGAGTACCGCGACGCGCTGGGCTGCTGGCTGGGCGAGGTGCTGGTGCGGAACTTCGCCGGCGAGTGGGTGCCGGGGCACGCCCTGGGCCCGGCCGTGCGGGTGATCACCCCGGACAAGGGCGCCCGCCATCTCTTTCCCATCGGCTGGGTCTATCGCCGGGCCGACGGAGGGGAAGGGGAGAGCATCGCCGCGCGGCTGCACCGCGAGCTGGGCTACCCCGATCCCGCCGACCTGGGCAGGTTCACCGATACCGGAGAACGCGCATGAGCATCCTCGTCAACAAGGACACCCGCGTGGTGTGCCAGGGCATCACCGGCAGCGCCGGGTCCTTCCACTCCCGCCAGATGCTCGCCTACGGCACCAGCCTGGTGGCGGGGGTGACGCCGGGAAAGGGCGGGCAGAAGTTCGAGGACAAGGTGCCGGTGTTCGACACCCTGCGGCAGGCGGTGAAGGAGACGCGGGCCAACGCCAGCGTGATCTTCGTCCCCCCGCCCTTCGCCGCCGACTCCATCCTCGAGGCGGTGGATGCCGGGCTCCCGCTGGTGGTCTGCATCACCGAGGGAATCCCGGTCAACGACATGGTGAAGGTGAGGCGGGCGACGGCCGGCTCGGCCACCCGGCTGATCGGCCCCAACTGCCCCGGCATCATCACCCCCGGCGAGTGCAAGATCGGGATCATGCCCGGGCACATCCACCGCAAGGGGCGGGTGGGCATCGTCTCCCGCTCCGGCACCCTCACCTACGAGGCGGTGCACCAGGTGACCATGCTGGGGATGGGCCAGAGCACGGCGGTGGGCATCGGCGGCGACCCGGTGCACGGGCTCAACTTCGTCGACTGCCTGAAGCTCTTCGCCCAGGACCCGGAGACCGACGCGGTGATCCTCATCGGCGAGATCGGCGGCGGGGAGGAGGAGGACGCCGCCGCCTGGATCAAGGCCAACTACAAGAAGCCGGTGGTGGGCTTCATCGCCGGGGCCACCGCCCCGCCGGGCAAGCGGATGGGGCACGCCGGGGCCATCATCTCCGGGGGGAAGGGGACCGCGCAGGACAAGTTCAGGGCCCTGCGCGAGGCCGGGGTGCACATCGCCTCCGGCCCGCACGAGCTGGGCGCAACGCTCAAGTCCGTGCTCCGCACGTGAGCCCGCCCCGGGGTTGACGATGGTCAGCGACGAGGAGCGGCGGATCGCCCTGTTCATCGATTTCGAGAACCTGGTCACCAATACCGGGATCAGCGCTGCCACCTTCGACCTGCAGCCGGCGATGGACCGGCTGCTGGAGAAGGGAAAGGTGGTGTTCCGCCGCGCCTACTGCGACTGGTCGCGGTTCCGCGATGCGCCCCGCCGGCTGCACGACTTCGGGGTGGAGCTGATCGACGTGCCGCCCTCGACGCGCGCGGGAAAGAACGGCGCGGACATGCGGCTGGTGATCGACGCTTTGGAGCTTTGCTACGCCCGGGAGCACATCGACACCTTCGCCATCGCCTCGGGCGACAGCGACTTCTGCCCCCTGGCCTACAAGCTGCGGGAGAACAACCGGGTGCTGATCGGGCTGGGGGTGAAGGAGGCGACCTCGCCCCTGTTCGTGAAGGCCTGCGACGAGTTCATCTATTTCAGGGCCCCGGGGAAGACCAAGCCGCCCGCGCGCGACGGCGATCGCGCGCCCCGGAAGCCCCGGGCTCCCCATCCCGGAGGGGAAATCCCCGCCATCGCGCACGAGGTGGTGAAGAACCTCCTCTCGCGCGCCACCGGCCCGGTCAATCCGTCGCTGATCAAGGAAACCATCGTGCGCAATGAGCCCGACTTCGACGAGCGGGAGGCCGGCTTCTCCACCTTCAGCCGGCTCCTGCAGGAGATGGAGCGGCAGGGCCTGCTCAAGCGCCAGCAGCTCGGCCGGCAATGGTATGTGCTCCCGCCCGATGCGCCGGTTCCCGCCCAGGGTTCCGCAGAGGAGGCCACGGCGGAGGCGGGGGAAGACTGAGGCGATCAGCGCTGGCGGGCGTCGTCGAAGGCTTCCCGCCAGGTGTTGCCCTGGCCCTCGATGGAATCGAGCGTCCCGGCAAGGCCGTTGCCCACCACGCAGCAGTAGCGGGCCAGCCGGCCGCGTTCGATCCTGCTCGCATGGCTGGAGACGGACCTGATCGTCCCCCCTGGTCCCCAGCGCCGGATGGCTTCCGCCTGGGCCTCCACCCGCGTCATGTCCCTCATCGTCCCAGTCCATCTACCATGGATCTGCAGGGGCGCTTGCCCGGCTGCCCTGGCGATAGGCTTGACGGCGAGCCTCCTGGCCATGTAAACAAGCCCGCTTTTCAAGGAGCTACGTCAATGGCCGTCAAGCTGCGCCTCGCCCGGCGAGGCGCCAAGAAATCGCCGTTCTATCATGTGGTTGCGACCGACTCGCGGAACCCGCGCGACGGCCGCTTCAACGAGGAGATCGGCACCTACGATCCGAACTACAGCCCGGCGCGCATCCACATCAAGCAGGACCGGCTGGAGCACTGGCTGAAGATGGGCGCCCGGCCCAGCGCCACCGTGGCCCAGCTGATCAAGCTGGCGAAGAAGACTCCGGCGCCGGCGAATCGGTAGGCGGCAGGTGCCGGATCTCCTCGCGGTGGGCCGCGTCGCGAGGGCGCACGGCGTGCGCGGGCGGATCCTCATCGCCCCCTACAACGCCGGTTCCCAGGGGCTCTCGCGGGTGCGGCGGCTCTGGCTGGGAGAGCGGCAGTTCGAGGTCGACCGGGCGGAGAGGGTCCATCTCGGCTACCTGGTGGCCCTGCGCGGGATCGGCGATCGCGAGCAGGCGGCGGGGCTGCGGGGGCAGGAAGTGCGGGTCGACCGGGCCGAGCTGCCGGCGCTGGAAGAGGGCGAGATCTACGCCGTCGACCTGATCGGCTACGAGGTGTCGGACGGGGAAGGCAAGCTGCACGGGGTGGTGGAGGATCTGGAGGAAGCGGGGCCGCAGGATCTGTTGCGCTTGTCGGGCGGAGCGCTGGTGCCGCTGGGCCTGGTGAAGGAAGTGCTGCCAGAGGCGCGGCGGATCGTGGTCGACGCGCCGGCGGGCCTGTTCGACCTGGAGGAGTGAGCGGTGCTGTCCATCGAGGTCCTCACCCTGTTTCCCCGCCTGGTCCGGGCTCCGCTCGAGGAGAGCATCCTGGGCAAGGCCCGGGAGAAGGGCCTGTTGCGGGTGGAGGTGACGGACATCCGCGACCATGCCGAGGGCAAGCACCGGGTCACCGACGACGTTCCCTACGGAGGCGGGGCGGGGATGGTGATGAAGCCCGAGCCGCTGGTGGCGGCCATCGAGGCGGCCCGAAAGCGGCTGCCCGGGGCCCGGGTGGTGCTGCTCTCCCCCCAGGGGAAGCCGTTCGTGCAGGCCAAGGCGCAGGAGCTCCTGGAGCGGGGAGCGCTGGTGCTGGTCTGCGGCCGTTACGAGGGCGTGGACGAGCGGGTGCTGGGCTGGGTGGACGAGGAGATCTCCCTGGGCGATTTCATCCTCAACGGCGGGGAGATCGCCGCCCTGGCGGTGATCGAGGCCGTGGCCCGGCTGGTCCCCGGTGTGCTGGGAAACGAGCTTTCCACACAGGCGGAGAGCTTCTCCGCTCCAGGCCTGCTGGAAGGGCCCCAGTACACGCGCCCGCCCGAGTTCCGCGGGCTGAAGGTTCCCGAGGTGCTCCTCTCCGGAGACCATGGGAAGATCGCGCGTTGGCGAAAAGAGCAGGCGGTGGCGCGCACACGCGAGCGCCGCCCCGATCTGCTCACACGGCAAAAGGCTTGACGGGAATCCCTTTTTGGGCGACCGGTAATCAGGGAAGAGGGTACGAAGATGCGCGCGAAGGCGATCGAGCTGGTGGAGCAGCGGAACGTGAAGCCGGAAGTGCGGGGCCAGGTCCCCGAGTTCCGCGTGGGCGACACCGTGCGGGTGCACACGAAGATCAGCGAAGGCGACAAGGAGCGCATCCAGATCTTCGAGGGCGTGGTGATCCGCCGCAAGCGGGGCCACGTGAACACCACCTTCACCGTGCGGAAGATGAGCTACGGCGTGGGCGTGGAGCGGATCTTTCCCCTCTACTCCCCGCGCATCGATCGCATCGAGGTCACCAGCAGCGGCAAGGTGAAGCGCGCGCGGCTGTTCTACCTGCGCGAGCTGCAGGGCAAGGCGGCGCGGCTGAAGAGCGCCGAAGAAGGCGGGACCACCCAGTAGACCATCGGCGGGGGGAGGGGCAGAGCGTGCAGCTCACAGAGCTGCTGTTCCAGAAGGTGAAGGACCTGCCGGCCGACGGGCAGCTCTCGCTCAAACCAGGGTACGTGGCTGTGGTGTCCAAGGCGCCGACCTTCCGCGCCGCCCTCACCGCTCCCGTCTGCCCGGCGCCCGAGGATCCCAAGAGGCTGACCGACGGATCGGGCCCCACCCGCGTGGGCGTGGGCCTGCTCTCCGGCGACGGCAGCCCCTACCGCCTGCTGCGGGAGCTGGGCGGCACCCGGCAGCTCCTGCGCTTCGATCCCCAGGCGAGGAAGTTCGACCCGGTCACCGAGGACCAGCTGGAGATCGACTCGTTCTTGCGCGTGGAGTGCGGCATGCCCGCCGCCGACGCGTACACCGGCTTCTTCATCCTGGAGGTGAACGAGCTTCCCTCGCTGCGGAACAAGGCGGCTGCCGCGGCGAGCGAGGCCTACGTGGACCAGCCCCGGGTGAAAGCGCTCAAGGAAGAGCTGGAGATGACCAGGCAGTTCGAGGCCACCCAGGACCGGCTCTTCAAGGTGGCCGAGCGGCTGCACGACCTCAAGCTGCTGGACGAGAAGCTGAAGGCGGCCGAGGCGGACCTGAAGACGGTGGAGGGGGAGCTGAAGCGCTCGGCCTGGTCGCCGGCCGAGATCAAGGACCTCAGCGCCAAGGCCCTGCGCGCCAAGGACGACCTGAAAAAGCGCGACGATGCCATGAACGACATCGTGAAGAAGAAGCAGCGGGCGGCGCAATCGGTCCCGCCCCCGCCCGAGCCGGTGCTGAAGAACCCCTGGTTCTTCGGCGGGCTGGCCCTGGGCGTGGCCATCGACGTGGTGGCGGTGCTGCTGCGCAAGCCGCCCATCGCCCTGGCCGCGCTCCTGCCCCTGGTGGCGCCGCTGGTGGCGGTGCTCCGCTGGATCGAGGGCGACGAGGCCGACAAGCAGGCGGCCGCCGAAGCGCAGGAGCTGAAGGAGCGGGAAATCAAGCTGAAGAAGGACTACGAGGCCGAGCAGGCGCCGCTCAAGGCGGCGATGAAGGCGGCCAAGGTGGATGCTCCCCAGGATCTGCTGGCGGTGTTCAAGGAGCGCGAGCTGGTGGTGAAGCGGCGGGACGCCGCGGCGGCGAAGCTGGCCAAGCTGAAGACCGAGCCGGAGATCTCCCGGGTGGCGGTGGAGCTCCCGCTGCTGGAGGCGGAGAAGGCCAAGCTGGAGGAGCAGGTGCACCAGACGGGCTTCTCCCGCCCCGTGGGGGAGATCGAGCTGGACCTGAAGCACGCCATGGGCATCTCCACGGGGAAGAACGGGACCGCGCTGCCCGAGCCCGAGGTTCCCAAGCACCTCGTCTCGAGGGCCGCGGAGCTGCTCAACCTCAGCGCCGACGAGCTCTGGTCGCAGATGTCGCCCCGGCTGGCGGCCTACCTGGGCGCGCTCACCGACCGGCGGGTGGTGTCCGGCAAGCCGGACGAGAAGGGGATGCTGCTGCTCTCCGCCGCCGACGGCCGCAGTGGCGGGTACATGACCCTGCCGCCCGCGTTGCGCGACCTGGTCTACTCCGCCCTGCGCCTGACCCTCCTGGAGCGGGTGGCGGGATACAAGCGGCTGCCGGTGGTGGTGGACGACGCCTTCGGCGTGCTGGAAGCGCCCAAGCGGGCCCTGATCGGAAAGATGCTCAAGGGCATCGGAACCCAGACCCAGGTGATCCACCGCGTGGCCGCCACGCCCGAGCCGGGCACGGCCGACCTGGTGCTGCAGGCCTGAGGGGGAGCGGTGTCCGGTCCCAGGTTGCGCCTCGGCGCGCTCGGCGAGGAGGCGGCGGTGAAGCTGCTCCGCGAGGGCGGCTACACCATCGTCGGGCGCAACCACCGCTGCCCGCGGGGCGAGATCGACGTGATTGCGGAGAAGGGCGACCTGCTGGTCTTCGTGGAGGTGCGCACCCGGGCGACCAGCGCCTTCGGAGGACCGGAGGAGACGGTGAACGCGCGCAAGCAGCGCCGGGTGATCGCCGCCGCGCGCGACTTCCTGGCCCGCCGGCGCGGGCCTCCCCGGGCGGCGCGCTTCGACGTGATCGCGGTGGTGGACGGGCCCCGGGGCCCCTCCCTGACGCATTTCCCGAACGCCTTCGACACCTCGGCCTGACCGTGGCGCTGTACGTGGTCGCCACCCCCATCGGCAACCTGGGCGATCTCACCGCCCGGGCCCGCGAGGTCCTCGCCGCCTGCCAGGGGGTGGTGGCGGAGGACACGCGCCATTCGGGGAAGCTGCTCGCGCACCTCGGCCTGCGCAAGCCGCTCTACGCGCTCCCCGCCTTCGACGAGGGAGCGCGCATCGGCCCCCTTCTCCGCCGGCTGGCGGAGGGCGAGTCGCTGGCGCTGATCACCGACGCGGGAACGCCGGCCATCAGCGATCCCGGCGCCGCCCTGGTCCGGGCCTGCGCGGCGGCGGGCGTGCCGGTGGTCCCCGTCCCCGGAGCCAGCGCCGCCACGGCGGCGGTGAGCGTGAGCGGCTTTCCCGAGGGGCGCTTCCACTTCGCGGGATTCCTCCCGCGGAAGGCCTCGCACCGGGCGGAGATGCTGGAGGAGCTGCGGGAGCTGCGCGCCCAGCTGGTGTTCTACGAGTCGCCCCAGCGGCTCGCCGCGACGCTGGCGGAGCTGCGCAGGGCCCTGGGCGACCGGCCGGCGCTGGTGGCGCGGGAGCTGACCAAGATCCACGAGGAGCTGGCGCGGGGCACGCTCTCGGAGCTGGAGCGGCACTTCTCCGGGGAGGTCCGCGGGGAGGTGGTGGTGGTGGTGCAGGGAGCGGAGGAGGCGCAGCCGCAGGATGACCAGGCGCTGGAGGAGGAGATCCGCGGGCGGCTCGCGCGCGGGGAGCGGCCCAAGGAGATCGCGGACGCGCTTGCCCGGGGGAGGTCGAAGCGCGAGGTGTACCAGATGGCGATCAGGATGAAGAAGTAAGCGCGTCCACGGCCACGTTCACGTCGCCGTTGACGTTCTTTACTCTTCCCCCCGAAGCCCGAACTCCTTCATCTTCATCTGCAGGCTCTTGCGGGAGATCTTCAGCAGCTTCGCCGTCCGGGTGACGTTGCCGTTGGTCACCTCCAGCCCCCGCACGATCAGGTCCCGCTCGATGGCCTGCACCTGCTCCTTGACGATCTCCTTGAGCGGTCCGGGGGCGCTGGGGACGCCGGGGGCGAAGGGAGCGGCATCCTCCGGCAGGGGAGGGGTGGCGCGCAGGGAGGGAGGAAGGTCGGCCGCGCGGATCACCGGGCGCTCGGCGAAGAGGATGGTGCGCTCCAGCACGTTCTCCAGCTCGCGGATGTTGCCCGGCCAGGAATACCCGGAGAGCGCCGCCAGGGCGTCGTCCTCGATCCGCTCCACGCTCTTCTTCAAGCGCGCGTTGTACTTCTGCCGGAAGTGCTCCACCAGCAGGGGGATGTCCTCGCGCCGCTCGCGCAGCGGGGGGAGCTGCAGGGGTACCACGTTGAGGCGGTAGTAGAGGTCCTCGCGGAAGCGGCCGGAGGCGATCTCCCGGGTGAGGTCGCGGGAGGTTGCGGCGATCAGCCGGACCTCCACCTTGGTGGTCTTCACGCCGCCCACCCGCTCGAACTCGCTCTCCTGGATGGCGCGCAGGAGCTTGACCTGCATCTCCACCGGGATCTCGCCGATCTCGTCGAGGAAGAGGGTACCGCCGTCGGCCAGCTCGAAGCGGCCCGGCTTGCTCTGCACCGCGCCGGTGAAGGCGCCCTTCTCGAAGCCGAAGAGCTCGGCCTCCACCAGCTCGCGGGGGATGGCGGCGCAGTTGATCTTGATGAAGGGGCGGTCGCGCCGGGAGGACTTCTCGTGCAGGGCGGTCGCCACCAGCTCCTTGCCGGTGCCGCTCTCGCCCTGGATGAGCACGGTGGAGGGGGCGTCGGCCACCTTGGCGATGATCTGCTGCAGCTCGATCATCCGCTGGCCCTTGCCCACGATCTCCGTGAACCGGCGTCCGGGCTCGTCGGGAATGACGTTGCGCGCGTTCAGGTCCGACTGCCGGGCGGCCTTGGCGATGATCGCCTTCAGCTCGGAGTTCTCGAAGGGCTTGGTGACGAAGTCGAAGGCCCCGGCCTTCATCGCCTCCACCGCGCTGTCCACCTTCCCGTGGGCGGTGACCACGATCACGGGTACGTCCGGGTGGGAGGCCACCACCTTGCGGAGCAGGGAGAGGCCGTCCATCTTCGGCATCACCAGATCGGTGACCACCACGTCGGCCCCGTCGCGGTCCAGGGCCACGAGGGCCTCTTCCCCGTCGGAGGCCACCTCCACCTCGTAGCCCTCGCGCTGCAATGTGGCCGCGAGCACCCGGCGGAGGCTCTGTTCATCGTCGACGACGAGCACCCGGTCAGCCATCTAGACGGGCGGGCTACCACGGTGTGTCGGGCACTTGCAAATGAAGTCGTGCGCCGCGCGCAGTGAGATTAGACTAGGGGGACTGGAGGGGCCGTGAAGAGACTGGCAATCCTTCTCCTCGCCGGCGCGTTCCTCGCGGCCTGTTCCAATGACGACAAGTCCTGCGCGGTGGTGCGCGACTGCCCGAGCACGCAGCGCTGCCTGAACGGAAAGTGCGTCGACCCCGGGGGACAGCCCCCCAGCGCCCTGGGCGAGGCCTGCGGGAGCACCGTCGACTGCGCCTCCGGCCTGACCTGCCAGACACCGGCCAGCGGGTTCGTCGGAGGCTTCTGCACCGCCTCCTGCTCCCAGCCCGGCGACTGCCCCGGCTCCTCCTGCACCGCCGTGGGGTCCACCTCGTTCTGCATGCCCGCCTGCACCGCCGATCCGCAGTGCCGCCAGGGCTACGGCTGCTGCGCGTCGCTGGGGAACGTCTGCGTGCCCCTGGCCGCCTGCACCTCGCCCGCGTGTACCCGGCCGGTCGTGGCCAGCGCGTTGCCTTCCGGACAGGTGCAGCAGTTCGGGACGCACAAGGTCGGGGACACCATCACCTTCGACGTCCCCCCGGGCACCGGCAGCCTGACCATCGTCCACCAGGCCGTGCTCGCCACCCTCAACGTCGTCTACCAGAACCAGGTGATCGACAACTCGGCGGTGCCGCTGAGCATTCTCCAGCCCGACGGCGGCAAGGTCTACGACGACCTCACCTTCAACCCCCAGTCCTCCGCCGACGGCGGCACCGACTCCTCGGGGATCTATGCCTTCTACGGCGGGCTCACCCCCAGCACGGCGGCCTTCACCATCCCCAACACCACCGGTTCCCTCGACGGCGGCGTCCCCTCCGGAAACTGGAAGTTCGTGGTCAACGACTACGCCAACGAGTGCCTGTCGCTGGGCTGCAACGACGGCGGCAGCGCGGAGAACACCTACGACGTCCAGGTGGTGACCCGCCAGGCGGCCGGCGCCACGCTCGACGCGGCCTTCTACATCGTCACCACCTCGTTCAGCGAAGCGAATGCGGGGACCAACGCCACCGTCCAACGGATGGTGGGAGCCTTCAAGAACATCTACGCCCAGGCGGGGATCACGGCCAACGTCGTCTTCCACGACGTCAGCGCCACCGACAAGGCGCGCTTCGGCACCCACATCTCGGCCACCGCCACCGGGCCCTGCGACGAGTTCGGCCAGCTCTTCACCCTGTCCGGGGCGCACCCGGGCAACACCATGAACCTCTTCCTGGTGGACGCCATCACCGACAACAGCGGCTCCGGGGGCGTGATCGTGGGCATCGACGGCACCATCCCCGGTCCCTCCTCCTACAACGGCACGGTGGCCAGCGGCGCGGTGGTCTCCGCGGCCGATCTCTTCGGGGGCACCTGCGGGGTGGGCTTCAGCCTGAACTGCGGCGCCGACCGCACCGCGTACATCGCCGCGCACGAGACCGGGCACTTCCTCGGCCTCTTCCACACCACCGAGCTGCAGGGATCGGACTTCGACCCCATCGCCGATACCGCCAAGTGCCCGTGCATCCCCTGCGCCAGCGCCACCGACCGGCCCAACTGCCTCAGTCCCAACGCCAGCAGCCCGGTGATGAGCGCCAGCCGCTGCGTCTCCGGCGGCTGCGGCGGGGGCGACAACCTCATGTTCTGGATCCTGGACTCGGGCATCTCGGTGGGGAACATCTCGCCGCAGCAGGCGCAGGTGATGCGCCTCAATCCCCTGATCCATTGAGGAGGCCCGCGTGATCGCCCTACTGCTGGCAGCGCTGATCGCCGCTCCCCGGCCGCCGAAGGGTGCGGAGCCCCAGGCCCCGGCCCCGGCGCAGCAGCTCAGCGATGAGGAGTTGCGGGAGCGAGTGGAGACGTACCTGGGGACCATCGACCGCCCCGTGTCGCAGGAGCGGTGGAAGGCCCTGGGCCCGCAGGCAGCGCCGATCCTGGAAGCCGTGATCGGCAGCTCTTCCGAGCTTCCCACCCGGCGGGCCATGGCGGTGGACGGGCTCACCGCCGTCTCCCCCGATCGGGCGGCGCAGATGGTGGGGAACCTGGCCCGTGACGAGAAGCAGCCCACGGTGGTGCGGGTGGCGGCCATGCACGGTGCCATGCGGGTCTATCCCTCGGCGCGGGTGATCAGCGAGCTGCGCCCGGTGCTGCGCTCGGCGAAGAGCCCCGGGCTGCGGGCGGAAGCGGCGGACCTGATCTCCCGCAAGCAGGGCGGCTGCGCGGAGGTGCGCGAGCAGCTCGGGCGGGAGAAGGCCGAGCACAAGCCCGCGTTCGATCGGGCGATGAAGAGGTGCGGCGGGTGATCGCTGCCGAGCTCGCCGCCCGCGTCCGCGCTTTGGGGCGCGGCGGCGGCGGGGGCCTGGCGGTCTTCGATGCCGACGGGACGCTCTGGCGCGAGGACGTGGGGGAGGCCTTCCTCCGCCACCTGGTTTCCCTCGGCTGGGTGCGACTTCCGGACGGGGGCGATCCGTACCAGGCGTACGAGCGGGCAGTGGATCGAGACCGGGCCTCGGGCTACGCCTACGCCGCCCAGCTCATGTCCGGCCTGGAGGTCGGCCGGGTGGGGGCCGAGGCCGGCCGCTTCGCGGCGTCCTGGGTGCCGGAGCGCCGCGTGGCGGACGCTTTGGAGCTGGCCGCGCAGTGCCGCGCCGCCGGCCTCACGCCCTTGCTGGTCTCCGCCAGCGCGCTCCCCATCGTCCTCGCCGCCGCGCCCCTGGCCGGGTTCGCGCCCGAAGCCTGCCGCGGGATCGAGGTGGAGACAAGCGGCGGCCGCTTCACTTCCGAGGTCCTGCAGCCCCTCACCTACGCCGCGGGAAAGGTCGCGGCGGCCCGGAAGGCCGGCCGCATCGCCTTGGCCTGCGGCGACTCGTACCAGGGCGACCTTCCCTTGCTCGAGGCCGCCGAGGTGGCGGTGGCGGTTGCCCCGCGCGCCGGCTCTCCCCTCGCCGCTGAAGCGCAGCGCCGCGGCTGGTTCATCCTGGATCAGGATTCCTAGGCAGGAACCTTCTTCGGCGCTGGGGCCGGCTCGACGGCGAGCGGGGTCTGGACCATGCCCAGCCGGCCCGCGGTGTCCAGGGCGGCGGCGGAAGGGAAGCGGAGGATGAACTCGGTCCCCTCCCCCACCCGGCTCTGCACCTCGATGGTGCCGCCGTGGCCCTTGATGATGCGCTGGGAGATGGCCAGGCCCAGGCCGGTCCCCTTGGTCTTGGTGGTGTAGAAGGGGATGAAGATGCGGTCCAGCGCCTCCTCGGGAATGCCGGCGCCGGTGTCCGCGAAGCGCACCTCCACCTGGTCGGCCGAGTAGCGCGGGGTGCTCTCCGAGAGGCCCAGCTCCACCGGCGCGTGGGGACGGCGGGTGCGCACCGTCAGCCGCCCGCCGTCGGGCATGGCCTGCACGGCGTTGAGCGCCAGGTTGATGAACACCTGCTTGAGCTGCTCGCCGTCGCCGTGGATGGGCGGGAGCCCCGGGGTGAGATCCAGCTCCAGCACCACGTTGGCCGGGAAGCTGCTCTCGATCAGCTTCATGGTCTTCCAGATCACGTCGTTGAGGTCGGTGTTCTGGAACTTCCCCGAGGCGGCGTTGGGGAACGGCCGGGAGTAGTCGAGGAACTGCCGGACCACCCCGTCCAGCCGGTTCACCTCCTCGACGATGATCTGGAGGATCTCCCCGTCCCCGCCCTGCAGCTGCGCCGGGTCCAGGTACTGGGCCGCGCCCTTGATGGCGCCCAGCGGGTTGCGGATCTCGTGCGCCAGGCCCGCGGCCATCTCGCCCAGCGCCGCCAGGCGGTCGCGCTCCTTCATCCGCTCGTAGAGGCGGCTGTTCTCGATGGTGATGGCCGCCTGCTCGCCCACGTCCAGCATGGCGGCCAGCTCGTCGGAGGCGAACGCCTCCGGCACGCGGTCGTCGAGCACGCAGAGGAAGCCCACCACCCGCTGCGAGGCGACCAGGGGAAGGGTGAGGCCGGCGCGCATTGCCGCCATCGCCGCCCCGATCTCCGAGAGGCGGGTGCGCTCGTCCGCCAGCGTGCCCGACTCGGTCTCCGACTCGGGCAACAGCTGCCGCAGCTCGGCCAGGCGGCGCTCCACCAGCTCCACCAGCTGGGCCTTCTGCCCCGACCGCGCGCTCTGCACCAGCGCCCGCACGGTGGCGGCGTCGATGTACGGGGTGGGAGCGGGGCCACGGAAG
>Ga0335084_10005203_pt1 | contig 12838 bp, 14 predicted proteins | sample Lox_Sample_44_FD_206721 | JGI IMG/M metagenome (GOLD analysis project Ga0335084, IMG submission 206721) | Soil microbial communities from Loxahatchee National Wildlife Refuge, Florida, United States - Lox_Sample_4.4 | ecosystem: Environmental > Terrestrial > Soil > Wetlands | place: USA... | reverse complement strand
CAGGAAGCAGATCCATGATGCGGCGGCGTACATCCGCGGCCTCGCGCAGCTTCGCGGCCGCAACGCCGACTGGGGCGAGAAGGCGGTGCGCGAGGCGGTGAGCCTCTCCGCCGACGAGGCGCTCGAGCAGCACGTCATCGATCTCACCGCGCGCGATGTGCCGGACTTGCTCGCCAAGCTCGACGGACGCAAGGTGACGACCGCCGCGGGCGAGCGCGTACTCGCGACCGCGGGCGTCACCCCGATCACGCTCGAGGCCGACTGGAAGAGCCGCTTTCTCGCCGTGATCACCGATCCGAGCGTCGCGCTCATCCTGATGATGCTCGGCGTGTACGGGCTGTTCTTCGAGTTTTCCAATCCGGGGTTCGTGCTGCCCGGCGTTGTCGGCGCCATCTGCCTGTGCCTCGGCCTGTTTGCGCTCAACATGCTGCCGGTCAACTACGCCGGGCTTGTGCTCGTGCTGCTCGGGCTCGGCTTTCTCATCGCGGAGGCGTTCCTGCCGAGCTACGGCTCGCTCGGCGCGGGCGGGATCATCGCCTTCGTCATCGGCGCCGTGATGCTGATCGACACGGACATCCCCGGCTTCGGCGTGCCGTACTGGCTCGTCGGCTCGCTCGCGCTCATCTCCGCCGCCTTCGTATTTCTGGTTGGCGGGGTTGCGCTGCGGGCACGAAGGCGTCCCGTGGTCACGGGCCACGAGGAGCTGATCGGGAGCGTGGGCGTCGTGCTGGAGGATGCGGAGGCAGAGGGCTGGGCGCGGGTCCGCAGCGAGCAATGGCGAGTCCACAGCGACGTTCCCCTCAGGCGCGGCCAGGACGTTCGTGTCACCGGGCGCGACGGCCTCGTGCTCAGCGTAAAGCCGATCAACGAAGGCGCAGGAGGTTAGTGATGATATTCGGAGTCGGATTCGGCGGCATCATCTTGGTCATCGTCCTCGTGATCCTCGCGTCGTCGTTCAAAGTTCTGCGCGAGTACCAGCGCGGCGTCGTGTTCATGCTCGGCCGCTTCTGGAAAGTCAAGGGACCCGGTCTGATCCTCATCATCCCAGTGATCCAGCAGTGGGTGCGCGTCGACTTGCGCACGATCGTGATGGACGTGCCGCCGCAGGATGTCATCACGCACGACAACGTCTCGGTGAAGGTGAACGCGGTCATCTATTTCCGGGTGGTCGACCCCGCCAAGTCCGTGATCCAGGTCGAGCAGTTTCTCCAGGCGACGAGCCAGCTCGCGCAGACGACGCTGCGCGCGATACTCGGCAAGCACGCTCTCGACGAGCTGCTCTCCGAGCGGGAGAAGCTCAACCTCGACATCCAGAGGGTGCTCGACACGCAGACTGATGCGTGGGGCATCAAGGTCTCGACGGTGGAGATCAAGCAGGTGGATCTGAACGAATCAATGGTCCGCGCGATCGCCCGGCAGGCCGAGGCGGAGCGCGAGCGGCGCGCCAAGATCATCCACGCCGAGGGTGAATTGCAGGCGTCCGAAAAGCTGCTGCAGGCGGCGCAGATGCTCGCGCAGCAGCCGCAGGCGATGCAGCTCCGATATCTGCAGACGCTCGGCAACATCGCCGGTGACAAGAGCTCGACCATCGTCTTCCCCGTGCCGATCGACCTCCTGACGGCCGTAGGGGCGATCAAGCCGTCGGAACCGAAATCGAGCTGACGTCGGTTCGGCTGCATTCATCGGCCAAAAGGCGCACCCCGGGACGCCTGTCCCGTGGGACATTGCGCCGATGCAATCAGATTCCGCCCAGCGTGCGGCGCCCGCGGCGTATTGCTTCACCGTCGTCCTGCTCGAGGAGTGGTACGGAGCGCTGACCGAGCACGTCGACACGCTGCGACTTGCCTTCCGCGCGTGCCGCGACCGCTATCCGTTCACCATGAACGCCGGCGTCGTGCTGCCGGACCACATGCACTGCATCCTGACGTTTGCGAGCGACGATACGGCGCGAGAAGCACGCTGGCGACTCATCAAGGGGCTTTTCGAGCGCGTCTGCGGCGGAGGACGCGAGATGTGGGCAGCGGGGCATGAGGAGTCGCCTCTCGCGGGAAAGGCCGACGTTGCGTGCGCGGCCGATCGCATCCATTCCGATCCGGTCCGCCACGGCCTCGTGCGGCGGCCCAAGGACTGGCCCTACTCATCGTTTCACGCCTATGTCGCGCACGGGCTGCGCATGCCTTACTGGCACGAGCAGATCGGCGATGGCGCCGTGCTTGCATGCGCGCGGCGAGTCGCCTAGCTACTTCTTCGCCGGGACCTTCGTTCCCACGATCGTCTCGTTCCAGACGATCGCCACGTCGGGCAGGCGCTTGACCAGGCGTTCCAGTGCCGTCTTCTGCGCGGGCGTCCGGACGCATCCGTCGAGAGTCACGAACTTGCGCGTCGTGGTGACCCACACGCTGGTATCGTGAAAGCGCCGGTCGTCTCGAATCGCGCTTGCGACCCGTTCATTGATCTCCGGGTCGCGCTTGTAGGCTCCTCCGCATTCGCACGTGCCGGCGAGGCAGCACGACGTACCTCGCTCGGCACGTTCGTGCGCCGAGGTGCGCATCTCCTGCTCGGTCAGCGCCGGCGGCTTGGCCTCCGGACATCCGGGATAGCCGCGGGTTGCCTGGGCGAAAGGATCGAGCTGGTAGGTGCGCGGCTCCTCGGCGTCGCTCGCGGGCGTTACCATGAAAAGCATCGCTGCCATGAGGAGCTGCGGCAACCGCCGGGCGGAAGACGCGGTCTCGCGAGAAATCACGCCTCATTTTGCTACAATTCCTCGCTCACGCGAGGGGGGTTCAAGTCGACCGGCGATGGCGCTGCTAGAGATCCAGAACGTCACCCGCCGCTTCGGCGATTTCACCGCAGTCGACGACGTCAGCATCGGCATCGAGGCCGGCGAGTTCTTCACCCTGCTGGGTCCCTCCGGTTGCGGCAAGACTACGCTGCTGCGCATGATCGCCGGGTTCGATCTTCCCGATGGCGGACAGGTCCTGCTCAACGGCGAGGACCTCGCTGACCGGCCGCCGGAGCGCCGGCCGATGCGCATGGTGTTTCAGAGCTACGCGCTGTTTCCGCACATGACGGTCGAAGGCAACGTTGCTTTCCCGCTGCAGATGGCGAAGACGCCCGCGGCGGAGATCGGCCCCAAGGTCGTCGCCGCGCTCGAGGACGTGCGGCTGCAGGGCCTCGGCAAGCGCTACCCGCACGAGCTCTCCGGCGGGCAGAAGCAGCGGGTGGCGATCGGTCGCGCACTGGTGACGCACCCGAGCGTGCTGCTGCTCGACGAGCCGCTCGCGGCGCTCGACGCGAAGCTGCGCGAGGAAATGCAGATCGAGCTCATCAACCTGCAGAAGGAAGTGGGCATCACTTTCGTCTACGTCACCCACGACCAGACCGAGGCGCTTGCGCTCTCGCACCGCATCGCGGTGATGAACAAGGGCCGCGTCGAGCAGCTCGACGAGCCTTCGAAGATCTACGGCTTTCCGCGCACGCGTTTCGTCGCCGACTTCATCGGCCATTGCAACCTCTTCTCCGGGCCGGTGCGGGGACGCGCGAATGGCGTGCTGACGCTCGACGTGCCGGCCCTCGGCCCGGTGCGCATTGCCACGGGCTCGCCGCTCCCGCTCGGCCAGCCCGGGACGATCGCGCTGCGTCCGGAAAAGATCCGCATTGAGGCGGCAGCGCCGGCCGACACGCGCGACAACCACTATCGGGGCACGGTGCAGGAGCTGCTCTACATGGGAGACGTCACGGTGTACAAAGTCGGCATGCCGGGAGGCGCGCAGATCGAAGCCCTGCTTGCCAACTCACAGAGCGGGCGCGCCCGCTTCTTCGAAGTCGGCGACACGGTCGAGGTAAGCTGGCCGGTCGACGCCGGCCACTTCATCGAGGAGTGAGCCGAGTGGCGCGCGGACGCGGGCGCGGGCTGGGCCGCTGGCTCGTCAGCGGCCCGCCGATCGCCTACCTCATCGTCTTCTTCGCGGTTCCTTCGCTGATCATGGTGCTCGCCTCGTTCCGCACGCCGGGCGAGTTCGGCGGGCTGGCACCGCTCTATGAAGACGGGCACCTCGACCTCAACCTCGAGAGCTACCTGCGCTTCTTCGAAGAACTGGTCTACGCGCGGATCTTCGTGAAGTCGGTGTGGTACGCCCTTCTTACCACGCTCTTCAGCCTCGGTCTGGCGTACCCCCTCGCCGCGCTGATCGCGCGGAGCTCCAAGCGCTACCGCGACCTGCTGCTGTTGCTCGTGATCCTGCCGTTCTGGAGCAACTTTCTCATCCGCATCTACGCGTGGATGATCATCCTCGGGCCAAACGCCGCCCTCGCGAAGACGGTGAACGGCGTCCTTGCGTGGTTCGGGCACGGGCCCGTGCCGCTGCTCTTCAGCTCCTTCGCGGTTCTCGTCTGTCTCGTGTACGTGAGCCTGCCGTTCATGGTGCTGCCACTCTATGCCAACCTCGAGAAACACGATCCTGCCCTGCTCGAGGCGGCGCAGGATCTCGGCGCGAGCGCCTGGCAGCGGTTCTGGCGCATCACATTTCCGCTCTCGCTCCCGGGCGTCTATGCCGGCGCTGCACTGGTATTCATCCCGGCGCTCGGCATCTTCGCGATCCCCGACATCCTGGGCGGGCCGGAGGACAGCCTGATCGGCAACGTGATCAAGCAGCAGTTTCTCGAGACGCGCGACTGGCCCTTCGGCAGCGTGCTGTCCATCGTGCTCACGGTGGCGGCCCTCGCGATCGCCGGACTCGCCGCCTGGGTCGCCCGCGGCAATCTGGGCACGCCGTCGAGCCGAAGGGAAGAACGTGCCTAAAGCGCGCGGACCTCGCTTCGGTCTGTGGCTCGCCGCGGGGGCGGGCTACGCCTTCCTGTACGTGCCGCTCGCCATCGTCGTCGTCTACTCGTTCAACGATTCGCGCCTCAACGCCGAATGGGTGGGGTTCACGCTCGACTGGTACCGGACGCTCTTCGGCGATAGCGACATGATCGCAGCGGCCGGCAACTCACTGCTGATCGCCACCTCGGCAAGCCTGGTCTCAACCGTGCTGGGAACAGCGGCAGGCGTGGCGATGTACCGCTATCCGACGCGGCTCCTGTCGTTCCTGGTGCTCGCGCCAATCGCCATTCCCGAAATACTGATGGGCGTATCTCTGCTGATCTTCTTCGTGCTGGTCAACTTCACGCTTGGGCTCGTGTCGGTCGCGCTCGCCCATATCGCGTTCTGCATCGGCTTCGTGGCGATCGTCGTACGGGCCCGGCTCGCGGGCATGGACGAAAGCCTGACCGAGGCCGCGCGCGACTGCGGCGCGACACCGTGGAACGCCTTCCGCTACGTCACGCTGCCGCTCATCATGCCGGGCGTGATCGCCGGGGCGCTGATGGCCTTCACGCTGTCGATCGACGACTTCGTCATCACCTTCTTCACCGCCGGCGCCGGCACCGTGACCCTGCCGCTGCAGATCTACTCAATGATCAAGATCGCCGTCACGCCGGAGGTGAACGCCGTGTCCAGTCTGTTGATGCTGCTCACCCTCGCGCTTATCATCATCGCCTCGAGGGTCTCGCCGACCGTCCTTCGTTCCGAATAGGAGAAGCCGTCATGAAGAAGCCCGTCTGGTTGCTCGCTGCGCTCCTGCTCGCGGGCCCGGCGCTCGCCAAGGACGAGTTCCACCTGTACAACTGGAACAACTACATAGCACCCGAGACGATCAAGCGCTTCGAGGACTTCTGCAAGTGCACGGTCGTCCAGTCCTACTATTCGTCCAACGAAGAGCTGCTCGCCAAGCTCGCGGCCGGCGCCAAAGGCTACGACATGCTCGTGCCGACCGCCAATGCGGTCGACGCGCTCATCAAGGGCAAGCGGCTCATGCCGATCGACAAGTCGCAGCTGCCGAACCTGAAGAATATCGACCCGCGCTATCTCGACACGCCGTTCGATCCAGGCAACAAGTTCTCGGTCCCGTATGCGATGTCGACGACCATCATCGGCTACAACGACGTGAAGATGAAGGAGCTGGGACTGCCTACCGACACCTGGGCGGTGATCTTCGATCCCAAGTACCTGGAGAAGGTGAAGGGCCGCGTCACCGTGCTCGACGACGAGAACGAGCTCTTCGCGGCCGCCCTCAAGTATCTCGGGTATTCCGCCAACGACACCGACGAGAAGCACTGGAAGGAGGCGCAGGCGCTGATCAACAAGGCCAAGCCCTACTGGGCGGCTTTCAACGCCTCCTCGTACATCAAGGAGCTGACAGTCGGGAACATCTGGCTCGTACATGGGTATTCCAACGACATCTTCCAGGCGAATCTCGATGCGCAGGCGGCAAAGCGCCCATTCAAGATCCTCCAGGGTATGCCCAAGGAAGGCGCGGTGCTCGCGGTCGACAACATGGTGATCCCGAAGGACGCACAGCGCTCCGATCTCGCGCTCAAGTTCATGAACTTCATGCTCGAGGGCAAGAATTCCAGCGAGCTCACCAACCTCATCGGCTCCGGTAATCCGAACATGGACGCCGTGAAGTACATCAAGCCCGAGATCCTCAAGAACCCGGCGATCTTCCCCAATAAGGAAGTCGCAGCCAAGCTCGAGCAGTTGCGGGATCTGACTGCGGCCCAACGCCGCCTGCGCAGCCGCATGTGGACGGAGATCAAGGCCGGGCACTGATGCTCGGCCCCACGGAGGGCCATTCCAGCGCTGTTGCGCGGAGTGGCAGCGGCCGAGTTTTCGCCTTTCTCGCGACGACGAACGGCCCGCCGCGTTCGCTGGGCGATGACGCCGCAGCTTACTGACTTCCGCCTCATATTGCGCCTGCTCACCGGTGCGCAGGCCGAGATGGCCAAGCTTCAATCCGTCCTCGAGGCGGCGCCGGACTACTTCGCGCGCGTGACCGGCTCGCCGCCAGGGAGGGCCGAGGCGCAAAGCACCTTCACGGCGCTGCCTCCGAACAAGACCTACGAGGACAAGTTCGTCTGGGGGCTCTACGCCGACGAAGCGATGATCGGCTGCGCTGATGTGATCCGCGGCTATCCGACGTCCGAGAAAGCGATCATCGGGCTGCTGCTTATCGGCGAGCCGTGGCAGCGGCGGGGGCTCGGCCGCGCGTTCGCTGCGCTCGTCGAGCAGGCGATCGGCGCCTGGCCGGAGGTCGCCACACTGCGTGTCGGCGTGGTCGCGTCGAATCCGGGCGCCCTGGCGTTCTGGGGTAAGCTCGGTTACCGCGAGACCGGCGAGATCAAACCCGCCGGCGACGGCTTCGTGCGCGAAGTGATCGTGCTGGAGAAACCTGTCGCCCGCACCGCCAGCCGATGAATCGAACGCAGGGCACGCGATTGCCCCAGTATCTCGCCGGACTCTACGGCCTGATGATCGTCTATGCGAGCCTCCAGCCGTTCTCCGGCTGGATGGCCCCGCTTCCCGGCACGCCGTTCTTCCTTTTCCCAGCGGGCCCGCTTCGTTTCACCCGCTCCGATGTCGCGATCAACATCATCGCCTACTTGCCGTTCGGATTTCTCGTCGCGCTGATTGGAAGCGCACGGCGAGCGACGGCGCGCCTGGCAACCGCCACTGGCGCCGCGGCGCTCCTGTCGTTCGCCGTGGAGTCCATGCAGATGTTCCTGCCGACGCGCGACGCGAGTGTCGCTGATCTCGCCTCGAACACGCTGGGCGCCGCGTGCGGCGGCCTCGCTGCCTTGGCGTTCAACCGCGCTCCGGGCGTGCGCCAGCGCATCGGGGAGTGGCGCTATCGCACGTTTCTCGGCGGTCGCAGCGGTGACGTCGGCCTTGCGATGCTCTGCATCTGGCTCTTGTCGCAGGTGAATCCGGGAATCCCTCTGTTTGCGGCAACGTTCGATCCCGCGCTTGAACTCACGCCCGACCTCGCCGCCACTTTGCTGCAGGCGGCCCAGAGCGCCTTCAACGTGATCGGGGTCGGCCTGTTTCTCGCCCTGCTGCTGCGTCAACCCAACAGCTTCGGCGTGGCGGTTCTTATACTGATCGGCGTCGCACTGACGCTCAAAGTCGCGGCCGCCGTGCTGCTCCTTCGAACGGCTGTCTGGGACTCGTGGCTAAGACCGGGCGTCTCGTTGGGCATCGCTGCCGGCGCGCTGGCGCTGCTCTTCGCCACCTGGCTGCCACGTCCCGCGCGCACGACGATGTGTGCCGTCGCGCTTCTGTCATCGCTCGGCGCCCCGCTGCTCGTGCCCGACATGTGGCAGGCGCGTGCCCCGCTGGCGTTGTTCGACTGGCCCTACGGCCAGCTCCTGAACTTCAATGGCCTCACGCACGCCGTGCTCGTCATCTGGCCGCTCGCCGCGAGTACTTACCTGCTCTGGCTCGCGGGACAGCCGGGATGGGGCGCCCGACCCGGACACGCTGCTGACGACGATCGCGTATAAAATGCGCTCGAAAGAGAGTCGCATGAGCTACTACAAGCGTCACGTCTTTTTCTGCTGCAACCAGCGCGATCCTCCCGAGGCCTGCTGCAACAACCATGGCTCTGCTGACATGCAGGCCTACGCGAAGCAGCGCATCAAGGAGTTGCGTCTCGACGGAAAAGGGAAGGTTCGCATCAACAAATCCGGCTGTCTCGACCGCTGCGACGAGGGACCGGTCCTCGTCGTGTATCCCGAGGCAGTCTGGTACACATACGTGGACCGGCACGACATCGACGAGATCATCGATTCGCACGTGGTCCATGGCCGCGTCGTCGAAAGGCTCAAGATTTGACGGTCCGCGGTGAACGGCGAAGCGTGATCGCGGGACCCGCGGGTGCGCTCGAGGTGGCGTTGAACCTTCCCGAGGCCGAGGCCCGCGCCCTCGCGCTCGTCGCGCACCCGCATCCCCTGCAGGGCGGCACGCTCGACAACAAGGTGGCGCAGACGCTCGCCAAGACCTTCGCTGCCCTGGGTTATGCGAGCGTGCGGTTCAATTTCCGCGGCGCGGGAAAGAGCGAGGGCGCCTTCGACGAAGGCGCGGGCGAGACGGACGATGCGCTCGCTGCCCTCGAATTCGGGCGGCGCGAGTTTCCCGCGATCGCGACGCGACCTCCCGTGCTCGCCGGGTTCTCTTTCGGCTCCTACGTGCAGTCGCGCGTGGCGCGCGCGGTCGCTCCGGAGCGGATGGTGCTCGTCGGGCCGGCAGTGTCGCGCTTCTCCGCCGATTCGCTCCCCACGGATACGATCGTGGTCCACGGCGAGCAGGACGATGTCGTGCCGCTCGCGGACGTGCTGGCGTGGGCCCGATCACGACAGCTGCCGGTGATCGTGTTCCCGGGCTGCGGCCATTTCTTCCACGGGCGCCTGCCGCAATTGCAGCGGGTGATCGCAGGCATGTGGCAACGATGAATCCGCTCGATGCGCCGGTGCTCTCCGTATCGGGTCTGCGCAAGTCCTACGGAGGCAACGAGGTCGTGTGCGGGCTCGACTTCGTCATTCGTCGCGGCGAGTGCTTCGGACTGCTCGGGCCCAACGGCGCCGGCAAGACCACGACGCTGCGTTGCTGCCTCGGCCTCGTCGACCCCAATGCAGGCACGATCATGATGGTCGGCGAACCCGTACCGAAAGCGGCCCGTGAGGCGCGCATCCGCGTAGGCGTCGTGCCGCAAATGGACAACCTCGATCCCGATTTCACCGTCGTCGAGAATCTTCTGACCTACGGCAGATACTTCAGGCTGCCAGACGCTCTGATCGAGGAACGCATACCGCGTCTGCTCGAGTTCGCCGGTCTGGCGACGAAGGGCAGCGCCAACCTGCGGACGCTCTCCGGGGGCATGAAGCGGCGGCTCACGCTCGCCCGCGCCCTGATCAACGATCCCGAGCTGCTGATGCTCGACGAGCCGACGACCGGTCTCGATCCGCAGGCTCGCCATCTGATCTGGGACGGACTGCGCAAGCTTCTTGCGCAGGGAAAGACGATCCTGCTCACCACGCATTTCATGGACGAGGCCGAGCGCCTTTGCACACGGCTCGCCGTAATCGACCGTGGCCGCATGATCGCCTGCGACGCGCCGCGCGCGCTGATCGCGGCGCACGTCGAGCCAGAAGTGATCGAAGTTTACGGGGACGAAGCGCGCAGCTGGGCGAAGGAACGCGGACGCGAGATCGCCGATCGACTCGAGGTCGCGGGCGAGACCGCGTTCTGCTACGCCCGCGACGCGGCGCCGCTGCTCGCCGAGCTCGCGCACGCGAACGGCGTGCGCTACCTGCATCGCCCGGCGAATCTCGAGGACCTGTTCATCAAGCTCACCGGTCGCGAGCTTCGCGACTAGCGGCGCGAGCCCGCAGCGAGGGGCCCCGCGCGAGAGCGCGGGGATCGCGCGAGGCGAGTCGACGCTGGCGGCCGACGCGCTAGCGAAGAACTCTCGCGGCCGTGCAAGGAGGCCGCGGCGCGAGCCCGCAGCGAGGGGCCCCGCGCGAGAGCGCGGGGATCGCGCGAGGCGAGTCGACGCTGGCGGCCGACGCGCTAGCGAAGAACTCTCGCGGCCGTGCAAGGAGGCCGCGGCGCGAGCCCGCAGCGAGGGGCCCCGCGCGAGAGCGCGGGGATCGCGCGAGGCGAGTCGACGCTGCCCGCGACGCGGAGTCGCCGCGATCACACTTCCCTACAAGGAGCGGGCGGCGCGAGCCCGCAGCGAGGGGCCCCGCGAAGCGGGGATCGCGCGAGGCGAGTCGACGCTGGCGGCCGACGCGCTAACGAGAACTCTCGCGGCCGTGCAAGGAGGCCGCGGCGCGAGCCCGCAGCGAGGGGCCCCGCGCGGGAGGCCGCGGCGAGAAAGCGTGCGCTAGCCGCGCGCCCCATTCGCGCGGCGGCCCCTCACGGACGCCGCGGCCACCGCGCCGAAGAACAGCAGCGCAACCATGCCGATCGCGGCCTCGCTATAGAGCATCGCGCCCTCGTTCCAGCGCGTTCGTGCCCAGCCTTCGACGACCGTCATGTAGGCGATCGGTATGTTCGAAAGCGAGGCGAACACGTTGTACTTGGTCGCCGCGGCGCCGCGACCTATCGCCTCCAGCACCACCGCCGAGAAGCCCGCATAGGTGAGACCGGTGATCAATGCGTAGATGAGGGTGAAGACGACATACATCAGGTCGGTGCGTGGTGCGAGCGCCATCGCCACGGCGCAGAGCGCCTGGAGCAAGCCGTAGAGCACGTAGGAGAGCTTGCGGTCGATGCGGTCGCTCACGTATCCGCCCAGCACGCACCCCACCGCAGAGACGAAGCCGCTGACGACTCCGGTGGCGAGCGCCACGGTGTTCGCGCTCGCGTGCCAATCGTCAGCGACCGCCGCCCACAGGTTGGAGGCCGCACCCGTCCCGATGGGCAGAAAGCAGATGAGCAAGCCGAGAAAGCCGCGCCTGGACTGCGCCACTGCCCACAGGTCACGTCCGACCTCGATCAGGTTGCGCCGGATCCCCGCCGCATGCCGCATCGCCGGACCTTCGCTGATGAAGAAGAGCGCGATGCAGCACAGCGCGCACGCCGCACCGATCGCAGCGCCCGCGATCCACGGCTCGGGCAGAGCTTGCGCGAGCCACAGCGCCGCGCCGCCGCCGATACCGTAGCCGCCGAGGTTCCCGGCCTGATACCAGCCGCCGGCACGCCCCTTCCCTTTCTCGTCGGTCGCGTACGCGATAAGCGCATCCGCGGCGATCGCCTCGAAGGTATTGGCGAGGCTCGCCACGAACACGGTCAGCGTCAGCAGCGGCATCCTGGCTGCGCCTACGGGAACAAGGCCCATGCAGACCGCGCCGACCGCGGTGGCGATCGTTCCGAGCGCGTACCACGCCTTGCGGGTGAGCGTGGTGTCGACCAGTGGCGCCCAGGCGAACTTCCACGTGTTGGGCAGAACGCTGACTGCCACCAGCTCCGCGATGTCCTCCGCGCTCACGCCGCCCTGCGCGAGCAGGTAGGCGAGCGTCACCGCGATGTACCCGCTGAGCGCGCCGAAAGGAACGTTCAGGAACAGGAATACCGCGGGGTGCGTCGTGCGCTCGCCGGCGCCGATTGCGGCGTCGGAGCGCACGATCATCGCAGCAGATGCACGCTCAGCACGTCCGGGAAGCAGCCGGTATCGCGGGCAGCAACCTGGAAGGCGAGGAAATAGGTCATCGTCTCGCGATTGGGCGGCTCCTCGGGATTGACCGCGGTGTCGGTGACCACCACCCGTTTGAACCCCGCATGGTTGCCGGATCGGTCCCGGGCATCAAACTCGGCGCACATGCCGTTGCCTTTTGGACTCAACGCGGCGTTGCGCACCTGCATCTCGGGATCGGCAACGAACTGCCGCAACTGGGTCGTGTACCGCTGCAGCGCTTCTGCTGCCACCTGAGCCGTGGCCGCCTGCGCCTGAGCCGTGGCCGCCTGCGCCGGAGCCGCGGCCGCCTGCGCCGGAGCCGCGCCCGCCTGCGCCGGAGCCGCGCCCGCCTGCTCCACGGCGTTTTTCGCCCGTTCCGCCTCGAACTCGGAGTTGATGCGCTCGATGCGCTCTCCTGCGTCGGCGACTGCCGCCTCGTGCATGCGCCGATCCTTGGCCTGCTCTTCGGCAAGCGACTCGGCGACCGCGCGCTGCAACTCCGCCTTCTCCCGCTCGGCCTGCTCGCCCGATCTGCTACACCCCGCCAGAACGAGCAGCAAACAAAGTCCCGCGAAACAGACGCTCCAGCGTTTCAAGCCTCGACCCCCATGCGCGCGCCGCGCGGTCGTCCGGCGCTTCAAGACACAGCTGGCATCGACTGCCCGCGGCGGGGCAACGATACTCTAAACAGTGGCGGCCCGCATGGACCGCGCCGGGAGCGGCGAAGCGAACGACCGCGGGTTATACTTCTTCCCCCTCGTTTTCATCGCCCGAATGCAAGC
>Ga0335084_10005202_pt1 | contig 12839 bp, 14 predicted proteins | sample Lox_Sample_44_FD_206721 | JGI IMG/M metagenome (GOLD analysis project Ga0335084, IMG submission 206721) | Soil microbial communities from Loxahatchee National Wildlife Refuge, Florida, United States - Lox_Sample_4.4 | ecosystem: Environmental > Terrestrial > Soil > Wetlands | place: USA... | reverse complement strand
CCCACCGCACGCGCACGACGGCACCCTTGCCAGACATTTTCGCGTCCGGCAGCAGGAGCCGCACGCATTGGAGGAAGTTCCGCCGATCTCGGATCGTCTGGAAGCCCACCAGGTCGTACTCGAGCAACGACCGCAAGACGGGGAAGCGCCAGGGCCGCTTCAGAAAAATGTCGAGCGGCGGGAACGGGATGTGCAAGAAGAACGCGATGCGCGACCCGAATCCGGTGCGCCGCAGTTCCCCCGCCATGGCCATGAGGTGGTAGTCGTGCACCCACACGAAGTCGCCGGGACGCGCGGCTCGCGCCGCCGCCTCGGCGAATTTCCGATTCACCGTCTCGTAGGCGTGCCAGTAGTCGGGGTCGAATCGGCACATCGACAGAAGATCGTGAAAAAGGGGCCAGATCACTTCGTTGGAGAAGCCGTAGTAGAAACGGTCCCGCTCCTGGCCGGTGACCGGGACGGGGACGAGCTCATAGCCGAATCGCTCCGGCGACGTGCGCAGGACCGCGTGCGCGTCGGGCAACTCCTCCTCGGTCGCGCCGCTCCAACCGACCCAGAGCCCGCCCCGGTCCTGGAGCACGGGGCGCAAGGCGGTGACGAGGCCCCCCGCGCCGGGCTCCACCCGCCAGCTCTCCGTCTCATGCACGAGCGCGAACGGAAGACGGTTGGACACGACGACGAGGTTCATCGCCCCTTCCCGGCCCGGGCCGGCGCCTTTCCGGCACCCTCCGAACGGCCCCAGCGACAGAGGAAGTCGATCAAATCTTCCGGGGGGCGCAGCCAGACCTCCGCTCGCGTGGGACGGCGGCGCGGCCGTACGAGAACCGTCAGACCGCGGCCGTCGAGAGCCTCGAAGGCGTCTTCATCCGTCGCGTCGTCGCCGAGATAGGCGACCGCGGCCTCGTTTCCTGCCTCCGCGAGAATCGTCCGAACGACCTCGCCTTTGTCGACGCGGGAGGGCCGAAACTCGATTCCCCCGTCGAAAGGAATTCTCTCGAGGCCCCGCATCTGGGACGTCTTGCTCCAGTGCGCGAGAACGGCGGCCTGGACCTCGGCGAAGCGATTCGGATCTCGCCGCTCGTGCAGCGCGAACCCGTAGGGTTTGCGCTCGAAGAGATCCGACCAGCCGCGCTCCGCCATCCAGGCCTCGAGCGCATCGAGCAACTCGGCGAGCGCCAACGGCACCGGCGGCGCCACCAGGCGCCCGTCGGCGGTCAGCCGCTCGAGGCCGTGGGAACCCCAAAGCTCCGGTCTGGGCCGAAGCCACGGGAGACGGGCCTCCAGGTCCCGAATCGGTCGCCCGCTGATGATCACGAGGCGGGTCGTCCCTCGATCCACGAGGCCCTGGAGCGCCTCTGCGACGCCCGGATACGGCGGGACGCGCTCCGTGGCCCCCCGAAAGGGGGCGAGCGTGCCGTCGTAGTCGGCCATCAGGATTCTCACCGGAGCGACCGTCGCCAGGGCGAAGAAGGCGTCGAGCGCCGCGTCCTCGGACGCACGGGTTCGCCTCCGCCGCACCGGGCGGTCGTGCCGGGCCGCCTCCAAGACTTCCCGGTTGGTCATGGCAATGACCTTCGGTGCAGAAAGCGTGCCGCTTTTGACGGTACTTTCCGCCGTCGCGGCCGACTGGCAGGCGATTTGCTTCGGACATGGACCGAGGAGGTCTTATGACTTGCCAGCACCGCGGATGCCGCTGTCAGGAGACTCGTGTGGAGAGAGAAGGGCGAAGGTTCTGCAGCGAGACTTGCGCCGACCTGGAGACGAGCGGCGAGCACGCAGCGCAATGCACGTGTGGCCATGCCGATTGCGCGGCGGTCTAGACCTCGGGGCGGGCTCTCCCGACCGGTGTGGACCGGCCGGATCTCCTTCGGCCTCGTTTCGATCCCGGTGGGCCTCTACGGCGCGGTCCTCTCCTCCGAGCGGATTTCCTTCCACCTGCTCCACGGCAAGGACATGGCTCCGATCCGCTACAAGAAGTTCTGCAGGGTCGAGGACGTCGAGGTCGCCAACGACGAGATCGTGAAGGCCCGTAGGTCCGGCAAGAACGGATGGAAGGTCCTCCGACCGGACGAGATCGACCAATCGGCAGCGGAGGCCGCCCACGACCTGCGGAATACGATCGAGGTCCTGCAGTTCGTGTCCCGGAGGCGATCGATCCCCTCCCGTTTCGACGAACCCTATCTCGTCGCGCCTCGCGCGGGCGGGGAGAAGGCATACGGGGTCCTGCATGCGGCCTTGCGAGACCGGCGCCGCGCCGGAATCGTACGCCTCGCGCTGCGGACCCGACCGCACCTCGCGGCGCTCGTGTCCGGACCGAGGGCGCTCGTGCTGCAGACTCTGCGCCCATTCGAAGAGCTCCAGAGCGCGTCGAGTCTCGAATTGCCTCGAGCGCCGACGAATCGGACCGAGGTCAAGCTCGCGGAGGTTCTGATCGACCGGCTTTCGACCGACGGCTGGAACCCCTCCCGGTACCCCGACGCGTACCGCAAGGCTCTCGAACGTCTGCTCGCCTCCAAGAATCCGCGAGAGACAACCGGACCGGGCCGCGGGACGCCGGACCACGTCGTCGATCTGATGGAGGCGCTGCGGCGAAGCGTCGGGACGGAGAGGCGGAGCGCCGCACGTCGCGCGACGAGCCGACGGGCCGGAGCCGCCTGACGCACAAACGTCACGCCCCGACTTCCTAAACCGCCGGACGCCCCTGGATCACACGGATCAGCAACACCACCACGGCGGCAACCAGAAGAATGTGAATGAATCCCGAAAGCGTGTACCCCGAGACCAGCCCGAGCAGCCAGAGCACGAGCAGGATCACGAAAATCGTCCAGAGCATGGTTCCACTCCTTCCTACGTGCGCCGGTTCGGCGATGGCCGCCGGCCCGGACTCGAAAGAGCGAAAACCGTGCCAGGGAGACCCCGGCAGAAACTAGCGCTTGGCCGGCTTCGATTTTCTCTTCGAGGCGCCCTTCGGAGGCTTCGCCTTTTTCGGCGCGCAGTCCTCCCCCGGACGCGCCGGCAACAGCCCACCGAGGACGTCGGCCCCGATCGTGCTCCCCTCGGCGAGGATGTACGCGCGATGCACCATGTTCCGCAACTCGCGGACGTTGCCGGGCCAGTCGTGGGATCCGAGCAGCTCGACGGCAGCCGGCTCGAATCCCTTGACACCGGCCTTCTCCTGCTCCTCGATCTCATGCAGGAAGTGGTTCGCGAGGAGCGGGATGTCCTCGGAGCGGTCCTTGAGCGGCGGAATGCAGAGGGGAAAAACGTTCAATCGGTAGTAGAGGTCCTCGCGGAGCTTTCCCTCCCGAAGCGCCTCCTCCGGATCGCGGTTGGTGGCGGACAGGAGACGCACGTCGACCTTCAGGTCCTGAGTCCCTCCGACGCGGCGCAGGGTCAGCTCTTCGAGGACCCTCAGCAGCCGCACCTGCAGCTCGGGGCTCAACTCCGTGATCTCGTCGAGAAAGAGAGTTCCCACGTTCGCTTCCTCGAAATATCCGACCCGGCGGCGGTCGGCCCCCGTGAAGGAGCCGCGCTCGTGGCCGAAGAGCTCGCTCTCGATCAGCGTCGGCGAAACGGCTCCGCAGTTGAAGGCGACGAAGGGCTTCCCGGCACGGCGGGAGAGGCGGTGGATCGTTCGCGCCGCCACCTCCTTCCCGCTTCCCGAGGGACCGAAGATGAGCACCGGAGCCGTCGTCCGGGCGACCTTGCGGAGCGAGTCGAAGAGCTCCTTCATCGCCGTGGCGCGCCCGACCATCTCCCCCAGCCGGCCCGTCTCCTGAAGCTCCGAGCGGAGCGTGTCGAGCTCGAGCTCGAGGCGCCGTCGCTCCGCGAGACGCTCGAAGACCGCCCGAAATTGCGCCGGACGAAGCGGCTTGAGAAGGTAGTCCGCCGCGCCCGCCCGAAGCGCCTCGATCGCGTGATCGATCGCGCTCGACCCGGTGATCACGATCGCGTCTGTCTCCGGCAGCGCCTGGCGAGCCTCCCGGAGAATCTCCAGGCCGTCCCCGTCCGGCAAGGAGATGTCGACGATCAGAAGGTGGGGCTGAAATTCGCGTAACGTATCCGAGGCCTGGCGCACCGTCCCCGCGGAGCGCGGGTCTCCACCGAATTCCCGGATGGCCTCCTCCAGGCTCTTCCGCATCGACGCGTCGTCTTCGACGATCAGCGTCCTCACCGTTGCCGGCCGGCCCTTCTGTCCGAAGCCTCGAGGAGCTCCGCGCGGCCCCGCTCGAAGAGGTCGAACGCGCGATTCAGGTGCTCGCGGGCCGCGGCGAGGGCGGCGGACGGGTCTTCGCCCTTCGCGGCTCGGCGGCTCGCGGCTTCCAGCTGGAAAGCGACGGCGGAGAGGGGCGCCGACACCTCGTGGAGGAAGCGCCGAAGTCGCTCCCCCCCGGCGCTCGCGCCGTTCTCTTCAGACACCATCACTCGGGACGGAATCCTATCGCGCGGCCGACGAAAGTATCAGCCCTCTCCAGGCGGCGGACGATACCCCGGACGCTCGTTCCGGCGTCTCCCCTTCGAGGACGCGACCTGGAAGCGTTCCCTATCGGCGATGGGGACAGCGCCCCGCTCGCGACTACCTTTTCTTCGAGATGGAGGCGGTGCGAAGATTCGAGTCTGCTTCCTTTCCCAATCCTCGTCCCGGCTCAGCCACTTCTCGTCCGTCAGGAGCCATTCCAGGTAGAGAATTTCGGGGCGCTTCGCCCCGGATGCCAGATTCCGCAAGAGATTCGATTCCTCTCTCCGGCCCCCCAAGCTCATGCGCGGCCTCCTTCTGCGGGTGGCGCCAGACTCGGTTTCTCATCTCCTCCTCGCCCGAGTCGCCGCCGCCGGACCCGCTATTTCCGCTTCGCGGCCCTCGCCCTGGGGACCCTCGCGCCGGCGCGGCGCGCTTCCGACAGGCCGATGGCGATCGCTTGCTTTCGACTCGTCACTCTCCTTCCGGAGCTCCCCGACCGGAGCGTCCCGCGCTTGCGCTCGCGCATCACCTTCTCGACTTTTTCCTGAGCCTTCGGGCCATACCTCCGACGACTCGACGTTCCGGGCATCGTTCGTCCTCCTTCGGAAGCCGGCGCTGCAAGAATCGCTCCCGCCCCCGGTTGGCAGCGTCCTTGCTCCGAGAGAATCGGGTTCGCTTCTCGTGCGGCCGCGAGTCCCATCGGGGGCGTTAGCGGCCATTTTCGTTCGCGCAGGATCGCCGCGGCATTTCCGGTCCGCTGGCATTTCGATTGCTTCTGCAAACCTCGCCGGCGGTCCCCGTGTTGCCGGCGAGGAGGTTTCATGAAGTTTCCCCGGTTGATGAGGTTTGCAGTTCCCGCATTACTCCTGACAGGCGCCCTCGCCTGCAAGGGCAGCAACGACGTTACGAGCTCCAGCGGGGCGCTCGCCCGACTTCAGCTCGACGCTCCCACCTCGGCGGTCTCCGGCCAGGCCTTCAACGTCAACGCGAGTGCGCTGAACGTCGGCGTCTCGGGCATTCACAATGGCGTCGTCCAGGTGACACTCCCGGCGCCGCTCGCCGTCAGCTCCGTGACTCCCTCCGCCGGGACGACGGCCGTCTTTTCGAACGCCGGGGGAGGGTCCGTGACGTGGAATTTGAACACGCTCGACTCGAACACTCAGTCGACGCTGCGTATCGGCACGATCGGAACGCTGCCGCCCGGCGGGCCGGCTCAGACGGTGACGATCCACGCATCGATGACCGCGGATGGAATCAATCCCGGCGATGCCACGGCCAGTCGGGATGTCCAGATCATGCCGTAGCCGCGGCACCCGACGGCGGGCCCGAGCTTCTCCGATCCGGAGCTGCCCAAACCGCCTTCTCCTCGATCTCCCCGATCGCCCTGCGCCTTCCCCGTCGACCTCGGTGACGGACTCGGGCGCAGGGCCGCATCGATTTTGCGCAAGGCGAAATCTCAACCGCAAATAAACGCGGGGAACCCTCGCGAACACGGGGGTGATCTCTTGCTCGCGTGAGATGATCTTTGCCAGCATTCAAAAGAGGAGATGCGTGTTCGGTCCACATCCCCGGTCCCCGAAATCCCGGCGTGTCGACGCCGTCCTCGCGGGCGGGCGTGGCGACTGAGCCTCGCCCGGGTAAGCCGCGGGCGACCTTCTTGCGTTGGCCGGCCCGCGTCGTTCAGCACCGCTGGGCGATCGCCCTTTTTTGGGCCGCCGTTGCGGTCGTCCTCGCCCCGGCCGCCCGAAACGTCGAGGACCGGCTCGAGGTCGCCGCGCGGATGCCTTCCGGGCAGGCGGAACGGGTCCGCCTCGATCTCGAACGGCGCTTCCGGTCCCCGCTGACCGATCGTGTGCTTCTCGTGGTCGAAGGCGTCCCCGGTCCGGACTCTCCCCGCGGCCGAGAAACGCTGGAGACGATCGTTCAGGCGTTGCGCGAGATCCCCGGCGTGTCCGGGACGCTCTCCTCTCTCGACACGGAAGATTCTCTCTTTGCCGGCAAGGGGGGCGGCTTCCTCGTCGTCGTCGGCCTCGAAACCGGTCCCCAGACCGTCGAGTCCCTCCTGCCGCGCCTGCGCGCGGCGAGCGCGGCGCTGACCGAACGCCTGAGACCGACGTACCCCGGCGCATGGCTCGGCTGGACCGGGGAAGCCCCCCTCAACTACGACCTGCGTCGGGCGAGCGCGGCCGAGGCGCGCTTCGCGGAGACCCGGGTCCTGCCCCTGACCCTGCTTCTCCTCCTGCTCGCCTTCGGCAGCGTCGTCGCCTCGGTTCTGCCACTCGGCGTCGGCGTCCTTTCCATCGCGCTCTCGCTCGGCATCGCCGCCTTCCTGTCGCGCTACTTCACGATCTCGATTCTGATCCAGAGCCTGAGCTCGATGATCGGGCTCGGGCTCGGCATCGATTACGCGCTCCTGACGGTCAGCCGCTTTCGGGAAGCGCTCGCGGGCGGATTGCGGTCCGGGCCGGCGGCCGAGGAGGCGGCGCGACGCGCCGGCTGGACGATTCTCCTCTCGGCCTTCCCGGTTTCGATCGGCTTCGCCGCCCTGTTGACCATCCCGCTGTCCGAGCTCCGATCGGTCGGGCTGGCAGGTCTCCTCGTGACGCTGTTTTCCTTCCTGCTTTCGGTGACCCTCCTGCCGGCCGTCTTGTCGCTGATCGGGCGCCGCATCGACGCCCTTCGAATCCTCAAGGCGAGGCCGGCCCGGGCGGCCAGCGGCTCGGAGGCCTGGCGCAAGTGGGGAAATCGCGTCATCGCGCGACCGGTGCTGGCGCTCACGCTCACCAGCGCGCCTCTGCTCCTCCTCGCCTTCCAGGCCTGGCGGCTGGACACGGCGATGCCGCTCGGCGACTGGCTTCCCCGGGGGTCGGAATCGGTCAACGCGTATCACCGGCTGCGCGCGATGGGACGATCGAACGTCATGCACTCGTTGCGAGTCGTTCTGGATTTTCCTGCCGGCATCACGCTCGACAGCGACTCCGGCTGGGCCGCCGCGGGCCGCCTGTACGATCGGCTGAACGACGACCGCCGCGTCGAGAGGGTCTATTGCCTCCCGGCGATCCTGAACCGGCGGACCGGAGGCGTTCGCCTCCTGCCGCGCCTCGACCCCGCCATTCGCCGGACGCTCGAGGCCGGAGACGGAAGCGCCGCGCTCTTCGAGGTCGTTCCGTCGGCGAAGCTGACGCCCCGCGACCAGGTGAGCCTGGCACGCGAGCTGCGGACATGGAGCGCCGAGGCCGCGACGGGGTTGAAGGGGACGACGCTGCAGGTCGGCGGCCAACCGGGTTTCGACGCCGACTACGAGGACATCGTGGCGAAGCACTTCCGGCGGGTCATCTTTCTCGTCGTCGGCTGCACGTTCCTCGCCCTGTTCGCGGGGTTCCGATCGCTGCTCGTCGCGATCAAGGCGATCCTCCTGAACCTGCTTTCCGTGGGCGCCGCCTTCGGCGCGCTCGTGCTGGTCTTCCAGGAGGGCCACGGCGCCCGGTGGCTCGGACTCGCCGAGCCGACGGGCAGCGTCTTCCCGATCATTCCGGTGCTCGTTTTCTGCATCGTCTTCGGGCTGTCGATGGACTACGAGGTGATCCTCGTCGCGCGCGTGGCCGAGGCGCGGCGCAGCGGTCTTGCCGAGTCGCCCGCGATCGCCGAGGGCCTCGCCCGCACCGCGACGGTCATCACGAGCGCGGCCGCCATCATGGTCGTCGTGTTCGCGGGATTCACGCTCGGCGAGTTCCTCCCGATCAAGATGCTCGGCTTCGCGCTCTCGGTGGCCGTCCTGATCGACGCGATCGCGGTGCGGATGGTCATCGGCCCGGCGCTTCTGCGGCTCGCGGGCCGTTGGAACTGGTGGCCGGGAGGCCTCCGGTAGAAAGCGCTACTTCACCCGACGGACGTCCTTCAGCATTCCGGGCTCCGCCTCGTACTGCTGCACGCGGACGTGCCCTTCGGCATCCACGAGCAATGCGGACTGCGTGTAGACGTGCCCTTCCCCGCGCCCGAATTCCGGGACCACGAACTCGACCACCGTGAACGGATGCTCCAGGGACGGCCGGCCCTCGTTGACCTCCTCGATGTGCAGCGCCCGGGCGGTGACGATGAAGTAGTGCTCGCCGTCCTTGACCGGCTCGGCCACGACGAGGTCGATCGGGTAGACGAGCGCCCCGAGCCGGAACTGGCCTCCCGGGCTGCCCCGCATCGCATTCAAGAGCGCCTGCTGCCCGCCCTCCTCGAGAATCTTCTTCAGCGGAAGCGCCTGCTCGAGGGTGCGAGGGTTGGAGACGACGACGGTGAAGCCCATGCTGCGCGTTCCCTGGTTCGTGGTCAGGGTCGCCGTCGCGGCGAACTCGCCCGCCGGCGAACGCTCCGCCGCGCCGGCCGGCAAGCCGAAGAGGAGCAGGAGGGCGGTGGCCCGAAATGCGAGCTTCATGCGTTGCGAAGAGCGGCTGGGCCTGGCTTGCGAAGCAGGCAAGCAAAATCGTATCCGACGCCCCAGCTCCCGGGCAAGCCGTCGAATCCCCGAAGCACCCGGCGGTAGTAGAAGTACGGTGTCCAGCTGCGCAGCCACGTGTGCCGCGCCGCAACGTCCGCGGCGAGCTGTTCGCACAGGCGCGCGATTTCCGCTTGCTCCGCCGGAACGCTTGCGCCGCCTGCCGGCGGCGAGGGTGCGCCCCGCGCGTGCCCGCCGGGAACCGTCCGCACGGCGCTCCGCTTACGGGGGAGGAATCCGAGGGCGCGCAGGCCCCGGCGGATCCCGATGCTCCGGAGCCATACGCATTCGAACCCGGACTCGGCGAAGAGACGCAGCAGATTGTCTCGGGAGAAGAACTGGAGGTGCCCCTGGTCGAGCAGCGGCAGCACCCGCTCCTTCGAATCCCGAATCTCGGCGGCGAGCGCGTGGAACGGCCTCAGATTCGCCTCGCCGTTCGGCGTGATGATCCAGACCTGGCCTCCCGGCTTCAGGATCCGGAAGGTCTCGCGGAGGTGCTCGCGCGGATGCGTCACGTGCTCGAGGAGGTCCTTCTGGACGACGAAATCGAAGGACGCGTCCGGAAACCGCGCCGCCTCGAGCGTCTTGCACTCGACGGAGAGCCCGTACTGCCGCCGCGCGAACTCCACCGCGAACGGCGAGATGTCGATTCCGACGACCTCCCACGCGCTGAACCGCCGGACGGCCTCCAGAAGGAAGCCGAGCGCGCAGCCGACCTCGAGTAGACGGCCTCGGGGGCCGATGCGCTCGAGGCGCTTGACGAGAAAATACGCCTCCCGTTCGATGCGCTGCTGCTGGACGGCGTAGTCGTCGAAGCCGAACTCGGAACGAGAATCGAAGTACGCGCCCGGGTAAAGCCGCTCGAGCTCGGCCTGGGTGATGCGCGGGCGGATCTGGCGAAAGCCGCAAAGCTCGCACCGGAAGACCCTGGCGTCGAGCCCTCCGACCAGGCTCACGTCCAGGTGATACCGCATCGAGCCGACCGCGCAACAGACGTCGCAGGGCTCTTCGGCCAGCGCCGGAGCCGGGTCGGCGTTAGCCATTTTCGTCCCGGCCCTTCCCGCGATCGTCTTCCGCCTCAACGGTCGACAAAGTCTCCCCTCGTGTCTTCCTCTGCGGAAGTCCGTGGGCCGATTCTAATCCCGTGGCGGTACGCTCGGTTCCTCCGGAGGTCCAGTATGGCCGAACCGAACCTCGAAGCCGTTGCCTTCCCCGGGCTCTCGGAGGCCCAAATCGCCGGGATCGAGCGCTGTCCGCGAGCGTCGGTCAAGCGCTATCGCGACGGAGAGCGTCTGGTTTCGATCGGCGAGCGCGACTTCAAGTTCTATGTCGTCAAGACAGGCGGATGTCGGGATCCGAGAGCGCGCTGGCGGACCGAAACTCGTTCCGATTGCGGGCTTCCACGTAGCCGCAGAGCGCCCGGGCCGCTTCGTTGGGCATCGCGGAGTCGCCAGGACCCAATCCCGCCACCGTGAGCAGGGTGCCGACCAGCGCCGCCAGACGGCGAACACGAATCGGAGTAGCAAAAGGCATCGGTACTCCTGTAGATATACTACAGGAAATCAGGCCAGGCCCTCTGCGGCGAGGCGGCGCTCCTCCTCGCGCACCGCCGCCCGCGAGGCGCCGACGAGAATCCCGTGGAGCCGAGGCATGCCGCCCGCCTCGCAGGCCCGCGGGTCGTAGAGACAAAGGGGGAGGAGAGACCTCCGTTCCACCGCGCGGCGAGCGATGCGAAACAAGTCGTCGAAGCCCCGCTCGAACGCCCAGCTCCGCAGTCGCATGGACACCCCGCCGCGAGCCTCTTCGATGCCGGCCTTCAGCCATACCGCCGCCGTCGAGCCGTTGACCCGAAAATTGAGATCGAGAACGAGCGGCGGCCCGTCCTCCGGGAACGCCACGTCGACGCCGACGATTCCTCGGTAGCCGCGGGCTGCCGCGGCCCGCACGATTCGGAGGACGACCGCCTCGACTTCGGCCGGAACGGCGTCGGCTTCGGCGTCCAGCCAATTCCCGAGCCATTTGCCGTCGCCGCCGCAGACCTCTTCCGCGAAGCCGGCCAACGACGCCGAGCCGTCGGCGGAAACGACCGCGTGGACGCAGACGCTCCGGCGAATCCGGAGAAATTTCTCGATGACGACGAGTCGCTCGCTGCGCAGAGCCGCCCGGGCGGCCTCGACGTCCTCGGGAGCACGGCAAATCCAGACGCAATGGCCGCCGCCGCTCGGGAGCGGCGTCGAGGCCTTCAGGACCACGGGCCCGTCCGCCAGGAGGCGCTCGGCCGGGGGAATTTCGGACACCTTCCCCACACGTCGGGTCGGCAACCAATCGGCGGGGACCAGGTCTTCCATGCGGCCCTTGTCGTTCAACGCGCGCTGCAGTTCGGGTCGGACGAGGCAGGCCGCTGACGGCACCTCCTCCTCCGGGTGCACTCGCTGCGTCGCGTGCCGCAGGCCGCCGGCCGCGAGCCGGCGCAAGATCTCCAGATACTCCGAAGACGAACGGTAGACATGAAGATCCGCCTCGACGGGAATTCCCCCCTCCGCCAGGAGAGCGAGCGCCGGCGCCGTCACGACCCCGGCGCTCACGACGTAAGGGATCGCCCCTGCGATCCCCATTTGATTGCCCGTTTGGAAGTCCACGAGTCCGGTGGCGGTCGGCGACCACCCATGAAGGTTCGGGGAGCGGCGCGACACGTAGGCGACGCCGGGTCCGAAAAGATCCGCGAGTGTCCGCGCCGGAGCGAGCCCGGACGGACGCGGGACCGTCTGCGAAGGAAGCATGTCGGCCGGCCTAAGCTACCATCCGTTCGCCCGCGATGCGCTCCGACCTTCCTCGCCGGATCCTGATCCTCCTGCATGCGCGGGACCGCCTGGCGAAGCGGCGCGCGTATCAGATCTGGGGGATCGCCGATGTCTGGCGCTCGTGGGGGATCGAAGTTCTCGTGCAGCGCGGCATCGACCGGTTCGTCGACGCCGACGTGATCGTCAACCACCTGGATCTGACCATCGTGCCTCCCCTCTACCTCCGCCACATGGAGCGTTACGCGGTCGCGATCAACGGCCGCTCTCGAGACATCTCGAAGCGGATCGTGAGCCGGAACCTCGTGCACCGGAACCAGAGATGGGATGGTCCCGTCATCCTCAAGACCGACCGCAATTACGGCGGGGAACCCGAGCGACGGCTCCTCCTGCCGAACCGTGCGCGAGTCCGAGACGCCCTGCGGCGACGGCTCTCCCGTCACCCGTGGCGCATCCGTCAGTCTCTTCCGAGCTCGGATTACCTCATTCTCGACTCCGTTTCGGCCGTGCCGGAGGACGTCTGGGACAACCCGTATCTCGTCGTCGAGCGCTTCCTGCCGGAACGCGAAGGCGCTCTGTACGTCCTTCGCACGCTCACGTTCTTCGGCGATCGCTGGATCTGTCGCCGGATCACGTCGGCGTCGCCGGTCGTCAAGTCCGGCAATGCCGTCCACGCGGGAGAGATCGAGCCCCACCCCGAGGCGTTCGCGACAGCCCGGCGTTTTGGTCTCGACCGGGGCAAGGTCGACTACGTCCTCCACGACGGCGAGGCCGTCATCCTAGACGTCAACCGAACGAACACGATGGGCCGATCCATGACCCGGGAGCGTCAACGCCGAACGTTCGAACGTCTCGCCCCGGGCCTTCGATCCTTCTGGCCGCCCGGGCGGCCGAGCCCTCGAGGCGACGCGCGGCGCTGAAACGAGGGGCGTGAGGCACGCTCCAAACGAGCCGAAACGCAGGCGAATCCGGCGCGGGGGTCCTCCGCCCTGTGTCCCCCCTCTCGTGCGCGTCTTTCGACGCCCGCGGGATTCCCGCCGGCTAAGACTCAGCGCAGCCCGGTCGCGAGGTACAGCTCGTCGAGTTTCCGCCGGTA
>Ga0335084_10005201_pt1 | contig 12842 bp, 11 predicted proteins | sample Lox_Sample_44_FD_206721 | JGI IMG/M metagenome (GOLD analysis project Ga0335084, IMG submission 206721) | Soil microbial communities from Loxahatchee National Wildlife Refuge, Florida, United States - Lox_Sample_4.4 | ecosystem: Environmental > Terrestrial > Soil > Wetlands | place: USA... | reverse complement strand
CCGCGCGCTGGTCCAGGTGTGGGACGCGGCCAACCCCGGCGCCGGCATGGGCGGCGCACCCCTCACGACGATCCAGCTCTTCGGCGACACGCCGCGGGCGCTCGCCAGGAGCACGGACGGGACGCGTGTCTACGCGGCCGTCTTCCACTCGGGCAATCGCACGACCGCGATCAACCAGACGGCCGTGAGCGGGAACGGCCAGGGCCTGCCGCCGGACCCGGTCGAGTCGGCCTATCCGACGCCGAAGCCGGCCGTCGGTCTCATCGTCAAGTTCGACACGACGGCGAGCGTCTGGCGCGACGAGCGTCCCACCAGCAACTGGAACAGCGCGGTGCCGTTCAGCTTGCCCGACCGCGACGTCTTCATCATCGACGCGACCGCGAATCCGCCGGTGCCGGTCGGCGGCACGAACAGCGTCGTGGGCGTCGGCACGATCCTCTTCAACATGGCGGTGCGCCCGAACGCGAGCGGCCAGATCTACGTCGCGAACCTCGACTCGCGCAACAACGTGCGCTTCGAGCCGCGCATCCCGTCGACGGGCGGCGGCGTGCAGGGCCACATCGCCGAGAGCCGCATCACCGTGATCAACGGCACGACGCCGACGCCGCACCATCTCAACCCCGACATCGACTACACCTGCGTTCCGCCGACCTGCCCGAACGACCCGGTCGAGATCGAGCAGAGCCTCGCCTTCCCGATGGACATGACGTTCTCGTCGAACGGCGCCCGGCTCTACGTCGCCGGCCTCGGATCGGAGAAGGTCGGCATCTTCGACACGGCCCAGCTCGAAGCCGGGAACATCACGCCCGCGACCAAGCACCTGGTCGAGGTCGGTGGCGGGCCGTCGGGCCTCGCGCTCGACGAGGCGCGCAACCAGCTCTACGTGATGAACCGCTTCGACCACACCATCTCGATCGTGGCGAACGCGAGCAATCCGGCGACGGCCGCCGAGCTCGCCGTCGTGCCGCTGCGCTTCGATCCGTCGCCGCCCGTCGCCAAGGTCGGCCGCCGCTTCCTCTACGACGCGCGGCACACCTCGGCGCACGGCGACAGCGCGTGCGCGAGCTGCCACATCTTCGGCGACTTCGACAGCCTGGCCTGGGACCTCTCGAACCCGCTCGATCCGAACATCGTGCCGAACGACAACCCGTTCCGCGTGAAGCCGCCGGCCGTCGCGATCGAGGACCTGAGCCTCGGCGGGCCGGGCGTCGGCATCCCCTGCGACACCTGCGAGTTCCACCCGATGAAGGGCCCGATGACGACGCAGACGTTGCGCGGCATGGCCCCGAACGGGCCGATGCACTGGCGCGGCGACCGCACGGGCGGCACGACCGGCCAGGACCCGTTGAGCGAGGACCTCGCCTTCAAGGCGTTCAACCCGGCGTTCGTGGGCCTCCTCGGGCACGACACGCAGCTCTCGGCGCAGGACATGCAGGACTACACGAACTTCATCCTGTCGGTGGCCCTGCCGCCGAATCCGCTGCGCAACCTCGACGAGACGCTCAACAACAACACCGCCTCGGAGTCGCAGGGCTCGACGTTCTTCACCGGCACGCCGGTCGACGCGGGCATCCTCACGTGCGAGTTCTGCCACCGCAATCCCCTGGGGAGCGACGGCCTGTCGTCGTTCGAGGGCGAGACGCAGGAGTTCAAGATCGCCCACCTGCGCAACATCTACCAGAAGGTGGGCATGTTCGCGGTCGCGGGCGACCAGGTGCGCGGCTTCGGGTACCTCCACGACGGCAGCGTCGCGACGGTCTTCAACTTCCTGCAGGCGGGCGTCTTCCAGTTCGGGCAGAGCGCCAACACCAAGCGGCGGAACCTCGAGGCCTTCATCGACGTGTTCGACACCGGCATCGCCCCGGCCGTCGGCCAGCAGGTGACGGTCAACGCGACGAACCTGAACGACTCCAACCTGACGACCCGGATCGACGTCCTCGTCGCGCGTGACGAGGCCGCGCGCTGCGACCTCGTCGTCAAGGGGAGCATCGGCGGCGTCGCGCGCGGGTGGGTGTACGTGGGCGGCAGCAACTTCCAGCCCGACCGCAACGCCGACCCCGTCATCGGCACGACCGCGCTGCGGGGGCTCGCGTCGACGGCCGGACAGGAGCTGACCTACACGTGCGTGCCGCTCGGCTCCGGGGCGCGCATCGGCGTCGACCGCGACGGCGACGGCACCTTCGACCAGCGCGAGATCGACTGCGGCACGGATCCCGCGAACCCGGCGAGCGTGTCACCGCCGACCGGATCCTGCGCCGGAGGCACGACCACGACGTCGACGTCGACCGTGACCACGAGCTCGACGACCACGTCGACCACGTCGTCGACCACCACCACGACGGTGGTGGTTCCCACGACCACCAGTACGACGGCGGCGACGACCACGTCGAGCACCTCCAGCACGTCCGCCGGGTCGGCCAGCACGTCGACGACGACGTCCACCACGACCACGACGGCGGCCGGCGGATCGACCACGACGCTGCCGATCGTGCTCATCCAGTCGACCGCCCTGAACCTCCGCGATCGCTCGACGCCGCCGCCGGACCCGAACCGGCGCAAGATCTCGTTCAAGTCGACGACCGTGGCCGACCCGATGGCGAACCGCATCGTCGTCCCGGCGCGCGGCTCGGCCGGCGACCCGACGCTGCCCGAGGGCGCGGTGCTCGAGGTCTACAACTCGTCGGGTAGCGGCGAGAAGGTGTCGGTGACGCTGGCGTCGGGCGGCTGGACCGCCTACGACAGCTCGGCCACGCCGAAGGGATACCGGTACAAGAGCCCGAACCCGACCGATCCGATCACGCGCGTCGTCGTGAAGGCGAACCAGCTCCGCATCCGGGGCGGCAAGTCCGGATGGGGCTACACGCTCGACGAGTCGTCGCAGGGCACCGTCGCCGTGCGCCTGACGATGGGGGCGGGCTTCCGCTGGTGCGCGAACTCGCCCGCCAAGTCGAGCGGGAACCCGGCGAACAACGACCGGGTCGACAAGTTCTCGGGCGAGCGCCGCGCCCCGGCGCCCGCGACCTGCCCGGCGGTCCCCTGATCTCCGATTCCCGCGGGTGAGAATCGACGGCGCGGGCGCGTCGGCGGACGACGGCACGCCGGGTGCTGAAGGGCGCCGTGCCGTACGCGCTCGCGTTCGCCGGGGGCCTCGCGGGGTCGCTGCACTGTCTCGGCATGTGCGGCGGCCTGGTCGGCATCCTCGCATCGGCCGGTCCGGGGCGCTCGTGGCCGCGCGTGCTCGTGTACAACCTCTCGCGGGTCGTCACCCTCGGCGCGATCGGCGCCATGGCGGGAGGGCTCGGCGCGACGATCGTCGCCTGGGGACCGCTCGTCGTGGCGGAACGACTGCTCGCGATCGCCGCCGGCGGCGCCATGGCGATCGTCGGGCTCGAGGTGCTCGGCGTTGCGGCCCCGCGGGGCCAGCGACTCGCCGCCAGGCTGCAGGGCGGTCTCAGCCGAGCGCTGGGCGACGTGCTGCGGGCGCCGTCGGCGCTCGCGCCGATCGCCTTCGGGGCGCTCAACGCGCTCTTGCCCTGCCACCTGGTCTACGCCTTCGCCGCCATGGCTGCGGGCACCGGGTCGGTCGGGCGCGGCTATCTCACGATGCTGGCGTTCGGCCTCGGCACCGTGCCCGCCATGATGATGCCGGCCGCGGCGCGAAGCGTGTTCGGGTCGCGCGGCGGAGGGTTCGCGCAACGCGCCGCGGGCGCGCTCGTGATCGTGGTCGGGATCGTGACGGCGCTGCGCGGCCTGGCGATGGGATCGATGCTGCCCGGGCACGTCCACTGAGGACGCGGGGGCGCGTCAGCGCATGACGAGCGCGATCAGCAGCAGCGCCGTCACCACCAGCTTGATGAGGGCGATGAGCGCGATCGCCACGAGCGCGCGCCCGAGCGGGAAGGGTCGCTCGTGCCGCATGGCGAAGGCGACGGCGGGCACGATGACCGCGTAGCTGAGCCCGATGCGGAGGAAGTGATCGCCGCGCGGATGCACCCACACGGCACCGCCGATGAACGCGAAGCACGCCACCGACAGGGTGAGGATTGCGAGGAACTGGCCGCGGGAAAGTCCGACCGCCGTCCAGATGCCGCGGGTGGGCAAGGGGCCGAAGAGTCTGGAGGGCACACGGCCCGGTGCGAGATCCGTGCCGCAAGGCGGGTTCGCGGCTGCGAGAACGCGGCCACCACGGTTCCCGACGATGGGAAGGATCGCGGCTTCCGGCTCCAGCTCCTGGCGTGAACGTTTGGTATGCGGCTTGCGACGTGGCCGCCCGAGTGACGCCGACACGCAGGGAGATCGAAGCTCGCCTCGCCGAGCATCGCAAGGCCATCGCCGAGCTCGAACGCGAGCTGCGCGCGGAGACGCCGCCCAACTGGCCACCATCGGGCTTCTATCTCACGTTCTACGTCGTCTCGGGGCTCCTGATCGGCATCCTCGGGAGCCTCACGAGCTTCCTGTTCCACATCGTGGGCTCGCTCATCGTGAACCAGGACCCGCTGATGTTCCTGCGCGTGTACGGCACGGTGTTCCTCGGGCAGCGCGCGCTCACCACCGACGATCTCAACTTCTTCATGCTGGTCGCCGTCGTGCACTTCTCGATCGGAGCCGCGGGAGGCGCCGTGTTCAACGTGCTCGTGAACCGCTACGTGCCCGATCGCCCGCTGCTGCAGGTCGGGCTCGGCGCCGCCTACGGCCTCCTCATGTGGGTGGTCAACTTCTACGGGATCCTCGTGTGGCTGCAGCCGCGGCTGGTCGGACACGGCTACGTGCTGGAGCTGATGCCGGTCTGGGTGGCGGCGCTCACGCACGTGATCTACGGCGTGACGCTCGGCCTCCTGCAGCCCCTGGGACGCTTCGTGCCGTATCGATCGGCGGCGGGGGAGGCATGAGCGCGCGCGCCCGGGTGACCATGGGGCTGCTCGCGCTCGTGCTCGGGGGCTCGGCGCGCGCCGAGGACGTGCTCGTCGTCGAGGGGGAGCGCGTCTACACCCGCTACTGCGTCGGATGTCATGGCGACCGGGGCGACGGGCACGGCGCCGCGTCGGACATGCTCCTCACCAAGCCTCGCGACTTCACGAAGGGCATCTTCAAGTTCCGGTCGACGGCGGCGGGCACGCTGCCCACCGACGACGACCTCATGCGCGTGGTCACGCGCGGCGTCTACCGGACGTCGATGCCGGAGTGGTCGCTGCTTCCGGAGCGCGAGCGCCGCGCGGTCGTCGCATACGTGAAGACGTTCTACCCGCAGTGGAACGAGCGCGGCGCCGGGGCCGTCGTCCCGATTCCGGCGCGCCCCGCCTTCGTCGGCTCGCCGGAGTCGGTCGCGCGCGGCAAGGAGGTCTATACGCTGCTCGAGTGCTCGACGTGCCATGGCGCGAGCGGGCAGGGCGACGGCCCGTCGGCCAAGACCCTCGAGGTCGACGTCTGGGGCAACCCGCAGAAGCCGTTCAACTTCACGAAGGGCCGCCTCAAGAGCGGCGGCCACCCCGAAGACGTGTACCGGACGTTCATGACCGGCATCAACGGCACCGCCATGCCGTCGTTCGAGGACATCTTCGCGCAGCCCGACGGCGAGAGCATCCACGACGGCGACGCGTGGCACCTCGTCTCTTACGTCCTCTCGTTGCGAAAGGAGCAGCCATGATCGCCACCGTCGAGGGGCGCCGCCTCGTGAACCTCGGCCTCGTGCGCGCGCACCTGACGGCGAGCGCCGCGTTCTTCGCGGTGAGCCTGCTGGGCGGGCTCGCCTACGCGTTCCAGTTCAACAACCTCTATCCGTTCGCCGGCATCGAGTGGCTGTCGCCGGGGCGCGTGCGCCTCGTCCACACGAACATGGCGGCCTACGGCTTCATCGCCAACGCGTTCATCGCGGGCCTGCTCTACGCGATCCCGCGCCTCACGCGCCGGCCGATCCTGTCCGACCGCCTCGGATGGCTCATCTTCGGCGCGTGGCAGCTCATCATGGTGCTCACGATCGGCGGCGAGCTGCTCGGCTACGGGCAGGCGATCGAGTGGGGCGAGACACCGATCTTCGTCGATCCGCTCGTGCTGGTCGGTCTGGTGCTGCTCGTCGTCAACATGTCGGTGCCGATCTTCCAGTCGACCGAGCCGGGGCTGTACGTGAGCCTCTGGTACTTCCTCGCCGCCTTCGCCTGGACCGGCCTCGTGTACTTCATGGGGAACTACCTGCCGCAGTTCTGGGTGCCCGGGACGGCCGGCGCGGCGATCACGGGGCTCTTCATCCACGATCTCGTCGGCCTCTTCGTGACGCCGATCGGGTGGGGCCTCATGTACTACTTCGTGCCCCTGCTGCTCCGAAAGCCCATCTGGAGCCATGCGCTCTCGCTGATCGGCTTCTGGGGCATCGCCTTCTTCTATCCCATGCAGGGCGTGCATCACTTCCTGCTCTCGCCGATCCCGATGTACGCGCAGTACGGCGCGGTGGTCGCGACCATCGCGGTCGAGATCGTGGTCGTGACGGTGCTCGTCAACTTCGCCGGCACGCTGCACGGCCGCGCCGACGCGATCCGCGGCAACCTCGCGATCCGGTGGTTCTACACCGGCATGATCATGTACGGGATCACGTGCTTCCAGTGCGCCTTCCAGGTGACGCTCACCTTCCAGAAGGTGATCCACTTCACCGACTGGGTCGTCGGACATGCGCACATGGTGATGTTCGGGGTGTTCGGCTTCTGGATCATGGGCTTCTTCGTGGAGCTCTGGCCGCGCGCCGTCGGGCGGCCATGGGTGAGCCCGCAGCTCCTCACGCTGCACTACTGGTTCACGCTCGTCGGGTTGACGCTGATGGTCGTCGACCTCACCGCCGCCGGGCTCGTGCAGGGCTTCAGCTGGGGATCGCTCAGCCACTGGGGCGAGTCGGTCGTCGCGTCCATGCCGTTCTGGTGGGTGCGGACGTTCGCCGGCCTCCTCATCGTGGCCGGACAGGGCTTCTTCTTCTACGCGCTGTGGGCGACGGCGCGCGAGCCGGCGACCGCGCCGCACGCGGTCGAGGTGGCGGCCTGATGGAACGATTCGGCGCGAGCTTCCTCATCGCCGGGGTGATCACGTTCCTGCTCGGCTTCTTCCTGCAGGGCGCGATGCCGGTGCTGACGCTGCGCAAGGTGCCGATCAAGAGCGTCGAGGAGGTCACCCGCAACGTGCCGCCGGAGTTCACGCAGCTCGCCGAGGACTACCCGGCCGAGTTCCAGGCCGCGTTCGGCACGCCCACGTCGGGGAGTCTCGCGACGGCGGTGGAGGAAGGGAAGGCGATCTACATCAGCGAGGCCTGCTGGCACTGTCACTCGCAGTTCGTCCGGCCGGCCTCGAACGAGGACCTGCGCTTCGGGCCGGTGTCGACGCCCGAGGAGTACCAGAACCTCATGAACCTGCCGCACCTCTTCGGCACGCGGCGGGTCGGCCCTGACCTCATCCGCGAGTCCGGCCGGCATTCGAACGACTGGCAGATGGCCCACCTCTACGACCCGCGCACGGTTGCCCCGTACTCGGTCATGCCGTCGTATCCGTGGTTCTTCACCGCCGACAGGCGTCCGACCAGACGCGCGCTGGCCCTGGTCGCGTACCTGCAGTGGCTCGGGAGCTGGATTCCCGAGAACCAGCGCATCGGAGGCGACTCATGAGGACGCGCTCGATCATCGTGTTCGCGCTCGCCATCGGCGTGATGGTCATCGCGGGTGGCGCCTTCGTCGCGAAGATGTTCGAGTTCGCCATGACGATGGCGGGCGACGAGGTCGCCGGCTTCGGGGCGGTGGCCGTGACGACGTATCTCATGGGCATGCTCCCGCTGCTCCTGCTCCTCCTGTGGGCGGTCACGACCGGCCGCTTCCGCGACATCGAGGCACCGAAGCTCCGCATGCTCGAGCTCGACCGCGAGATCGAGCGCGGCGGCGAGCTCGCGGGTGGGCGTCATGGCTGAGCAGCTCGATCCCATTCTCGCGCCGCCCGGCGCCAGCCCGGCGATCGCGTCGCGGCCCGACACCGAGCTCGACCACCGGCATCACACGTACGAGGCGAATCCGGCGCCCTGGTGGATGGCCATCGTGTGGATCGTCTTCCTCATCGGTGGGGCCGTCTATCTGGTCGTCAACTTGATCGAGTGAGCGCGTGACCGGGGCGTGCGCCCATTGCGGGCTGCCGCTCGGGCGCCGCCCGCTCACCGCGACGATCGACGGCGCGCCGGGGAGCTATTGCTGCTTCGGTTGCGTGCTCGCCCACCAGGTGACGCGAGCACGGGGCGACGACGGTCGCGCGGCCGCGGTCCTGGTGCGGCTCGGCGTCGCGATCTTCTTCGCCATGAACGTGATGATGGTGACGCTGCCGACCTACGTGCCGGCCGTCTACGGGGGCGGGGGCATGCCGACCGACGGGCCGCTCTTCGTGCTCCTGCGCTGGCTCGCGATGGTCTTCGCGGCGCCCGTCCTCGTGCTGCTGGGAGGCCCGGTGCTCGTGGCGGCGACCCGCGCGGCGTGGCGCGGCGTGGCCAGCGCCGATGCGCTCGTCGTCCTGGGAACGATCGCGGCATACACCCTGTCGGTCGTGAACACGATCGCCGGGCGCCCGGCCGTCTACTACGACACGGCGGCGATGCTCCTCGTGCTGGTCACGCTCGGCCGCTACCTCGACGCACGCGCGCGGGCCGACGCCGGTGCGCTGGTACGGGCCACGCTCGCCGGCGGGCCGACCCGAGCGCGTCGGGAGCTGGCGGACGGCACCGAGACGGTCGCGCCGGAGGCGCTCCGCCTGGGAGACGTCGTACGGGTTACGCCCGGGGATGCCTTTCCGGCCGACGGCGTGGTCCTGTCCGGCGTCGGCGGCGTCGACGAGTCGGCGCTCACCGGCGAGGCGGCGCCGGTCACCAAGCAGCCTGCGGACGCGGTGGAGGGAGGCACGTGCTCGGTCGACGGGACCTTCCGCGTGCGCGTGACCGCGCCGGCCGGCGCCAGCGCGACCGCCCGCATCGCGACCCTCGTCGATGCGGCGCTGCGCGAACGCACGCGCGCCGAGCGGCTCGCCGATCGCGTCTCGGCGGTTCTCGTTCCGGTCGTGCTGGCGGTCGCGGCATTGGCTGGGATCGCCTGGACGCGCGCGGCCGGGCCCGACCGCGGGCTCCTGGTCGCGCTCTCGGTGCTCGTGGTGGCCTGTCCATGCGGGCTCGGCCTCGCCACGCCGGTCGCGATCTGGACCGGCCTCACGACCGCGGCGCGCCGCGGCGTCATCGTCCGCAGCGCCTCGGTCCTGGAGCGCATCGCCTCGCTGCAGCGGGTCTTCGTCGACAAGACCGGAACGCTGACCACGGGCCTGCCGCGTGTGGCGCACGTCGACGCGTCGGACGGGAGCCATTCCGACGACGTGCTCGCGCTGGCAGCGGCTCTCGAGACGGGTCTCGCTCATCCCGTGGCGCGCGGCATCACCGCAGCCGCGGAGGCGCGCGCACTCCGCCGGCCCGACGTCGCCGGATTGGAGGTCGTTCCCGGGCGAGGGGTCCGCGGCGTGGTCGACGGCGAGGCGGTGGCCGCGGGCAGCCCATCGTGGGTCGACGGGAAGGCGGCCGGCGCGGACCTTCCGCATCGCGACGGCACGCCGGTGGTCGTCACCCGTGCGGGGCGGATCACCGGCGTCGTGTGGCTGCAGGAGGCGCTTGCTCCCGGCGCGATCGAGGCGATCGCGGAGCTCCGCCGTTTCGGCCTCCGCGTCGGGCTTCTGTCCGGTGACGTGCAAGCGGCGGCGCTCGAAGGGGTGTTCGCGCCAGGGGAGTGTGCGACGGGACTCCGGCCCGAGGAGAAGGTCGCACAGGTGAAGGCGGCCCGGGCGAGCGCCCCGGTCGGGATGGCCGGCGACGGCTTCAACGACGCGCCGGCGCTGGCGGCGGCCGACGTCGGCTTCGCCGTCGGCGACGCGCCCGATCTCACGCGCGTCACGGCAGACGTGGTCGTCGTGCGCGGCGGCGTGCAGCAGGTGCCCTGGGTCATCGAGCACGCGCGGCGGGTCGTGCGCGTGGGGCGCCAGAACCTCGTGTGGGCCTTCGGCTACAACGCGATCGCGGTCGGCCTGGCCGCCGCCGGTCGCCTGAATCCATTGGTCGCGGCGCTCTCCATGCTGGCCAGCAGCGTCGCCGTGGTGGCGAACGCTCGCCGGCTGCGGGCGCCGGACCGGCCGATCGTGGCGTCTCAGGCCGCGAGCTGCGTGTCGACGGCTGCGGCTTCGTCGAAGAACGCCTGGAGGCTCTCCTGGTAGCGATAGAACCGATCGGCGTCGAGCTGTCCCTGCGCCTCGTCGATCGGCACGATGCGGAGCGGCCAGTCGGGAAGCGTCAGGTAGTTGAGCGTGTGCGTGAGATCCGCGCGCCCGTGCGCGAGGATGCTCTCGACCATCTCGCGCCAGGCCGCCCACTCGCCCTCGATCAGGACCGGGTGGTGCGCGCGCACTTGCTCGGGGCGTTCCGCCTGCGAGATCGGGCCGCAGGTATAGCCGCGGAACGGGAGCACGTAGAGCTCCTCGTGGCCGTCGGGGAAGAGGATGCGCGGGACCAGCGTCATGTCGAGCGGCCCGAGACGCCGGTAGCGATCGGGCGCCGCCGCCATGGCGTCGGCGAGCTGCTGGAACCACGCGACGGAGGGGAAGTGTACCGCGGTCATCGTCGTCCTCCCGGTTACTGCGGCAGCTCGAGCGGCAGCTTGCAGCGATCTCCGCGTTCGAGGCCCGCGACGTGCAGGCGGTGCAGGTACTCCCTCACCTGCTTCTGGAAGAGGAAGGCGGTGCGCATCATGCCCTCCTGCATCCGGTCGACGCCGCCGCCGGCCAGGATGAGCCGGGGCTCGATGCCCTGGGGCTCGAGCGAGAGGGCGAGCATCGCTTCCTCGCCGACGTCGAGGATCCGGTGCACCTCCTCGGCGCGCTCCGGGTGCTCCTGCAGGAAGCGCTTGAGGTGCATCGTGCCGTAGCCGACGTGGCGGGCCTCGTCCTGCATGCAGAGGCGGAAGATCTTCTTCTCGACCTCGGTCGGGGCGAGGAACTCGCCGTGGCGGAAGAGCGTCAGCACGAAGCCCTCGGCGAGGATGTGCATGAGGGAGCTGGCGACGGTGTAGTTGGGCGCGTCCAGGATGATGCGGAGCACGGACTCGGAGCCGGGCGACGCCTGCAATAGGCCGCCGCCGTTCGCGAGGGCGCGCTTGCGGAAGACGTCCATGTGGCGCGCCTCGTCGAACACCTGGCTCGCCAGGAAGAGCTTCACCTCGTGGAAGTCGTGGTTGATGCGCCACAGCCACTTGGCCGGCAGGTCGCCGGCGATGAACTCGACCTCCGTCAGGCCCGTGCAGAGCTGGCAGACGGCCCGCTCGATGTCCTCGGGCAGCTCCTGCAGGCGGTCCCAGGGGATGTCGCGCGCCGAGCTCCACTGGCGCGCGACGGCCTCCTCGTAGAGCTCGCCGCAGTTGTCGGCCCACACCGTGCCGCGATCGTCGACGTCGTAGGTGCCGAGGCTCGGGGTCTCGGGCGGCACCTCGCAGCCCCGCGGCGCCATGCTGCCGTGCGTGCCGCCGCGGACGGGGATCTCGCCATACTTGCCGACGTTGATGTCGTCGAGCGTGAGTCCCAAGGCCGACGGCTTGGCGCGCGTGCCCCAGCCGTCAGGGTTGGCGTGCATCCAGCGCAGGTCGAACTTCCCGTTGCGCATCTCGGAGAGGTGATCGAGCACGCGCTCCAGCGTTTGGCTGACAGGGATCGTCATCGAGGGAGCCCTCCTGGGGCCGACCAGCAGGCGGTGTGCCACACGGGAGCCCGCGGGCCGCGTACGGGATTTCCCAGCCGTCCGAACCGACCGACCGGTCGGTCGCACGGGTGGGAAAGACGCCGTGGAACGGGGCTCGACGCGACGGCCCGTCGCCTGCATTCCATGGGCGCGGTGCCCACGAGCCACGAGGATCAGGCGGCGATCGTCGCCGCGCTACGAGATCCCGGAGCATATCCCCACCCCGTCGCCGACGTGGTGCACGTGCAGACCCACATCTCCCACGTGTTCCTCGCCGGTTCGCACGTCTACAAGCTGAAGAAGGCGGTCGTCTTCCCGTTCCTCGACTTCGGGACGCCGGCCGCCCGCGAGCACTTCTGCCGGGAGGAGGTGCGCCTCAACCGCCGCTTGGCGCCCGGGGTCTACGTGGACGTTGCGCCGGTCGTTCGTGCCGGCGGTGCGCTGCGCGTCGGCGGCGAGGGGCCGGCGCTCGACTGGCTCGTCCACATGGTCCGCTTGCCGGCCGAGCGGACGCTGGCCGCGCTCGTGCGTGCGGGCGCGGCGTCGCCGGAGATCATGCGCGACCTCGCGGGGCGGATCGCGCGTTTCCACGCCAGTGCCCCGATCGTCGAAGCGGGACGCCCGGACGAGCTGGCGTCGGGCTGGGCGACGAACCTCGACGGGGTGCGGCCGTTCGTCGGCCGTCACCTCGCCGCGGAGGACTTCGAGATCCTCGCCGACTTCGGGCGCACGTTCGTGGCGCGGCACGAGGCCGTGCTCGGCGCTCGCCCGCAGCTCGGGCACGTCCGTGACGGCCATGGCGACCTGCGCGCCGACCACGTGTACGTGCTCGACGCACGGATCGACGTGCCCGGCGTGCCGCCCGTCGCGCCCGGCATCTACGTGGTCGACTGCATCGAGTTCTCGCCGGCGTTCCGTGCGATCGACGTGGCGGCCGACGTCGCCTTCCTGGCGATGGAGCTCGAGCAGCTCGGGAGGCGGGACCTGGCCGACCTCTTCGTCGCGGCCTACGCCGAGGAAGCCGGCGACCCGCTCGTGCCGGCCCTCCTGCCGTACTACGCGTGTCACCGGGCGACGG
>Ga0335084_10005199_pt1 | contig 12843 bp, 12 predicted proteins | sample Lox_Sample_44_FD_206721 | JGI IMG/M metagenome (GOLD analysis project Ga0335084, IMG submission 206721) | Soil microbial communities from Loxahatchee National Wildlife Refuge, Florida, United States - Lox_Sample_4.4 | ecosystem: Environmental > Terrestrial > Soil > Wetlands | place: USA... | reverse complement strand
CTGAAAACTGACGACTCATTCCGGCCTCGTCTTCCACCGATCGTGCAGCCATAACCAGGCCGAAGGCGCCTTTCGGATCGCCGCCTCCGTGACCTCCGCGTAGCGCGCCGTCGCGCGGCGCACGAGCTCGGCGCGGCCGGGATCGCCTGCCGAGAACTCCTCCGGAAGGATCGGCTCCTCGAACGCGAGCCGCCAGCCGCCCCCGGCATCCGGCCAGGTGAAGACCGGCACGACCGCCGCGCCGGTCTTGCGCTGGAGCAGGGCGACGGACGAAGTCGTCGCGGCGAGTCGCCCGAAGAAGGGCACGAAGGTCGCCTCGTCGGGCATGACGTTCTGGTCGAGCAGGATCGCCACTGTCCGGTTCTCGCGCATCGCGCGGAGCATCTCCCGCAGCGCCTCGCGCTTGGCGATGACGCCGTTGCCGAAGCGCGTTCGCCGACGCGTCAGCTCCGCCTCGAGGCGAGGGTTGTCGAGCGGCCGCACGACCGACGCGATCGGCTCGCCGAGCCGGCCGGCGGCGAGCGCCCCGAGCTCCCAGCTGCCGAAGTGCGCCGACAGAAGCACGACGCCCTTGCCGCGCCGGCGCGCGGCCTCGAGGTTCTCGACGCCTTCGTACCGGACGCGCGCGGCCAGGTGCTCCGGCGTCCACCGCGAGACCTCGAGGAACTCGAAGAACGCCGCGCCGAGATTCTGCAGCGATTCGCGCGCGATCCGGCGGCGATCCGCGGGCGCCATCTCGGGAAAAGCGCGCGCGAGGTTCTCGAGCAGGATGCGGCGTCTGCGCGGCGCGATGCGGAGCACGAGCGGCGCCGCGAGACGGCCAAACCGGGCGCCGGCGCCGCGGGGAATCAGGCGCAGCGTCCCGGCCACCGCGAGAAACGCGGCGTGCTCGATTGCGTAGCGCAGCGGCGAGCCGCGGCGGCGGCGGGTCCGGCGGGCGAGGGCCACGGAGCCGTCGTCGAAGACGGCGGAGGGCGACGTCCTCATCCCGTCTCGCGCCCCGCGTCGGCCGGAGCGATCCGGGAGGCGAGGAAGGAAAAGAAGCCCGGCTCCACGACCTCGACCGAGAGACGCACCGCAACGATCGGCGTCCGGAGGCGGCCCCAGAGCTTCACGGCGTCCTTCTCCGTGGTGACGATCCACGAGGCGCCGGTTCGCTCCGCCGCCGCGGCGATCCGCGCCAGCTCGCGCCGGCCGTACGCCTGATGATCGCGGAAGACGAGGGTCTCTTCCGGAGCGATGTCGAGCTCGGCGAGGCTCGCGGCAAACCCGGCGGGATCGGCCACGCCGCAGACGGCGAGCGCGCGGCGGGCGCCGAGCGACGCCGCTGCGACGGAGGCGCCGTTCTCGTCGCGAAGCCCCTCGGCCCGAAGGCGTGCCGTGAACACCGGCGCGTCGGGGCGCGCCGCCGCGAGCGCGCGCCGGGCGGCGGCCGGCGGCTCGGCGCGATCGATGCGGGTGAACACGAAGGCGTCGGCCCTCGCGAGGGCCGAGAGCGGCTCGCGAAGGCGCCCGCGCGGCGGCAGGCCGCCGCCGAACGGATCGCGGGCGTCGAGCAGCAGGATGTTCACGTCTCGCCGCGCGGCCAGATGCTGGTACCCGTCGTCGAGGAGAAAGAGGTCGGCGCCGCGCCGCGCCGCTTCCTCCGCCGCCTCGGCGCGCTTCTCCGCGACGACCACGAGGACGCCCGGCAGCTTCCGGGCGAGCTCGACCGGCTCGTCGCCGCCGCGCGCCGCGTCCACGAGCGGTCCGTGTCCCTCCGACACGACGACGACGCCGCGCGATCTTCGCCCGTAGCCGCGCGAGAGGATCGCGGGACGTCGGCCGTCGAAACGGAAGCGCCGCGCGAGCCACTCGACGAACGGCGTCTTGCCGGTCCCGCCGAAAGTGATGTTGCCGACCGAGACCGTGGGGTGCGGCAGGCGCCTGGACTTCAGCCGGCCCTCGGCGTAGAGGCGCGCCCGTGTCTCGAGGAGCGACCCCCAGACGCGCGCGATCGGATTCCGGATCACGGCGCCGCCTGGCGCCGGCGTGGGGCGTCGAGGAACGGCGCGAGCAGATCGATCGTCCGGGCCGCGGCGCCGCGGTTCTCTTCGACGAAGCGCCGGGCGCGCGCGCCGGACTCGGCGGCCGACGCTCCGTCGGCGAGCGCGCGGGCGAGCTCGGGCCCGAGCGCGGCCGACGTCCCGACCTGGACGAGGAAACCCCGCGCCCTTCCCTCCGCGACGATGTCCCGGAAGTTCTGCGTGTGCGGCCCGACGACGACGGGGACTCCCGCGGCCCACGCCTCGATCGGGTTGTGCCCGCCGACCGGCGTGAGGCTGCCGCCGAGGAAGGCGAGGCGCGCCTCGCGATAGAGCGCCGCGAGCTCGCCGATCGAGTCGAGGAGATAGACGTCGGTCCGCGCAGGCGGACGGTCGGGCGCCGAACGGCGCACGAGCGAGAGGCCGCTCTTCTCGACGAGCGCGGCGACGGCGTCGAAACGTTCCGGGCGGCGCGGCGCGATCGCGAGGAGCGGCCGCGGCGTGAGGCTCCGCCACGCTTCGAGCACGAGCGCCTCCTCGCCTTCGGCGGTGGACGCGGCGACGAGGACGGGCCGTCCGGCGGCGGCCGCGGACAGACGCGCGGCGTCCGGGAAGCCGGGCGCCTCGGGCATGTCGTACTTCACGTTGCCGGTCACGCGCACTCGATCCGGCGGCGCGCCGAGCGAGACGGCGCGGTCGCCGTCGCCGGCGCTCTGCATGGCGAACAAGGCGATCCGCGAGAGGCTCGCGGACAGCGCGCCGCGCACGAGAGCGTAGCGCCCGAAGGAGCGCGGCGAGAGCCGCCCGTTGACGAGGGCGACCGGAATGCCGCGCGCCGCGGCCCGTTCGAGGAAGAGCGGCCAGATTTCCGTCTCGGTGAGGAGCACGAGGCCCGGCCGCACCGCGTCGAGCGCCTTCTCGACGGGACCGGCGAGGTCGAAGGGAAATGGAAAGACGGGAACCGAGGTCGGGACGACGCCCGGCGCGAGCGCTCGCCCGGCGGCCGTGGTGACCGAGAGGACCAGGCGCCGCTCCGGGTACCGGCGGGAGAGCGACGCGAGGAGATTGCGCGCGACGCCGACCTCTCCGACCGAGACGGCGTGGATCCATACCCCGCCTTCGGAGTCCGGGTATGCGGCGCGCCCGAGCCGGCCACGGATGTCGCCGAGCTTCCGGCGCCCGGTGAGCGATCGCAGCAGCGCCCACGGCGCGTACAGGATCAGGGCGAGCACCGAAAGGAGCCTGTAGAGAGGCACCCACGGATTATGACCGGGCGCCGGGCTTGCTCCAAGCGGTTCAAGGCTTTACCATTCAAAAGGTTATGGCGGACGAAAAGCCCCCAACGCCGCCCACTCCGGCTCCGTATAGAGAGCCGATGGAGCTCGTCTACAGCGAAAGCCGCCGGCGCCAGGAGACGGCGCAGGCAGCCGACCGGGAGCTCGTGGCGGAGGCCCGCGGTGGGGATCTGCTCGCCTTCGAGGCGCTCGTGGCGCGCAAGACCCCGGCGGTCCTGGCCGTGGCCCGGCGCGTCGTCGGCAACCCCGAGGACGCCCGGGACGTGGCGCAGATGGTGTTCCTGCGCGTCTGGGAGCAGCTCGACCGCTACGACCCGACGTGGTCCTTCAACACGTGGCTCTACCGAATCGCGACGAATCTCTCGATCGACTTCCTGCGCAGCTCCCGTTCGCGCGAGCGCGCCCACGGCGCCACGCTCCATCTCGTCCGGCAGCGGGAGGAGTCGACGAGCCTAGAGACCACCCGCGCCGTCGAGGACGGCGAGCTCGAGCGTCTCTTCGAGCGCGTGTCGCACCGCCTCTCGGCCAAGCAGAAAGCGGCGTTCGTGCTGCGGGAGATGGAGGATCGCGACACGCGCGAGATCGCCGAAATCCTGAAGTGCGGCGAGTCGACGGTGCGCAATCACCTCTTCAACGCCCGGCGCATTCTGCGCCGCGAGATCGCCCGGCTCTATCCCGGGCTGCTCCGTCCGGAGACGAAGTCGTGACCACGGCTCTCTGCGAGCGGACGCGCGCGGCCCTGCCGGAGTATCTTGCCGAGACGCTCGGCGAATCAGGCCGGCGCGAAGTGCGCGGCCACCTGGCCGTGTGCGCGGCCTGCCGAGCGGAAGCGGCGTCCGCCGACCCGACGCTCCTCTTCGCCTTCTCGAATCCTCCGGAGGTCTCGTCCGCCGAGGTCGCCTCCGTCGTCGAGTCCGTTCGCGCGGGGATCGCGCTCCGCGAGGCCGAACGCCGGATCGCGCCCCCGGCGCCGCGCCGCGCGAGCGGCCGCGCGGCCCGCGCCGCCGCCGCGGCCGCCGTCCTTCTCCTGACGCTCGCCATTTCGTCGGGGCCTCCCGGTTCCGCGCCACCGGCTCCGGCCGGGAAGTCGGTCGAGGCCGCGTCGGCCGGCCCGACGGCCCTGCCGGGAGTGGCCGCCGTCGCGTCGCCCGAGGGCGCCCCGAAGGCGTCCGGCGGAGCGACCGTCTACGACTGGAATCCGGGCGCGGGCGAGCCGCGCGTGGTCTGGATCGTGGATGGCTCGCTCGACATCTGACCCCGGCCGGCGCGGGCGCCTCCCGGCACGGGAGCCGGAGTCCGGTGTCGTCCTCCGAATGAAAAAGATCCTCCTCGCCGCCGCGCTCCTCGTGCTCTGCGCCGTCCCCCTGCGCGCGGCGGACGATCTCTCGATCAAGGTCTTCCAGTTGAAGTACCGGCGCGTCGAGGAGGCGGCGCTCCTGATCCGGCCGCTCGTCTCCGACGCCGCCTCGGTGACGCTGACGCAGCGTCTGAACGCGATGACGGTGACCGACCGCGAGGAGCGCCTCAAGAAGATCGCGAAGGTGCTCGCGGACTTCGACGTGCCGCCGCGCGGCTTCACGTTCGCCGTCAAGCTGGTACGCGCGCGGGCGGACGTCCCGGCCGGCTCGATGGGGCAGGAGATCGGAGGCCTCGGGACGAAGCTCAAGTCGCTCTTCCAGTTCAACGACTACGCGCTCATCGACTCGACCGTCCTGCGCGGCGTCGAGGGGCGCCGCGTGGAATGCCGCCTCGGCGACGGCTACGCGCTTTCGTTCTCCATCGGGCCGGCGGCCGCCGGCGACGACCTCCTGCTCTCGCCGTTCACGCTCTCGCGCGTGCGGGTGGCGGACCAGATGGGGCGCGTCACCCTGACGCCGCTCTATCGCGCCGCCATGCCGATCACGCTCAACCAGACCCTCGTCGTCGGCGCCTCGCGCGACGAGCAGTCGAAGAGCGCGTTGATCCTGATCGTGCTCGCCCAGGAGCTGCCGCGGGCCGAGGCGGAGAAGGGCGCATCCGGTTCGAAGACCGTGGAGAAGCGTCCGTGAGCCCGCAGTTCGTCGTGCGGACCGGCTGGCCGGACGGCTCGATCGGCGAGGAAGCGGTCCTGGCTCAGGACGCCGGACTGGCCCGGGCGGAGGTCGAGCGTCGCGGCGGACACGTGTTCGAGATCCGCCGGAAAGGTCTCGCGCTCTCCGGAGGCGGCCGCGGCCGCAAGGGCCGCATCAAGATGTCGGCATTCCTGATCTTCAACCAGGAGATGATCGCGCTGCTCAAAGCGGGGCTGCCGGTCGTCCACTCCTTCGACATCCTCCTCGAGCGCCAGCAGAGTCCGGTGCTGCGGCGCGTGCTCGGCGAGGTCAAGGAACGCATCAATTCCGGCGCCTCGATCTCGGAGGCGTTCGCGGAGCAGGGGAACCTCTTTCCGCGCCTCTACGCGACGTCGCTCAAGGCGGGGGAGAAGTCGGGCGAGATCGAGAGCGTGCTTCGGCGGTACCTGAAATACCAGAAGACCGTGATGGGGCTGTCGCGCAAGGTCGTCTCGACGCTGGTGTATCCGGCGATCCTGATCCTCCTCTCGGTCATCCTCATCGCGATTCTGATGACCGTCGTCATCCCGAAGTTCCAGGACTTCTTCGGCGAGTTCGGCGGCGAGCTGCCGCTCCTGACCGTCGTCGTGATCCGCACCGCCGGCTTCCTGCGGAACAACATCCTGTGGATCGCCGCGGGGCTCGGGGCCGCCGGCTTCTTCGGCTCGCGGTATCTCAAGACGGCCGCCGGCTCGGAGTGGGGCGACCGGATCCTGCTCCGGATCCCGATCATCGGCGGGATCTTCCGGCGGTTCGGAATCACGCAGTTCACGCGGAGCCTGGCGACGCTTCTCGGCGGCGGCACACCGCTCGTGCCGGCGCTCGAGAACGCGGGCGACGCGATCGGAAACCGCTTCCTGTCGCGCCGGGTGCGCGACGTCGTGCCCCGCGTGCGCGAGGGCGGCGAGCTGTGGAAAGCCCTGGAGGACACCAATCTCTTCACGAACCTCACGATCGAGATGGTGAAGGTCGGCGAGCAGTCGGGCGCGCTCGAGGAGATGCTTTCGTCGGTGTCCGAGTTCTACGACGAGGAGATCGACACCCTGCTGGCCCGCGTCATCTCGTTCGTCGAGCCGGTCATTCTCGTGATCATGGGAGGCGTCATCATGACCATCCTGCTCTCGGTCTATCTGCCGATCTTCCGCCTGATGTCTCAGGTGAAGGGGTAGCCGCCGTGGCCGCGTCGAAGTCGGCCGTCAACGGAAACGCCATCGTGGCCGCGGTCGAAGGGGAGGCGCACGCCCGCGCCCTGGGGGAAAAACTCGGTCTCTCGTACGTGGATCTCGCGTCCTTCCGCGTCGATCCCGAGCTCTTCCGGTCGATTCCGGTCGAGTGGATGCTCCGCTACGCCTTCATTCCCGAGAAGCGGAGCGAAAAGACGCTGACCGTGATCTGCGCCGATCCGGCCGACGTCATCAAGCTCGACGAGCTGGAGCTGCTCACCGGGCTCTCGCTGCGCCTGAAGGTCGGCAGCCGCGCGGCGATCACCGACATTCTCCAGAAGAGCGAGTCCTCGCAGCGCGTCCTCGACGAGGCGACCGAAGACTTCCGGATGCAGCTCGTCTCGGAGGACGAGGAAGGCGAAGAGACCCTCACGATCGACCGGATCACGCAGGACGCGTCGCCGATCATCAAGCTCGTCGACTCGGTCGTCTTCAACGCGATCCAGCGGCGCGCCTCGGACATTCACATCGAGACTCAGGAGAACGTCGTCCTCATCAAGTACCGCATCGACGGCGTGCTCTACCAGGCCATGGACCCGATCGACAAACGGCACCACGGCACGATCATCTCGCGCATCAAGGTCATGTCGGAGCTCGACATCGCCGAGAAGCGCATCCCGCAAGACGGCCGTTTCAAGCTGCGCGTCCGCGGCCGCACGATCGACTTCCGCGTCTCGATCATGCCGACCGTCCACGGCGAGGACGCCGTCATCCGAATTCTCGACAAGGAGTCGGCCAATGCCGAGTTCAAGAGCCTCAATCTCGAGGTGCTCGGCTTCGACGTCGAAACCAAGAAGAAGCTCCGCAAGTTCATCCGCGAGCCTTACGGGATGGTGCTCGTGACGGGGCCGACGGGCTCCGGCAAGACGACGACTCTCTACGCCTGCCTCTCCGAGATCCAGTCGGTCGAGGACAAGATCGTCACGATCGAGGATCCGGTCGAGTATCAGCTCCGCGGGATCACGCAGATTCCGGTCAACGAGAAGAAGGGCCTGACCTTCGCGCGCGGACTGCGGTCGATCCTCCGCCACGACCCCGACAAGATCATGGTCGGAGAGATCCGGGACGAGGAGACGGCGCAGATCGCCGTCCAGTCGGCCCTGACGGGCCACCTCGTCTTCACGACGGTCCACGCCAACAACGTCGTGGACGTGCTCGGCCGCTTCCTCAACATGAAGGTCGAGCTCTACAACTTCGTCTCCGCACTCAACTGCGTGCTCGCGCAGCGGCTCGTCCGGAAGATCTGCGCGCACTGCCGCGAGAAGGCGGTCGTGACGCCCGAGATGCTCGCGGAGGCGGGCATCGAAGCGGAGCTCGCGCGCGGGAAGACGTTCTACGAGGGCAAGGGCTGCCTGGAGTGCGACGGCACCGGATTCCACGGACGGATGGCGATCGCGGAGCTGCTCGATCTCTCCGACCGGATTCGCGGGCTCATCCTCGAGCGGCGCCCCGCCGCCGACATCAAGAAGGCCGCCAAGGAGGAGGGCATGGCCTTCCTGCGCGACGCGGCTCTCGAGAAGGTCTTCGAAGGCTGGACGACGTTGAAGGAGATCAACAAGGTGACATTTGTGGACTAGTTGTCAGTCGTCAGTTTTCAGTCCTCAGTTCCGGAGGCGCTGGAACGGATTCTGGCTGAGAGCTGAGAGCCGACGGCTGACCGCTTCGAACCGTGAACTGAAAACTGTGAACTGACAACTCATGAAGATCCCTTTCCTCCGCCCCGTCGTTCCGCCGCACGTCTTCTGCCTGCTCGCCGACGCCGTGACGTACGGGAGCGTGCGCCGCGATCCGCTCGGCTTCGCCGAGGCGCGGTCGTTCGCGTATCCGGCGGGGTCGCTCGGAGCATCCGCGTCGGGCACGCCCCTCTTCACGCGCGAGGCGCTGTCGGAGGCGGTCGCCGCGGCGCGGCGGCTCGCGGAGGACCGCCTGACCCGCGCTTCCGTCGTCTTTCCGGACGCCTGGGCGCGGATCCTCCCGATCGACTTCGACAGGATTCCCGACAGCGAGGACGGCGCGCGCGAGATGGTGCGCTGGAAGCTGAAGAAGCTGCTGCCCGGCGTGACGGCCGAGCTCGCCGTCGCGTTCCACGAGATGCCGTCGGGCGAGGGCAAGCGGCTGCTCGTGGCGGCGACGCCCGCGGAGACGATCGCCTCGATCGAGCAGTCGTTCGAGAGCCTGGGGGTGCGCGTCGGGCGTCTCTCGCCCGCGAGCCTCGCGCTCTTCGAGGGTACCGCGCCCCTCCTGTCTTCCCGGGCCGGAGGCGACTACGCGCTGCTCCATCGGGCCACGGGTTCCCTGTCTTTCCTGATCGCGCGCGGCAGCGCGCCGCTCTTCTTCCGCCAGCGTCCGGCGGAGGAAGAGCCGGAGGCGCACGAGCAGGAGCTGCGGCTCTCGCTCACCTACTATCAGGACAAGCTGAAGGGCCCGGGTCTGGCCGCGATGTTCGTGCACGACGAGCGCGCCGCCGGCGGCGCGACGCCGCCGCTTCCGGGGCTGCCCGTGGCGCCGGTCGCGTTCTCGGGGACGCTCTTCGGCGCCGACGCCGAGTTCGACCGGAATCTCGCGACACGGCCCGAGCTGCTGGCGGGCTTCGCCGCCGTGTGGGGCGGGTGAGCCCATGAGTGCCGCCTGGAACTTCGCCGCCCGGCCGTTCCGCGACGAGCGTCCGGTGTTCGCGACCGTCGCCGTCTGCATGCTCGCCGGTCTGATTCTCCTCGGCGCGAACCTGCACCTCTATTGGAAGTTCTCGCGGCAGGTCGTGGGCACGCGCCGGCAGATCGCGTCCCTCGAGGAGCGCAAGTCGCGCGCCCAGAAGGCGAGCGAGCAGGCCCGCGCCGCGCTCAACGGGTACCAGCTGTCGAGCCTCGCCGAGGAGTCGGCCGGCCTTCGGGCAATCGTCCGCGAGCGGCGATTCTCCTGGCTCGTGCTCCTCGCGCGGCTCGAGAAGACGCTGCCTCCGGACGTGCGCCTCTCGCGCCTCTCGCCGCACTTCGGTTCCCCGGAGGCCGTGGACCTCGACCTGTCGGTGCTCGGCAAGACGGGCGACAGCGTCGTGCATGCGCTCGCGGCCCTGGCGAAAGATCCGGTCTTCTCCAACATCGAGCTCCACGGGGAATCGAGCCCCGACAAGGGCGAGCCGGAGGGGTACACCTTCACGATCTCGATGCGTTACGTTCCTCGGGAGGCGCGGTGAGAGGGGCCCTCGAGACCTGGCGGCGGCGGTCGTCGTGGCTCCTCGCCGCGGGGATCTTCCTCGCGGCCAACGCGGCCTTCTTCTTCTGGTACCGCGGGACGGGGCGCGACCGCCAGCAGGCCCTCGAGCAGCGGCGCGTCGCCCTCGAGGGCGAGGTGGCCGCCGCCGAAAAGGATGCCGCGCGGCTCGACGGTCAGAGCCGCCGGCTCTCGCAGGTTTCCGCGGCGATCCAGGAGTTCTACGGTAAGCGCGTCGGCACGCGCCGCGCCACGCTGGCGCCGGTCGTGGACGAGATCCACGCCACGTTGAAGCGCGCGGGGGTCGCGCCGGGCCAGATCTCGTACGCCATCAAGCCGATGAAGAAGCTGCCCCTGTCCGACATGACGGCTTCGTTTTCCTTCGTCGCCGACTACGCGCGGTTCAAGCGGCTGCTCGACTACTTCGAGACGGGACCGCGATGGCTCGTCGTCCGGGAGATCGGGATCTTCCGGCAGACGGACGTGCCGGGCGCGGTGCAGGTGCGCATGGACGTCGGGACCTACTTCGTCGAGGAGCCTCAAGAGACGCCGGCCCCGCGGAAGGCGGCCGCGGGCAGCGTCCCGGCGGCATCGCGGCGGAGGGAGGCCTCGTGAAGGGGAATCCCATCGGCTCCCGCCGCCAGGCGCTCCTCCTGGGAGTCCTCGGTCTCTTCCTTCTCCTCGCGGTCGTGCGATGGCGGAGCTCCGGGTCGGGCCGGTCCCCGGAGGTCTCGCCGCCCGCCGGCCCGTCGGCCGGGGGCGCGCTCGACCCCGACCGGCCGTCGCCCGGCGGGAGGCCGGGACGCGGCCCGACTCCGGTGTCGCCCGACGAGATCCAGGCGCTCTCGCCCGAAGATCTGAGGCCGCGGCTTCACGGCGCGGTGATCACGGAGCGCGACCTCTTCGACGTCCGCGAGCCGACCCGGCGCCCTCCGCCGACCCCGACGCCCGCGCCGCCGCCGCCGCCGGCCCCCGGCGCCGCGGAGTTCGTCGGCCCCCTGCCTCCGCCGACGCCGACGCCCACGCCCGCGCCGCCGCCGATTCCGTTCAAGTTCATCGGGAGCTTCGGGCCGCGGGAGCGGCCGATCGCGGTGCTCGTGGCGGGCGACAAGATCGTGAACGCGCGGGCGGGAGACACCGTCTTCGAGCGGTTCGTATTGAAGAAGGTCGGTTACGAGTCGATCGACGTGGAGTTCCTGGGATTCCCCTACGCGCCGGCGAAGCGCCTGGGAATCGAGAAATGAGACGACGCGGAATTCACAGCGAAAGGGAATCCGTGATGAAGATGCTTCGGATCGTCGGGTTGGCGGCGGCCCTCGCCGGAGCGGCCGGCTGCTCGGCCTACCGCGCCTACGAGCAGGGCATGGACGCCCAGGATCGGCAGCAGTGGGACATCGCGGTCCTGAAGCTCCAGCAGGCCGCGACGATCCAGCCGGACAACCCGAAGTACCACAACGAGCTCATCCGCGTGAAGCAGAAGGCCTCTCAATTCCACTTCGAGAAGGGCAAGCTCTACCGGTCGTCGGGCAACCCGGAGATGGCGGTCGTCGAGCTCGAGCAGACGGTCCTTCTCGATCCCACGAACGACTACGCCGAGACGGAGCTGCGCAAGGCGCGGGACGATCTGGCCAAAGCGGCGGCCGAGAAGAACGCCGACACCAAGCTCGAAACCCTCATCAAGAAGACCCGCGGCGCCCGCGCGCATCCGCCGCTGCTCGAGCCGGCGAGCGACAAGCCGATCAGCCTGAATTTTCCGCAGGCCAAGCCGATCAAGCAGATCTACCAGTCGCTCGCCGCCGCGGCGGGAATCAACGTGATCTTCGATCCGCAGTTGAAGGACGAGAACGTCTCGATCGTTCTGACCAACCTGCCGTTCCAGGCGGCGCTCGAGACACTCATCCGCCAGGAAAACCACTTCTACAAGGTCATCGACGAGAAGACGATGCTCATCGCGGCCGACACGCCGGCCAACCGGAAGACGTACGAGGACCTCGTCATCCGGACCTTCTTCCTCTCGAACGGCGACGTGACGGAGGTCTCGAACGCGCTGCGGGCGCTCCTTCAAACCACGCGGATCTCGATCAACAAGGCGGAGAACTCGATCACGCTGCGCGATACGGCCGACAAGGTGGCGATCGCCGAGCGGATCATCGAGCAGAACGACAAACAGCTCTCCGAGGTCGTCGTGGACGTCGAGCTGCTTCAGGTGAACACGAACAAGCTGCTCGATCTCGGGCCGCTGCTGAGCACCTACTCGGTGACCGCCGGCGTTCCCGCACCGGGAGGCTCGACGAATCTCGGCGCCGCGCTTCCCTCGGGGCAGTTCACCTGGGACCAGCTGAAGCAGTTGTCGATCAATTCCTTCGGCTTCGCCATCCCGTCGGTGACCTACAACTTCATCAAGAACCAGGGGGCGGCGGAGCTGCTCGCCAAGCCGCAGCTGCGAATCGCCGAAGGGCAGAAGGCCCAGCTCGTCATCGGCGATCGCACGCCGATCCCGGTCACGACGTTCAACACCGGCACCACGGCCGGCGGGAACATCGTGCCGGTGACGTCCTTCCAGTACCAGGACGTCGGCATCAAGATCGAGGTCGAGCCGCGCGTCCACCACAATCGGGAGATCACTCTGAAGCTGACCGCCGAGGTCTCCCAGTTGAGCGGCAGCGTCACGGCGGCGGACGGCTCGAAGCTCCCGATCATCGGCACGCGCACGATCACCTCGAACATCCGGCTGAAGGACGGCGAGACGAATCTGCTCGCCGGCCTGTTCCGGAGGGACCGCAGCCGCACCGACACGCAGTTTCCGTTCCTCTCGGAGATTCCGATCGTGGGCCGCCTGCTGACCAATACGAATCGCCAGGACCAGACGACCGACATCGTGATGACGCTGACGCCGCACATCATCCGGATCCCGGACATCACCGAGGAAGACGTGCTGCCGGTCTACGTGGGCACCGATCAGAACATCACGTACCAGGGCGCGCCGCGCGTCGAGTCGTCG
>Ga0335084_10005198_pt1 | contig 12846 bp, 14 predicted proteins | sample Lox_Sample_44_FD_206721 | JGI IMG/M metagenome (GOLD analysis project Ga0335084, IMG submission 206721) | Soil microbial communities from Loxahatchee National Wildlife Refuge, Florida, United States - Lox_Sample_4.4 | ecosystem: Environmental > Terrestrial > Soil > Wetlands | place: USA... | reverse complement strand
GCCCCCGGGAGAGGGAGGCGGCCAGGTCCCAGTCGCGGGAGAAATCGCCGTCGCTGTCGTCCTTGGCGTAGGCGGGCGCGGCGGCGATGACCCTCGCCCCCCGCCAGAGCGTGAGGTGCCGGGGGATCCACCCGGTGCGCGCGCCGGCGCAGCCGGACTGCTCCAGGGCGGCCAGCCAGGCGTGCCGCATGAACGGGGTCGAGCGGGGCGAGAGCAGCGCGTCCCAGTCGCCGGGGCGCACGTTCGCCAGGGACCCCAGGACCCGCACGTCGCCAGAACGCATGCTCCCTGTGGAGTAGCCTGTTGCCCGGTCCGCGGCAACCCGCGGTTGCGGCGGCCGGGCGGCCATGCGACGGTCCGCCGATGCTCCTCCTCGCTCTCTTCCTGCTCGGGCAGGCCCCCCGGGAAACGCCGCCCCCTCCGCGCCCGCCCGACCGCGTCCTGATCAAGGCTGCCCACCTGATCGACGGCAAGTCCGATGCGGCGCGCGACGGCTGGGCCGTGCTGGTGGAGGGCGACCGCATCCTCAAGGTGGGCCCGTCCTCCGAGCTGCAGGCGCCGCCCGGCGCGCGCACCCTCGACCTGGGCGAAGCCTGGCTCTTGCCCGGCCTGATCGACGCCCACACCCACGTCCTCTTGCAGGGGGACATCACCGCCGCCGACTACGACGAGCAGCTTCTCAAGGAGAGCATCCCCTACCGCACCCTGCGCGCCTCGGCGGCGGCGCGCACCGCGGTGATGAACGGCTTCACCGCCATCCGCGACCTGGAGACCGAGGGAGCGATGTACGCCGACGTGGATCTGAAAACAGCCATCGCCCGGGGCGTGATCCCGGGGCCGCGCATGTTCGTGGCCACCCGGGCCTTCGCCCCCACCGGCACCTATCCCTTGCTGGGCTACTCCTGGGAGCTCTCCCACCTGCCCGAAGGGGTGCAGATCATCGACGGGCCCGACGCCATCCGCAAGGCGGTGCGCGAGCAGGTGAAGTACGGGGCCGACTGGATCAAGTTCTACGCCGACCGCAAGTACTACCGGGGCAGCGACCCCAAGCGTCCGCTGCGCTCCTGGGTGAACTTCACCAGGGAGGAGATGGAGGCGATGGTGGACGAGGCCCACCGCCTGGGGCGGAAGGTGGCCGCGCACGCCATGGGCTGGGACGGCATCGACGCCGCCCTCGGCGCCCGGGTGGACAGCATCGAGCACGGCGACGGGCTCACCGACGACCTGATCGAGCGGGTGGTGAAGCAGGGCGTCTACTGGTGCCCCACCATCTACGTGGGCATCTGGGTGGCGCAGGGGCGCGGGGGGATCTGGCCGGACATGGTCCCCCTGGAGCGGGAGGCGTTCGCCAAGGCGCTGAAGAAGGGGGTGCGCATCGCCTACGGCACCGACGCGGGCGGCTATGCCTGGTCGGAGAACCAGGCCAAGGAGATGTCCATCCTGGTGCGCTACGGGATGACCCCCATGGCGGCCATCAAGTCCGCCACCAGCGTGGCCGCCTCCCTGCTCGATCCCCTCTGCCCTGCCCAGGCCCAGACCTGCGAGGGGAGCAACATCGGGGCGATCGCGCCGGGGAAGTACGCGGACCTGGTGGCGGTGGAATCCGATCCGCTCAAGGACATCTCCATCCTCGAGCACGTGCAGTTCGTGATGAAGGGTGGCGAAGTGCTGAAGATGGGGACGTCCAATCCGCTGTCCGCGCAGCCCGCCGGAGATCGCCCATGAGGAGACCCGCCCTGCTGCTCCTCTGCGCCGCCGCCTGCGGAGGGACCGCGCAGGAAACCAGGCGCGAACCCGCGCCCGCCCCCGCTCCGGTTGCCGCGGCGGCCGCGCCGGCCACGGCCGACGACGTGGCCCTGGAGTACCGGCCGCAGGCCGAGGGACAGTCGCTGATCGAGGTGGCCGGGCCGGCCGGGGCGCGCGTCGACGTCCGCGAGGGGCAGGCGCTGATCGGGCGCGACACCGCGCCCATGGCGGTGAAAGCGGAGCCCGACCACTGGTACGCCATCGCCGCCCGGATGCCCTCCGGGGCGGCGCGGGAGGCGAAGGTGCAGGCCCGCGGGGGACAGGTGGCCTCGGTGCGCTTCGTCGACCTGGCCCCGCGCGGGCCGCAGCCCATGTCGCGGGAGGAGTTCAAGGCCTTCGTCCAGGCCGTCGACGAGCAGGCCGGCGACGCGGCCAAGCTGGGCCTGATCCGCAGCGCCGCCTCCCACCAGTGGTTCACCTCCGCGATGGCCGGGGTGCTCATCGACCACATCGTCTACCGGGAGAACAAGATCGCCGCGGTGCCCATCCTCAAGGACCGCATCCTCGACCGCGAGAACGCCTTCTGGCTGTACCAGCACTTCACCTACCGGGAGGACAAGGCCAGGGTGCAGGAGATTCTCGAGCACTAGGAGCTCCATGGCCCATGGGGTGAAAGCGCCGCCGCCGGAGTCGCTCCGCGAGCGGGCCCGCCTGACGCTGCAGCACCTGCGCTACCTGCCGCGCACCTTCGCGCTGGTGAAGGAGTCCTCGCGCGCCTTCGCCGCGGGGATGATCGCCCTGCTCCTCGGGCAGGCGGCCCTCCCTGCCGCCATGGCCTGGGTGGGCAAGCTGATCGTGGACGCGGTGGTAGCGGCGGCGCGGAGCGGGGATCCGGCCCAGCGCTGGCACGTGCTCCGGCTGGTGGCGCTGGAGGCGGGGCTGATGGCCGTCTCCACCGCCATGTCGCGGGGGCAGGCGCTGTTGCGCGACCTGATGCGCGCCTCTTTGGGCAACCACGTGAACACGCTGATCCTGGAGAAGGCGGCCACCCTGGAGCTGCGCCACTTCGAGGACGCCGGCTTCTACGACAAGATGCAGAACGCCCGGCGGGAAGCGAGCATCCGCCCCCTGAGCATGGCGCTGGAGACCGCCTCCCTCCTCCAGCAGCTGCTCATCCTCGCCAGCTACGCCGCCCTGCTCGTCCGGCTTTCGCCCTGGTCGGTGCTGCTCATCGTGGTGGCCTCGGTGCCCTCCTTCATCGCCGAGGCGCGCTTCTCCGGCGAGTCGTTCCGCCTCAACACCTGGCGGGCCCCGGAAGGGCGGCGGCAGAACTACCTGGAGTGGATCCTCACCCGCGACTCGCACGTGAAGGAGGTGAAGCTCTTCGACCTGGCGCCGCTGGTGCTGCGCCGGTACAAGGCGTTGTTCGAGAAGTTCTACGCGGAGGACCGCGCGCTGGCCCTGCGCAAGGGGGCGGCGGGGATCGCGCTCGGCCTGCTCTCCCTGGCCGCCTTCTACGGGGCCTACGCGTTCATGGCGGTGCGGGCGGCGCTGGGGGCCATCACCCTGGGCGACCTCACCCTCTACCTCTCGGTCTTCCGCCAGGGGCAGTCCTCCATCCAGTCGGCGCTGGCCTCCATCGGCAGCCTCTACGAGGACGGACTCTTCATGTCCAACCTCTTCGACTACCTGGACATCGGCACCGGCGGGGAGCAGCCGCGGCGCCTGCCCCCGCTCTCCCCGGCGCCCGCCCGCTCCCAGGAGATCGAGTTCCGCGACGTTTCCTTCCGCTACCCGGGAAGCGAGAAGTGGGTGCTGCGCGGGGTCTCCCTGCGGCTGGCCGCCGGCGAGAAGATGGCCCTGGTGGGCGAGAACGGGGCGGGCAAGAGCACGCTGATCAAGCTGCTCATGCGCCTCTACGATCCCAGCGAGGGGGCGATCCTCTACGGCGGCGTGGACCTGCGGGACATGGACGCGCGGGATCTGCGCGACCGCATCGGCGTGCTCTTCCAGGACTTCGTCCGCTACCAGTGGACGGCGCGGGAGAACGTGGGCATCGGCTGGGTGCCGGCGCTGGACGACCGCCCGCGGATCGAGCGGGCCGTCGACGAGGGCGGCGCACGGCAGGTGATCGAGCAGCTTCCCCAGAAGATCGACACCATGCTGGGCGGCTGGTTCGAGGAGGGGCAGGAGCTTTCCGGCGGGCAGTGGCAGAAGATCGCCCTGGCCCGGGCCTTCATGCGCCACTCGGAGGTGCTGGTCCTGGACGAGCCCACCGCCGCGCTGGACGCGGAGGCGGAGCACGAGCTGTTCGTCCGCCTGCAGCAGCTCGCGGCCGACCGCACCGCCATCCTCATCTCCCACCGGTTCTCCACCGTCCGCCGGGCGGACCGCATCGCGGTCCTGCAGGAAGGGAGGGTCGAGGAGCTGGGGACGCACGAGGAGCTGCTCGCCCGGGGCGGCCGGTATGCGCACCTCTTCAAGCTGCAGGCTTCAGGGTATGTGAGTTGAGGCGTTCACGGCCACGTCAACGTTGACGTCGTCGACGTCAACGACCACGGGCTTCAGAGCTCGCCGTGCGCCAGGTGATGCTCGACCTCCAGCACGGAGGCGCCCTCTTCCGAAGTGGCGGCCTGGTAGTGGGTGCGGGCGTTTTCCGGATCCTTCAGGGCGGCCCAGAAATGGGCGGAGCAGAGGCGGCGCAGCTCCAGGCCCGGGTCGGAGTAGCCCTCCTCGAGAAGGCTCTTCTGGTCGATCTTGCCCAGGAGGAAGCCCGCCACCGGGCCGGGCCAGATGCGCTGGATCTTCGGCTTGAAGACCTTGTGGAGCAGCCGCGTTCCCCGGAGCACGTAGCGCTCGTCGCCCAGGCGCGTTCCCGCGTAGATCAAGAGCGCCGGGGGCTTCAGCTTCGCTGCCGGCCCTTCGTAGCCGGCGTCCAGCGCCGCCACCCACCGTTCCACCCCCAGGTCGCGCTCGCCCGCCAGCCAGCGGGCCGCGCCGGCCATCTCCAAAAGCGTCCCGCTCTCGCTCGCGTCCGGCGCCTCCTCGAAAGCGCGCGCCGCCTGCGGCCAGCGCTTCAGCTCCAGCAGGGCCAGCCCGCGCCAGAGAGGGTGATCTTCATGGGCCAGCTCCTCGAAGCGGCCCTCCTCCAGCAATACCCGTGGATCGTCCATCGCGGCAGGGAAGGTGGAGATTGCCCCGCCCCCCTGCAGGCGGGGGCAGCCGTCCTGTCGCGGATGCGACATACTCCGGCCGTGCAGAGGCTCCGGCAGGCGCCGTGGGATTCCCTCCGCCCCGAGGTGGCGCTCCCCGCCATCGCCCGGGCGCTCCAGGGCGCGGCGGCCGAGCGGGAAGTCGACCGCGCGCTGCGATCGCATCCGGAGCTGGACCGGGATCAGCGGACGGCGGCGGTGGAAGCCATCTTCGGCGTGGCCCTCTGGCGGCGCCGCCTGCGCTGGGAGATCGGCGCGGAGGGCACGGCCGCGCAGCTCCTCGGTTCGCTGCTGCGCGACCTCGCCGGCCTTCCCGAGGAGCGCGCGCTGGCGCTGGCCGGGCTTCCGGCCCTTCCCCGCCGCTACGAACCGCCGCGGCGTCTCGCCGACCGCTGGTCGCTCCCCGACTGGCTGGAGGCCCACCTGCTCGCCGAGCTGGGCGAGGAAGCGGAGCCGTTCTGCGCCGCCGTCTCCGTGCCGGGTCCGGTTTGCCTGCGGGCCAACCGCCTGCTCTGCACCCGCGAGCAGCTGGCCCGGAGGCTCGATGCCGAAGGCATCGCCACCCGGCCCGCGGGGCGCGCGCCCGATGCGCTGCTGGTCACCAGCGCCCGCCCGAACCTCTTCGGCACCCTTGCCTGGCGGCAAGGGTTCTTCGAAGTGCAGGACGAGGGCAGCCAGCTTCTCGGCCTGCTGGTGGATCCGCGGCCCGGTGAGACCGTCCTCGACCTCTGCGCCGGCGCGGGCGGCAAGTCGCTCCTGCTCGCCGCCCGGGGCGCGCGGGTGCTGGCCCACGACCCGGACGGCGAGCGCCTGGAGCGCCTGCGGGCGCGGGCGCGGCGGGCGCGCGCCACGGCGGTGGAGGTGATCGAGGCGCCCCAGGCCGCCGACCGGGTGCTGGTCGACGCTCCTTGCTCCGAGCTGGGGACCCTGCGGCGGGGTCCGGACTCGCGCTGGCGCATCGACCCGGCTTCCCTGGCCCGGCTCCCCGCGCTCCAGTCGCTCCTCCTCGACCAGGCGGCCTCCCTGGCCCGCAAGCGCGTCGTCTACGGTACCTGCACCCTGAGCCGCGCGGAGAACGAGGAGGTGGCCGCCCGATTCGACCGGGAGCACCCCCGGATGCGCCGCACGCTCACCTGGCGGACCACGCCCCACCTCGAAGGAACCGACGGCTTCTTCGCCGCCGTCTGGGATCGCGCATGAGCGAGGAGAAGAAGCCCTTCCACAACCCGTTCGGATCCCTGCGGGAGAAGCTGGGCGATCTCCCTGCCGGCCCGGAACCCGGCCCGGAGCCTGCGCCCAGGGGCCCGGCGCGGGCGGTGGTGCGGATGGAGCGCAAGGGCCGATCGGGGAAGGAAGTGACGGTGATCGAACAGCTCTCGCTCCCGCCCCGGAAGCTCGAGGCCTGGCTGAAGCAGCTGAAGGCGGCCCTCGGCTGCGGAGGCGCGGTGGAGGGCGAAGCCCTCGTGCTCCAAGGCGATCAGCGCAAGCGCCTCCCCGCCCTCCTCGAGGAGCGCGGGGTGCGCAAGGTGTCGGTGGGATAGCGCAGCACCGGGTGCGGGCAGGTGCGCGGCGGGACGTTGGATACACGCCCGGTGCGGGCTCTGCTACAACTCGATCGATCGCTCGAAGGGGGGCCTTGCCATGGCCGAGCCGACCCGCGTCCTGATCGTCCAGGCCGAGCAGTCCGAGCGCGTGTTCCAGCGCTCGCTCTTCGCCGAGGCCGGCATGTCCGTGTTCGAGGCGGGAAGCGGCGCCGAGGCGCTGGACTTCCTCCTCACCGATCGCCCCGACCTGGTGGTGCTGGGCCGGACGCTGCCCGACATGGACGGCCTGGAGCTGCTCCCCAAGCTCAAGTCCAGCGAGCTGGACTTCGTCCCCGTGCTGGTGGCCTCGCAGCGGGGAGAGACCGCGGAGCGGGTGCGCGGGCTGCAGCTCGGGGCCGACGACTACATCCCCCGGCCCTGCGACCCGGCGGAGTTCCTCGCCCGGGCCCGGGCGCTCCTGCGCACCAAGCAGACCCACGACCGCATCCGCAAGCTGCAGATGACGCTGGAGCAGATGGTGGTGAGCGACCCGCTCACCGGCCTGCACAACCGGCGCTACCTGATGGACCGGCTGGTGCAGGAGATGCAGCGTTCCGACCGGCACGGCGAGCCGCTGGCCTTCGCCATGATCGACCTGGACGGATTCAAGCCCATCAACGACCAGTTCGGGCACGTGCTGGGCGACAAGGTGCTGCGGGCGGTGGGCAACGTCATCGCCAAGAGCGTGCGCGTCTCCGACGTGGCCGCCCGCTACGGGGGCGACGAGTTCGGCATCATCCTTCCCCAGACCCCGCCCGAGGGCGCGATGCGGGTGTGCGAGCGCCTCCTGCGGGCCATCTCCGAGCTGACGCTGCAGGACGAGAACGGGCGGACCTGCAAGGTGACCGCCAGCCTCGGCCTCGCCTACTACCCGGCCGACGACGTGGACACGCCCGAGGACCTGGTCCACTCGGCCGACGGCGCCCTCTACGGCGCGAAGCGCTCGGGCAAGAACCGCTACAGCGCGGTGCGCCCGGTGCAGCCGCTCGCCACCGCCTGACCTACATCCTCCTGTCCACACCTGGACGGAAAAGGGCCTTGAAAAGCTCTTCTACGATCTACAGATCGAGGCCGCGCCGAAAAGGCGCGCGGGCGGCCTTTCCGATGGAGAGTGCGCTGGCGCGCGGCTCGCAACGGAGCCGCGGCATGGACACCCGGGACATGACCGACACCAGACTGCAGAGCGAGAACGAGATCGACAACGCCATCTACGCGGTGCTCTGCGCGGCCTTCTGCGCCGACGACGAGGAGGCGCTGCGCAAGGTGGTGAGGCTCCGGCTTCCGCCCGACCCCACGCCGCTGCAGATCGTCGACGCCATCTGCGCCGAGCTTCGCTGGCGGGGACGGCTGGAGTTCGAGGAGCAGCGGAGGCAGCAGGCCGCGCACGTGCTGGCCGCCTTCCTCGATCTGCCGGTCAGTGAACGCGAGGACGTGTCCCTGATGGCCGTGGTCTAGCCCCGTGCACAGCGTTCCGTCCTCCGGGGGACGGCATGCGCTGGGCAAGTGGGCTCTCCGTCTTGATCGCCATGGCCGCAGCCTGCGGCGGTCCCTCGCGTCCCGAGGAGGCCGCGGGCAGCGCCGGCGCGCCCGACGGGGGGAGCGTCGCGGATGGGGGAATGGACCCTGGGGCCGACGCCGGAACGCCCGCGGATTGCGCCGGGCTCCTGCCTGCGGCTCCGGGAACCGCCTTCAGCTTCGACGTGCTCCAAGCGGACAGCGGGCAGAGCTGCGACCTTGCTGCCATCGACGGGGAAGGCGTGGTGGCGGCCGCCGCGCACACCGGGACGTCGCCCACCTGGTACGAGTTCGCGCCGGACTACGGCGGCGGCAGCGGCAGCTTCGGCTCGCCGGTGGCCATTCCCCAACCCTCCGGGTTCCTCGGCCTCTGGGGCGCCGGGAGCAACCTGGACGTGGCGCACTTCACCCAGGACGGCGAGCTGGAGAACCCGGTGCCGCTCGGCGGGGGCGCGGCCCTGCTCGCTCCCGCTTTCGCGGACGGGGCCATCTCGCTCTCCGCCGGTCCGGGCTCGCTCACCGTGCGCAAGCACGGCGCCGACGCCACCGCGCTGGGCACCGCGACCATCCAGGGCGCCTGGGTCCCCCTGGCGGCCGCGGAGGATGCCGGCGGCCTGGTGCTGGCGCTCGCCAGCGACGGCGGCGGGGGCGTGAGCGGGTTCTGGGTGGACCTGGCGAGCGGGACCGCCGGCCAGCCGTTCACGGCCGGCGCCGGCTCGGCCGCGTTCGCCAGGCCGCTGCAGGGAGGCGGCGTCGCGGTGCGGATCGACGGCCGCTGGGCCGGGATCGTCCGGCCCGGCCAGTCCACGCCGCAAGAGCCGCCGGCCTGGCTGGGCGATGCGGCGGACTTCGCCCTGGCCCGGGGCGGAAAGGCCTACGCGCTGTTGCCCGGGAGCGGGAACACGGTGGGGATCGCGTCGCTGCAGGGAAGCTTCTGCGGAACCGTCGCCTTCCCTGGCGTGAGCGCCATCTCCCTGGGCAGCGACGGGACGGTGGTGGGCGCGACCGGGACCAGGGGCTGCACCAAGTACGTCTGGCGCGGCGCCCTCCGCTGACCGCGGGTGGTATAAGGGCGCCCCGATGCCCCCCCGGAGCCTGCCCACGCTTCTCTTGAGCCTGGCCCTCTCCCTTCCCGCCCTGGCCTGGGAGCCGCAATCTCCCGCGGCGGTGCAGGCCCGGATCGACGAGCTGCAGAAGGCCTGGGCCGGCAAGTCGGCAGAGGAGATCCTGCAGGACAAGATCGCCCGGGCCCGCCAGCCCCGGCCGCAGTGGGTCTCGCGCAGCGCCTGGAAGATGGAGCTGGGCCCGCTCACCTACTACTTCGCGGTGGGCAAGGCGAGCTTGACGGCCTCGCTCGCCGCGGAGGCGGCGCAGGAGACGGCGTCGGCGCCCAGCAGGCCGCTCGACTGGTGGTTCGACGAGACCGCGGGGATCTTCTACACGCTGGTGGTCGAGGCTCGCTGAGCCTGCGGCAAGAGCGTGCGCACCAGCACGGCCGCCACCACGATGGCGCCTCCCAGCACCGCCCAGAGGCCCGGGCGCTCGCCGAAACCGATCAGCACCCAGACCGGGTTGAGAACCGGCTCGAGCATGGAGATGAGCGACGCTTCCGCCGCCGGCACCCGCCGCACCCCGCGCACGAAGAGCAGGTAGGCCAGCCCCAGCTGGACGATCCCCAGGTAGAGCAGCACCGCGCCGCCGCGGGCCGAGAGCATGGCGGGCGCGGCCTGCAGCGCCCAGGGCGCCGTGGCCGCGGCGGCGATCAGGTTCCCCAGGGTGGTGGAGGGAAGCGCGTCGCCGCCGCCTCCCTTGGCGTCGCGGCGCAGGAGGACGATGGTGAGGGCGAAGAAGACGCCGGAGGCGATGGCCAGGAGGTTCCCCAGAAGCTGCCCCGGCTCCACCTTGCCGACGAAGAAGAGCGACATTCCCAGAAGCGAGAGCGCCACGCAGATGGCGTCCAGCGGCCGGAAGGGCTCGTCGAGGAGGAAGGGCGAGAGCACCAGCACGTACGCGGGCCCGGTGTACTGGAGGAAGATGGCGTTCGCGGCCGTGGTCAGCTTGGTGGCGGAGACGAAGGTGACGATGCAGGCGGCGTAGGCGGCGGCGGTGGTCCAGCGCGCCGCGCGCAGGTCCGGGCGCATCACCGCCAGGTAGAAGAGCCCGGCGATGAGCGAGCGGCCGCAGGCCACCGCCAGCGCCGGCATGGGGGCGATCTTGATGAACAGCCCGCCCGTGGACCAGAGGATGGCCGCGCCCGCCACCGCCAGCACGGCCCGGCGCATCTCGCCGCCTGTGGAGTGAGCGCTGATGTCCGCCCTCCGGCAAAGAAAGGCGCCGGAGGTTACCAGCGATGGGCGCCGCCGTCAGGGGACGCTGCGGAAGACGGCCAGCCCGCCGTCGGTGGGGACGAGCAGGAGCGGCGGATCGTGCATCCGGTCCTGGGAGATGCGCCCGATCCGCTCGCCGGGCAGGCCGTCGCGCTGGGTGAGGCGGTGCCCCCCGGGATCGCCGGGCTCCCAGACCAGCAGGCCGGAATCGGGGAAGCCGAGGACGAGCCGTCCGTCGGCGAGCGCCTGCACTTCGAGGATGTTGTAGTCGATGGCCCCGAGCTTCATGGGGTCGAAGTAGGAGAAGCGCTTGCCGTCGTACGCGGCGATGCCGTAGGTGCGGCCGCGCCAGCTCTCCACCTCGCCGGAGACGAACCAGACGATCCCGTCGGGCGTGACGGCGACGCCCCGGATGTTCACCGGGTCGCCCTCCACCGGGGGGAGGAAGACGGGCGGCCATTCGAAGGCGGGCGAGAAAGGATTGATCGGCTCCCAGCTCTGCACCCAGTCGGAGAGCCTCTCCTTGAACTTGAGCGCGCCGGCGTTGGTGAGGCCGCCCATCCACAGCCGCCCGTCGGCCGCCAGGGTGAGCCCGAACCAGTCGCCGAAGGTCGAGGCTCGGTTGGGATCGGAGCAGGGCCCGCCCACGCACACCCAGGGATGGACGTGGTCGGCGTACCACTCGCGCTCGTCCGCGGTGTTGAAGGGATCGGTGTCGAGGTGCCGGGGCGGGAAGTACTTCGCCGGGATGATCCGGGTGATTCCGTGGTTGGAGCCCAGGTAGAGGTTCCCCGGGTGCTGGAAGTGGTCGTAGACCATGCTCATGATGGTCCGCGTCTCGTAGTAGTGCCCGTCGTTGGAGTTGCGCAGGTCGTAGCGGTTCACCTTCAGCGAGCCGTCGGCCTGCAGCAGCACCTGGTCCATCTTGCCCATGTGCGCCCAGGGATCGGTCCACATGTGGGCGTCCTTGAACATCCCGGCATTGGTGTCGCGGGCGGTGTACCCGACGAAACACTCGCCCGGCCCGCCCCCCTCCACCAGGGTGATGTCCGGGGGCTCGGTGTAGCCCGGGCCGTAGTGCAGGCCGTCGCGGGCGGTGTAGCGGTGGAAGGAGCGGGCGCCCGGCGCGAGCAGGTAGAGCGCGCTCGTCGTCACCACCCAGAGGTTCTCGGATTCGTCGACGGAGGCGGAGATGGGCGCCTCCTGCAGGCCTTCCGCGGAGCCGTAGATGGTCAGGGCATCCTTGGGGAACGGCCCGTAGCCCAGCCCGCCGACGCGGTGCGGATCGGGGCCGGCATCCGGAGGACCCGCATCCACCGGTCCGGGGTCGGCGGGACCGGCATCCCGAGGGGCCGGGCCGGCGTCCGGAGCCGGAGGCACGACGACGACCGGACCGCCGTCGGGAGCCGGAGCGGCCGGGGCGTCGGCCGCCCGCCTGCAAGCTGCCAGGACCAACAGGACGAGGAGCGGGCGCAGGCGCATGCGCTCGAGGGTTTGCACTGCAGGCTCGCGCGGCAACCGTGCAGGGCGCCCCCTGCGCGCCCGTCGCTTCCGGACGGGAGCCGGTGCGCCCACCCTACCGGGGCGAGGAGGCGCGATGGCAAAGCGCAAGCGAAGCACGAAAGAGGATCCGGAGCACCGCGACCCGATCACCCACACGCCGGGCGCGCATCCCGTCGGGGTGGGAGCGGGCGCGGCGGGCGCCGGGGCCGCGGGAGCGGCGATCGGCGGGGCGGTGGGTGGACCGGTTGGCGCGGTGGTGGGCGCCGCGGTCGGCGCCGTCGCCGGGGGCCTGGGCGGCAAGGCGGCGGCCGAGGCGGTGAACCCCACCATCGAGGACGAGTGGTGGCGGACGAACTACGCGGGCCGGCCGTACGCCAGATCGGGCGAGCCCTACGACACGTACCGTCCGGCCTACCAGTACGGCTGGCAGGCGCGGATGATGCACGGCGACGCCGGCTGGACGGAGATCGAGCCCAACCTCGCCGCCGGCTGGATGAACGCCCGCGGCGACTCGAAGCTGGAGTGGGAAGACGCGCGCCACGCCGCCAAGGACGCGTGGGACCGCGTCGGCCCGCCCATCGGGGCGATCGAGAGGCACTAGGCCCTGCCGCGCCGCAGGCGCGGCTTTGGGCCTGCGCCCTTCCTGCCTGTTCCCGCGAAAGGCGGGAACACGCTTGAAGCGCTACTTCTGCAGCGTGGCCTTGACGCTCATCTGGATCTTCAGCGCGGAGGAGATGGGGCAGCCGTTCTTCGCCCCCTCCGCCGCCTTCTCGAAGGCGGCCTGATCGATCCCGGAGACCTGGCCGCGCACTTCCAGCGCCGAGGACTTCACCTCGAAGCCGCCGCCCTGCTTGGGGCCGAATTCCACCGTGCAGCTCGTCTCCAGCCTGCGGGCCGGGTGGCCGTCCTTGGCCAGGGCGTGCGAGAGCGCCATGCTGAAGCAGCTCGCGTGAGCAGCGG
>Ga0335084_10005196_pt1 | contig 12848 bp, 6 predicted proteins | sample Lox_Sample_44_FD_206721 | JGI IMG/M metagenome (GOLD analysis project Ga0335084, IMG submission 206721) | Soil microbial communities from Loxahatchee National Wildlife Refuge, Florida, United States - Lox_Sample_4.4 | ecosystem: Environmental > Terrestrial > Soil > Wetlands | place: USA: Florida... | reverse complement strand
GCGCGAGCCTCGCCCATCTGGTCGAGCCCGTAGAAGTCGAAGCTCTGGACCAACCCCCGTGCGTCCAGCTCGGCGACGACGACTCGCGGTGATTCGAACATGCCACCGTCGCGCGTACCGCGCCAGGTCACGATCGAGAAGGTGCTCCCCGCGGCGGCCCACACGTGGTTGAAGCGGAAGTCGGCGTCGCGCGCGAAGTCGTCGACGAGCGATCGCATCGTGTCGACGAGGCCCGCACCATCCAGCACCAGCCGACCCAGGGGGCCGTGGTCGCGTACCTCGAATCCGGGGGCGAAGAGGGCGGCGAGCGCCGTCCAGTCGCGCAACGTGACGGCCCGGCCGAACGCGTGCATCAGGGCGTGCGACTCGCCCCAGGGGCCTCCCTCGCCGGTCGCGTAGCGCTCCCGGAGCTCCGCGTAGGCCGCGTCGACATCGTCGGGATCGAAGCGGACGAGGGCGACGCGATCGCCGTGCTCGTCCACCTCGACGATTCCGAGCGACTCGGCCTCGCCCGGCGGAATCGCGCCGTTCGTCGCCTCGATGCGTAGCCGGGCGAGCACCAGCCGATCTCCGCGCGTCGCGATCACCTCCGACGTGAGCCGGGACGGGCGCAGGTCGAAGACGGCGCGCGTGCGCTCCAGGTGCTGCGCGCGATCGAGCTCGACATGGGAGTGGCCGCGCCTGTCGATCTGCCGGAAGCTCGGCCCGAGAGCGGCGCCGATCGCCTCCCAGTCGCGCGTGTCCCACGCGCGCTCGAAGCGTCGCAGCGAGCGCGTCGCCACGGTCTCGACGAGGGGCGATCCAGCGGGCGCGCTCGTGAGCGCGGCGAAGTGCGCGAGCGCAACAGCGAGCTGGTCGAGGTCGTACTGGTCGAAGCGATGGACCAGGCCGACGGCGTCGTGCTCGGAGACCACGATCCACGGCGTCTCGAACGATCCGCCGTCGCGCGTGCCCTGCCAGGCCCCGACCCACAGGAGCCCACGGTCCGAGACGCGGACGTGATCGAGACGCAGACGTGTGTCCGGCGCGAGATCGACGAGTGATCGCAGGGACTCGACGTACGCTCGAGGTCCGCGCAGGGTCTGCCAGCCGAGTCGCCGGCGATCGTTCACGACGAGGTCGGGCGCGAAGAGCGCGGCGAGGTGCTTCCAGTCGCGTCGTGCGAAGCCCTCCGTGAACGAGCGCATGACGGCCGAGATGCGACCGTGGATCGCGGCCTCGCCCGCCGCATGGCGCCGGTCGAGCTCGCCGTACGCGGCATCGAGATCTCCGGCGTCGAACACGACCATCGCCGAGCAGTCGCCGCAGTCGTCCACCCCGACGATCTGCAACCACTCGGACTTCGCCGGGCCGACGGAACGGCCCGCAGACTCGAAACGTGCCCGGGCCAGCGCGAGACGGTCGTCGCGCGTGGCGATCGGCTCCAGCGTGAAGCGCGACGACTCCACGTCGAACATCGAGCGCAGGCCCCGCAGGTGCTGCTCGCGGTCGACGTCGAGCTGCACGATCGTGCGCCGGTCCACCAGACGGAAGTCGGGCGCATGGATCGACGCGACGGCCCAGTCCCGTGCCTCCCAGGCGCGCTGGAAGCGAACCATGCAGCGGGTCGCAGCGTTCTCGATGCATGGCGCCGGCGACCCGACGAGCGCGTCGAAGCGCACCAGCGCCTCCGCATCGCGGTCGGGGTCGAACCACTCGACGCGTGCCAGGAGACCGTCGGCGTCGAACGTCCGCAGCATGAGAAGCCGTCGTTCGAACGTTCCACCTCCTGCGCGATCCCTGCCCGTGGTCGTCCAGCGCAGGAGACAGGCGTCGGGCTCGAGCGCCACCACCTCGTCGATGCGGATGGCGAGGTCCTCGGCGAGCTCGTGCTGGGTCTCGTGTACCCGCGCGAGCGCTTCGGCGCCCCGCAGGGGCTCCATCCCCAGCGGCCGGTGGTCGGCGAACTCGACGTCCGGCGCGAGGAACTGGAGGAGCAGCCCCGGGACCGCCTGCAGCATGGCGGCGACGGTGCGCGCCGTCGCCGCCGCGCGCGTTTTCTCGGGGCCGTCGGGCAGGAGATCGGCATGGCGCTGGTAGAACCGGGCGACGGCGTCGGCGAGATGATTCGTAGCGAAGTTCTGCTCGAGGCGCGTCAGGCGTCCTGCGGCATCGGTCTCGATGATCACGTATTCCTCGCGATCGACCGCGCCGAACAGAAGATCGTTGTCGCCGGCGAGCGCCGCGAACGACATCCAGCCGTGCACGAGGGCCAGCCGGTCGCCGAGGGTTGCGACGGTATCCCCCCGCAGCCACGCCCCAGAGGCCTCGAACAGGGCACGCCAGGCGACGACCATTCCGCCCGCGTCGAGAATCGTGCCCGTCGCGTGGTCCACGGCCTCGTCGAGATCCCCGAAGAACGGCTCGAGCGCCGCCGTGTCTCGCGCTGCGAAGAGGGCAGCGAGACGCGCCTGAACCTGGCTCGCCAGGTTCGGCCGCACGCGGTGCACGAAACGGCCGGGGGATCCGATGCCCGAGGCGTCGACGAAGCGCGCCAGCGCCTCGTCGGCGCGCGAGACGTCGGTCTGTTCGGAGCGCGTGAGCCGCCCGTCGGCACCGAAGCTGAGCGCCAAGCAGAGGCTCCGCGCGAACGTCCCCCCGCTCGCACGGTCGATTCCCGTCATGGTCCAGGACACGAGGAGCGCGTCGGGACGAAGACCCAGGACGTCGTCGACGCGGGCGGTCAAGTCCTCGGCGAGCGCGAACAGGACGCCGATCGCGCGCCGCACCGCGTCCGCGCCGCGCTGCGTTTCGAACCCGACGTTGCGGAGATCGACGAGCTCGACGTCGGGTGCGAAGACCGCCGCCCAGCGATCGAGGTCCGGCGGCCCGAGCATCGCCGCGACCGTGCGGGCGATCGACGTGGCGAGGGTCTTCTCGGGGCCATCGGGGAGGAGCGCGGCGTGGCGCTCGTACAGTCGTGCGATCGCGTCGCCGAGCTTGTCGGCCGCGAAGACTTCGCTCCGCACCGCCCGCCCGCTGCCGTTGGTCTGGGTCAGAACGGCGAACTCCGTCTCCAGGGCACCGAACGGCAGGCCGTCCAGTACGATTCCCGGTACGGATATGGTCCCGCGATACAGCCCGAGGGAGTCGCCCAACGCCGCGAGCGGCTCGTTCCTGAAGACGAAGCTGTCGCTCGCCTGGATGAGCCTGGCGAAGGTCTCGATAATTCCGTCGCGTCCGGTCTCCAAGCCCGCCGGGTGGTCCACGTACTCGAAGTCTTCATCGAAGAGGCTCGAGAGCGCGTCCGAGTCGCGAGCGGCCATGACGGCTTCGAGCCGAGCCGCGTAGGTGATCGCGTCGTTCGTTCGCACGCGCCGCCGGATGGGTCGCGCCGGTGCGGGCGACTCCGCGGAGGGCGGCGCCGGAGCGGCATTCCCCGTGCGGCGCCGCGCCTGCTCGGCGAGCAGGGTCGCACCCTTCGACTCCCAGAGCTCGATCGCGCGCCGCTCCTCGACGTCGGCCTCGGGGTCGCGGCCCGAGGCGCGCAGAGCGGTCGCGAGAGCCATGCGGGCGTTCGCGTGATGGAGGAGCGCGTCCGTCCCGGCAGCCAACTCGACCGCGGCACGGGCCAGGTCGATCGCGGCGACGCGTTCTCCGCGTCGCGCGAGGGCTTCGGCGCGCACGCCGCGCCAGGCGATGGCCGCTTGCAGGTCGTCGCCGGCGAGGGCTTCGCCCTCTTCGGAGATCCGTTCGGCCTCGGCGGCCCGGTCCTGCGCGAGAAGCGCGCGGCCGAGATAGGCCGCCGCCTGCGCCGCATCGATCGCGAGCCCGTTCTCGCGCAAGCCCTCGTACGCGCCGCGCAGGCGGCGCTCGGCGGCGGGCGCGTCGCCCTCGAGCAGGTCGATCAGGCCGGCGAACACGTCGGCTTCGAGCAGGCGGTTGGAGATGCCGAGGTCCTCCAGCATCCGCCGCGACGATCCGATCATACGCCGGGCCGCATCGATGCGGCCGCGGAGTGCTTCCAGCACCGCCTGACAGCGCAGCGCGACCGCCTCGACCGCCGGAGCGCCTTGCGTGATGCGCAGCACCCGTACGACGTCGAGGCAGCGTCCGCTCGCGCGCGTGACCGGGCTCGGCCCCCAGAGCGCGGCGACCGGCGCGCCGGCGAGCACCGTGTTCGCGCGCCGGCGATCGTGCGCCCGCCGCGCCGCCGCGAGCGCGCGATCGAGCGCCGCTTCGCACGCGCCGATCTTTCCCAGCCGCTGCAGCGCGAGGGCGTGCACGGAATGTGCCTTCGCCTCGCCCGCGGTATCGCCCGCCGCCGAGAGCGCCTCGGCCGCCACGGCGACCTTTTCTGCGGTGGCATGCAGCGACGTGGGATCGGTCAGGACGGCGAGCTGGCCGGCGAAGCACACGTGCCAGGCGCGGAGCCGCTCCGAGCCGGACGTGAAGCGGCCGAGCTCGGCCAGCGCGCTCTCGGCGGGATCGACGTCGCCCGCCGCGAGCAACGCCTCGCACCAGTCGAGGGCGAGCTCGGCACGAGCGGGGTCCGCGCCGTCCAGGCGATCCAGCGCGCGCGCGAGGAGGGTCGCCGCGACGCGCACGTCGTCGCGTGCGAGCGCGCGCCGGCCGGCGGCCGCGAGGTGCCGGGCGGCCCGCTCGCCGAGGGCACGCCCGCGCTCGTCGAGCGGGCCCAGCTCGCGCAGGTTCTGGTGCGCCTGCTCCAGGTGCCACCCGATCGTCTCGTCGTGCTGGGCCTCGCCGGCGCGTACGAGGATCCACTCCGCCACGCGGGCGTGCAGCTCCGCCCGCGTGCCCTTCAGCACGCGGCGGTAGGCGGCGTCGCGGACGAGCGCGTGGTGGAACCGCAGCGCGGGCTCACCGAGGAACCAGCTCGTGTCGGGCTCGACCAGCTCGCTGCGCCGCAGCGCTTCGAGCCGGGCGTCGAGGTCGCCCTGCGCCTCGGCCGGCAGGAGGTGTGCGACCGCGGTCCGCGAGAACTGTCGCCCGACGACCGCGGCGCGCTCGATCACGACGCGCTCGTCGGGCCGCAGGCGCTCGATGCGGGCGGCGAGCAGGGCGTGGATCGTGGGGGGCATCTCGAGGCTCGCGAGCTCCGCGTCCACCGTCCAGCGATCGCCCTCGCGCCGCAGCGTGCCGTCGTCGACGAGCATGCGGACGAGCTCGCCGACGAAGAGCGGGTTCCCCTCGCTGGCGGCGAGCACGCGGCCCGCCACGGCGGCGGGCAGCGCGTCCGCACCGATCACGTTGGCGGCGAGCCGCGTCGCTGCGCCGGCGTCGAGACCCGTGAGCGTCACGACCGCCGAGACGGTGCCGCCGGGAACGGCGAGCTGCGCGCGCACGTCGCGCAGCTCGGGCCGCGCGGCGCCGAGGACGAGCAGCGGGACGCCGCCGCTCCACTGCACCAGGTGCTCGACCAGGTCGAGCAGCATGGGCTCGGCCCAGTGGAGGTCGTCGATCATGAGCACGACGGGACGCGTCGTCGCGAGCGCCGTGAGGAAGCGCCGCACGACGAAGAACGTCTCCTCCGGCGCCGCGGGCGTGTCGGACAGAAGGGCCGCGATGCCGCCCGCTATCCGCGCCCGCTCGGCGTCGTCGCCCGCGACGGCACGCTCGGCCGCCGCGCGGACGTCGTCGGTACCCGCACCATCCGCGACGCGCAGATACGCCCGCAGCGCGCGCGCGAGCGGCGCGAACGTGGCGCCGCCCGCCGCATCGCACGACGCGGACAGGACGGTCGCGGCGTCGCCGAGCCGCCGCGCGAACTCACCCACGAGGCGCGACTTGCCGAGCCCCGGGGAGCCGAGGACCACGGCGAGCCGCCCCGCCGGCGTCGTCACCGCGGAATCGTATGCCGCTTCGAGCCGTCGCAGCTCGTCGTCGCGCCCGACGAACGGGATCGCCGCCACGCCGGCCGGGCGCTCGAGCGATACGACACGGTACGCCGGGACCCGCTCCGCGCGGCCCTTCAGCGCGAACGTCCCGAGCGGTGCGAGCGTCACCAGCTCGCCGACGAGGCGGCGTGTCGACTCGCCGATGAGGACGTCGCCGTCGCCGCCCTCCTGCTGCAGGCGGGCCGCGACGTTGATCGGATCTCCGACGATCTCGGCCTGGTCGGGGCTCACGACGACCTCGCCGGTGTTGATCGCGACCCGCAGGCCGCCGAGCAGGCCCGCCTGCTCCCCGGCGAGGTCGTGGAACGCCTGCTGCATGGCGACCGCGGCGCGGACGGCCCGGATGGCGTCGTCCTCGGCCACGCGCGGCACGCCGAAAGCCGCGAGCACGCCGTCGCCGAGGAGCTGCACGACCCGGCCGCCGTGCGCCTCGATGGGCGCGCGCAGCGTCCGGTAGTAGCGCTCCATGACACCGCGGGTGGATTCCGCGTCGAGCCGCTCGTGGAGCGCGGTCGAGCCGATCAGGTCGGCGAACACGATCGTGACGACCTTGCGGGCGCCGGTCTCGTCCGCCGGCCGGGCCGCGACGAGACGCGCCCCGCAGGCGTCGCAGAACTGGGCCCCCGCCTCGGCCTCGGCGCCGCATGCCGGGCAGCGGAGCGCGAGCGAGCTGCCGCAGCCGCTGCAGAATCGCGCCCCGGACCGGCTCGCCTTCCCGCAGCTCGGGCACTCCATGGCTGGCCCCGGTTGATAGCCGGGTGGGCCGCCGGGCGTCTACTCTTCCCCGAAGAAGCGACGCCGCGCCCGCTCGTCGCACGGGCTGTCCGGGCCGCTGCTGGGCACGTCGACCACGCGTGTCGGGTCTTCGACGAACAGCGGGAACACGCGCGCCCGGCGCTCGTCGGCTTCCGGGCTCATCTCCATGAAGAGGTCGGCGTACCAGCCGTCGGCGCGATGGACGATGGCGTAGGCGCGATCGTGCTCGGCCGCGTAGGCGTGGCCCGCGGCCTCCCAGTCGTCGCCGGCGGCGAGCGCGTCGCGCAGCACGCGCGCGCCGCGCAGCGCCATCGACATGCCCTGGCCCCACGTCGGATCGCTCGTCGCAGCCGCGTCACCGAGCAGCGCGACGCCGTCGCGATACGGGTGCTCGACCCACGAATCGGCGCCGTCGAACGTCGCCAGCGGACCCGCCATGCGCGCGGTCGCGAAGGCGCCGTGCGGGATGCCGATCGCCTCCGCTTCGGCCTTGAACCGCCCGAACCCCGCCTCGCCTTGCAGGCGCGCCGCGCCGCTCGACGCGTTCCACCCGACGTAGCAACGTGCGCGGCCATCACGCTGCGGGAAGACGTACCCCATGCGGCCGTGCGGCGGGTCGGCGAACTGGTAGAAGTGGCCGGGTTCGAGCCCGAGGGTCTCGACGTACACGCCGGCGAACAGGAGTCGCTCCGGATCGCGGCGGGTCTCGAAACCGGCGAGCCCGCGCGCGGCCGAGCCGCGCCCGTCGGCCGCGACGACGATGCGCGCAGCGACGTCGTCGCGACGTCCGTCCTGCTCGACCGAGACGACGGGCGGTCGTCCGGGGCGAAGGCCGACGACGCGGGCGCCGCGCCGCACCTCGGCGCCCGCGCGCACGGCAGCGTCGACGCAGATGCGCTGCAGGTCGGGGTGATAGAAGGAGAACCAGTTCATCCCCTGCAGCGTCGTGGCTGCGAACGGGCGCTCGGAGACCTGCGTGCCGGCGACGAAGAAGCGCAGGGTACGCAGCTCCTCGGCGATCGCGGGTTGCACGTCGCGAAGGAGCCCCAACGCCGCGAGCTCCGCGGCGCCCCAGGGGGCCAGCGCTTCGCCTCGCACGCGATCGCGGAACTCCCGCTCGCGCTCGACGACCAGGACGCGGGCCCCGCGCTCGGCCATCGCCTTCGCGAGCGCGCTGGCGGCGATGCCGCCGCCGATCGTGACGATGTCCCAGCGATCCACGACGGCGCATCCTCCCACTCGAGGAACGGCCGGTCCAGTATCCGCCGCGCTACTTCGCGGCCGGCGTCTCCACCACGGTCACCTTGTAGTCCGTGAACGACGGCGTCTCGTCCTTGAGGAAGCTGCCGCGGAACCGCTCCTCCGCGCCCGCGGCGAGCGGCTTCACCTTGCCGGCCTTCAGCAGGTCCTGCGGGTTCGCCTCGGGGACGGTCAGAACCTCGGCGCTCTCGTTGTAGGTGTCGGTCGACGCGACGACCTTGCCCTTGTCGTCGACGGCGTCGATGCGGAGCTTCACCCACCGCAGGGCGTGGTCGGTCGTGTTCCGGAGGCGGCCGACGACGTTGTACCACGTGGAGCCGTACCCCGACTCCCAGCGGCCTTTGTGCTCGAGGATCTCCGCGTCGGCCGCGCTCGCCGTCGCGCCGGCGCTCCACACGAGCGCGGCGACGGCGAGCGTGAGCCACCAGGCGCGCATCAGTCGGTCATGCGCGTGAGCGTGCGGAGCGAGAAGTACGCCGGATCCCACTTCTTCTCGATGAACGATTCCTGATAGCGGCCGCCGAGCGCGGCACGGTTCGTCTTGTCGTTCACGCCGACGACCAGGCTCGGGAACACGGCGTGGTAGGTCTCGTCGTTCTTCACGAAGTGGTAGCCGCACATCGCGGTGTAGAAGTACTCGCCGGCGCGGTTGTGCACGAGCTTCCAGTAGATGCGGTACATCTCCTTGTCGAAGTACATGATGACCTTGCCGAAGTTGTAGTAGGGGTCGCTCGACTGTCCTTCGACGATCCACACCGGACGCGGCACGAAGACGAGATTCTCCTGGATCCACCAGGGGGCGCCCTTGCTGCCGGGCTTCTCGTAGCCGGCCGACATGTACGGCGTGTCGACCGCGAACCGCGTCGGGCTCGGGCCAGGCTTCATCTTGAAAGGATACGGCTGGAGCACCGGGGCGAGCACCGTGCTCTCGCCGACGAGCTTCCACTGGTAGTACTCGATCTTGCCCGCGTAGCAGTTGAGATCGTCGGCGAAGATGTCGAGGCCCGCGACCGGATCCGAGCGCGAGGCCGCGTTCACGCGACGCGCGCGGCGGGTCGACGGCACGTACGCCCAGATGGCGTCCTGGCTGTCCCAGTCCCAGTAGCGCTTGGTGAGCGTGGAGACGCCCTCGACGTCCTGTGGCTCGAGCGCGCCACCGACGCCCTGGACCGCGAGGTTCTCCGGGTTGTCCTGGATCTGCCCTTCGAGGCGACCCTGGTAGATCATGCCGTGCAAGAAGGCCTTCACGCGACGGAACTGTCCGTTGCCGTCGACGCCATTCAGCGTGAACGTGGCGCCGCCGCCGCCGCCGGCGTTGCCCGCGAAGGCGAAGTTGTGCGCGATCTTGCAGGCGGCGTTGGGATCGCTCTTGTCGATGGTCGGGAACGGCAGCCCGATCAGGAAGTCCGGGATCTTGCCGGTCGACTTGTCGACGAGGCCGCACTGCTTCGGCTCGACGTCGTACTTGCCAGCGTTCGATGCCGTCGCGTCCCAGAACTTGCCCGAATAGTTCTCGCGGAACTTCTTGGGATCGACGGGAACGACCTTGAACCAGTACTGCCCGTCCTTCAGGCGCTTCACGACGGGCTCGGGCAAGAGCTTCTCGCCCTCCTGCCAGTTGTTGGCGTCGAGCACCCACGGCTGGTCGTCGGCGGCACGTGCGGGCGCGACGAGCCACAGCGCGCCCAGCGCGAGGCCGAGCCACGCGAAACGAATCGTTCTTCTCATTGGGACCCCCTCCGAGCTTCGCATGGTTCGCCCGTTTCGAATACGGTTGTCAAGGCGTTGCGGTCGTCGAAGCGACTCTCCGGACCTTTTCGACCTCCCAGCGGAGCAGAGAGCCGACGAGCAGCACCGGCGTCTGGCCGGCGTGTCGCACGTACAGTCCGGTGCCCGCGGGGTTCGGCGCGCCGAGCTCGAGGTCGAGGACCGTGCGTGTGCCCGAGAGCACGCGAAGCCGCGGCGCGTCAGCCCCGAGACCGTAGGCCGACGGGTCGCTCGGCGCCTCGTCGACGATGCCGACGGGTCGCAGCGTGGCCAGGGCTGCCAGCAGATCCTCCACCTGGGGGACACTCCACTCGCTCCCGCGGCGTACGGCGGTGAGATCCGATCCGATGTCGACCCGCGAGATCGAATCGATCGGAGTCGAGAGAAGCGTCGCTGCGAGCGCCTCCTCGGGTGGCGCAGCGGGCGGGCGCGTGAGCGCGAGGTACGTCGCCAGGACCGCGAACGTGATCGCGAGGCCGATGGTCCCTCGACCCGTCACGCGAATCGCCGGCGCCGCACCGTTGCAGCGGCGACGACCGCGCAGACGAGCGCCGGGACGATCGCCGCGAGCCACAGGACGAGCCGTGCTTCGCGCGCCGTGAGAGCGAGCGACGAGAACGTCGACGTCGAGCGGACGGGCGGGCGCGCGGCCGTGTAGGCGTCGGCCCGGGTCGCGAGCTCGGCCGCGACCAGGAGGAAGTCGCGGTTGCCGAGCACGCCGAGGTGCAGGTTGGTCCCGAAATCCGCGTCGCCGACCACGACGACGCGCCCTTCGCGCCCCTGGCCGGCGTCGACGCGCGCGAGCGCGGCGACGGGGAGCGGACCGCGGCGGTCGACGTCGGGCCGGAAGTGCGTCTCGCCGTTGCCGAGCGATCGCCGATCGACGTCGGCCCAGGTCGACTCCGCCGTGACACCGAGGTACTCCGCGCGCACGCCCTCGCCCTCGACCAGCCGCAGCGACTGCGCGATCGGCAGGATGGCGTTCACCTCGGGCGCCTGCGGCACGAGGCTCTGGTTCAGGAACGCGATGCGCGCGGCGAGCCCGTCGGTGCCGAGCAGCCGTCCCTGCTCGTCGACGACCACGTCGTTGCCGAGCTCCACGCCGAAGCCGCGCAAGAGCCGGGCGACGCTTGGCGGCGTCGGCGGATCGACGAGCGCCAGCAGCGATCCCCCGCGCCGGACGTGGGCGTCGATCGCCGCCACCTCGGACGGCGCGAGATCGCGCGTCGGACCGGCGACGATCACCAGCCCGGCGTCGTCCGGCAGCGCCGCCGCGCCCTCCACGACGCGGAGGTCGAATCCGTCCGCGGCGAGCGCCTCGGCGCCCTGGCCGCTGCCGCCGCGTCCCTCGTCGTCGCGCGGGTCGCATTCGCCGTGCCCGCGCACGACGTAGGTCGGGACGGGCGGCGTGCCCGCCACGCGCAGGATCGCCGAGGTGATGCGCTCCTCGGTCGTGAGGTCGACGCGCTCGCGCCGCTCGCCCACCTCGACCACGACGACGTTGTAGGTATGGACGCGCAGGCGCTCGGCCGCGCCGGGGCTCCGGTCCAAGTCGAGCAGTCTCGCGTGCACGCGCGGCGATGCGTCCTCGTACAGGGCGAGGAGGTCCGCCAGGTCCTGCCGCATCGCCGGATCCTGCCCCGAATAGAATCCGGTGACCGTGACGTCGTCCCGAAGGCGCGCCAGCACCTCGCGCGTGTGCGGCGCCAGCGTGAAGCGCTTCTCCGGCGTGAGATCCAGGCGCCACGGATGCCGGTGCGCGATCAGCACGACGCAGGCGAGAATGCCGGCGACGAGCGCCGTCTGGACGGCGAGGAGGAGGGGACCACGCCTCATGCGACCCCTCGCCACGCGCGCGCGCCGAGCGCCCGCAGCGCCAGGAAGAGGAACAGGGCGGCGAAGGCGGCGAAGAACACGACGTCACGGAGATCGACGACGCCCTGTGCGAACCCCGAGAAGCGATCGAAGAGCGAGAGGCCGACGACGATCCAGGCGACGCCCTCGCCGATGGCCGCCTCGTTGGTCGACGCGAACCACAGGAAGACGATCACGCCGTACGTGAGCATGGCGCTCACGACCTGGTTCTCGGCGATCGCCGAGGCGGCGAGCCCGCACGCGATGAATCCGAAACCCAGGAGCACCATGCCGAGGTAGCCGGCCAGGACGGGCCCGACCGCGAAGGGGTGCAGCGCGAACAGGACCGCCGGCCCCACGGCCGTTCCGCCGAGCATGATCAGATAGACGACGGCCGCCGCGAGGAACTTGCCCGCCAGGACTTCCTGATCGCGGATCGGGAGGCTCCACATGAGCTCCAGCGTGCCGAGCTTCCGCTCCTCGGCGAAGAGCCGCATGGTCACCAGCGGCACGACGAGCATCGCGACCAGCCGGTAGTGCAGGAATACGTAGCGCCACAGGCCAGTCGGCAGGCCGCCGCCGCCGAACAGGACGTAAAACGTGAGGTCGCTGTAGAAGAAATAGCCCGAGAGGAAGGTGAACGCGCCGATCAACGTCCAGGCGAGCGGCCCGCCGAACATGATGCCGAGGTCGCGGCGGCAGATGGCGAGCGCCTTCCTCACGCGCGCGGACCCTCGGTGAGGGCGAGGAACGCCTCTTCGAGCGACGGCTCGACCGGGACGAGGGCGAAGAGCCCGATGCCGGCGGCGGCGATGGCGGCGGCGATCGCGGGCCGCACGTCGTGGCCGAGCGCCACTTCGACCCGGCAGCGCCCCGGCTCGGAGGGCCCGGGCAGCGACTCGGTCCCGAGCACGCCGGCGACGCTCGCGAGGATGCCCGCGAGACGCTCGGCGGGTGCCGCCGCTTCGACGTCGACGTAGGAGGTCCGTCGCAGGCGGGCGGCGAGCGTCGCCGGATCGCCGTCGGCGAGGACGCGGCCGCGATGCAGGACGACGACGCGGTCGCAGAGCGCTTCGACGTCGGCCAGGATGTGGCTCGACACGAACACGGCGTGATCGCGCCCGAACTCCCGCACGAAGCGGCGCGTCTCGGCACTCTGCGCCGGGTCGAGGCCCACCGTCGGCTCGTCGAGGAGGAGCGCGGGCGGATCGCCCACCAGCGCGGTTGCGAGGCTGACCCGCTGCCGGAAGCCGCGCGAGAGGGCCCCGATACGGCGGCGGCGGACGTCGGCGAGCCCGGTGCGGACGATCGCGC
>Ga0335084_10005195_pt1 | contig 12848 bp, 14 predicted proteins | sample Lox_Sample_44_FD_206721 | JGI IMG/M metagenome (GOLD analysis project Ga0335084, IMG submission 206721) | Soil microbial communities from Loxahatchee National Wildlife Refuge, Florida, United States - Lox_Sample_4.4 | ecosystem: Environmental > Terrestrial > Soil > Wetlands | place: USA... | reverse complement strand
GGATAAGAACTCGGAGCTCGAACGAGCAGGCTCGTTCGTCGTTCACAGCGGCCGCACCGGCATCTGGATGGGGCCCTCGGCGCGGCCATGGATGAACTGCTCGACATAGTCGTTGCCCGAGCGGTCGATCTTGCCAATCGGACCCTGCCAGATGATGCGGCCCTCATGGATCATGGCGACGCGGTGCGCGATGCGGCGCACGCTCGCCATGTCGTGGGTGATCGAGAGCGCCGTGGCGCCCAGGGATCCGACGCATTTGTTGATCAGGTCGTTGATCACGTCCGCCATGATCGGGTCGAGGCCGGTGGTGGGCTCGTCGAAGAAGATGATCTCCGGCTTGCGCGCGATGGCGCGGGCGAGCGCCACGCGCTTCTGCATGCCGCCCGAGAGCTCGGCCGGCATGAGCTCGCCGACCTCGGGTCCCAGCCCTACCGCCGCCAGGTTGCGCAGCGCGGCTTCCTTGGCCTCGCGTCGTCCGACGCTATCGGCCGACATCAAGCCGAAGGCGACATTCTCCCAGACCGACAGGCTGTCGAACAGCGCCCCGCCCTGGAACAGCATGCCGAACTTGCGCATGACGCGCTCGCGCTCAGGCCCCGCGAGGCCGATCGTCTCGTCGCCGTCTACCTTGATCGAGCCGGAATCGGGCTCGATCAGCCCCAGCACGCATTTGATCAGCACCGACTTGCCGGTGCCCGAACCGCCGATGACGACCAGGCTTTCGCGTTGGCCAACGTCGAGATCGATGCCGCGCAGAACCTGCTTGGGCCCGAAGGCCTTGGCCAGGCCGCGGATCTCGATCTTGGGGCCGCCGCCGGCCTTGCCATTGACGCTCATCGCGAGAAGAACAGCTCGGTGACGACGTAATCGGAGATGAGGATGAGGATCGAGGCCGAAACCACGGCGTTGGTGGTGGCGGTGCCCACGCCCTGCGCGCCGCCCTTGGAATTGAAGCCGTGATAGCAGCCCATCAGCGCCACCAGGAAGCCGAACACGGCAGCCTTGACCAATCCTGAGACCACGTCGTCGGTCTTCAGGAAGTCGAAGGTGTTGTGCAGATAGGTCGAGGGGTTGAAGCCGAGCTTGTAGATGCTGAGCAGATAGCCGCCGAAGACGCCGACGATGTCGGCAACCACCACCAGGAGCGGCACCATCGTCACGCCGGCCAAGAGGCGCGGCGCCACCAGATAGCGCATCGGGTTGGTGGAAAGGGTCGAGAGCGCGTCGATCTGGTCGGTGACGCGCATGGTGCCGATCTCGGCCGCCATGGCGGCGCCGATGCGCCCCGCCACCATCAGGCTGGCGAGCACCGGTCCCAGCTCGCGGGTGATCGAGACCACCACCACGTTGGGAATCGCGGATTCGGCGCTGAAACGGGCGAAACCCGTGAAGCTCTGCAGCGCCAACACCATGCCGGTGAAGATGGCGGTGAGGCCGACCACGGGCAGCGAGTAGTAGCCAATCTCGATCATCTGCTTCAGCACGAGGCGCGGATAATAGGGCGGCCGTACGACGTTCACGAAGCCCGAGCCCGCGAACATCGTCAAACGGCCGAGGCCCGCCAGCGCATTGAGAAAGGTGCGGCCGATCGGCTGCAGGACATTCAGATTGGTCATCGCGCCGCCCCCGCTTCGCCCCCGGGCGGACCGTCCGCCGGCAGATAATGGCGCGCATAGCGCCGGCCAAGCGCCGTCAGGATCTCGTAGCCGATGGTGCCGGCCTCGGCGGCCAGATCGTCCACCGTGTGATGCGGCCCGATCAGGTCGACCCAGGCGCCGCGCTGCGCGAGCCCGGCTGGCGCGTCGGTCACATCGAGCGTCAGGAGATCCATCGACACGCGCCCCACCACAGGAACCCGCACCGGCCCGAGACAGGCATGGCCGCGATTGCTGAGGGAGCGAAAATACCCGTCGGCATAACCCGTGGATATCGTCGCCAGGCGCGACGGCCGGGTCGTGCGATGGGTCGCACCGTAGCCAACGGTCATACCCCTGTCAACGCGACGGACCTGGAGGATTTTGGCTTGCAGGCGAACCACTTGAGCCATCGGGTTCGCCTCTCCCATGAGCGGGGCGAGGCCATAGAGCGCGGCCCCGGGCCGAACCAGATCGATATGGAAATCGGATCCGCGGAAGCTGCCGCCCGAGGCGGCGAGACTGGAGCGTAGACGATCGAGCCGGAGCCGCCCTCGATCCCGCTCGAAGCTGGCGCGCTGCGCCGCGCTCATCGGCTCCTTCGGATCGTCACCGCAGGCCAGATGGCTCATGACCAGGGTGAGATTGAGGCCATCGAGCGGCTTGCGGTCGGCGACCAGCCGGTCGACCTCCTCGGCCGAGAGACCGAGGCGCGCCATGCCGCTGTCGATCTGAAGTGCGGCCGGCGCGCCGCCGCCATGGCTCGTCGCGCGCCATTCGGCGATCTCCTCGAGGCTGCCCAGCACCGGCGTCAGCCGATGCTGCGCGTAGGCCTCGGCGGCGCCCGGCGCCACGCCATTGAGGCAGAGGATCTCGACCTCGGGCAGCAGGCGGCGAAGCGCCATACCCTCCTCGAGCCAGGCGACGAAGAAGGTCCGTGCTCCCGCGGTATGCAGCGCCGGCGCCACCCGTGCCATGCCGAGACCGTAAGCGTCGGCCTTGACCGCGACCCCGACCTCGACCGGGCTCACGCGGCTCGCGAGGAGGCGAAAATTGCCGGCGATCGCCGCCAGGTCGATGATGAGCCGCGCGGCGGCGGTATCGGTTGGGCGCCCGCCAGGCTCAGCGATGGGCATCAGGGACGTGATCGTCGCGGATCAGGTCGCCGAACTTGGTCAGCATGCCGTCGAAGAACAGCTCGACCGTCCCGACGGGCCCGTGACGCTGCTTGGCGATGTTCACCTCGGCGACGTTGTGGATCCGCTCGCCGCGCTCCTGCCAGCGGTCCATGCGCTCGCGGAACTTCTCGTCGGTCTCGTCCTCGCGCTGCCGCGGCTCCGCGCGCTCGTGATAGTACTGCTCGCGGAAGATGAACATGACGACGTCGGCATCCTGCTCGATCGAGCCGGATTCGCGCAGGTCCGAAAGTTGCGGGCGCTTGTCCTCGCGCTGCTCGACGGCGCGCGAGAGCTGCGACAGCGCCAGCACCGGCACGTTCAACTCCTTGGCGATGGCCTTGAGGCCGCGGGTGATCTCCGAGATCTCCTGGACGCGGTTCTCCGGCCGGCTGCCGGCCGAGGGCCGCATCAGCTGCAGATAGTCGACGACGATCAGGCCCAGCCCGTGCTGGCGCTTGAGCCGCCGGGCGCGGGTCCGGAGCGCGCCTACGGTGAGCGCCGGGGTGTCGTCGATGAAGAGCGGCAGCTCGGAGAGCTCGCGCGCCACCTGGACGAAGGTGGGGAAGTCCTCCTGCTTGAGGTCGCCGCGCCGGATTCGGTCGGAGGAAACCCCGGTCTGCTCGGCCAGGATGCGGGTGGCGAGCTGCTCGGCCGACATTTCGAGCGAGAAGAAGGCGACCTTGGCGCCTTCGGCTGCGACCGGCTTGCCGGCCGGGTCCAGCACCTCGCGGTAGGCACGCGCGGCGTTGAAGGAGATGTTGGTGGCGAGTGCCGTCTTTCCCATGGAGGGACGGGCGGCCAGGATCACCAGATCCGAGGGATGCAGGCCGCCCAGGCGTCGGTCCAGGTCGGTCAGGCCCGAGGTCACGCCGGTGATGTGGCTGTCGCGCTTATAGGCGACCTCGGCGATCTCGATCGCCACCTTGAGGGCGGAGCTGAAGATCTTGAACTCGCCTTCGGTCTGGCCGGTCTCGGCCAGGTCGTAGAGCTGCTGCTCGGCATGCTCGATCTGGTCGGCGGCGGGCAGGTCGAGGTCGATGCGGAAGGCCTCGTTCACCACCTCCTCGCCCAGCGAGATCAGCTGGCGGCGTAGATAGAGGTCATGGACGGTGCGGCCGTAATCCTCGGCATTGATGATGGTGACGACCGAGTTGGCGAGACGCGCCAGATACTGGGCGCCGCCGGCGTCGATCAGGGCCGCGTCCTGGTCGAAAAGATTCTTGAGGGTGAGGATGTTGGCGATCTGGCCGCGCTCGATCAGCTTGCCGATCGCCTCGTAGATGCGCCCATGCAGCGCGTCGGCAAAATGCTCCGGCCGGAGGAACTCGTTGACCCGGTCGAACACATGGTTGTTGGCCAGCACTGCGCCCAGCAGCGCCTGCTCGGCTTCGTAGTTGTGCGGCGGAATGCGCAACGTCGCCGGATCGAGGTCCGTGCCTCGAAGCGTCGCGACGTTGCTGCTGCTGAATGTCCGTTCCACCATCTCGATGCCGACACTATCAACGGCCCCGAGTGCGAGGTCGCGTAAACGCCGCTCCCGTCGGTGCGATTGACGAGGAACGTGGGGATAACTTAGCGCGTTTCGAGAGGGCCTGCGCAAGGGCCCGCCAGTGCCGCGATTTTGCTGCCCTCTTTGATTTGCCGGCCAGTCTTCGCGAGGAAATCAGGAGCGACTCGGGGAGGATTGCGACTTCATCCGTCGGTCTCGCGATGGACATGAGCCAGCGAATGTCTTTCCCCTTCGTCCCTTCATCTTATCTCCTCCCCCCTTGAGGGGGAGGTTAGGGTGGGGGGTGATCGAGGGGCGCGATGACGAAGGAGCCCTTTGTCGAGCCAACATGGCCCGCACCAAGTTCGTGGCCACCCCCCACCCCAGCCTCCCCCTCAAGGGGGCAGGGGAAGAAAGCGAAGCGTCGGCGAGCTCTTTGTCTTATGCCGCCGCGTTGGAGCGCGCCTGCATGCTGCGCTCGAACTCGACCATATAATCGCGCGTGAGCGGCACAGCTTCCTGGCGGCGCGAGAGCTGCATCTGGAAGACCATCTGACCCATATTCCGGAAGGCAACCTCGCAACCGACCAGATAGAACTCCCACATGCGGCAGAAGCGCTCGTCATAAAGGGCGCGGATCTTGTCGCGGTTGGCCTGGAAGCGCCGGTGCCATTCCCGCAGGGTCTTCGCATAGTGGAGCCGCAGGATCTCCACATCGGTGATCCAAAGCCCGACATCTTCGACCGCTCGGCAGACTTCGGAGAGCGCCGGCGTGTAGCCGCCGGGGAAGATGTATTTGCGCAGCCACGGGTTGGTCGAACCCGGGGGGTCCATCCGGCCGATGGCATGCAGCAGCATGACGCCGTCCTCGGTCAGCAGTTCCTTCACCTTGCGGAAGAATTCCCGGTAGTGCTTGGTCCCGACATGCTCGAACATGCCGACCGAGACGATCCGGTCGAAGGGGCCCTGCTGGTGGCGATAATCGCGCAAGTGGAAGCGCAGCCGGTCTGACAGGCCGGCCTCCCGGGCGCGCTGCTCCGAGACCTTGTGCTGCTCGGTCGAGAGCGTGACCCCGGTCACGTCAACATTCATCAGCTTGGCGAGATAGAGGCCGAGGCCGCCCCAGCCGCTGCCGATATCGAGCACCCGATGGCCCGGCTGGAGCAGCAGCTTCGAGGCCAGATGCAGCTTCTTGTTGGATTGAGCCAGCTCGAGGCTGTCATTGTCGGTGGCGAAATAGGCGCAGCTATATTGCCGGTCCTTGTCGAGGAACAGGTCGTAGAGGCTGTCCGAGAGGTCGTAATGATGCGCCACATTCTTCTGGGCGCGGCCGACCGGATTGTGGGTGTAGATGAAATGCAGCCAGCGCCCGAGCATCAGCTGCACGCGCTGCAGCGGGTGGCTTTCGAGGGCGCCGATATTGCGGGTCACCAGGTCGAGGACCTCGTAGAGCGTGCCGTCCTCGACCGTGAGGCGGCCGTCCATATAAGCCTCGCCGAAACTGAGCTTCGGGCTGAAGAAAAGCTGGCGATGCAGCCGCCGGTCATGGAGCCGGATCGTCGGCGCCGGACCCGGGCCCGGACCGATGAGATGCACCTTGCCCTCCGCGTCCACGACGCGGAGTTGGCCTTCGCGAATTACACGTCTCAGAATATGCGCGGCGAGCATCGCGCGATCATGCCTCTTCCCAAGTGAGACGCGATCTTCGGCTCGGGCCCCCACCCGGCCTGCAGAATAGGCCGCAGGCGAAAATCGCGAACCGCGCAACGTTAGTCAGAACGGCAGGCCTTGTAAATCCAGGCGGAACGCCGTTCAGCGGATTGAAACCGGCGCGCCTTGCAGAGCTGCCGCGCGGGCGCGGGGCGCCCGCAAAACGCAACAGCCGCGACCCCGTTCCCGGAACCGCGGCTGTTCTGTTTCGCATCGGCAGGGACCTCGAACCGGTCCCCTCGGCCGATCGCGGGATCAGGCCTGTTTCGCCTCGGCTTCCGCTGCGGCCGCAGCGGCGGCCTCGGCGTCGCGCTGTGCCTTGATCTCAGGGGGCAGCTGGGCCTCGGCATCGGCCAGGAGATCGTCCAGCGACGCGGCATGCGCTTCGGTCGAGCCGACATAGCCGCCATGCTTGAGCTGGATCTCGGCCTCTTCCTCCGACTTCGCCACGTTGGCGGTCACGGTCACGATCACCTCCGGATGGAGCGCGACGCGCACCGGGAACAGTCCCAGCGCCTTGATCGGCTTGTCCAGGATCACCTGGCGGCGATCGATAGTGACGCCCTTGGCGCTGACCGCCTCGGCGATGTCGCGCGGGCTGACGGAGCCGAACAGCTGACCGCTCTCGCCGGCCTGACGGACCAGCACGACGTTCATGCCGTCGACCTTGCCGGAGACGGCCTGGGCCTCCTGGCGGCGCTTCAGGTTGTTGGCCTCGATCTGGTGGCGCTGCTGTTCGAAGCGGGCGCGGTTGGCCTCGGTGGCCCGAAGCGCCTTCTTCTGCGGCAGCAGATAGTTGCGGGCATAGCCCGGCTTCACTTTCACCACCTCGCCGATCTGGCCGAGCTTCTCGATACGTTCGAGCAGGATCACTTCCATGTTGCGGCTCCTACTTCAGCACGTAAGGCAGGAGGCCGAGGAAGCGGGCGCGCTTGATCGCCTGGGCCAGGAGGCGCTGCTTCTTCGCCGACACCGCCGTGATCCGGCTCGGCACGATCTTGCCGCGCTCCGAGAGGAAACGCTGCAGCAGGCGGATGTCCTTGTGGTCGATCTTCGGCGCGTGCTGTCCCGAGAAGGGGCAGGTCTTGCGGCGGCGGAAGAAAGGTCGCCGGCCGCTGGCGCGCACGACGGTGGGGGTACCCTCGCTCATGCCTGCTCTCCATCGCTGCCGGCCGAATGCCGAGGTTCACGCTCGCCGCCGAAGCGGTCGCCACGATCGCCACGGTCCCCGCGATCGCCACGGTCCCCGCGATCGCCGCCGAAACGGTCACCACGGTCGCCGAAGCTGCGACGCGGACGGTCGCCGAAGCGGTCGCCGCCGCGTCCGCCGCGCTCACCCCGCCCGCCGCGCTCGTCGCCGTCGCGGTTGCGGTTCTGCAGCATGGCCGACGGACCCTCCTCGAGGGCCTCGACGCGGACGGTCAGGTAGCGCAGCACATCTTCGTTGATGCGCATGTTGCGCTCCATCTCCACCACCGCGGGCGGGGGGGCGTCGATGTTGAGCAGCGTATAGTGGCCCTTGCGGTTCTTCTTGATCCGGAAGGACAGGTTGCGCAGTCCCCATTGCTCCTTCTTGGTGACCGAGCCGCCATTGGCGGCAACGATCCCGGAGAAGGCATCGGTCAACTGCTCCACTTGCGCCGAGGAAGCGTCCTGGCGCGTGATGAAGACGGTCTCGTAGTAGGGCATTCGGTTCGCAGCTCCTTATGGCTGTTGAATGGCCCGGCGCTGGGAAGGACAATCGCCCCCGCATCAGCCGCCCGGGCCTAGCCGGCACGCGACCTGATCGAAAGGTCATTGGCCGGCAAGGAGTTTTCGAAGAGCGGCGCACTATACACATTGCCTTCCGCCCCGCAAGCATTTCGGGCGCAAGTCCCGCCGCCTCAACCCCGCGCAAACACTGGACAGGCCCGGAGGGCGCCGCTAACAATGGCCGCCCCGTTCAGTTGAAAGAAGAAAATATAGGAATTTCATAGAGATGGCTCGCGCTTTCGTGTTTCCGGGACAAGGTTCCCAGGCGGTCGGCATGGGCCGCGCCCTGGCCGAGGCCTTCCCGGCCGCCCGCCTGGTGCTGGAGGAAGTGGACGATGCGTTGGGCCAGAAACTGAGCCGGCTCATGGCCGAGGGTCCTGAAAGCGAGCTGACCCTGACCGAGAACGCCCAACCCGCGTTGATGGCGGTCAGCATGGCCGCGCTCAGGGTCCTCGTCTCCGATGGCGGATTTGCGCTCGCCGACAAGGCCGCCTTCGTCGCCGGCCATTCGCTGGGCGAATATTCGGCGCTGGCGGCCGCGGGCGCCCTGACGCTCTCCGACGCCGCGCGGCTGCTGAAGCGTCGCGGGCGCGCGATGCAGCGCGCGGTGCCGGTGGGCGAGGGTGCCATGGCCGCGCTCCTCGGCGCCGATCTCGAGGCCGCGGAAGCGATCGCCGCGGCCGCGCGCGAAGCGGGCCCGCGATCGGACGTCGTCAGCGTCGCCAACGACAACGCCCCGGGCCAGGTGGTGCTGAGCGGACACAAATCCGCGGTCGAGCGCGCCGTCGCCATCGCCGCCGAGCGCGGGATCAAGCGCAGCGTGATGCTGCCGGTGAGCGCGCCCTTCCATTGCGCGCTGATGCAGCCGGCGGCCGACGAGATGCGCGAGGCGCTGGCAGGGGCCGCGATCGCCATGCCTGCCGTGCCGCTGGTGGCCAATGTCACGGCGAAGCCGGTGAGCGATCCCGAGACGATCCGTCGGCTCCTGGTCGAGCAGGTCACGGGGCTGGTGCGTTGGCGCGAGAGCGTGCTCGCCATGAAGGCGCAAGGCGTCGACGAACTCATCGAAATCGGGGCCGGAAAGGTGCTGACGGGCTTGACCAAGCGGATCGACCGAGAGCTCAAGGGCCAGGCGGCGGGAACGCCCGACGAGATCGAGGCGGTGCTCAAGACGTTCTGAGGCGGCCCGTTGCCCGCGCCGCATCCACGATCGGAAATGATTTCAAGGAGCAGAGCGAGATGGCGATGTTCGATTTGACGGGCAAGAAGGCCCTGGTGACCGGCGCCTCGGGAGGCATTGGCGGCGCCATCGCGCGCGCACTCCATGCCCAGGGCGCCGAGGTCGGGCTTTCCGGCACCAAGGTTGCCGCGCTCGAGGCGTTGGCCGGCGAGTTGGGCGGGCGGGCGAAAGTGCTACCGGCCAATCTCGGCGAAGTGGCGGGCGCGGAGACGCTCGCCAAGGCGGCCGAGGCCGCCTTGGGTCAGGTGGACATCCTGATCAACAACGCAGGATTGACTCGCGACGGGCTCGCCGTGCGGATGAAGGACGAGGACTGGCAGATGGTCCTGGACGTCAATCTGGGCGCCGCCTTCCGGCTCAGCCGGGCGCTGCTGATGCCGATGATGCGCCGGCGCTGGGGCCGCATCATCGGAATCACCTCGATCGTGGGCGTGACCGGCAATCCGGGCCAGGCGAACTATGCGGCCTCCAAGGCCGGCATGATCGGCATGTCCAAGGCGCTGGCGGCCGAGGTCGCCTCGCGTAACATCACCGTGAACTGCGTGGCGCCGGGCTTCATCGCCACTGCCATGACCGATGCGCTCAACGAGAAGCAGAAGACCGAGTTGCTCGCGCGCGTGCCGATGGGCCGACTCGGTGCCGGCGAGGACATCGCCGCTGCGGTGGTCTATCTGGCCGCGAACGAGGCGGCCTATGTCACGGGCCAGACCTTGCATGTCAATGGCGGAATGGCCATGATATAACCCACTAGATAAAGGGCTTTTCCGAAGCTCTGGCTATGGGGGAACGGATATGTTAAGGGCACGCGCCCTTGAGCCGCCCCCGGCCGGGTGGCGGTATTGTTCGGGGGACGGGACCCCGCCGGCCGGCGGCCCCGATTAAGCGAAAACCAGCGGGTGTGAGTGAAGGGGCGAACCAGATGAGCGATATCGCCGAGCGCGTGAAGAAGATCGTCGTCGAGCACCTCGGCGTCGATGAGTCAAAAGTGACCGAGGGTGCGCACTTCATCGACGATCTTGGCGCCGACAGTCTCGACATCGTCGAGCTGGTGATGGCGTTCGAGGAAGAGTTCGGTTGCGAGATTCCCGACGACGCCGCGGAGAAGGTGTTGACGGTGAAGGACGCGATCACCTTCATCGAGCAGCACAGCTGAGCCCGAGCGCGTTGGCTTTGCACGGGCTCCTGGGCGCTGCGACACTCTTGTCGATTCCGTTCCATCCGCGAGAGGCGACATGCGACGCGTCGTAGTCACTGGCATGGGGCTGGTCACGCCGCTGGGCGTGGGCACCGAGTATGTCTGGAAGCGCATCCTCAATGGCGAATCCGGCATCTCGGGCATTCAGGCCTTCGATGTCAGCGACCTGCCCTGTCGGATCGCGGGCGAGGTGCCGTTGGGCGACAAGTCCTCCGGCAAGTTCAATCCGGACGACTACGTGCAGCCGAAGGACCAGCGCAAGATGGGCCGCTTCATCCATTTCGCGATGGGTGCCGCGGTGCAGGCGGTCGAGGATGCCGGCTGGCAGCCGACCGACGAATATGAGCGCGAGCGCACCGGCGTCCTGATCGGCTCGGGCATCGGCGGCCTCGAAGGCATCTACGATGCGGCGATCACGCTGCATGAGCGCGGGCCCCGCCGCGTCAGCCCCTTCTTCATTCCGGCCTGCCTGATCAATCTGGCATCGGGCAACGTCTCGATCCGGTTCGGCTTCAAGGGCCCCAATCACGCGGTGGTGACGGCCTGCTCGACCGGCGCGCATGCCATCGGCGATGCGGCCCGGCTGATCCAGCTCGAGGACGCCGACGTCATGGTGGCGGGCGGCACCGAGGCTTCGATCTGTCGCATCGGTGTGGCGGGATTTGCGGCATCGCGCGCGCTCTCGACCGGCTTCAACGACGTGCCGCAGCGCGCCTCGCGTCCATGGGACAAGGATCGCGACGGATTCGTGATGGGCGAGGGCGCCGGCGTGCTGGTGCTCGAGGAGCTGGAACATGCCAGGAAGCGCGGCGCCAAGATCTATGCCGAGGTGATCGGCTATGGCATGTCGGGCGACGCCTATCATATCACCGCCCCTTCCGAGACCGGTGAGGGCGCCTTCAACGCGATGAAGGCGGCGATGAAGCGAGCCAAGCTCAAGCCGGACGATATCGACTATGTGAACGCCCATGGCACCTCGACGCCCTTGGGCGACGAGATCGAGCTGGGCGCGGTCAAGCGGCTGTTCGGAGATGCCGCCTACAAGATCTCGATGTCCTCCACCAAGTCGGCGATCGGCCATCTGCTCGGGGCGGCGGGCGCGGTCGAGGCGATCTTCTCGATTTTGGCGATCCGCGACCAGATAGCGCCGCCGACCCTCAATCTCGAGAACCCGTCCCCGGGCTGCGATATCGATCTGGTGCCGAAGCATGCCAAACAGCGGCCGATCCGGCGCGCCTTGTCGAACTCCTTCGGCTTCGGCGGCACCAACGCCAGCCTGATCTTCCAGGGTCCCGCCTAAGCCCGCCATGGCGCGGTTGCGCCGGCTGCTCCTGATCTTCCTGCTGATCGCAGTCCTGGTTCTGGGCGCCGCCGCGGCGGGCGCCTGGTGGGGCTACCAGCGATTCACGACACCGGGCCCGCTCACGGCCGACCGGACCGTGGTGGTGCCGCGCGGCAGCAGCATCGCCGCCATCGCGGGCCTGCTCGCGGACGAGGGCGTGATCGAGGATCGATTCCTCTTTCGCGCTGGCGTGCGCGTTTTCGGCCGGCACAAGCCGCTGCGCGCGGGCGAGTATCTGTTCGCAGCCGGCATCAGCCCGCAAGGCGCGATGCAGCAGATGATCGAGGGCCGGCAGGTCCAGCATCGGCTGACCATCGCGGAAGGGCTCACCAATCGCGAGACGCTGGAGCTGGTGGCGGGTGCCGCCGGCCTCAGCGGCGACACCCCCGATCCAGCCAGCCTCGGCCGCGAGGGGGCGCTGCTGCCGGAGACCTACTTCTTCGTGCTCGGCGACAGCCGCGCCGAGCTGGTGGCCCGGATGAAGTCCTCGATGGACGAAACTCTGGCCGAGCTCTGGCCGGCCCGCGCCGAGGGACTGCCCTTCAAGGACTCCAGGGAGGCGCTCATCCTGGCTTCGATCGTCGAGAAGGAGACGGGCCTGCCGGAAGAAAGGCCGCATGTGGCGGCGGTGTTCCTCAACCGCCTGGCCAAAGGCATGGCCCTCCAATCCGACCCGACGGTCATTTTCGCCATTACCCAGGGGCGTTCCAAGCTCGACCGCCCGCTCACCGCCAAGGATCTGGCGATCGACAGCCCCTTCAACACCTATCTCGTAGTGGGGCTGCCGCCGGCGCCGATCGCCAATCCGGGCCGGGCCGCGATCGAGGCGGTGCTCCATCCCGCCCGGAGCGACGACCTCTATTTCGTGGCCGACGGCACCGGCGGCCATGTGTTCGCGAAGACGCTGGCCGAGCACAACAAGAACGTCGCCGCCTGGCGCAAGATCCAGGCGCAGAAGCGCAACACGACCGAGGCGGAGTAGTCCGCCCGCGGGCATTTGCCGGGCGTGCGGAACCGCGGCGCCGGTCCCACGCCGCTCATCGCTTCTTGGGCAGGCGTGCCAGCAGCGGATCGGTCAGGGCCGGCGATAGCACGCCGAGGAGCCAGGCCGCGACATACATCGGCAAGGGGAAGGCGATGCGCGCGCGATTGCGGGCAAGCCCGCGCTTGACGATGCGGGCGGCGCGTTCGGCGCTCATGAGGAACGGCATCGGGAAATCGTTCACGGCGGTCATCGGGGTTTCGACATAGCCCGGGCAGACCACCGAGACGGCGACGCCTTTGGCGAGATATTCGCCGCGTAATCCC
>Ga0335084_10005194_pt1 | contig 12848 bp, 16 predicted proteins | sample Lox_Sample_44_FD_206721 | JGI IMG/M metagenome (GOLD analysis project Ga0335084, IMG submission 206721) | Soil microbial communities from Loxahatchee National Wildlife Refuge, Florida, United States - Lox_Sample_4.4 | ecosystem: Environmental > Terrestrial > Soil > Wetlands | place: USA... | reverse complement strand
CTCGCCGAAATCGGGTTTAGCCTCGTGCTCAGGCTATCCGGCTTGCTTCGGTATGGCGATGCCTAACCACTCGCTCAAGCGGACCGCTCGCCGGCGGCGCAAACTGCGCGCCGTCCGCTCGCGGCCGCTTAGCTCTGTTCGTTAGGGCGCATGCGCTGGCTTAGCCTCATCGCTGCGTTCGTCCTCTCGATCGCCGCCCTCATCGGCTTCATGGGTGGTCTCGGCCCACTTCTCGCGATCGGCGAGTATTCTGAAGCGTTCAATCTCCCGGGTCCGGTTGTGTGGGCACTTGCAATCGCCTATCTCGCCGTATTCCTTGGTGGGATAATTTGTTGCGCCATTTGCTTCCGCGGCCTTCGCCACGCATTTGGGTCCGTCTTCGATCGCGCTTTAACCATTGGCGACTGGTCGGTCTTCGTCGGCCACTGCGCATTCGTGGCGGCGATTGCGAACATTGTCTCGTGGCATTTCGGGCTGCGGGTGTGGGACTTGGCTTATCTCCTCCTTTTGGTTGCTGCTGCGCTCTATTCGTTTGGCCTGGGCGCTCTGGCAGTGCGCTTTCGTGCAACTCGCCCTTCGGTACGCGCCAATGGGTTTGGTGAGCATGCGCCCTAACCTCTCGCTCAAGCGAGACGCGTGTCCGGCGGGCGTCCTGCGGCGCCCGCCGGCACGCGCCGCTTAGCTTGGTCCGTTGGGCGTCGGAAGCGATTGACTATGGATCGGCGGGTTTTTATCACTAGCGTTGCGTGTGTCGGCGCTGTCGTGGCGCTTGCCACCACTGCGCAGGTGCCGCCAAGCCCGAACCGTCCCCGCCGTGTCGTCTGGTTGCAGGGCGGAGCACCCGATACTCCCGATGAGCAGAAGGAGGTAGATGACGCCTTGGCGGAGGTTGGTTGGATTGTCGGAAAAAACGTTCTTATCGATCGACGCTATGTCAGGCTCGACGATCTCTCACGCACCGCAGAGGATTTCGTCAACGCCAAAGTAGACCTCATCATCGCGAGTGGAACCCCCGCCACGCTGGCCGCTAAGAACGCCACAACCAGCATCCCTATATTGATGTGGTCCGCTGCTGATCCGGTCGGTTCAGGCTTGGTAGCGAGCTTGGCTCGACCCGGTGGCAACGTAACGGGGATGGCCCTGCTCTCCCCAGAACAGAGTGTCAAACGTCTGTCGTTAATCCGCGAGCTCTTACCACGGATACGACGTGTCGGGGAATTGGATTACCCCGCCAATCCCGGTCTTCGCTCCGCGCGCAAGCAGTTGGAGGAAGCATATCGATCGTTGGGCATGGAGCCGATCTTTGTCGATACCCACCGCTTCGCGAAGTTCGAGGATATGCTCGCGGAAGTCGTACAACGACGCGCACAAGCGCTTAACCTGGATGAGGACACCTTGCATGCAAGCTGGATTCCGCAGGTATTCGGCGCTGCTGTCGCCGTGTCGCTGCCGACGATTGTGAGTAGCTACCGGCTGCTAGAGGCGGGCGCGTTGCTATCCTATGAGAACGATCCAAGAGAACTTTCGCACAGGGACGCGGTGGTTTTCGATAAACTTCTCCGAGGCGCGAAACCCGCCGATATTCCCGTCGAACAACCCACAAAGTTCATCTTGGGGATCAATCTGAAGACCGCCAAAGCGCTAGGAATCACCATTCCGCAAACGCTATTGCTGCGCGCGGACAGACTGATCCAGTGACTGGCGCAATGATCACTGGCATCGCAACGTCGCCGACGCCTAACCACTCGCTCAACCGGACCGCTCGCCGGCGGCGCTTACGCGCCGTCCGCTCGCGGCCGGTTAGCTTGGTTCGTTAGGCGCCGGAAGCGATCAACTATGGATCGGCGGGTTTTCATCAGTAGCGTTGCGTGTGTCGGCGCTGTCGTGGCGCTTGCCGCCACTGCGCAGACACCGCCAATCCCGAACCGTCCGCGCCGGATCGGCTGGTTGCAGGGCGGCGTACCTGATACGCCCCTTGAGCAGCAGCAGGTCGACAATGCCCTGGCGAAACTTGGTTGGATCGTCGGGCAAAACGTGCTTATTGATCGCCGCTATGTCCTCAGATACGAGGATCTCCCACGCACAGCGGAGGAGCTCGTCAAGGCTAAAGTAGACCTCATCATCGCAAGCGGAACTCCCGCCACGCTGGCTGCTAAGAACAGCACGACCAGCATCCCTATATTGATGTGGAATGCTGCCGATCCGGTCTCTACAGGCTTGGTGTCGAGCTTAGCTCGACCGGGCGGCAACGTAACCGGATTCGCGATGCTCTCGCCAGAAATGGCCGTCAAGCGCTTGTCGCTGCTTCGCGAGCTCTTGCCCGGGATCCGACGTGTCGCGGAATTGGATGACTCCACGAATCCCGGCGCTCGCGTGGTGCGCAAGCATCTGGAGGAAGCATATCAGTCTGTGGGTGTGGAACCGATTTTTATTGATATCGCCCACGTCAAGAAGTTCGACGATTTGCTCGCGGAAGCCGTACGACGCCGCGCACAAGCGCTTGCCATTACTGACATCGCCGCAAGTGAAAGGTCGAGGGCTCACTTCAGCGCTGCAGTCCGGGCATCGCTGCCAACGATTGTAGATCGCCACGAGCTTCTTGAGGCGGGCGCGTTGCTATCTTTTGAAAGCGACGAAACAGAGTTTTTGCGGGGGAACGCAGCACTGTTTGATAAACTTCTCCGAGGCTCCAAGCCCGCAGATCTCCCAGTCGAACAGCCAACAAAGTTCAACTTGGGCATCAATCTGACGACGGCCAGGTCCCTTGGAATCACCATTCCGCAGACGCTTTTGCTGCGCGCCGACAGAGTGATCCAGTGATGGCAGCTGCACCTACTGGCATCGCAACGTCGCCGACGCCTAACCACTCGCTCAACCGGACCGCTCGCCGGCGGCGCTTACGCGCCGTCCGCTCGCGGCCGGTTAGCTTGGTTCGTTAGGCTGCACTGTAGACGCGGGGCCTCATGTAGCGCCTTGACTACCAATGACCCGAACGCATCTCTTTATCCGTGCTCAATGGAGGCACCATGAGATTTAGTGTCATCCCACTGGCTTTGACGCTTGGACTGTTTTGGGGCGTAGCGATCCTCATCGTCGCTGTGGCAAATATGCTCTGGCCTAGCTACGGTCGTGCTTTCCTCGAATTGGTGGCCTCCCTCTACCCCGGGTACCATCCCAGCTCCGGCCTGGCTTCTGTTATCACAGTCACGCTTTACGGGTTGGTGGATGGCGCAGTCGGTGGCGCTGTATTCGCCTGGTTATACAACTTCGTGGCACGCCGCCCCAGTGCAGCCTAACCTCTCGCTGAACCGGACGGCTCGCCGGCGGCGCTCACGCGCCGTCCGCTCGCGGCCGGTTAGCTTGGTTCGTTGGGCGTCAAGTGAGGCTTCGCACACCTTGGACTCGAGACAATCGTGGGTGCAAGATCTGCATAAGTTGCTAGCGGCGATCAACATGGGCAACTTCAGACGTTTGCCAATGTGTGAACTTCCCTGCAGGCTCGCCCGGGAGGGGACTTGAGCAGAGCTAGACGCAGGCAGTTTCTAATCGAGGCGGGTGCGCTCTTGGCAGCGCCGCTATCGGGGTTCGCCCAGCAGCCGGCCGCGCCCATCCCGCGGATTGGGTTCTTGGGCGTGGCCACGCCAGCAGCATGGGCCACCCGCATCGATGCCCTTCAAGCGGGATTTCGCGACCTGGGTTACGTCGATGGCAAGAACATCGTCATCGAGTATCGCTTTGCAGGTGGTCAGTACGATCGTCTTCCCGAACTCGCGGCCGAACTCGTTCGCCTTAGGGTCGATGTCATGGTGACACACTCGTCCCTGGGCGCCGTAGCCGCGAAGCAGGCAACCGCATCGAATCCGATACCGGTCGTCATGACGAATGTCGGCGATGCCGTGGGGTTTGGCCTTGTTGCGAGCCTCGCGAGGCCCGGCGGCAACATCACCGGCGACACGTTCTTTACCGCCGAGATCGCCGCGAAACGGCTCGAGCTGCTCAAGGAAGCGTTTCCGTACGTGCGCCGCGTGGCCGTCCTCGCGAATCCGGACACTCTCGTCACCGTGCCGGCCATCCAGGCCATGGAGGTCACGGCCAAGGCGCTCAACTTGGCGTTGCAGCGCTTTGACGTGCGGGATCCCGCCGCCCTGGACGGCACATTCAACGCAATGGCGAGGGACAATCCCGACGGGCTCAGCGTAATCGAGGACGTGAAGCTCATCAGCAGCTTCAAGAAGATCGCGGAGCTGGCGATTAAGCTCCGCCTCCCGTCGATCGGCTTTGTCGACTTTGCGGACGCGGGAGGACTCTTCGGCTACGGCGCGGATTTTCGCGCGTTGTATCGCCGTGTCGCGGTCTTCGTCGACAAGATCCTCAAAGGTGCCAAGCCCGCCGACATTCCAGTCGAGCGAGCAACAAAGTTCGAATTCGTAGTCAACACGAAGACGGCCAAGGCACTTGGCCTCACCATTTCGCTGCCGATCCGATTGCGCGCGGAACGTATCATTGAATAGTAAGGCGTGGAACTTGACGCCCAACTCCACGCTCAACCGGACGGGCCGGCAAGCGTCTTCAAGTTGGCGAGCGTTGGCGCGGCCCGCCGGTTAGCTTAGTTCGTTAGGCGACACAGGAGGAGTACCTCGCGAATTGGGCTCGTGCCCTTGGAGCCAGACGGCGAGCGGCTCGTCGCGTATCTCGAACGGAGGACACCATGGGACTCTTGACCTTCAGTATCAACGTCACTCTGGACGGCTGCGTCGACCACCAGGAAGGAATCGCCGACGACGAGACGCACACCTTCTTCACCCGCCTCATGGACGGGTGCGGGGCGATGCTGTGGGGCCGCGTCACCTACGAGATGATGGAGAGCTACTGGCCAGCGGTCGCCTGCGGCGACGTGGAGGCACCGTCGGCGATGCGCGAGTGGGCGGTAAAGCTGGAGGCCAAGCCGAAGTACGTGGTGTCCTTGACGCGAAAGAACTTCCCGTGGACCAACAGCCACCACATCACCGACGACCTGCGCACGAGCGTACAGAAGCTCAAGGACGCGACCCCAGACGGCGTACTCCTCGGTAGCGGCAAACTGGCGACCGAGCTGGACCGGCTGGATCTGATCGACGAGTACAAATTGCTCGTCCATCCCAGGATCGCCGGTCACGGCCCGACCCTGTACGAGAGCGGGCTGCCCAGCACGCGACGGCTCGAGTTGATCTCGGCGAAGCCGCTTCGCAGCGGCGCCGTCGCCATGCACTACCGGCGCGCGCGCTGACTCGGAGACTCGGACATGGGGTCATGTCGCCTAACAACGCACTGCACTCGGACGGGCCTCGCGTTGCTCGGCCCGCCGGTGAGCGCGGGCGTTAGGCCGCAGTTCGCGAACAGAGGTACCATATTTCTGCGGGGGTTGTATGACTGAAAACGAACGCCAAAAGCACCTCAAACTCGCCCTCCGCATCGTCGGTGTCATTGCTATTTTTGGCTTCTACCCGCTTACGGTCTTCTGGCCATCGGGGTGGGCCTGGTCCAGCGGACGGTCGGAATATCTCGAGATGATCATTGCCATTTACGCGACCCTGGGTGTCTTCTTGCTCATTGCCGCTCGCAATCCGAATCAGCATCTGGGCTTGGTCTCGTTCATGATTTGGTCGAGCGTCGTCCATGGTGTGGTGATGGCAGTCCAGTCGGTGCAGAACCCGATCCACGTTCATCACCTCTACGGTGACGTTCCCGCATTGTTTATCATTGCCGCCGTTCTCGCATTTCTTTCGCCGCAGGCATTCCGGCTACCCTTCACCAAACGTGCGGCCTAACCTCTCGCTCAACCGGGACGCTCCTCGGCCGGCCTACGGCCCGTCCGTCGTCGCGCCGGTTAGCTTGGTTCGTTAGGCCCTCGGAGTGGACGCGCAGATCGAAGTCGCGACAGTTCTCGACGCTGAGGCCATCCTCGCGCTACAACGCAAGGCATATCAGTCCGAAGCCATTCTCTACCAAGATTGGGCGATTCCTCCGCTTGTCGAGACCTTGGAGGATCTTCAGTCGGGATTTGGACAGATGATCGTGTTGAAGGCCGTTGTAGCTCATGTCCTCGCTGGGTCGGTTCGTGGTACCGCCAAGGGCTCAACCTGCGAAGTCGGGCGCTTGATCGTGGACCCGATCTTCCAGCGCCGTGGCATCGGGACCCAACTGATGCACTCGCTCGAGCGGTTGTTTCCCGCGGTCGCTCGATTCGAGCTATTCACTGGATCGCGAAGCGAGGCAAATATTCGATTGTACGAGCGCCTCGGCTATCGCGTTTTCCGAACTCAAGTCCTCTCACCGAAACTGACGCTAGTCTTCATGCAGAAGGCGAATGGCGGGGCCTAACCCTGCGGTCAACCGGACGCGCCGAATCATGGCTTCTGTGTGGCTAGCATCCTGCCGGCGCGCCGGTTACCTTACTCGTTGGGCGTCAAATTACCAGCCTCGTCCGCTTTCGACGCATTACCGCTTTCGGGACTAAGAGAAGCAGACGTTCGCGAAGTTCGTGATCGGCTTGGAGCATTCCACTCGCATGATGGGGCGAGCCTCGTCGCGAGTGTAGTATGCTCAACCTTCCATTCGCCAATGAGCTGATTCAGTGGTGGACCGACGGACGTTTGTTCGCGCTACGCTGGCGGCGGTCATTGCGCCCCTCAAGGCGAACGCGCAAACGGCGACAGCTGTCCGCCGCATCGGCTGGCTGGCGGGCGCAGGGCCAGATACGCCGGCCGTCCGTCAAGCAATCGATGCACGTGTGCGCGAACTCGGCTGGGTGGAGGGCGAGAATCTGCGCGTCGAGTATCGCTTCGCCAACGGCAGGGCCGAACTACTCAAGCCTCTCGCAGAGGAACTCGTCCGACTCAAGGTGGAAGTCATAGTTACTGTCGGGACTCAGGCTGCTTTCGCAGCCAAGAACGCTACGACCAGCATTCCCATCGTGATGTACGGCGCGGGCGATCCCGTTCGCAGCGGGCTTGTCGCGAGTCTCGCCCGACCTGGCGGCAACATTACCGGCTATTCGCTTTTGTCCCCGGAGCTTGAGGCCAAAACCCTCGCGCTGATACGCGAGGTTCTGCCAGCTGCGGAACGTGTCGGTGTGCTCCTGAACTCGACCAATCCCATGTCGGCTGTCCGGCAGAGGGAAAACGAGCCGATATACCGGGCGCTAGGCTTGAAGCCGATTACTGTCGCTGTCGCCAGCGAGAGCGAACTGGAGAATGCGATCGCGGAAATGGCCCGGCAGCGTGCGCAGACGTTGGTGGTGACAGATGATGCCTTATTCTATCTGCACCGCGTCCGCATCATGGATGCCGCCCTGCGGCACGCGTTGCCGACCTTGGGCGAGGATACGGACATGCTCGCGGCGGGTGCGATGCTTACCTATTGCATCAGCCTTTCCGAGCAATACCGCCGGTACGCTTCGTATCTCGACCGGATCCTCCGTGGCGCAAATCCTGCCGATCTTCCGATCGAGCAGCCAACGCAATTCGAACTGGGGGTCAACCTAAGAACCGCGAAGGCTCTCGGAGTCACGATCCCACCATCGCTGCGGCTGCGCGCGGACGAAGTGATTCAGTAACCCGGCGCGCAAACGACCGTGGGGCGCTACGACCGGCTCTGCGGGAATCCGGACCTCCATATGACGCCTAACCACTCGCTCAACCGGACCGCTCGCCGGCGGCGCTTACGCGCCGTCCGCTCGCGGCCGGTTAGCTTGGTTCGTTAGGGCGTCAATGAGTCACTCAAGTACGTAGGCTCAGCCTGAGCGGAGGCGTATGGCACGGAATCAGGGAGCCTATTCGATGTCGCGGCGGAGCTTCTGCTGGACATTGGCTGGCGTTCTCGTCGCCCCGGCCATCGCAATCGCTCAAGTCTCGAAGGCGGTCCGTCGCATCGGCGCCCTGGAGCCCGGTATGCCTGATCCACCCGAGGACCTCTGGAAGCAAGCCGAACCCTTGCGGGCGCTTGGGTGGGTGGAGGGCCAGAACCTGCACGTCGAGCGTCGTTATGACAATGGGCGACCTGAAGCGCTGCAAGCTCTTGCCGAAGAGCTAGTTCGTAAAAGGGTCGAAATCATCGTGACCGGAGGTACAGCGGCTACGCTTGCCGCGAAGCGTGTAACGACCACCATTCCGATCATTATTCGGACCTCGGCAGATCCAGTTCTTACCGGGCTGGTCGCCAGCCTTGCTCGACCTGGCGGAAATGTCACCGGGTATTCCGAGGCAACCCCAGAGGTACGCGCCAAATATCTGTCCCTGGTAAAGGAGTTGCTGCCAGGACTGAAGCGTGTCGGCGTGCTTGAGGAGGCGGGGAATCCGTATACTCGCGGCCTACGCGACCAGTTGCAGCAAACTTGCCGTACCCTTGGCTTCGAGCCGGTTTTCATCGAGATTGCTACAGAGGGCGAGATCGGCGGCGCCATCGCAGAATTCGTGCGGCAGCGCGCCCAAGTGCTGATACTGCAGGGCGCGATTTTCTTCTGGGACCATCGCTTCGAAATTGTCAATGCCGCGACGAACTACCATCTGCCGATCGTGGCTGATGTGGAGGAAATGGTGCGCGACGCTGGCGCCTTGATGACCTACACCAGCACGAGTGTCGAACAAAACCGCGTACGCGCCGAATACATTGACCGGATCCTTCGCGGTGCGAAACCTGCCGATCTTCCTGTTCAACAGCCCACGAAGTTCGTGTTGGTGATCAATCTCAAGACCGCCAAGGCACTCGGCGTCGCGATCCCGCAGTCCTTGCTCGTCCGCGCTGACGAGGTAATCCGTTAGCAACGAATACGCATTTCTGGTCGAAACCCGAAATGGATATGACGCCCAACCTCTCACTCAAGCGGACCCGTGTCCGGCTGGCGTCCTTCGGCGCCCGCCGGCACGGGCCGGTTAGCTTGATTCGTTAGGCGTCGAATCACGCTGAGAGTTGATGAATGCCGTTGCTCGGATCAGCCGCCATGCTGCTGTTGTTCGATGTCGCGCCTGACGCAGTGTCTGAGCACGACGACTGGCATACGCATGAACATCTGCCCGAGCGTTTGGCTATTCCTGGCTTTCTCCGCGGAAGCCGATGGGTCGTGACCCGCGGACAACCTCGTTACCTCGTTCTGTACGAGGTCGCTGAACTCCCAACGCTGACTTCCGCGGCGTACTTAGAGCGCTTGAACAGCCCGAGCGCCTGGACTTCGAGGATGATGCCGCACTACCGCGCCATGAGCAGGGGGCTGTGCTCAGTGGTCGCAAGCAATGGCCTCGGCATAGGCAACCTCGCATATCTGGTTCGGTTCAAGCCTCTCGCTGAGACGGCGGACTCGGTGCGAAGCTGGCTTCTCGAGGAGGTAATCCCGCACCTGCCTGCGAGGCGCGGGGTTGGAAGTGCCCACCTACTCCAGAGTGCAGCCACGGCACAAATGACCAACGAGCAACGCATCCGGGGAGCCGACTCTGGCATGGACTCGGCGCTCTTGGTGATGGGGTATGAGGTCGACGCGCTTTCGGACTTGGTGCGAGACGTTCTCGGCCCGCAACATCTCGAGCGCCGCGGGGCTTCGGTAGCTGCTGACGGCCAATACAGACTCGACTACATCCTGACCCATGCCGAGGTCGACGCCTAACCACTCGCTCAACCGGACCGCTCGCCGGCGCTCACGCGCCGTCCGCTCGCGGCCGATTAGCTTGGTTCGTTAGGCGTCATATCCGTAGCCTCGTGCGCTTATGACCCCGATGAGGCAACGCCGGAAATTGCAGAGTCCGTAAACGCGCCCTATAGTCGTCGGAACCCAACCTCATTGCGCGATGAGACAGATGACCCGGGATCAGGGGGTACATTCAATGTCACGGCGGAGCTTCTGCCGAGCTTCGCTATGGGTTTTCGTCACGCCGCGCATCGCGATCGCGCAAGGCTCTACCCGGGTCCGACACATCGGCGTCCTAGATTCGGGCAGACCTGATTCCCCCGAGGATATGAAGGTAGAAGCCGAGCCGTTGCGAATGCTTGGATGGATCGAGGGCCAAAACCTGCGTGTCGAGCGTCGCTACGCCAACGGGCAGCCCGAGCGGCTGCAAGCTCTTGCCGAAGAACTGGTCCGTGCAAACGTCGAAATCATCGTGACAAACGGTGCAGCCGCAACGCTCGCTGCGAAGCGTGCAACAACCACCATTCCGATCGTTATTCGGAGCTCGGGTGATCCGGTCATTCAAGGCTTGGTCGCGAGCCTTGCTCGACCGGGCGGCAATGTCACCGGGTTTTCGCTAGCCGGTCCGGAGATATTCACCAAGGAGCTGTCGCTGCTAAAGGAGCTCGTGCCACGGCTCGAACGCATCGCCATGATGTGGGAGGTGGGAAATCAATACAGTCGCGCCACTCGCAGCCAAGTCGAGCACGTCTGCCAGTCGATCAATCTCGTGCCCGTCTTCGTCGAGATCGACGCAGCCGGCGAGATCGACGGTGCCGTCGGCCAACTCGTGCGGCAGCGAGCCCAGGCAGTCGTGCTCTATTCCTCCGCCTTCATGAACGACCACGGTACAGAAATCGTCAATGCAGCGACGAGGCAGGGCATACCAACCATGGCTCTCGACGAGCAGGGTGGCGCTTTGATCACCTATCGCCCAGCGGGCGCCGAAGGAGACCGCGTGCGCGCCTATTACATCGACCGCATTCTTCGCGGTGCAAAACCCGCCGATCTTCCTGTCCAACAGCCCACGCAGTTTGAATTGATCATCAACCTCAAGACCGCCAAGGCGCTTGGCATCAAGGTTCCGCAATCGCTGCTCACGCGTGCAGACCGGGTGATTCAATAGTCGGAGGCGAATGTCCGCTTCTGGCCGGGTCCGAATATCCTTATGACGCCTAACCTCTCGCTCAAGCGGACCGCTCGCAGGCGGGATTCACCCGCCCGCTCGCGGCCGCTTAGCTTCGTTCGTTAGAGCGCACATTTCGCACAATGGATTCCCCTCGCGAAGTTAAGATAGCGATCGCTCTATCATGGACTGCGCTCGTCATCGAGGTCGCGGATCGGTGGTGGCGACTGTCAAACAGCTCCGACGCTTATACGTTTACGCGTCTCCGGTTAGTTTGGGCGATGGCGATACTGTCCTCCACTGTGCTCGTGGCGCTCTTTATCTTCTTTGCTTCACGGCGCCACAACTGGGCACGCGTTGCGTTACTGCTTTTTACCTTTGGCGGTTGGTGCCTTTGGTTCTTCTGGATGCGGGAGGTTGCCGAGTACGCGTGGTGGCAATGGTTGACGCTTGGAACTGCCACGGTAATGGAACTTGGCGGCCTAATTCTGCTGTTTTCAGGCAAGGGCGCCGCTTGGTATCACGCTGCGCCGAGCGCTAGTTACCGTGCGCTCTAACCGCTCGCTCAACCGGACCGCTCGCCGGCGGCGCTTACGCGCCGTCCGCTCGGCGCCGATTAGCTTGGTTCGTTAGGCAGCACATAAAGGAGTATGACAGTGCATATACCGCCTGGATTCGGAACGGTCTTCCCGTACTTCTTCATGCGCGACGCTGCAGCATTTGTACGCTTCCTCGTTGACGGACTTGGCGGCGCCGAAACAGATCGCCACCTCCGCTCCGACGGTGCGATTGCAAATAGCCAAGTGCGCCTTGGCACGTCTACCGTCATGGTGAGTGAAGCAACCGACAAGTTTCCCCCTATGCCAGCGTCGTACTATCTGTACGTCGAGAATGCTGACGCAGCGCAACGACGGGCAGTCTCTGCTGGTGCGACCGAGATCACGACCGTCAAGGATATGCCCTACGGCGACCGTCAAGGGGGAGTCCGCGACCCCCACGGTAATATTTGGTGGCTCTCGCAACGCTTATCGGCGGGCCCCTATTGAACAGGCCGGCACCCCACGCACGGCAGTGCTGCCTAACCACTCGCTCAACCGGACCGCTCGCCGGCGCTCACGCGCCGTCCGCTCGCGGTCGGTTAGCTTGGTTCGTTGGGCGTCAGGAGAGGCTCGTTAACTCACGGACGTAAGCACTTCTTCCAAGCTTGTGTACCATCTGGTAATCACGGAGTCAGCACATGGATTCGCGCACAATGAGACGGGACTTCGCTGCAGGGCTGCTCGTCGGGTTGCGCGTCGTGTGGCCAGTTCTGTCAGCTTTGCTCGGAATAATCATCGCGCTCGGTGTGGTAATCGGTCTGATCGAAGGTTGGTCAGTACAAGAGTCGATCTATTTCGCCTTTGTGTCCGGACTGACAATCGGCTACGGCGATCTTGCGCCCAAGACATTGCTCACGCGCATCCTCGCGATTCTCATCGGCGTGTGCGGCGTGTTGTTGACCGCCCTCGTGGCCGCGGTCGCCGTCAAGGCATTGACAATGGTGCGCGGGGACGGCGATAGGTGAGGCGCCCCATATCGTTAGCCATGACGCTCAACCGGACCGCTCGCCGGCGGCACTGCCGCGCCGTCCGGTTAGCTTGGGTCGATGGGCGTCGCAGGCCGTACTTACGCGCGAACACTTGGAAGGAGTACGGGTAATGATCGGTGTATTTGTAACGTTTCGCTACGGAGACAATTTCGATGAGCAAGCCGTGCGGAAGATTGCGGAGACAGCACGCGCGACGTTTGTGGGGATGCCTGGACTACGTTCCAAGGCCTTCACTGTCAACTCCGGAAAGCGTGAGGCCACGAACTTTTACGTTTGGGACTCAGAAGACGCGGCCAAAGCCTTTTTCACCGATGCGCTCCTGGGGCGCGTGACAGCTCTCTACGGCATTCGCCCCAGCGTCGAGTTCGTACAAATTGCCACGCTCGTGGAGAACGCTCGTGCGTGACGCCGCCAAGAGCCACGGCACGGGAAGCATGACG
>Ga0335084_10005193_pt1 | contig 12848 bp, 9 predicted proteins | sample Lox_Sample_44_FD_206721 | JGI IMG/M metagenome (GOLD analysis project Ga0335084, IMG submission 206721) | Soil microbial communities from Loxahatchee National Wildlife Refuge, Florida, United States - Lox_Sample_4.4 | ecosystem: Environmental > Terrestrial > Soil > Wetlands | place: USA: Florida... | reverse complement strand
CGATGCCGTGTTTATCCAAGGCTCGGCTAAAGCGCCCGTATACCTTCATATCCATGAGGGCAAGGCCGAGCTAAGGGATGCTTCCCATCTCTGGGGAAGGAATACCCAAGAGACAGAAGAAATACTTAAGAAGGAGATAGGAGACGAGAAGGTCAAGGTGGCATGTGTCGGCCCTTCGGGAGAACTAAAATCACTGATTTCCGGTATCGTAAACGAGAATGGACGAATTGCCGCAAGGTCCGGGGTTGGAGCAGTCATGGGTTCTAAGCGGCTCAAGGCGGTTGTTGTCCGTGGAAAAAGCAAAGTGCCGGTTGCGCACCCGGAAAAACTCCAGGAGGTTCAAAGAACCTATTTCGAACTGTTCAAGAAGAGTGATTTCCAGCAAAGACTTTCGACTCATGGAACCGGTGGAGGGCTTAGCTTCCTAGTGAGCATCGGGGACTCCGCTATAAGAAACTGGACCCGTCATGGCACAGAAGCCATGCCCACCTGTACGAAACTGGATTCCGTGAATATGGAACCCTTCAAGCTGAGAAGGTATGGCTGCCACTCCTGCGTTGTAAGATGCGGCGCGATCGTACGAGTTGAAGGGGGGGACTTTGCAACAAAAGGAGAGACCCACCGGCCAGAATACGAAACGTTGGCCTCTCTTGGGACCAATTGCTCCAATGACAACATTGAAGCGGTGGTTCGGGCGAACGAAATTTGTAATCTTTATGGAGTGGATACGATCGCTGTCGGAAACCTCATTGCTTTCGCCATGGAATGCTATGAGAAAGGGTTAATCGGAAAGGAAGAAACAGATGGACTCGATCTATCCTGGGGAAATGCGAAAGCCATTGTCGCATTGACAGAGAAGATTGCACGGAGGGAGGGGATCGGCGCTGTTCTGGCCGATGGTCCCAGGGTTGCTGCCGATCGAATTGGAAGAGGAGCGGAAAAGTGGGCCATGCATGTTTGCGGCCAGACGTTGCCTTATCATGACCCGAGAACAAGCCCGGCACAAGGAACAGGCTATTTTACCGATGCGAATCCAGGCCGCCATGTGGAGTCCGCAGGAATGCAGACGCTTGAGCAGGGAGGAGCGCTCGGCAAGGATCGGGTTTTGTCAACACCCGCTCTCGACCGTTATGGAGAGTATGATAGGAAAGGCCCGATGCTTTCACTCGGCGCCCAATTCTTTCAATTTTATAGTTCGGCGGGTCTTTGCGGACTGCTCCTCCTGGGCAGCACCGTTCCCGCCGCAGAGTATGTTGCTGCGGTGACGGGATGGGAGATGGATTGGTCCGAAGCCTTGAGAGCTGGTCGGCGGATTCTGACCCTAAGACAGGCTTTTAATGCTCGGGAGGGAATCGTGCCGGATGATTTTTGCTTGCCGGAACGGTTGTTGCCGCCGCTGGAAGTTGGGGTTTCGAGCGGGCAGAAGATTGATTTTGAGACGATGAAGGCAAGCTATTTTGCCGCCATGGGATGGGACCGGAAAAGCGGCAGACCTTATCCCGTGACGTGGAGAGAATTAGGATTAGATGAGCTAGGACCAAACGACTCAGAGCATTGAACCAATCCAGGCAAACGCTGGCCGTTTAAACCCCTCCAGATATCAACGGTGCCATTTTGGAAGTGTCGTTTTTCATTTTGACAATGGAATGAAATATGGTAAAAAAGATACGATCCTCCGCACTCATAGGCGAAGAGATTCAGGCGGGGACAACGTTGAATTCGCGGGTAAGATGCGATCCTGTATTTCCGTACATTTTGACGATGGGGAGGGAGGTGATCTCAGGAACGACCAAAAGAGGCGTGGGTACTTCAAGGAATATGAAAATCAAGAAAGTTGAAGGAGGGTGGATGCGATGAAGAAAAAAGGAACATTCTCTGTATTGGGTATTGTTCTCGTCTTGACTCTGGCCTTACTTGCACTGACACCAGGGGTTCCTTCTTCCCAGACGAAGGGTAAGCCTGTTGTCATCGGAAATCTCGGCGTTTTCACCGGGAGAGACGCCGACACCAATCCTTGGCTGTTGCGGGGAGCGGAGCTTGCCATCAGCGAGTTCGGCGGGAAGGTTGCCGGAAGAGAAATTAAACTCGCCAGCGAAGATTCTGCCAGCGATCCGACCGTGGCCGCGGACAAAACAAAAAAACTGCTGGAAGTAGACAAGGCCGATGCCGTTATCGGTCCCCTTCCAGCCGCAGCCGCATTTCCCGTTGCCACGCTGCTCAAACCGCTCGGGATCCCTCATATGAGTATTATGGATTTTCCAGAGGCCTTGACGGCGATGGGAGATCACGTCTTCGCCCATAGTGGAAACCAGAGAGGAACAGGATATTTTGTGGGAACTTACGCCTACGAAGTCATGGGCTATCGGACTGCCACGGTCATCCACGATGATATCATCTTTGCGGAGGAATACACTCAGGGCGCCATGGACGGGTTTGTAAGCAGGGGAGGCAAGATTATTCAGCGGCAGCGGACACCGATGAACACAGTAGATTATGGTCCCTTCCTTACATCGATGAAACAAGCAGACTGCTGTCTATTTTGGTTCATACCCTTCCACGCCGTACAATTCATCAATCAGTCCAGTCAGTACGGCTTCAAAATGCCGATGGTCCAGGGTGGGGTCAATGTTCTTGGATTACAAAATTTGGCGGAATTAAAGGAGAAAGCACTCAATATCATCAGTTGCAACCCGTATGACGCTTATATTAAAGGCCCTGAAGTGAAGAACTGGGTGGACCGGTGGGTGAAGCTGAATGGAAACAGAGCCGAGAAGGACGGACGATATCCTTATTATTCGGAGGGAGCTGCCATGTATGCCGCCACCTCGATCCTTCTCCAGGCTATCGACTTGGCCAAGGGAGATACGACGCCAGCCGCTTTTAGGAAGGCCTTGCACACCGGGAAATTTAAGACCCCTTGGGGCCAGGTGACGTTCAATAATGGTCAGGTTGGTATCGGGAACACCTACATTTTAAAGGTGGTGAAAGAGGGCAACAATTACACTCGAACTGACGTTTATACGTACAAGGATGTCCTCCGTAACGAACCCGCAAAAGACAAAGATGCGGCTCCGAAGATGTAAACTTAGCGGTTGTCTTAGCAATCCCTCCTCCTCCCCATTTAGAAAAGGGGAGGTGGGGGGATGTGGATCGCGGCGAACCCAGACCCCACAATGGACCTACTCACCATAAACCTGCTCAATGGAATTTCCTTCGGGATGATTCTCTTCCTTTTAGCGATGGGACTATCTATTACATTAGGTGTCATGGGCATTCTGAACCTGGCTCATGGCGCCCTATTCATGATCGGCGGTTTCATCGCCCTGAACACAGCAAACTCAGGAGGAAATTTCTGGCTTGCGATTGCGCTCGGCAGCATTGGGGCCGGGGTCTTCGGCCTCATTATCGAGCGGCTGTTTTTATCCCGCCTCTATCAACAGTTGGACAACCAGGTCTTACTCACCCTGGGTTTGGTTTATATCATTGGCAATGTGGCCCTTTGGATCTATGGCGGCAGGGTTCAGCTTTTTGATTCCCCACCTGTGCTGACCTGGAAAATATCTATCGGCAATTATGCCTTCCCATTTTACCGGATCTTCCTGATCGGCGTGGGGGTGGTTGCGTTCATCGTTCTTTGGTGGCTCGTCGAGAGGACGCGAATTGGTTCGATTGTCCGCGCGGGTATGGACAACAAGGACATGACGAGGGCTCTCGGTATCAACTATAGCCTCACCTGCACCGCCGTATTCGCCTTGGGAGCATTCGTAGGAGGTTTTGCAGGGAGCGTGGCAACGCCCTTGATCGGCGTTTTCCAATCCATGGCGCTCGACATCCTTCTTTTCGCGCTGATCGTGGTGGTTGTCGGCGGACCGGGTTCAGTCCTTGGAACGCTCATAGGAGCACTCATCATCGGGCTCGTGGATGCCTTTGGGAAGGCTTTTTTCCCGGACCTCGCGATGTTCACCATGTACCTGGTTCTCATCCTCATGCTGCTGATCAAACCGTCGGGAATCTTGGGGAGGACCAGAAATGTTGAGGGCACCCCTCCGGGTCCAACCGCATCGGCGACTCCCTGTGCGGCTCGCGGTTTCTTTGTCAAATACGGCCCTTATTTTATCTGTTTTTTGGCATTTATGCTGCTGCCGCCCCTCTTGCCCCGGTATCTCCAAAGTATGGCTACCAAGATCGTCATCTTTTCCGTATTCGCTCTCAGTCTAAACCTGATCTGGGGCTACACGGGCCTCATCTCTCTCGGCCACGCCACGTACTTCGGAGTCGGTGCGTACACGTCCACGATCCTCATCGTACGCATGGGGATTGGAAACTTCTGGGTGGCGGGTTTCGTTGCTGTGATCGTTGCCGGATTTCTGGCGGCGATTTACGGGATCATCGCCCTCCGGGTGGTCGGCCTCTACTTTTTACTCGTGACTCTTGCTCTAGGACAACTCGTGTTCTGCATTTCCACTGTATGGCGGTCCGTGACCGGGGGAGACAACGGTATCATCGGTACACCCTTTCCGGAGCTGGGGATCCCGGGTTTTACGGTCAACTCCGTAACGTACTATTATCTCGTCTTAATCGTCGCAGTCGTCTGTTTCTTCTTGCTCTATCGGTTGGTGAATTCCCCCTTCGGATACGCGCTGCAGGGGATTCGTGATGATGAAAAGAAGATGCGCACCTTGGGTTACAATACCTGGCTTTACAAATATCTCGCCTTTGTCATCGCAGGGATCTTTGCTGCGGTCAGCGGGGTGCTGTTCAGCTATTTTCTGGTCGTGGTCGGGCCACCTCAGCTCAGTATGACAACCTCGACCATGGCCATCCTGATGGTGATCATAGGGAGCACTCGGGTATTCTGGGGACCGGTAGCAGGGTCGATCGTCGTCATTCTCCTGGAATACATTGCCAGTCTCTATGTCCCGGAACGCTGGCCCCTGATTCTGGGAGCGATCTTCGTAATCGCGGTCATGTTTCTCAGAGAGGGCATCGGTAGCTCTTTGACGAAACTGTGGAGGAGATTAGCCTATCTTGATGGAAGCCTTACGAGTTGAAGGACTCTCCAAGAACTTCGGAGGGGTTGAGGCGCTAAAGGATGTTACCTTTACTGCCGAGACTGGAGAAAAGCTGGCCATTATCGGTCCGAATGGAGCAGGGAAGACCACCCTCTTAAATGTCATCAATGGTCAGCACCCCGCCAATTCCGGCCATATCTATTTTATGGGGGGAGACATCACTCACCTCTCGATCCACAAACGAGCCCATCTTGGTATGGCCCGGGCGTTTCAATCCTCTACGCTCTTCCCGAGCATGAGCGTTCTCAATAATCTGCTCCTCGCCATTCATGGCATGAGACCCTCTCGTCGCCATATGTTTCGGTCCTTTAGGTCCTATACGGAGTATGGCGGTGAAGCGGAAAGGCATTTGAAATCCGTAAACCTGTGGGGGAAGAAAGATAATATGGTAAGCGACCTCTCTCACGGGGAGCAAAAGAGGCTGGAGATCGCCATGAGCCTGGCCTTGGAGCCGAAGCTCCTGTTGTTGGATGAGCCAAGCGCGGGGTTAACCACAGAGGAAAGTGCCGACGTGGCAGCTATCCTGCGTTATCTCGGACCGACGATTACCATCCTGATCGTGGCGCATGACATGGACTTGGTGTTTGGGATTGCGGATCACATTCTGGTCCTCCATTATGGGGAAGTTCTCTGTACAGGGACGCCCGACGACGTTCAATGTAACGTGAAAGTTAGGGAAATCTACATGGGGGTAGAGGACAGCGCAGATGACTTTGGAGCTCCTTGATATACATACCTATTACGGCGAGAGCTATGTCCTGCGAGGAGTTTCCCTGGGGGTTTCAGACAGCTCGGTGGTGGCCCTTCTTGGCCGCAACGGAATGGGCAAGACAACGACGATTCGCTCCATCATAGGACTTACGCCTCCCCGGCGGGGCAAAGTATTCTATCGCGAGAAAGAGATGACTGCCCTTCCACCCGAGAAGATCGCCAAGCTTGGGATCGGTCTCGTTCCCCAGGGGAGATACATCTTCCCCTCCCTGAGCGTCACGGAGAATCTCACCATGGCCGCGCGCGGTGCAGGCAAAGCAGAGTCGTGGTCTCTGGATGAAGTGTACTCGCTCTTTCCCATCCTGAAGGAAAGATCCAGCTGCCGTGGCACCCTTTTAAGCGGCGGAGAGCAGCAGATGCTGGCCATTGGCCGGGCTCTCATGACCAATCCTGAACTCCTTTTATTGGATGAACCCTCGGAAGGATTAGCTCCCCTTATCGTCAAGGAAGTGGGGAAGATTATTTACCAGCTCAAGCAAAGGGGGTTTTCTATTTTGCTGGTCGAGCAGAATCTGCCGATGGCTTTGAAGGTGGCGGATTATCTCTATATCCTGAGCAATGGCAGAATCGTATATGATTCTACCCCTGATCAATTGAGATCAAACGATGAAATAAAGGCCAAATATATCGGCGTCGCAGGATAGTGGCGTCGCGACAAATAAGGAGCGACTCTTGCTACGCCCCCGAAGGGGGCCGGACCTCTCTCGCGGTAGGAACAAAAACTCTGAAAACAAAAATTTCCAGGAGGTAAGAAGATGATGAGAAAAGGAGGACTTACCGTATTAGCCATCGTTCTAATGTCCACGGTAGCGCTGCTCACATTAACCCCGCGGGCTTCTTCTCCGCAGTCCGCGCGAAAGCCTGTGATCATCGCCAATCTTGCCTGCTTCCAGGGGGTGGGGGCCGAAGTGAACCCCTGGATGTTGAGAGCGGCGGAGCTTGCCTGTGATGAGTTTGGCTGGAAAGTCGGCGGCAGGGAGATCAAACTGGTCAACGAAGACTCAGCCAGTGACCCGACGATCGCGGCGGACAAAGCAAAAAAATTGCTGGAAGTGGACAAAGCGGATGCATTTATCGGCCCGCTCCCTGCGTCCGCTGCGTTTCCTGTAGCGGCGGTTTTAAAGCCCTCAGGGATTCCTCACATGGGTATTCTGGACTTTATGCCGGCCTTATTAAGAGTGGGTGATCATGTCTTCTCGCATCATGGAACGCACAGGGGGACGGGATATTTTGTGGGAGCCTACGCCTATGACGTGATGGGGTACAGGACGGCCACGGTGGTCCATGACGACGTTGTGTTTGCGGAAGATTATCTCCAGGGGGCCATGGATGCATTTGTGAGCAAGGGGGGCAAGATCATTCAACGGCAGCGGACGCCCATGAACACGATGGACTATGCGCCGTATTTAAGCAATATGAAACCGGCGGACTGTTGTCTATTCTGGTTTACGGCTGCCCATACGATCCAGTTCCTCAGCCAGTACAGTCAGTATGGAATAAAGATGCCACTGGTCCAGGGAGGTGTGACAGACCTGGGACAGCAGAAAGTTGCCGAAATGGGGGAGAAAGTTCTTAACATGATCAGTTGTTCATCTTATGATGCGTGTGTCAAGGGGCCTGAGGTGAACGCTTGGATCGACCGATGGGTTAAATTGCACAGCAACAAATCGGAAAAAGAGGGAAAATATCCGTACTATGCGGAAGGATGCGGCATGTATGCGGCTACGACAATCCTCCTGCAGGCGATCCAGTCTACAAACGGAGATACGACGCCGGCGGTTTTTCGGCAGGCGCTGAAGAACGGCAAATTCAAGACCCCCTGGGGTGAGGTTTCCTTCAACAACGACAGGGTGGGGATTGGAAATGCTTATATCATGAAGGCGGTCAAGAGCGGGAATACTTATGCCACCACGGATGTCTTTAAATATTCAAACGTGGCAAAGGAAGAACCCGTAAATGTACGGGATGTTGCGCCAAAAATGTAAGGTTGTTTCTGAAGGTTCACTCATTGGCGGAAACTGGTTTCCCATAGGAGGAAGCGGATGAAAATTATTGATCTGGAGAGCCATTTCTTCACGCGCGAATACGCAGAGCATCTGCGTTCAAAGAAGGATGTGCCGAGAGAAGTTCCGGAAGAGACCGGCCTTAAGATGTGGTATGACGACGTCCTGTTTGTTTTCCGCAGCTATGCTCTTGAAGAACGGCTGCTGGACATTGGAGAGGAACGCATCAAACATATGGATGCTCATGGCATCGATATGCAGGTGTTGAGCCTGAGCGGGCCCCATGTCCAGTTTTTTGAACCGGACGAAGGAGTTTATTGGTCCAAGAGGGTTAATGACGAATTATCAAAGGTGGTCAAACAATATCCCAGCAGGTTCATCGGGTTGGCTTGCGTTGCGCCTCAGAGCCCAAAAGAGGCGGCTGAGGAGTTGAAAAGAGCGGTGACAAAACTGGGTCTAAAAGGATTGGTGCTACAGTCACACGCGAGGCATGAATATCTCGACGATCAGAAATATTGGGCGATTTTTGAAATGGCCGAAAAACTCGATGTCCCGATCTACATTCATCCTGAAGTTCCTCCTTCCCCCATCTTGAAGTTTTACGAAAAATATGGGTTTGCGCTGGCCGGCCCGGTTCTGGGCTATGCGGCAGACGTCGCACTGCACACGATGCGCCTGATCTACAGCGGCCTTTTCGACAGGTATCCCCGGCTGAAAATTATTCTAGGTCATCTGGGTGAAGGGTTGCCCTTCTGGCTGGATCGGATCGACTTCTTCTGGCTAAAGAAGTGGGTTGGGAAGAAACCACCCCTTGAAAGAAGACCGAGTGACTATATTAAGGCAAACTTTCTTCTCACGACGAGCGGCATGTCCTTCCAGCCGGCTTTTATGTGCACCTTCTTGGCTTTAGGAGCAGAACGGATCGCTTTTGCGGTTGATTATCCTTACGAAGAGAGCGAAGAAGCGTTAAAATTCATGAGAGAAGCGCCGATCTGTGATAGTGATAAGGAAAAAATATATCACTTGAATACGGAAAGATTTTTCAAGCTTTGAGATTGCCAACGCAGGATCAGATTTAAATCTGCCGCCGACTTTCTCGGAAATTCCGAGATCGTTGCGAGATAAGCGAAGCTAAGAACGAGAAGACAAGGAGGATGATTTTCATGAAAACTAATTTTTCCAAATTATCTGAGCCAGGATGGATAGGAAACGTCCAGCTTAAAAACCGGGTGATCAAAGCTCCCCAGCATACAGGACTTGCCAACCCGGACGGGTCAGTCACGGATCGGATGCTGCGGTATTACAAAGATGTGGCCTCAGGCGGTGTCAGCATGGTCATCGTCGAATATGCCTGGATTGACAACGACGCCAGCAGAGCCTCACCGTGTCAATTGGGGATTTCCAGCGTGGATCACATTCCCGGGCTTTCATTGCTCGCACAAACCATCCAGGCCAATGGGGCGAAAGCGGCCATCCAGATATCACACGCCGGCCGACAGAGGTTCACGCTCGCCAGACCGAAGGCCCCTTCAACGGTTCCCTGGGAGGAAATTTACGCCATGGGCTGCCCGGCACCCGATGTGCTGACGTTCGAAGAAATACTGCAGATTGTCAAATCTTTTGGCCAGGCCGCGAAGAAGGCACAGACCGCAGATTTTGATATGGTGGAGATACACGCGTGCCACGGGTATCTCATTTCGAATTTCCTCTCTCCCCGGACGAACAAACGAACGGATTGGTATGGCGGTTCCCTGGAAAACCGCATGCGCTTTTTGTTGGAAGTGATTGCGGAGATTAAAAGCCAGGTTGGACCCGGATATCCTATTTGTGTGAGAGTGAGCGGCATTGATTATGAACCGGATGGGACCAAGATTGAAGAGACCATCGAGCTCTGCAAGCGTCTTGAGGCACTCGGTGTGGCTGCGATTCATATGTCGGGAGGAAATCACCATCAGACGATCCATGAAGTCAGCCCGATGGGTATGTCTTTAGCGCACAATGTGTGGGCTGCGGAGGCGGTGAAGAAAGAGATCAGCATACCGGTCATTGCCTCCGGTTCCATTAATCTTCCTGATCTTGCAGAAAGCATTCTAGCAGATGGGAAGGGAGATTTTATCGGGTTAGGCAGACCGCTTTGGGCGGATCCGGAGTGGCCCCTCAAAGCGATGGAAGACCGGCCGGAGGACATCAGGCCCTGTATCCGGTGTAACGACGGTTGCCTGGCGAGGGGAGATCATCAAGGGAAAACCATTTCGTGCTCGGTCAATGTTGCGGTCTGCCGGGAGGAGGAATTCAAAATCACCAAAGCCGAAACCCCCAAGAAAGTCGCGGTCATAGGTGGAGGGCCTTCCGGCATGGAGGCAGCACGGGTATGCGCGTTGAAGGGGCATCACGTTACTCTGTTTGAAAAGCGGGAATTGGGGGGGGCCCTGTTGGAAGCCTCAATCCCGGAATTTAAGGCGCCTGATTTGAAACCGCTCGTTGACTACTTAAGGACGCAGATCAAGAAACTGAAAATTAAGGTGATCAACGAAGAAGCTTCGTCCAAGGCCATCAAGGATGGGGGGTTTGATGCGGTGATCGTTGCTGCAGGAGCAACCCCCTTAGCACTGGAAGACGTCCAGGGGATTAGCCACAAAAAAGTGACCAGCGCCTCTCAAGTACTTCACGGTAAAGCAAAACTGGGCCAAAAGATCGCCGTTATCGGCGGGGGCATCGTGGGGACGGAAGTCGGCCTCTTTCTGGCCGAACAAGGTAAAGAGGTCGTTTTCGTTGAAATGCTAGACACATTCATGAATAACATCACCTTTGATGAGAAGTTGGTATATGAAGAACGGTTTAAAAACCTCAAGGTCTCAATCCATACTGGAAAACGCCTGGAGAACGTCTCGGATCAGGGAATTACCGTGATGGACAGGTATGGCCTTCGAACGACGATTCCAGCGGATACCGTGGTACTTGCAGCGGGTTTTAAGCCAAACAGGGATCTTATTGATAGCTTAAGGAAAGATCCAAAACTCCAGGTCTTTGAAGTGGGCGATTGCGTCAGACCGCGCAAGATATTTGATGCAATTCATGATGGACATCTTGCCGCCAAATTGCTGAATTAATGTATCGATAATTTGGCAACGAACTTTTGCAAAGAATTCCAAAGAGAGCAAAACGGCTTACATTATCGAAAAGGGGGACTCTAAAATGAAAAAAAGTGTGATGACAGTTTTCTTGGCTTTCGTGGCCGTGGTTTTGATTACTTCTCAGGCATTCAGCCAAGGCACGAAGGCGACTGCTCCTGCCGGCGAACCGATTAAAATTGGTGGGTCCTTGCCGCTCACTGGACTCGCTTCAGAGCAGGCGAAATGGGTCAAGGCAGGGTATGAGTTTTGGGCAGAGGACATCAACAAAAGAGGCGGACTCCTGGGCCGGCCGGTAAAACTGATCATTTATGACGACGAAAGCAACGCCGAGAAGGCGGTGACCTACTATGAGAGAGCGATCACGGTCGACAAAGTCGATTTCGTATTCGGCGGTTATCCTGGCACTTCGAACGTAGCGCTGATGCCCCTGGTTGAGAAATACGGGAAGATCTTCGTTGGACAGGGGGGACATATGAAGTCCTTCGAACAGGGGTTCACCTACAGTTTTGGCAGCCCGCCCCTGATGAGCGAATGGGTCTATCTTTCCTTTGCTCCTGTTTTGGACGAGCTCATCCCGAAGAAGGATTGGCCCAAGTCCATGGCGATGCTCACAATGAATAATGTGATCGGTTTGAGTGCGAGACCTAATATGATTAAGGCTTTTGAAGATCGTGGGGTAAAGACGGTGGTGAACGAGACGTATAATCTTCCCTTAAGCGATGCCACTCCGCTTGTGAGCAAAGCCAAGGGGATGGGGGCTGAAATTTTGGCCTGCATGAGTTTCTTTGACGACGGCGTGATGATCACGCGTGCGGCCAAAGCGATGAATTACAACCCTAAATTATACATGCAACAGCTTGCCTCCCGAATACCAGCCTGGATGAAAGAGTTGGGTCCGGACGGAGACAACGTGATCGGGAACTCTTACTGGGCTCCGGGTCTTCCTTATCCCGGGAATGACAAGATCTACCAGGGGGCCAAAGAGAAACTTGGGATGCCTGTACCGCCCGACTTTTTTGGGCAAGCCTATTGCTGGATCTATACGCTTGAGATTGCCGTCAAAGGAGCGGGCACGCTGGACAACACGAAGATAAGGGACTACCTCCGGTCTCGGTCCTTTGACTTGCCGTACGGGAAGGGGATTAAATTTGATGCAAAAGGGCTTCCGCCGGCGTTTGCACTTACGGTTCAAACTGTTAACGGAGTGAATAGGCTACTCCTGCCAAAGGATTTGGGTCAGACGAAACTGATTTACCCGAGACCGGAATGGAGCAAGTAATTCTCAAGCAAGAGCCACGAAAGTTTAAGAGGAGGCTTGGTCGAGGGATGAAGCCGGAAAGGAGCTGACAAAATGAAAAAGCTGATCAAAGTAGTTTTGATTGCCTCAGTGATCGCAGGGATAGCCTCGGCTGCGTTTGGCCAGATCTCGAAAGGCTCCACGCCAGCGGGTGAACCGATGAAGATTGGAGGGTCCTTACCGCTGACAGGGCTCGCTTCAGAGCAGGGCAAATGGGTCAAGGCCGGGTACGAGTGGTGGGCGGAGGATGTCAACAGCAGGGGCGGGGTCTTGGGCCGTCCGGTGAAGCTGGTCATGTATGACGACGAAAGCAGCCCCGAGAAAGCAGTGACTTACTATGAAAGAGCAATCACGGTCGACAAAGTTGAATTGGTATTCGGCGGTTACCCCGGCACATCCAACGTGGCGCTCATGCCCGTGATGGAGAAGTACAAAAAAGTCTTCGTCGGCCAGGGGGGCCATGGGAAATCCTTTGAGCAAGGCTTCTCCTACTGCTTCGGAAGCCCTCCCCTGATGGGTGAGTGGAGCTACATCTCCACGGGCGGGGTCTTCGACCTGATCCCCAAGGAGA
>Ga0335084_10005192_pt1 | contig 12848 bp, 14 predicted proteins | sample Lox_Sample_44_FD_206721 | JGI IMG/M metagenome (GOLD analysis project Ga0335084, IMG submission 206721) | Soil microbial communities from Loxahatchee National Wildlife Refuge, Florida, United States - Lox_Sample_4.4 | ecosystem: Environmental > Terrestrial > Soil > Wetlands | place: USA... | reverse complement strand
GGCTGCGGGGACGGAGCGAAGCGGACGAGGCTTGAGACGCCATGCCGGGCATCCGCGTAACGGACCATCTCGACCTCGCTCCGGTGACGCGGATGGCGGGGACGGTACGGCTTCCGGGCTCGAAGAGCATCTCCAACCGGACGCTCCTGCTCGCCGCGCTAGCGCGCGGCACGACCGAGGTGAAGGGACTCCTCGATGCCGAAGACGTCGATCGGATGCTCGAGGCGCTGGCGATACTGGGCGTGCGCATCTCGCAACGTCCAGCGACGCGCGACTTCGCAGTGGAGGGCACGGCCGGTGCGTTCCCCAACAAGCGGGCAGCACTCTCGCTCGGCAATGCGGGTACGGCCTTGCGGCCGCTTACGGCGGTGCTGGCGCTCAGCGGCGGCGACTACGAGCTCTCGGGCTCGAGGCGGATGCACGAGCGGCCGATCGGCGATCTGGTCGACGCGCTGCGTGAGCTCGGCGCCGAGATCAGATACCTCGGCCGCGAGGGCTATCCGCCGCTCAACGTCGGTCGCGGGCAGATCCGCCTCGGCGGCGCGATTTCAATCAGCGGGCGCGTATCGAGCCAATTCACCAGCGCGCTGCTGATGGCGCTGCCCGTAAAGAGCGGCGGCGCGACCGTGGAAATCGCCGACCAGCTCATCTCTGCGCCCTATGTCGAAATGACCGCGAAGCTGATGGGACGCTTCGGGGTGAGGGTCGAGCGCGAAGCCGATCGACGCTTCGGGGTCGCCCCCGGCGCTGTTTATGCGAGCCCGGGCGCGATTCACGTGGAGGGGGATGCCTCGTCGGCATCCTATTTCCTCGCAGCGGGCGCGATCGGCGGCGGTCCGGTGCGCGTGGAAGGGGTCGGGCGCACGAGCATCCAGGGCGACACTGCCTTTGCGGCGACTCTCGAACAGATGGGGGCCACCGTGCAGTGGAGCGCTGATGCGATCGACGTGTGCAGCACCCGGCATCTGGTCGGGATTGACGCGGACTTCAACCGCATGCCCGACGCTGCGATGACGGCTGCGGTGGTGGCGCTATTCGCACGCGGCACATCCCGCCTGCGCAACATCGGCAGTTGGCGCGTCAAGGAGACCGATCGCCTGGCCGCGATGGCGACCGAGCTGCGCAAGCTCGGCGCGACAGTCGAGGAAGGGAGCGATTGGCTTGCGATCACGCCGCCGTCGAAGTTCCTGCCGGCGACGATCGACACCTATGATGATCATCGCATCGCGATGTGCTTCTCGCTCGCGACGCTGGGCGGCGTGCCGGTCCGGATCAATGATCCCGGCTGCGTGCGCAAGACGTTTCCGGGCTACTTCGCCGAGCTGCAGAAGCTCGCCGGATGACTCCACCCAGCCGATCGCCGGAGGTTAGCGCACGCCCGGGCGCGGTGCAGAGGGGAGAGCCCCCGGTAATCGCCGTTGACGGGCCGGCAGCTTCCGGCAAGGGAACCGTCGCGCTGGGGGTGGCGCGCGTTCTGCGCTTTCATTACTTGGATAGCGGTTCGCTGTACCGGCTGGTCGCCTACCGGGCGCTCTCTCAAGGCGCACCGATCGAGGAGGAGGGCGGACTGACCGCTCTTGCGACCGGCCTCGCCGCGAGCTTCGAGGGCGAGCGGATCGTTCTCGACGGACGCGACGTCACCCTCGCGATCCGCACGCCCGAAGTGGGGGCGGCGGCCTCCCGGGTGGCGGTATTCCCGGGCGTCCGGCGGGCCCTGCTCGTCCGTCAGCGGGCTTTCCGTCGGCCGCCTGGCCTCGTCGCAGACGGGCGCGACATGGGCACGGTGGTCTTCCCCGACGCCGCGCTCAAGGTCTATGTGACCGCTTCCGCCGAGGAGCGGGCGGCGCGCCGGTATAAGCAGTTGATAGAAAAAGGAAACTCCGTTACCATTGAAAGTCTTTTGCGCGATATCCGGGAGCGCGACGCGCGCGACATGGGGCGGGCCGAGGCACCGCTTAAGCCAGCCGCCGACGCGATCGTGCTCGATACGACGGGCATCTCCATCGAGGCGAGCATCGCCTTCGTGCTGGAGCGCTACCGGCAAATCAGCGGAGAAGCGCGAACGGAGACGTAAGCATCTGAGCTGACACAGAGAATCATGGGCCGCCAGCCTGGCCCGGCAGCGATGCCGGCAGTGGCGGATCGAGCAACCAACCCGTCGCCGCGTCTGCGGTGGCGATAGCAAGGAAACGGAAACATTCATGGCAACCGCAACAAGTAACCGTCCCGCTCAACCGCAGGAGAACTTCGCTGCGCTGTTCGAGGAATCGCTCGCGCGGCAGGAGATGCGCCAAGGCGAACTCATCACCGCCGAAGTCACACGCGTCGATTACAACATCGTCGTCGTCAACGCCGGCCTGAAATCGGAAAGCTTCATTCCCATCGAGGAATTCAAGAACGACAAGGGCGAAGTCGAAGTCAAGGCCGGCGATTTCGTGACCGTGGCCATCGAGAGCCTGGAGGACGGCTACGGCGAGACTCGACTCTCGCGCGACAAGGCGAAGCGGCTCAAGGCGTGGCACGACCTCGAGGGAGCGATGGAGCAGGGCAGCGTCGTGCAGGGGCTCGTCACCAGCAAGGTGAAGGGCGGGCTGACCGTTATGGTCAACGGGATTCGCGCCTTCCTGCCCGGTTCGCTCGTCGATATCCGCCCGGTGAAGGACACCGGGCCGTTCGAGGGCAAGCTGCTCGAGTTCAAGGTCATCAAGCTCGACCGCAAGCGCAACAACGTCGTCGTTTCGCGCCGCGCCGTGCTCGAAGCGAGCCTTGGTGCCGAGCGCGAGGAGTTGCTCAAGACGCTGCAGGAAGGGGCCATCGTCAAGGGCGTGGTCAAGAACATTACCGACTACGGTGCGTTCGTCGATCTGGGCGGCATCGACGGGCTGCTGCACATCACGGATCTCGCCTGGCGACGCGTCAAGCACCCGTCCGAGGTGCTCTCGGTGGGCGATGAGGTCACTGCGAAGGTGCTCAAGTTCGACCAGGAGAAGAACCGCGTTTCACTCGGCATGAAGCAGCTCGGCGAGGATCCGTGGGTTGGCCTGTCGCGCCGGTATCCGACGGGAACGCGCCTGTTCGGCAAGGTTACCAACATCACCGACTACGGCGCGTTCGTCGAGATCGAGCAGGGCATCGAGGGCCTTGTGCACGTTTCGGAGATGGACTGGACCAACAAGAACGTGCATCCGACCAAGGTCGTGCAGCTCGGCGACGAGGTCGAGGTGATGATCCTCGAGATCGACGAAGAGCGGCGCCGCATCTCCCTCGGGATGAAGCAGTGCATGCCGAACCCGTGGGAAGAGTTCGCGATGAACCACAAGAAGGGCGACCGGGTGAAGGGGCTGATCAAGTCGATCACCGACTTCGGCGTGTTCATCGGCCTGCCCGGGTCAATCGACGGGCTCGTGCACCTCTCCGATCTGTCGTGGACGCTGCCCGGCGAGGCCGCCGTGCGCGAGTATCGCAAGGGCCAGGAAGTCGAGGCGGTGGTCTTGGCGATCGATGTCGAGCGCGAGCGGATCTCGCTCGGCATCAAGCAGCTCGACGGGGATCCGTTCTCCAACTACGTCGCCACGCACGACAAGGGCAGCGTCGTCACCGGGACGGTGAAATCTCTCGACGGCAAGGGCGCAGTGGTCACGCTTTCCGGAGACGTCGAGGGTTATCTGCGTGCGTCGGAAGTGGCACGCGACCGGGTCGAGGACATCCGCTCGCATCTGAAGGAAGGCGATGCCGTGACTGCGATGATCATCAACATCGACCGCAAGAATCGCTCGATCAATCTCTCGATCAAGGCCAAGGACCACGCTGAGGAGGCGGAGGCCATGCAGCGCATGAGCGCCGAGAACTCCGGCGCAAGCGCCGGGACAACCAACCTGGGGGCGCTGCTCAAGGCCAAGCTCGACAACAAGAGCCAAGGATAAGCGAGTCCGTGATGACCAAGTCGGAGCTGATCGACCGCTTGGCGGCGCAGTTCCCGCAGCTGGTAGCCAAGGACGCAGAGCTTGCGGTCAAGATGATTCTCGATGCCATGGCCGACAGCCTGGCCAAGGGCGAGAGGATCGAGATTCGCGGCTTCGGCAGCTTCGGACTGAACTACCGGCCGCCGCGAACCGGACGCAATCCCAAGTCCGGGGAACGGGTGCAAGTGCCGGAGAAGCACGTGCCCCATTTCAAGGCAGGCAAGGAGCTTCGCGAACGCGTCGATTTCAAGAAGGATTGAGCCAAGCGCAAGGGCGGGCGGCCTCCTTGCGCCATTTACTCGAACTTGCTTGTCATCCGTCGGCCGCGCGGCCATTCGCTTTACGCTCGACCCCCACGCGCCTCGCGCGTGGGGGCCGGCTCGCTGCTCAGGCCGCTATCCGCTACGATAATGCCGCCTTTTCTTTTGGAAGTGCCCGATGGGATTCGTCCGCTGGGTTGTCGGCATCAGCATTTTCGTCGCCTTGCTCTTCCTCGCGCTGCAGAACGCGGAACTGGTCACGCTTCGCTTCTACCACTGGTTCTCGTGGGAGGCACCGCTCATCTTCCTGCTGCTGATCGCGTTCGCTCTGGGGGTGGCGGCAGGGCTGCTCGCGGGCCTGCCGCGCCATGTGCGGCTCAAGCGCCAGGTTTCGCGGCTTCGGCGAGAGCAGAAAGCGGGATCGGCTCCGGGTGCTCCCTATGACGGCGCGTGACACGTAGCTCACCGTAAATGGACTTCGAGCGTCTCTGGTGGCTGCTGCCGATTCCCGTGCTTTTCTTCGCCCTGGGGTGGATCGCCGCGCGCATCGACATCTCGCATCTGCTGCGCGAATCGCGCGCGTTGCCACTGTCGTATTTTCGCGGACTGAACTTTCTGCTCAATGAGCAGCCGGACAAGGCGATCGAATCGTTCATCGAGGTGGTCAAGGTCGATCCGCAGACGATCGACCTGCATTTCGCGCTAGGCAGCCTGTTCCGCCGACAGGGCGAAATCGACCGCGCGATCCGCATGCACCAGAATCTGCTCGACCGACCGGACCTTCCCGCGGAGAAGCGGCAGATCGCCGTGTTCGAGCTCGCCCAGGACTTCCATCGGGCGGGGCTTCTCGACCGGGCCGAGGAGCTCTTCAGCAAGCTTGAAGGGAGCCCCTTCGAGCTGCAGTCACTTGGTTTCCTGCTGCAGATCTTCGAGCAGGAGAAGGACTGGCAGAAGGCGATCACCGTCACCAAGCGCATGGAGGCGCTGGCGAAGCGACCCTACTTCAAGGAGATCGCCCACTACTATTGCGAGCTGGCACAGGCAGCGATGCTGCGCTCGCAGCCGGACGACGCCCGCAGCCACCTCGACCAGGCGCTCGCCGAGTACAAACTGTGCACGCGGGCGACGATGCTGCTCGGAGACCTCGAAGCGCAGCGCGGCGATCACGAGGCGGCGATCGCCGCTTGGCAGAGAATCGAGTCGCAGAATCCTGCGTTTCTCGGGTTGGTCGCCGACCGCCTGGCCGATGCCTATCGGCGCAGCGGCGACGTCGCGCAGGGCATCCGCGTGTTGCGCAGCTACGAGGACCAGTACCCGTCGCTCGACCTGCTCAATGCGCTTTTCAACCAGATCCTCGCGCACGAGGGTGCCGATGCGGCGGCGCAGCTCATAAAGGACGAGCTCAGTCGCAACCCGACCCTGCTCGGGCTGGACAAGCTCCTCGAGGCGCAGCTCATGGCCGCGCCCGCCGACCGCCGCAACGATCTCGAGCTCGTGAAGGGCCTCGTCGGTCAGCACATCAAGCGACTGGGCATGTATCGATGCGAGCAATGCGGCTTCCGCGCCAAGCAGTACTACTGGCGCTGCCCGGGCTGCGGCAAGTGGGAGACCTACTCTCCGCGGCGCACCGAGACCCCGGACGGCTATGCCTGAACCGCGCATCATCGTCGCGCTGGATTTCGCCGATGTTGCGCGCGCCATGGCGCTCGTCGATCGGCTGGATCCGCAGATGTGCGCGCTCAAGATCGGGAAGGAGCTGTTCGTGAGCGCCGGTCCGGATTTCGTCCGCAGCATCGTCGCCCGCGGCTTCAAGGTCTTCCTCGACCTAAAATTCCACGATATTCCGAACACCGTCGCCCAGGCATGCGCTGCCGCGACGCGCCTCGGCGTGTGGATGCTCAACGTGCATGCCACAGGCGGACGCGCGATGCTCATTGCCGCGCGCGAGTCGGTGATTGACGCGGCCCGCGCGCTGGGACGGCCGGCCCCGCGCCTCGTCGCGGTAACCGTGCTGACGAGCCTCGGGCAGGCCGATCTCGATGAGGTGGGCTTGTTAGGCGGAACGGAGGGCGCCGTCCTTCGACTCGCCAAGCTTGCCAATCTCTGCGGCCTGGACGGAGTGGTGTGCTCTGCGCTTGAAGCGAAGACGTTGCGCCACGCATTCGGACCGGCGTTCATTCTGGTTACGCCGGGCATCCGACCCGCCGGCTCGACGAGCAAAGATCAGGCGCGCATCGTGACCCCCGAGGCCGCGGTAGCGGCAGGCGCCGATTTCCTGGTCATCGGGCGACCGATTACGGAGGCGTCGGATCCGGTCGCCGCGCTGGGTCGCATCAATGCAGCGCTTGGAGTGCCCGCGTGAAGATCACGATGATCGGCACCGGCTACGTTGGGCTGGTGAGCGGCGCCTGCTTGGCGGAGGTGGGCAACGATGTGCTCTGCCTCGACGTCGACGCCGCGAAGATCGCCATTTTGCGCGGTGGCGGCGTGCCGATTCACGAGCCAGGCCTTTCCGAGCTGATCCATCGCAACGCCGGCGCAGGGCGGCTTCGCTTTTCTACGGACGTCGATGAAGCGGTCGCGCACGGAACGCTGCAATTCATCGCCGTGGGCACGCCACCCGACGAGGACGGATCCGCCGACATGCAATACGTGCTCGCCGCAGCGCGCAGCATCGGCGAGCGCATGAGCGAATACAAGGTCATCGTGGACAAGTCGACCGTGCCGGTCGGCACCGCGGACCGCGTGCGGGAGACGATCGCGGATCAGCTGGCGGCGCGCGGGATGAAACTCGGCTTTGCTGTCGTCTCCAACCCGGAATTCCTGAAGGAGGGGGCGGCGGTCGAGGATTTCATGCGGCCCGACCGCATCGTCATCGGCGCAGACGACGAGCGAGCGGTGGCTCTGCTGCGCGCAGTCTATGCGCCTTTCCAGCGTAATCACGAACGCGTCCTCGTCATGGACGTGCGCTCGGCGGAGCTCACCAAATACGCCGCCAATGCGATGCTCGCAACGCGCATATCGTTCATGAACGAGCTCGCAAATCTCGCCGATCGACTGGGCGCCGACATCGAGCATGTACGCCAGGGCATCGGCGCCGACCCGCGCATCGGCTATCGCTTCCTCTACCCGGGCGCCGGTTATGGCGGCTCCTGCTTTCCCAAGGACGTGAAGGCACTGCAGTTCACCGCCGGACAGCAGGGCATGCCGCTGCAGATCCTGCGCGCCGTGCAGGCGGTCAACGACATGCAGAAGCGGCGGCTGCTCGAGAAGATCACCGAGCGGCTCGGAGACAACCTGTCAGGCCGCAAATTCGCGCTGTGGGGCCTCGCCTTCAAGCCCGATACCGACGACATGCGCGAAGCCCCGGCGCTTGCCGTCGTTCGCGGCCTCGTCGAGCGCAAGGCACAGGTCGTCGCCTACGATCCGGCAGCGATGGACGAGGCGAAACGCGTTCTCGGTGCGCTTCCTGGCCTCGCCTACGCCAGCAATCCGCTCGAGGCGGTCGCCGGCTGCGATGCACTGATCGTGGTGACCGAGTGGAAGGAGTTCCGCAGCCCCGATTTCAATCTGCTGAAGCGACAACTGCGTACTCCTCTCGTCTTCGACGGGAGGAACCTTTACGAGCCGACGCTGGTGCGCTCCGCCGGGCTGGAGTACTTCGGGATCGGTAGGCGCTGATGGGCGCACGCGATCCGAGCTTCGCCGCCTTCCGCTCCGCGGTCGCCGCCACGCGCGTCCTGGTCGTGGGCGACGTGATGCTCGACCGCTACTGGTTCGGCGAGGTCGAGCGCATCTCCCCGGAGGCCCCGGTGCCGGTCGTGCGCATCTCGCGCCATGAAGAACGTCCGGGCGGCGCTGCCAACGTGGCGCGCAATGCCGCAGCGCTGGGGGCGCAAGTGACGACGCTGAGTGTCGTCGGCGACGATGAAGCGGGACGCGCACTCGAACGCCTTCTGACCGACGACGGCGTTCGCACGTCCTTCCATCGCGACGCCGCACTGCCGACGACGGTGAAGCTGCGCGTGATCGGACGCCAGCAGCAGCTATTGCGGATCGACTTCGAAGTTCCTCCGTCGCACGAGATTCTCGCCACCAAGCTCGCCGACTATCAACGCATGCTCGCGGATTTCGACGTCGTGGTCCTGTCGGACTATGGCAAGGGCGGGCTCGCGCACATCGCGCGGATGATCGAGCTCGCGTGCGCGCGGGGGTTGCCGGTCCTGGTCGATCCGAAGGGCGAGGATTATCAGCGCTACCGCGGAGCGACTCTCCTGACGCCAAACCGTACCGAGTTCAGGCAGGTGGCAGGACGCTGGAGCAACGAAGCGGAGCTTGCTACGAAGGCGCAGTCGCTTCGCGCGCAGCTTGCGGTGCAGGCGCTGCTCATCACCCGCTCCGAGGAGGGCATGTCGCTGTTCACCGACGCGGGCACGCTCAACATTCCGGCACAGGCGCGCGAAGTCTATGACGTGTCGGGCGCCGGCGATACCGTGATCGCGACGCTTGGCGTGCTGCTGGGAGCGCATGCTGACATGGCGAGCGCCGTGCGCATCGCCAACCGAGCGGCGGGAATCGTCGTCGGCAAGCTGGGCACGGCCGTCGTGCGCCCGGAAGAGCTTCCCTGACGCGACAGTGGCTCGAGCGAAAACAGCCTACGTCTGCACCGAGTGCGGCGGACAGAGCAGCAAGTGGCAGGGTCAATGTCCGCATTGCGGGGCGTGGAACACGCTCGTCGAGGCGATCGTCGCGCCGCCCGCAACGCGCTTCCAGGCGGTGAGCGGTGCGGCTGCCGAGGTGCGCCCGCTGTCCAGCGTCGAAGCTCGCGCCGACCCCCGCGCGGCAACGGGGCTGGAGGAATTCGATCGCGTGCTCGGCGGCGGTCTCGTGCCCGGGGGCGTGGTTCTACTGGGCGGGGACCCCGGCATCGGCAAGTCGACGCTGCTGCTCCAGGCGCTGGCTGCGATCGGTGCTTCGCGTCGCTCGCTCTACGTCACCGGCGAGGAATCTCCCGAGCAGGTTGCCATGCGCGCCCAGCGTCTGGGGCTGGTGAACGCCCCGGTCGAGCTTCTGGCGGAGGTTCAGCTCGAGACAATCGCGAGCGCAATCCGCACGCGGCGCCCGGAGGTGGTGGTGATCGACTCGATCCAGACGCTGTACACGGAGGCGCTGGAATCGGCGCCCGGCAGCGTCGCGCAGGTTCGCGAATGCGCGGCTCAGCTGACCCGCCTCGCCAAGCAGAGCGCGATCACGGTGCTGCTCGTCGGGCACGTAACGAAGGAAGGCGCCATCGCCGGGCCGCGCGTGCTCGAGCACATTGTGGACACGGTGCTGTACTTCGAAGGCGATCCGCATTCGAGTTTTCGCCTGGTGCGCGCGATCAAGAACCGCTTCGGCGCGGCCAACGAGCTCGGAGTATTCGCGATGACCGAGCGCGGCCTCAAGGGAGTCGCCAATCCGTCGGCGCTGTTTCTTTCGCGGCACGCCGAGCCCGTCCCCGGCAGCTGCATCCTGGCTACGGTGGAGGGCTCGCGTCCGCTGCTTGTTGAGGTTCAGGCGCTGGTCGATGCAGGGCAGGGCGGTCCGCCGCGACGGCTTGCGGTCGGGCTCGATCCGCAGAGGCTCGCGCTTCTGCTCGCCGTGCTCCATCGGCATGGTGGAGTCCAGAGCGGGGACCTGGACGTTTTCGTCAACGCCGTGGGCGGCGTGCGCATCGCGGAGCCGGCGGCTGACCTGGCGATCCTGATGGCGATCACTTCCTCGTTGAAAAACATAAGTTTGTCGTCTAAATCTATCGTGTTTGGCGAAGTCGGCCTGGCGGGCGAAATCCGTCCGGTTCAGCGCGGCCAGGAACGACTGCGGGAAGCGGCCAAGCTCGGTTTCCGGACGGCGCTCATCCCCACGGGCAACCGCCCCAAGCACGCCGTGGACGGCATGGAAGTGATTGCGGTCGCCCGTGTGGGCGAGGCGCTCGAGCAGCTGCACGGCTGACGCGATACGAAGGGCGGCGTGGAGCTTCCTCGGCGCATGCAGGCGATGGTCTTCGAAGCTCCGGGTCGGCCGCTCCGGCTCACCGAGCGGGAGCGGCCGGTGCCGGGGCCAGGGGAGGTGTTGGTCGCCGTTCGTGCATGTGGGGTGTGCCGCACGGATCTGCACCTCGTCGACGGAGAATTGCCCGATCCTCGCCTGCCCGTGATTCCGGGCCACGAGATCGTGGGCCGCATCGTCGCCTGCGGTGGCGGCGTTGGCGCCGAGCGTGTCGGCCAGCGAGTGGGCGTGCCGTGGCTCGGCGGCGCTTGCGGTCACTGCGTCTACTGCGGCACCGGACGCGAGAATCTGTGCGCGCAGGCGCAATTCACCGGATACCAGAAGGACGGCGGATACGCCTCCTATGCGCGTGCCGACGCTCGTTTCTGCTTTCCGCTTCCTGAAGCTTACGACGATGTAGAGGTCGCGCCGCTTCTTTGCGCGGGCTTGATCGGCTATCGCGCCTATCGGGCCGCCGGCGACGCGGCGCGCCTTGGCATCTATGGCTTCGGCGCGGCGGCGCACCTGATCACGCAGGTCGCCGTGGCACAGGGGCGCACCGTGTTTGCATTCACGCGTCCCGGCGACGGCGCCGGGCAGGCTTTCGCCCGTACGGTCGGAGCCGCGTGGGCCGGCGGGAGCGACGCAGCGCCTCCGGAACCGCTCGACGCCGCTCTGATCTTCGCGCCCGTGGGCGCACTCGTGCCGGCAGCGCTTGCCGCGGTCGTGAGCGGCGGAACGGTCGTCTGCGCCGGAATCCATATGAGTGACATCCCGGCGTTCGGCTACCGTCTCCTATGGGGCGAACGCGTCCTGCGCTCTGTCGCAAACCTGACCCGGCAGGATGCCGAGGACTTTCTGCGCCTTGCCGGAGACATCCACCTTGCAGTGCATGTGCAGCGCTACGCGCTTGCTCAGGCCAACGCGGCGCTGGCCGATCTGCGCGGGGGGCGCGTCACGGGCGCAGCAGTGTTGACGATCGGCTAACGAAGGCGTCGAATAAGCGCAGCATTCCACGAGGAGACAGCAAACATGGCAGGCAAATCCAGGTCCAAGAGGCGGACAGCGCGCAAGACGACAGCGAAGAGCACACCGCAAGCCGCATTTGCACAACCGAAGCTAGGCGATCTGTCCCGGATGACGAAGGTACTGACGCCGCAGCAGGCGTTCGAGCTGTATCGCGCCAACGCTAAGATGGCGCTCGACGTCATCAACGCAGCCATCGAGAGCACGGCGAAGCTGCGCAAGCTGCAGTTCGCTGGCGAGGAAGAAGCTCGGTCGATGCAGCAGAAGGCTGCGCGCCACGCTGTGGAGGCTAGCGATGCCCAGTCGCTGATGGCGGCTGGTCAGGCCGTCACGCAGGAGGCCGTCGAGAAGGCGATGAACTACTGGAGCCAGATGTTCGAGATGATCGTCGAGATTCAGAAACGTCTGTTCACGCTGATGGAGCAGCAGATGGCTGGAGTGCCTGGTGCGAAAGAGGCGAAGGCCGCGCTTGCGATGATGCCCGACCTCGGGCAAACCCAGGATCTCGTGCGCGCCATGCAGGGCGTGCTGTCCTCGGGCGGCTCGGCGCTGGGATCGATGCAGCGCGTGATGGCCGACTGGGCGCGCATGGCACAGCAGTCGATGCCGAATCTGCCGCGCTAGAGGACTGCCTGCGGGCTCTCAAGGGCGGCGCCCGAAACGGGCGCGCCCTGCGGGGTGGATACGCTGCTCGTGCGCGCCTGGAAACCGATCGGGATGCATCCGACCAACAGGGCGAGCAAGGTGCAGCAGATGAAGCGCTTCATTATCTGGCTCCGTTGGTGCCCGGGGCCGGACTTGAACCGGCATGGCGGGGCTAGCCGCCGAGGGATTTTAAGTCCCTTGTGTATACCAGTTTCACCACCCGGGCCGGCGCCCATTGTAAACGGATACGGCTACAAGGCCCGGTGTGAGGAAGTCCGGCCAGGCCGGCGCGGGGCTCGATGCTCGCGGCAAGAAAAAGGCCGGCTTGTGCCGGCCTTTTTCTTGGATACCCAGCTGCCGCTCTACATCGCCAGAATCCACTTGACTAGCGACTTGACGTCATCCGGGCTCGCCTTCACCGCCGGGTGGCCTTTCGCGCCGGAGATCTCGGCTGCGAGTTTCGCCTCGGCATCCGCTTGCCCCTTGTACTTGGCAGCGACGTCCTTGAATGCCGGGCCGACCTTCTTGGTGTCCGCGGCGTGGCAGTTCAGGCATCCACTCTTCTGGGCGAGGTCCTGCTGGGCGTTCGCCCCTGCCGCTCCGGCCATTGCGATCGCTGCAACGACTGCCGCTGCGAGGAATTTCATGTCTGCTCCTATGGTCGTGTGACGGGCCATTCTAGCGCATCTACGGGACGCTCCGCACTGCGACCGCTTACCCGTACCAGCGTCGCGAGGAACGCCGAGAAACAAAAAGCGAGGGCGGCCTGGCCGCCCCCGCGCTCTCCTGCAATAACGCACGTCTTGAGGGATGCGCAATCACATGCCCGATTCGCCTCTCGCCTCGACCTCCACGCGACGGTTGGGGGCCAGGCAAGCGATCAGCTCCTTGCGGTTCTTCTGGTCGCATTGCACGACGGGCTGCTTCT
>Ga0335084_10005191_pt1 | contig 12850 bp, 11 predicted proteins | sample Lox_Sample_44_FD_206721 | JGI IMG/M metagenome (GOLD analysis project Ga0335084, IMG submission 206721) | Soil microbial communities from Loxahatchee National Wildlife Refuge, Florida, United States - Lox_Sample_4.4 | ecosystem: Environmental > Terrestrial > Soil > Wetlands | place: USA... | reverse complement strand
GCTCCTCGAACATCTTTGCCGCTTCCTCGTACCTGCCGCCGGCATATTGCTGCTCGCCTAGCATCTCGCGTACTTTCGCGAGCTCCTGCGGGACCAGCTCACGGAACAGTTCGCGCGACACTTTGCGACCGTCATCGAGCACGCCCAAAGGGCTGCGGATCCAATGCCAGATCTGCGCGCGTGAGATCTCCGCTGTGGCTGCATCTTCCATCAGGTTGTAGATCGGCACGCAACCGGTGCCGGCCAGCCAGGCACCCAGATACTGGATGCCGATATTGATGTTGATACGCAAGCCGTTCTCTGTGATCGGCTTCTGCGGCTGGAAGTCGGTCAGATCCTTGGCGGTCACTTTCACGTCGTCGCGTTGCCGGTGGATCTGATTCGATGTCTTCATGACTTTGTCGAATGCTTCCTTCGCGAGTGCGACGAGGCCCGGATGAGCGACCCAGGTGCCGTCGTGCCCATCGGTGGCTTCGCGATCCTTGTCCGCGCGCACCTTGGCAAGCGCAGCTTCATTTGCCGCCGGATCGTTCTTGATGGGAATCTGAGCAGCCATCCCGCCCATGGCGAAGGTGCCCCGGCGATGGCAGGTCTTGATCAAGAGCAGCGAGTAGGCACGCATGAACGGCGCGGTCATGGTGACCAGCGCCCGATCGGCGAGAATGAAACCCTCGCGGTTACGGAATTTCTTGATGCAGCTGAAGATGTAATCCCAGCGCCCGCAGTTGAGTCCCGCCGAGTGGTTACGCAGCTCGTACAGAATCTCATCCATCTCGAAGCTTGCCAGGATCGTCTCGATGAGTACGGTGGCTTTCACCGTCCCCTGAGGTACGCCGAGTTCGTTTTGCGCGAGGACGAACACGTCGTTCCACAAACGCGCCTCGCGATGCGACTCCATCTTGGGCAGATACAAGTAAATGCCCGAGCCCTTCGCGAGCCTGGCCTTCGCGTTGTGGAAGAAATACAGGCCGAAATCGACCAGCGATCCGGACGTCGGCTCGCCATCGACCTCGATGTGTTTCTCGATGAGATGCCACCCGCGCGGACGCACCAGCAGCGTAGCAGTCTTGGGATTGAGCTTGTAGCTCTTGCCTTCCGGGCTCGCGAAGGAAATGGTCCCGCGCACCGCATCGCGCATGTTGATCTGGCCCTGGATCAGATTGTCCCAGGTGGGCGTGCTCGAATCCTCGAAGTCCGCCATGAACATGTTGGCACCCGAGTTGAGCGCATTGATCACCATCTTGCGGTCGGTGGGTCCGGTGATTTCCACGCGCCGGTCCTGCAGGTCGGCCGGCACGGGTGCGACCTTCCAGTCCGCCTCACGGATGGCCCGGGTTTCCGGCAGAAAATCGAGGGGTGCACCGCTATCGATCTGCTTCTGCCGGATCGCGCGCGCCTCCAGCAGCTCGCGCCGGCGGACTTCGAAGTTGCGATGCAACTTGGCAAGGAGACTCAAGGCCTCGAACGTCAGGATGTCGGCGTATTCGGGCGTCATACGGCCGCGGATTGCGACGCCTTCGGGCAGGTGCTGTTCGCGTTTCATGTCGTCTCCTTCGACTGCGGCGGTGCTTTTGAGGATGCAAATTGTCGCACAAAAGCGGTGCGGCTCAGGTTTGCGAACCCACGGCCGTAATCAGGTGGCAGCGCCGCGCTTCTGGCATCGCACAAGGCGTGTGTGTTGATGTAAGATTCCGCCTTCTTTCAATGCGATAAGGTCGAGGGCGGTACGCCTGTGTCGCATCCGCCACGAGAGGAACCATGTACAAGCACATTCGCGTGCCCGGCCAGGGCGAGAAGATCGCCGTCAATGCCGATTTTTCACTGAAGGTACCCGACCAACCGATCCTGCCTTACATCGAAGGCGATGGCACCGGAGTGGACATTACGCCGGTGATGAAGAAGGTGGTGGACGCGGCGGTCAAGACGGCGTACGGCGGCAAGCGCCGTATCGAGTGGATGGAGATGTACGCGGGTGAGAAATCGTGCAAAGTCTACGGCGAGAACGTATGGCTGCCCGAGGAAACGCTGCAGGCGGCCCGCGAATACGTGGTGTCGATCAAAGGCCCGCTCACCACACCGGTCGGGGGCGGGATCCGCTCCATCAACGTCGCGTTGCGTCAGGAGTTGGATCTGTACGTCTGCCTGCGTCCGGTGCGTTACTTCAAGGGCGTACCAAGCCCCCTCAAGCAGCCCGAGAAGACCGACATGGTGATCTTTCGCGAGAACTCGGAGGATATTTATGCGGGTATCGAATGGCAGGCCGAGACCGATCAGGCGCGCAAAGTCATCAAGTTTCTGATCGAGGACATGGGCGTCAAGAAGATCCGCTTTCCGCAGAGCTCCGGTATCGGGATCAAGCCGGTGTCACGCGAAGGCACCGAGCGGCTGGTGCGCAAAGCAATTCAGTACGCGATTGCGAACCGGCGCCGCTCTGTGACGCTGGTGCACAAGGGCAACATCATGAAGTTCACGGAGGGCGCCTTCCGCGACTGGGGTTATGCACTGGCGCAGCGTGAGTTCAGCGGCCAGCTGCTGGACGGGGGACCGTGGATGAAGCTGCCCGGCGGCATCATCATCAAAGACGTGATCGCCGACGCGTTCCTGCAGCAGATTCTGCTGCGCCCCGATGAGTACGACGTCATAGCGACGCTGAATTTAAATGGTGATTACATCTCCGACGCGCTGGCTGCGCAGGTGGGCGGCATCGGTATTGCGCCGGGGGCGAACATGAGCGATTCGGTGGCGATGTTCGAGGCGACACACGGCACCGCGCCGAAATACGCAGGCAAGGATTACGTCAATCCCGGCTCGCTTATTTTGTCCGCGGAGATGATGCTGCGGCACATGGCCTGGTTAGAGGCCGCTGATCTCATCATCACCTCCATGGAGAAGGCCATCCTGGACAAAGTCGTGACCTACGACTTCGCCCGGCTGATGGAGGGCGCCAAGCAGGTGTCGTGCTCCGGCTTCGGCGATGCGATGATCGAGCGGATGCGCGCGTAGCGCGAGTGAAGGGTGAAGTGTTCTCCTCCAACCCTCCTGCCGGGTATGAGAACACCCTTCGCATTCCGCGAAGCGGGCGGTGCGAGCAGCGCCCGCCGCTTCCTTTAGCTCCCTGCCGGGAGCGTGCTTCATCCAAGCGCCCGGCAAAATAAACCCGCCTTTTGGGCGGGTTTGGATTATTCTTGTCGGGCGAACAGCCTCACCTGCTTGCACCCTCGAATCCTAACTCGTGCTTTCCCCGGTATCCTCCCTGACTTCAGAGCTCCTGGCGGAACATTGATCTGTCGGGATCGTCCGGCTCTTAGGCGGCCTGGATGTTCGAAGCCTGCTTTCCCTTCGGGCCCTGCGTCACCTCGAACGAAACCTTCTGGCCTTCTTTGAGCGTCTTGAACCCGCTCATGTTGATTGCCGAGAAATGGGCGAACAGGTCTTCACCGCCGTCATCGGGCGTGATGAACCCATAGCCTTTGGAGTCGTTGAACCACTTTACCGTACCAGTTGCCATACTTCCTTTCCTTGTAAAAGACACGGGCTCACTCGCCCCGCCGACTGTCTGCTTCTCAAGCCTGCTCGAGAACGAGTGGATCGCGGCCACTGGCATACCTCGAAGCCGGCTCGGAAACAAACGCCGATCCTCTTTTTAGGCTATCGTGGGCGAGAAGTCAAGGAATTGCCGTCGCCTCCGCCACACCGGTACGCAAAATGCTTCTCCGCACACTTGTAAATTTCCCCGTTATGCGCAAAATTACAGCTACAGCAACCCTCGGTCCGGCGTGGCGTTTGCGAAGTGCCAATGGCTAGTGGAAATCGCGACGGTGTTCTGCTCGAGACTCAGAAGAGCAAGGTTAAGCCGCCGCCCATGTACAAAGTGGTACTCTTGAACGACGATTACACTCCCATGGACTTCGTCGTGGCGGTGCTGCAGACGTTCTTCACTATGAGCCGTGAACAAGCTACTCAGGTCATGCTCAAGGTGCACAGGGAGGGCATGGGCGTGTGTGGCGTGTATCCTAAGGACATTGCGGCCACGAAAGTGGAACAGGTGATCGCTTTCTCCCGCAAACACGAACATCCTCTACAATGCTTGATGGAAGAGACTTGAAGTTGCAGCTAGCCGCACAATCGTCAGGACTCGAAGCAAAGGAATTGTAATGATCGCGCAGGAGCTTGAAGTCAGCCTGCACATGGCATTCATGGACGCCCGGCAGAAGCGCCACGAGTTCATCACCGTGGAGCATCTCCTGCTCGCGCTGCTCGACAACCCGTCGGCCTCCGAGGTCCTGCGTGCCTGTGCGGCGAACATCGAGGAGCTGCGCAAGCTGCTCACCGACTTCATCAACGAGCATACCCCGATCGTCACCGGCGACGAGGTCGATACACAGCCGACGCTGGGCTTCCAGCGCGTCATCCAGCGTGCCATTCTGCACGTGCAATCCTCGGGCAAGAAGGAAGTCACCGGCGCCAACGTGCTGGTGGCGATCTTCGGCGAAAAGGATTCACATGCCGTGTATTTCCTGCACCAGAAGGGTGTGACCCGCCTGGATGTGGTGAACTACATCTCGCACGGTATCAGCAAGGTTCCGCAGGCCGGGCCGGCCAAGCAGCAGGAGGGCGAGGCGGAGAGCGAGCAGGAGCAGAATCAGGGCGGTGCGCTCGAGACCTACACCATGAATCTCAATGCGCTGGCGCTCTCGGGCAAGATCGACCCGCTGATCGGCCGCGAGCGCGAGCTCGAGCGGGTGGTGCAGACGCTGTGCCGCCGCCGCAAGAACAATCCGTTACTGGTTGGCGAGGCCGGCGTGGGCAAGACCGCAATCGCCGAGGGGCTGGCGCGCAGAATCATCGAGGGCAGCGTGCCCGACATCCTGGCCCGCTGTCAGGTCTACGCACTGGACATGGGCGCGCTCTTGGCCGGGACTAAGTACCGCGGCGACTTCGAGCAGCGCCTGAAGGCGGTGCTCAAGCAGCTGCTGGACAATCCCAACGCCATCCTGTTCATCGACGAGATCCACACGCTGATCGGTGCGGGCGCCGCCTCGGGCGGCACACTGGACGCATCGAATCTGCTCAAGCCGGCGTTGTCTACCGGGCAGCTGAAGTGCATCGGCGCCACGACGTACACCGAGTACCGCGGCATCTTCGAGAAGGATCATGCGCTCTCTAGGCGCTTCCAGAAGATCGACGTGGTCGAGCCGAGCGTGCAGGAGACCGTGGAGATTCTGCGCGGGCTCAAGAGCCGCTTCGAGGCTCACCACGGCGTGCGGTATACCACCTCTGCGCTGACCTCCGCCGCGGAGCTGTCGGCTCGCTACATCAACGATCGTCACCTGCCGGACAAGGCTATCGACGTCATCGACGAAGCGGGTGCTGCGCAACGCATTCTGCCCAAGTCCAAGCAGCGCCGTGTGATCACCAAGCACGAGATCGAAGACATCATCGCCAAGATCGCACGCATCCCGCCGCATAACGTCTCTTCCAACGACCGCAGCAAGCTGCAGAATCTGGACCGCGATCTCAAAGCGGTGGTGTTCGGTCAGGACAAAGCGATCGATGCTCTGGCCTCTGCCATCAAGATGGCGCGCAGCGGCCTGGGCAACCCGCAGAAGCCGACCGGTTGCTTCTTGTTCTCCGGCCCCACCGGCGTGGGCAAGACCGAGGTTGCACGGCAGCTCGCCTACACCATGGGTGTGGAGCTGATCCGCTTCGACATGTCGGAATACATGGAGCGGCATGCCGTCTCGCGTCTGATCGGCGCGCCGCCCGGTTACGTGGGCTTCGATCAGGGCGGGCTGCTCACTGAGGCGATCACCAAGCATCCCTACTCCGTGCTGCTCCTCGATGAGATCGAGAAGGCGCATCCGGATATCTTCAATATCCTGCTGCAAGTGATGGATCACGGCACGCTGACCGACAACAATGGGCGCAAGGCGGATTTCCGTAACGTGGTGCTGATCATGACCACTAACGCGGGTGCCGAGTCGCTCACCAAGACCAGCATGGGGTTCACCCAGAGCGCGTCCCACGGCGACGAGCTGCAGGACATCAAACGCATGTTCACGCCCGAGTTCCGCAACCGTCTCGATGCGACCATCTCGTTCGCGCCGCTGTCGCACGAAGTCATCCTGCGCGTGGTCGACAAATTCCTGATGCAGCTCGAAGACCAGCTGCATGAGAAGAAGGTGGAAGCGAGCTTCACGCAAGCGCTCAAAGACCATCTGGCCAAGCACGGTTTCGATCCGCTGATGGGCGCACGACCGATGGCGCGCCTGATTCAGGACACGATCCGGCGCGGCCTGGCCGACGAGCTGTTGTTCGGCCGTCTGGCTGCGGGCGGGAAAGTGCTGGTGGATGTCGACAGTGAAGGCAAGGTCCGGCTGGAGTATCCGGCGGAAGATCTGGCACCCGAGGCGCCGGTAGCAACCTGAGCGGGTCCTCACTGGTCGCAGATTTGGCACGGGCAGGCCATAAGGTCTGCCCGTTTGTTTTCAGCCGAAGCGGGATTTACGGCGACGGGGAGGAAACAGAATAAAGGTGAGCGCGACCACGCCTGTAAAACCCACGTACGCAGCTGTGAACACCCACGCAGGGAAATCCCAGTACAGCGCACGCTGCAGCCAGCGCTCGATGAAACCGCCGTGTGATTGCGCGTTCAGGCGCAGCCAGTCTTCCAGGATGGTCAGCGGGCATGCCATCCCAATCAGTGCCTCCACTGCTACGAACGCAATCGCGGCCAGATGCGCAATGCGGAACCAGAACCCGCGCACCCAAGCCCATTCCCGCCACGCACCGATCCAGATGGCCGCCAAACCGACGACAACAAAGGCCACGTACGTGGCATGCGCGACGAGCACTGCATCGGCCAGCACCTTGATGCCGCGAGACGGATCGGCTATCCCTTGGCCACGGGGCGTGCTGGGTCGGCGACCCATTCGCTCCACGAACCCGGGTACAGGCGTGAGCCCGACAACCCGGCAATTTCCATGGCGAGCAGGTTGTGGCAGGCGCTGACTCCTGAGCCGCATTGATGCACGATGCGTTCGGGAGCCAAGCCGCCAAGCAGCGCAGTGAACTCCTGGCGCAATTGCTCCGCAGGCTTGTATCGTCCATCGGGCAGCAAGTTGTCTTTGTACAGCCGATTGCGTGCGCCCGGGATATGCCCGGCGACTGGATCGATCGGCTCGGTGAGTCCCTGGTAGCGATCCGAGGCGCGCGCATCGATCACGACAAACTCTTTGCTCTGCAGGTTGCGCATGACGTCCTTCACGCCGACCCACGTGCTGCGCGGTGCGCCCGCGAAGCGAGCTGGCGGCACGGGTGAAGTCGCGGTGCTGACTGGCTGTCCGGCTCTTATCCAAGCTTCCCAGCCCCCGTCGAGTACCGCGACCCGCTCGTGACCGAGCCACTTCAGCATCCACCACAGCCGTGCCGCCGACGAGCTGCCGACGTTGTCATAGCTGACCACCTGCTTGCTCGAGTCGACGCCATTGCTCCCGAGCCACTGCATGAAGGTTTGCGCGTCCGGCAGGGGATGCCGACCGTTGCGCCCGTTCTTTGGCCCGGCGAGGTCCGCGTCCGTATCCGCGAAACGGGCGCCAGGGATGTGGCCTTCGGCGTAGGCACGCGCGCCAGCACCCGCGTTCATCAAATCGTGCCGGCAATCGAAGACCACCAGTTGCGCGTTGCCTAGATGTTGCGCGAGATCCGACGCCGAGAGCAACGTGGTGTAGTTCATGAGCGTTCTTTCGAGTTCATGGCTCTTCACCCGCGAGCCAGGCGCGTGCCATCCCTTCGTCATCGAATACGCGCACCTCGGCGTCGAGGAAGAACTGCTCCAGCCAGGCGATCAATGGCGGCCAGGGCGACTCGCTGAGGATGGCAACGCGACGGATGTCACGGCTGTGATGGCGCGCGAATTTGATGTCCTCCAAAAGCGCGTCGATCGTCGCGCCCAGCATGTCGCGCAGGTCGATCAACAGAGCTACGGGTTTGCCGCCGGCACGCTCCCCCGGGACCTCGCGCTCCAGTCGCTTCACATCGGCGAGCGTGAGCTCGCCGAACACGCCCACGACGATCAGGCCGTCTTCGCGTTCAATGGTGATCATGGCTGTGCCCGTACCGTGCAGCTCATCGCACGATGCGCGCGCGTGGTTCTGTCATATCGCCCCGCGCGCCCGAAGATCACAGCGCCGGCTCGACGTGCCGTCGCACGAATTCATGGAAATGGATCATGCCGTCCTCGGAGGGCGATTGATAGGGTCCATGCGCCTCACGCCCGGCGCGATACAGGACCCGGCGCCCGTCATGCATCCGCTGGCAGATCTCACCGTCCTCCTCGGCGCTTTCCATGTATGCGTGCTGATGCAGCTCGACCAGCTCACGCTCGAACAACGCCACTTCCTCCGGATAGTAATACTCGACGACGTTGATGCATTTCTCGGGTCCACGCGGATGGACCGAGCTGATGATTTTGCAGAACGGATACCACTCGAGCATGACGTTTGGATAGTAACATGCCCAGATCGTACCGTACTTGGGCATGTCGCCATTCGTGTAGCGCAGCAGCGCGTCGATGTACTTGCCGTAAGCAGGCGATCCCGGCTTAGTAAGCCGTTGGTAGATGCCCATTTCTTGCGTGCTCCAGCGCTCGCCGAACTTCCATGTGTACACCGTCGGATCGACGAACTTGCCGAGCCCGGGATGAAACGGGCCGACGTGATAGAGCTCGAGATAGACCTCCATGAACGCCTTCCAGTTGAACGGGTACTCGATCAGCTCGACGCGATCGAGTACGTGATCGGTGAGATCGTAATCCTCGGTGAGCGGGAAATCGGCGAGATCGGCCGCTGCGTCGCGGGGCCCGGCGAACAGCAATCCGTTCCAGCTGTTGAGCGGGCTGCGCGGCAGGTCGAGGCAGGGATTGTCGGGAAATTCCGGGGCGCCCAGTAATTTCCCCCGCAGATCGTAGGTCCAGCGATGAACCGGGCAGACGAGATTGTGCAGATTGCCGCGGCCGTTGAGGATGATCGCCTGGCGGTGGCGGCACACGTTCGAGAGCATCTCGACGCCGGAGTCGTTGCGTACCAGTGCCGCTCCGCGGTGCAGCTGGTCGAGCGTGTAATAGTCACCGACGTTGGGCACCATCAACTCATGTCCGAGGTAGCCCGGCCCGGCATCGAAGAGCAGACGTTGCTCCTCGGCATCGATGAGGGCATCGAAGTACCAGCTCAGAGGCAGCTGGGCGGGGGTGCGAGTCAGCGCCGAAGCATTCGCCAGATCAGTCATACATATCCTGAGGGATGTCGCGAAAATAGAATGCCGCCAAGCGGCGGTGCGCAGCGTTGCATCATCGACAACGGAATACCACGTGAGACCGGCGGCTGCAAAATTCTACACCAGGGTGTGGAGCACTTGAGAGGCAAGCAAATAATTGACCCGCTGGCGGGCAATGCGTTATTTTTGCACGTTTTCGCCGCAGCTTCTCAATGCCCAAACCAGACAGCCCGGATGCCGGGCGCAGCCAGTCCGATATTTTTGCAGCCTCGAGCGATGTCTCGCGGCCAACCGGGGATGCGGCGCCAGCCAGCGATGTCTCCGCCAGCCTGGGGGTGCAGTCTGGCGAGCACAGCGGCGGCGCGGACCCTGCGGGGCTGGGCGCGGCTTCTGAAGCTGCTCTCGAGCCGATGCCGACCAGCTTTGAAAGCGCACTGGGTGAACTGGAGGCCATCGTCGCACACATGGAATCGGGCGAGCTCAGCCTGGAGCAGTCGCTGGCCGCATACAAACGCGGGGCAATGTTGTTGCAGTACTGCCAGGGCAAGCTTCACGATGCTCAGCAGCAGGTCAAAATACTGGAAGCGGGTATGCTCAGAGATTTCTCCGGTGCCGGCGAGAACGGTCAGTAGATCGGCGGATGCTGTTCGCGTGCTGTGCGCAGGCGCCGGCATGCATCGGCTTCGCGGCCGATGAGTGCGCCGCAAGAGCACGTCTTGCACTCGTTGCCGCAGTGGATGCGACAGCGCTGCCTGGATGTGGAGCAAATCCTGGAAAAAGTGGTCCCTAGCGCGGTAATGCTCCCCGCGCGGCTCCACGAGGCGATGCGGTATGTCACCTTGGGCGGGGGCAAGCGCATGCGGCCGCTGTTGACGTTCGCAGCTGGAGAGCTGGTGGGTGCGCCCGCCGAAGCGCTGGCGTACGCGGGCGCCGCAGTCGAGCTGATCCATGCCTATTCGCTCGTGCACGACGATCTGCCCTGCATGGACGACGACATGTTGAGACGCGGCAAGTCGACCTGTCATATCGCGTTCGATGAGGCCACGGCTCTACTCGTAGGCGACAGCCTGCAAAGCCTGGCATTCCAAGTGCTGAGTGAGCATCGGCTTGCCAGCGACGCGCAGCGTCAGCTGGAAATGGTGCGGCTGCTGGCGACGGCCGCGGGCTCCCGTGGCATGGCCGGCGGGCAGGCGATCGATCTGGCGAGCGTGGGGCAGGAGCTCACCGTGCCTGAGCTCGAGCTCATGCACATCCATAAGACCGGTGCGTTGATCCGTGCTGCAGTCTGGCTGGGCGCGAGTTGCGGTGAGCCGCTCACCCGTGCTGCCGAAGAGCACCTGGATCGCTTTGCTAAATTTGCCGGGCTCGCGTTCCAGGTGGTCGATGACATCCTCGACGTGCAGGCGGACACGGCAACCCTGGGCAAGACTGCAGGGAAGGACGCTCGGCACAACAAGCCTACGTATGTGAGCGCGCTCGGCATCGTGCGGGCACGCGAGCTCGCTGACGAGCTGCGCACACAGGCGTTGTCCGCTCTCGACCCGCTCGGTGACCCGGCGCAGCGTCTGCGCCAGCTGACCGACTACATCGTTTTGCGCAAGAATTGATCAACCCGGTTAAGCACATGTACGAGCTGCTCGATGCCATACAAAGTCCCGCGGATCTGCGACATCTCGATCGCAAGGCGCTGCCGCGGCTGGCGGCCGAGTTGCGGCAATTTCTCCTCGAGTCGGTGGCGGGCACTGGAGGACATCTGTCTTCCAATCTGGGGACCGTGGAGCTCACCGTGGCCCTGCATTACGTGTTCGATACACCGCGCGACCGCTTGGTGTGGGACGTCGGCCATCAGACCTACGTCCACAAGATTCTCACCGGCCGGCGTGCCGGCATGGCGCGACTGCGCATGTATGGCGGGATCGCCGGCTTCCCGCGCCGCGAGGAGAGCGAATACGACACCTTTGGTACAGCGCACTCCAGCACCTCGATCAGCGCAGCGCTCGGTATGGCTGTGGCGGCGCGCCAGCTGGGCGAGGATCGGCGCGTGGTGGCGATTATCGGCGACGGCGCCATGACTGCCGGAATGGCGTTCGAAGCGCTCAACAACGCGGGGGCGATGGATGCCAATCTGCTGGTGATCCTCAACGACAACGACATGTCGATCTCCGAGAACGTGGGTGCGCTCAACAATTATCTCGCGCGCCTCATGTCGGGTCGCTTCTACGCAGCGGCGCGCAAGGCCGGGGAGAAAGTGCTGCGCGTCATCCCGCCGGTGCTGGACTTCGCGCGCCGCGCCGAGGAGCACGTGAAGGGCATGGTAACCCCCGGAACGCTGTTCGAAGAGTTCGGCTTCAACTACATCGGTCCGATCGATGGGCATGATCTGGACGTCCTGGTCCCGACACTGGCTAACCTCAAGAAGCTCGACGGACCGCAGTTCCTGCACGTGGTCACGCGCAAGGGCAAGGGTTACGCGCCCGCCGAGGAGGACCCCATTCTCTATCATGGGGTGACCAAGTTCGATCCGCGCGCCGGCATCCAGCCCAAGCCTGCCGCCAAGCCGACCTACACGCAGATCTTCGGCGATTGGTTGTGTGACATGGCCGCCCTGGACGAGCGCCTCATCGCGATCACGCCCGCCATGCGCGAGGGCTCTGGGCTCGTGCGCTTTTCCCAGGAATACCCGGATCGCTATTTCGATGTGGGCATCGCCGAGCAGCACGCGGTTACGTTCGCCGCGGGGCTGGCATGCGAAGGTTTGAAGCCGGTGGTCGCAATCTACTCGACCTTCCTGCAGCGCGCCTACGATCAAGCGATCCACGATGTGGCGATCCAGAACCTGCCGGTTGTGTTTGCCATCGATCGTGGTGGGCTGGTCGGTGCCGATGGCCCTACGCATCACGGGGCTTTCGATCTGTCGTACCTGCGTTGCATACCGAACCTGAGCGTGATGACGCCGAGCGACGAGAACGAATGCCGGCAGATGCTCTATACGGCCTTCCAGATGGACACACCAGCTGCGGTGCGCTATCCGCGGGGTGCCGGGCCCGGCGCTTCGCCGGACGCGCTGCATGCCCTTCCCGTGGGCCGAGGGCGCGTCCTGAGACGCGGACAGCGGGTTGCGCTGCTCGCCTTTGGCAGCATGGTGAAGGCGGCCCTGGAAGCGGCGGAAGGCCTGAACGCCACGGTGGCGGACATGCGGTTTGTAAAGCCGTTGGATGTAGCCCTGGTGGCTGAACTGGCCCACAGCCACGATTTTCTGGTGACGCTCGAAGAGAATGTCATCGCCGGCGGAGCGGGCGGCGCTGTATTGGAATGCCTGGCCGATGCCAGGATTGAAAGGCCGGTGCTGCAGATCGGGCTGCCCGATCGATTCGTGGAACATGGCGACCCGGCCACGCTCCTAATGCAATGCGCGCTGGATGGGGCAGGTGTGGCACGGCGGCTGCAGGAGTGGCTGCCCGAGCAAGTGCCCACCCATCGCTGAACGCAAATCGATGCAGGCGCTCTTGCCGGATTGCGTCAAGTCGGGGTACGTCCTTAGTCCCAGCCCTGGCGGCAGCGAGCCAGTATAATCATG
>Ga0335084_10005190_pt1 | contig 12852 bp, 8 predicted proteins | sample Lox_Sample_44_FD_206721 | JGI IMG/M metagenome (GOLD analysis project Ga0335084, IMG submission 206721) | Soil microbial communities from Loxahatchee National Wildlife Refuge, Florida, United States - Lox_Sample_4.4 | ecosystem: Environmental > Terrestrial > Soil > Wetlands | place: USA: Florida... | reverse complement strand
TGATCAGGGTGCCCGTGATGGACGTGCAGTTGCGAGCGAGGAGCGCATCCTCCCGCGTGGTGAGGGTCACGTCGCCCGTGCAGACCACGGCCGCACCCTCTCCGCATGCCGCCGCCAGCGTGAGGACACACGCGAGGGCAACCCCTCCGAGCGCGTGAGGGTGATCCCAGCCGGACGGTGCGCAGGTGTCCGCCACGGCCGCCACCCTAGCAGGCTCCCGACCCGGAGTTCCGCGCCCCGGACGGCACGGCCGCGGCGCGGACCGTACAGGTGCTGGAGAACACGAAGGGCCCCGGACGAGCTCCGGGGCCCTGGTGTGGGCGCGACAGGGATCGAACCTGTGACCCCTGCCGTGTCAAGGCAGTGCTCTACCGCTGAGCTACGCGCCCATTCCTGCAGAGGCGAGGCGCGTTTATAGCGCGACGGCACACCCTGTCAACGGAGGACTCGACGTTTCAGGCCGCCGCGGGCGCGCGCACGACGCGCACGAAGAACAGGCCGTACTGAAGGAACGACAGCATGGTGCAGAGCGCGCCCAGGAGCGCGAAGGCCACGAGGTACGGGTCCGCGTCCGCCCGGTGGACCGCCCCGAAGTCGCCCGCGAGCGCGAGGAGCACGGTCACGGCCAGCGCGAAGGTGGCGTACTTCCCGATGCGCGTCGGCGCGAACGGCTCGGCGTTCCTGAGCCAGCGGAGGAGCGCCGCCCCGAGGACGAGCACGACGTCGCGCCCCACCACGAGCGCCGGCAGCCAGAGCGGCAGGTGACCGGTCCAGGCGAGCGCGAGGAGCGCGCAGCCGGCCAGCACCTTGTCGGCCACCGGGTCGAGCATCGCCCCGATGCGGGTGCGCTGGCGGAGCGCCCGGGCCACGAGCCCGTCGAGGAGATCGCTCGCCGCGGCCGCCGCGAAGGCGGCGAGCGCCCGGAGCGCCTCCCCCCTTACGTACAGGACGAGGAAGACGGGTGCGAGGACGAGCCGCATCACGGTGAGGCCGTTCGCGAGCGTGAACGGCCCCACCTCGGCGTCGATCACCGCGCGGTCCCGTCCCGCTCCCTGTTCCACGCCTCCCACTCGTCCTCCGAGGGCGACGCCATGGCGAACTGCTCCGGCTCCCCGGGCTTGCCGTCGGCCGAGATCTTCACCTGCATCATCTCGCCGACGATCTTCTCCCACTGCTCGCGGCTGACCTCCTTGGGCCCGGCGACCTGCTTCCGCTCCTTCTTCCCGCCGGTCCCGGTGCCGCCCTCGGCGGCGCCGTGCTCCGGCCGCGGGATGGGGCCCGCCGCCACCGCGACGGTGCCGCTGTAGACCTTCACGACCACCGATTTGTCCTTCGCCGCGTCCACGCGGAACGTGGTGCCGCGCACGCCGGCGACCGCGTTCTCGGTCTGCACCTCGAAGCGCGCCTCGCCGCCCATGGCCTTCGCCACGTTGGCCCAGACCTGGCCGACCACCAGCTTCGCCGAGACCTTGCGGTCCTCCACGTTCTTGCCGAAGGCCGCCGCCTCCACCACCGCCTTCGAGGTGGGGCCCAGGCGAACGATGCTCGTGTCGGCGAGCTTCACCTCGAGCCGCGTGCGGCGCTGGGTCTCGAGGACGTCGCCCTGGTAGACCGGGGTGCCCACGGCGAGCTTCTGGGCCTTGCCGCCCGCCGTGCGGGTGGCGTCGCCGGCGAGGAAGGTCACCTGGCCGGCGGGCTGCGCCGCGGAGGCCGCCGCCCGGGCGGCCCCGAGCGCCCCCAGCGCGGCGAGGGCCACGCCGGCGAGCGCCGCGAGGCCAGTTCGCACGCGCGGGCTCACTTGAGCTCGACCTCCACGGTGCTCGGGGTGACCTTCGTCACCTTCACCGTGAAGCCGCTGAACTTCTTCGATGCGAGGTCGGTGGCGAAGCTCTGCGAGGTGCCGGCCACCGTCACGTCGAGGTCGGCCTTACCGCCCTCCATCGAGCGCTCCTGCACGTCCTTCACGCCGCGCACGTGGTTGGCGAGCGCGTTCTTGAAGGTGGCGAGGCGCGAGTAGTCGTCCACGCCCTTCACGCTGAGCGCCACCCGCTTCATGCCCGACTGCTCGCGGGTCCAGACCTTGCCGATCTTGGCGAAGAGGTCCGCGGCCAGCTTCCGGCCGCCGTTGGAGAGCGCGTTCCGGCCGGCGGTGGTCTGCTCGAAGCCCTTGCCGGCGTCGCCGGTGAACTCGGTGGCGGCGATGACCTCGCCCGAGTCCACGCGCACCGCGCGGGCGGAGACGTTGGCCACCGACGAGTAAAAGGTGCCGTTGTCGATCTGGATCTCGCCGAGCGGCTTCGCCATGGCGCGGCCGATCACCACCACGTCGGCGCCGGCCTTGATGCCGATCTCCCGGGCCTGCTGGACGTTCGGATCGGCCCCGATGGTCTCGAGCTTCACCTTGCCGGAGAGGATCTCCGGGTCGATGAACGTGAACCCGGACTTCTCCATGCGGTCCATGAAGGAGTTCTCGACCACGCGCAGGTCGGCGGTGTTGCCGCCGCCCTGCCACCAGCCGGTGGCCTGGGTGGCGTTCACCGCCTGCTCGGCGATGAGCACGGCGATCCGGGGCATGCCGGCGCGGCGGTAGGCGATGCCGAAGGCCATCATGTCCTCGTCGAGCTTCGACTCGGACACCTCGCACTTCAGCTTCACCACGTAGCCGCTGCCGTCCTGCTTCTCCTCGAGGACCGTGAACTTCTTCACGTAGCCCTGCGAGTGCGAGTAGATCTTGTCCGAGAGCAGCCGGGACTGGTCGGTCTCGGTCGAGGCCGTCACCATCGTGCCCGCCACCTGCTGCACGCAGTTGCGGAGCGCGTCGTCCTTGGCCTGCTCCTTCACGGCGAGCAGGTCCGGCCCCATGGCCGCCTGGCCCGTGGCCTCGGTGGTCTCGGTCTTCTCCTGGGCGCCGGCCATCGGCGCGGCGACGAGGAGCGCGAGGGCGAAGAGTCGGTTCATGTGCGTTCTCCCTGGGGGGCTCAGTCGGCGAGGATGACGACCTTGCCTTCGGCGAGGAACCCGAGGTTCTTCCCGGCGAGGCTCTTCGCGTCAGCGGTGGAGATCACCACGTCGGGCCCGGCCACCTTGACGGCCTTCACCACGAGCGGACGGTCGCCGACGCGCGCCGCCAACGTCTTCTTCGCGGACTCGAGGTCGCGGGCGTACGCGGCCGCGCCGCCGGCCTTCCGGCCCGCCTCGTTCAGCATGGTGGGGCCGTAGACCTCGTTGCCCGACTCGTCGAGCACGCGGGGCGCGAGCGCGGGCGCCACCTTCTGGCCGCGGGCGTCCACCACGAGCGCGGTGCCGGGGACCTCTCCCTCGGTCGAGACGGCCTTCGTCTCGCCCTTCGGCATGAGCGTCTCGGAGAGCTTGCCCTCGAGCGGCACCTCGACGTCCATCTCCACGCCGCCGTCCTCGTAGTAGCGGGGCTTCCCGACCACCCGGAAGCCCTTCACCACGCCCTGCACCTGGGCGTTCAGCGCCGAGTCCGACTCCAGCGCGGACCCGACCTTCTTCGAGGAGTCGAGCTGGATGCCCTTGATGGTCTCCATGCAGTTGCGCAGGGCATCGAGCTTGGCGGCCTTCTCGGCGCCGATGCGGGCCTGGCCCTTCGTCTCGGAGTCCTTCAGGTTGGGCGCTCCGCTGCCGGAGCACTTCACGACCTTGGCGCCCCAGTCCACCGTGCCGGGGTCGGCGGACCCCGCGACGGGGATGGCGAGGACGGCGGCGAGGGCGATGACCTTTCTCATGTTCGTCTCCTGCGCTGCGAGCTGCCTCATGGACCTCGGAAGGGGTCCCGAAATTCTAGCACCCGATGGTCGCCATCCTAGCCAAGGCGCCCGGAAACACTCTGTGACCGGGGTCACCGGCCGTGATCGGGAGCCCAAGCGAGGGGGGTAGGACCCCGACGACTACCACGCATCCCGGATTCCACGAAGGGCCACCACCCGGGCTGCCGGGTCCAGGGCACCCGGCGCACGCCCCAGGATGGCGTCCCGCACTGCGGGGACATCCACCCGCAGGAACGGGTTCACCCTGCGTTCCTCGGCCAGCGTGGGCGCCTCCGGCTCCCGTCCCGCCGCGTGCGCGGCGCGTGCGGCGTCCAGGCGGGCCCGGGCGTCCTCGTTGGCGGGCTCGAGGGAGAGCGCGAACGGCAGGTTCACGGTGGCGTAGTCGTGGCCCGGGTGGAACCGGAGCGCGCCGTCGAGGGCGGCCACCGGGCCGGTCAGGCTCCGCCCGAGCGCCGCCGGGTCGCCGCCGTGGCGGCAGTTGCCGGCGCCTCCCCAGAAGAGCGTGTCGCCGGTGAGGAGGAAGCCCTGCCAGACGTAGAGGACGGAGCCCGGCGTGTGGCCCGGGACGTGGACGACGCCGATGCGCAGCGCGCCGAGGGAGATCTCGGAGCGGCCGGCGAGGTCCTCGTCCGGCGGGAACCAGCCGCGGTCGGCGGCGTGGCCGAAGACGCGCGCGCCCAGCTCCTTCCCGAGCCGGGCCGAGCCGCCCGTATGGTCGTCGTGACCGTGGGTGTGGAGGATCCATCGGGGCCGGACGCGGTGCTCGGCGGCGAGAGCGAACGCGACCTGCGGATCGCCGGGGTCGACGAGCGCGGCGTCCTCGCCGTCGGCGAGGAGGTAAACGTAGTTGTCCCGGTGGTAGCGGCGGCGGTCGAAGATCACGCGTCCTCCGGGTGATGCGAGAGCCCCACCCGGTTCCCGTCGGGATCGCGCACGTAGATCGTCCAGCGCGTCCGGTGCACCACGGGGTGGCCGGCGGCGACGAGCCGGTCCTCCCACGCCTCTCGCTCGGCCCGCGCGATGCGGAGCGCGACGAGGTGCAGGCCGGGATCGGTTTCCCGCCGCTCTCGCCCTCCGGCGTTCCCATCCGCCCGCTCGAGCGCCAGGAAGGCTCCGTCCCCGACGGTGAGCCACACGCTCCGGTCTCCGCCACCCTCGGCGGGCCAGCGCCGCAGCACCGGGAGCCCGAGGACGTCCTCGTAGAAGCGCTGGCTCCGGTGGAGGTCGGCGCACCGGATGGCCAGGTGATGGAAGGCGAGCGCCCTCACGAGCGGCGCGCTCCTCTCGCCAGGGTGAGGGGAGCGCGCCAGAGGAGGAGGACCACGGCGAGGAGGCCGAACGCTCCATCCGTTGCTCCGGTCCCGCACCCACATCCCGGCTGGCGCACGGCCGATGCCGTGGCCTCCGCGGAAGGCGTGAGCTGCCAGCCGCCCTGGGAGTGGACCTCGAAGGCCGCCGCCCCGCCCTGCCCTCCCGAGCGGACCGGCAGCTGGACGAGCACCGGGCCGCCTTCCGGCGGCAGCGCGTCGAGCACCACATCGACGTCGCCGACCGAGGTCGTTCCCGCTCCCTGCACGACGGGCGGGCCGGCGGGCGCGAGGCCATCGAGGCGAGCCGTCACGCGCACCGCGGGCAGGGGCTGGCCGATGCGGCTCTCGATGCGGCCGGTGATCACGGCGAGCTGGCCCTCGCCGAGCGAGGTCACGTCCGCCCCCTGCTGGACGTCGACGAGGCCGGTGGCGTCGAGGTTCACGGGCACGTCGGAGGTGTCGCTCTGGACACCGGACTGCGTCGCCGACAGCGTCACCCTCGGCGGATCGGGTGTGGCGAGGAGCGCGGGATACGTCGTCTCGGGCAGGCCCAGCGTGAGCAGCACCGTCGGCCCGCTCGCGTCCACGGTGAACGTGGCGTCCGGCGGCAGGCCGCTGCCGCCGCCGGCGTAGGTGATCGCGCCGGGGCACGCCTCCCAGATGGAGCCCTCGAGCTCGACCTGGGCGCCGCCGGGGGCGAGCACCGCCGTCGGCTCGCCGCCGCCCACCGCCTGGATCGACGGCGCGCCGGGCACCAGCGTGACGGTCCCGGTCAGCTCCCGGAACTGTCCGCTGTCGTCGGTGCCCCGCACGCGGAGGTCCACCGGGGTCATGTCGCACAGCGAGTCACCGGTCAGCGTGAGGGTGGGAGAGGTCGCCCCGGCCACCGGATCGGGCCCGCGCCACCACTCGAGCGCCACCGGGCCCTGGGGATCGGTCGCCGTCACCGTCACGGGATGATCCTCGCCGCGCGGGGCGACGCCCGGGCTGCCCGCCGCCCAGGCGAGCACCGGCGCCGGGTCGCCCACGTCGGCGAACACGAGCACGTACCCCTGCCCCGTCGTCCAGTCGAAGCCCAGCGCCACGAGGTCGGGCAGGGGGGAACCCACCACGTCGCCGGTGACGATCTCGTGGATCGCGAGGCCCTGCGCCGGGCCGCGCCAGGTCCGGAGTGCCGTCCCGTCGCTGTAGAACACGACGATCTGGTCGGCGACCCGGTCCCAGACCGCCGCGCCGCGTGCGGTGCCCAGGTCCACCGGCCGCAGCGTCGCCGGGTCCTGCAGGCCCAGGACGCCCGTGAGGTCCTGCCAGACGCCGGGCGTCGTGTCGGCGAAGTCCGCGGGCACGCCGGTGTTGTGGATGCCGATGACCGCCCCCGGGGTCCAGAGATCGGGCGTGGTCCACACGTTGAGCGAGAACACGAGGTCGGGGCGCCCGTCGAGGTCGAAGTCCACCGCCGCGGCGCCGAGGGCGTCGCCCTGCGAGACCCCGAGCGGCAGCCACGTCGCCTGGAACTGCGGCACCGCGTCGCCCGCGCGGACCTCGTCGAAGTCGAGGCCGGCCACGCCTCCCGAGACGGGGGCCTCCTGGATGGCGAGCGCGACGGCGCCCGCGCCGGGGATGGCGAGGTCGTCCACCCCGTTCGCGAGCGCCTGGGCGCCCAGACGCAGCGGCCAGACCTCGGTGTGGAAGGTCACGCGCCCGACGAGACCGGGGATCGAGACGGTGGCCCCGTCGGGCGTCGCGCCGGAGAGATCCCAGAGGTGCAGCGTGCCGGGCACGCCCGAGCCGAGGCCCACGCCGGTCGGGAGCACCACCACGCCCTCGGTCCTCGCGAGCAGCCGCGCGACGGTGAGCGTCTCGCCCGCACCGCCGGCGAGGTTCACGGTCTGGAGCACGAGGGGCGAGCTCGCCGGCGCGATGGCCACGCCGGCCGGCCGGGAGAAGACGAGGTCGGTCCGGCCGCCCGGGTCGGGAGGCAGCACCACGCCCGCGGCGACGTCGGTGGCCTGGCCGTCGACCGCCCGGGTCGGCGCCCCGCCGGCGAGCAGGCTCCGCCAGGGGATCTGGAAAGACCCCGTTCCACCCACGGTGTAGAGGAAGACGTCGCTCCCCGGCGCCGCGCCGAGAGGCGAGACCGCCATCTCGGCGACCGGGTCGGGCACCGGCACGACCATCGGGACCGTGTCGAACTGCGCGAGCGCGGGCCCCGCCACGAGGAGGAGCGCCGGGGCCGCAGCGCGGACGATGGCGGTCGGGGCGCGCACGTCAGTATGCGAGCTGCGCGCGGAGGAAGAGGCGTCCGGCCTCGTCCCTGGGCGCGAGCCCGTCTCCGGTGAACCCCACCACCTGCCACCCCAGCGCGAGCCGCCCCTCCGAGGCCGCGAGCCCGGTGCCGAGCCGCACGCCCAGCTCGGCGCGCAGGGCCGAGCGGACGCCCACGTCGCCGCCTCCTACCAGCGGCCCGCGGCGGGCCGCCTCGGCGCCCAGATCCAAGGGCCCGACCACGCGCACGCTCGCGCGCACCGAGCCGACGAGCCGGTCCTCGCGCGTGCCGGCCACCTCCTGCCGCGCCGCTCCCAGGGCGGCACCCACGGCGATCCGCGATCCCAGGTCGGCCGTCCCGGCGAGGCGCGCCAGGACGCCCTTCCTCTGCGCCGCCCCCGGCCGTTCCTCGTCGAGGCGCGAGACGGTCGCGAGGAGGCCGCCGCGGTCGAGCCTGAGCGCGCCGCCGACCGAGATCTCGAGGAGGTGGGCCTTCAGGCCGCCGAGGTCGCCGTCGGCCCATGACGTCCGGGCCGAGAGCGTGATGGGCTCGGCGAGGCGCCAGTCGAGGGAGCCGCCCGCGGCGTCGGCGCTGCCCACGCCCTCGCGGCGGATCTCGCCCCGCAGTCCGACCCGGACCGGCCCGAGCGACGCGCCGGCAGAGCCCGCCGCGGCGGTCCGGTCGACCTCGCTGCCGTCCTCGGCGAGGCGGACGCCGCGCTCGCCGGTCACCGACAGGCGCAGGCCGCGGGCGGGCTCGACGGCGAGGCCGAACACGCGAGCGGTGCGCAGGCCCCAGAGGTCCCGGCCCACGTTCTCCTCGGTGAACACCTCCGTCGACCCGGCCCTGCGCCGGGCGCCGAGCGCCGCGGCGGAGGCCCCGTCGCCCGTCGCGGCCGCGCCGAAGGGCGTCGCGTCGGGGTCGGCGGTGAACGTGCCGTAGACGCTCTCGCCGCCGTTCGCCACCTCGCCCGAGGCGACGAGGCGCGGTCCGAGGTCCGGGCCCCAGCCGCCGCGCACGTCGAGCCGCGTTCGCCCCAGCCCGAGCGAGGCCCCGGCGGCGGTGAAGGTCGGGTCCGCCCCCGGGCCGGTGACCGCGAGCCCCTGGTGATGGGACACGTCGAGCGACAGGCGCGGGTCGAGGTGCCAGATCACGCGCGCGCCGACCGAGGTCGCCTCCTCCTTCACGGGCTCCGCCTGCTCGAAGCGCAGCGCCTCGGCGACGAGCTCGAGCGAGTCGCCCGTCCAGCGCCCGCGCGCCACGAATCGCCTCGCATCGCCGGGAGGGGCCCCGGCGGGCGCGGCGGTGTCGGCCCCCTTGCGCTCCGCGTAGGTGAGGCCGCCGCCCCAGGCGCCGGAGGCGAGGTCCAGGGTCGCCCCGCGCTCGCGCTCCTCGGAGAGGGCCTGGAAGGTGCCGTCGGCGTAGCCCGCGCTCCGCTCGCGCCACCACCCGGCGTAGGTGGCCGGGCCGGCCTCGCCGCGAGCCTCGAGGTGGAGCGCGTCCCCCCCGTCCGGGCTCGCGGATGAGGTGAAGGCGTAGCCGCCGTCCTGCGAGCGCTGCACCGGCGTCCCGCCGGGATCGCCGTGGCTGCGCGCGGCCTCCGCGCGCAGGGCGACGACGCCCAGATCGAGCGAGGCCGCGCCCGCTTCCAGGTGGTAGGGCGTGCCGGGCCGCTCCTCGCGGGCCACGCGCGCCTCCACCGCGGCGGGCCCGTACGAGAGGCCCGCGAGGCCGCCCTGCAGGTCCTCGGCGTCGGGCTGCGTCGCGGCCGACAGGTACTCCACGACGAGCGTCGCGTTCGCCGCGGCGGTCGGCGGGCCGGTCTCGAGGGCGGCGGGCGGCGCCACCGAGGGGAGCGGGCGCGCGAGGGCGATGCGTCCGGACACCCAGTCGATCTCGTAGTCCACGGTGCGGGTCAGCGTGCGCCGGCCCGTGGCGAGCCCGGTGAAGGGGTCGCGCCACTCGACGCGCACGACCTCGCTGCCGGGCACGAGGTCGTGCCGCGAGAGCCAGTAGAACGCTCCCCCGTGCGCGGCGAGCACGTCGCGGCCCGGGCGCGGCGGCACGTTGCCACCCGCGTCGGGGCGGAGGGTGGCGCCGAACGCGGCCGCCTGCACGTGAACGAAGCCCACCTCGCGATCGAGGCCGGCCCGGAGCCCGAACATGGAGCGATCGTAGCTCCCCAGCTCCCCGCCGCGGGAGGGCGTGAGACCGGTGCGGGCGTTTCCGAGGTCGAGCCGGGCACCCGGCGCCTCGGCGCGCGCCCAGAGCCTCCCGCGCGGGGCGTTCCGGTCGTCGGCGGCCCCGTCGTCACCCGTGGTGAGGAACGAGCGCTCGGGGTCGAGGGCGTGCTCGGCGGTGAGGCCGTCGCGCGGATGTGCGAGGTCGGCGAGCTTCCGGTCGCGGTCGTCCACGTCCACGCCCGCCGCCACGTCGAGCGCCCCGACGTGCCCGCTCATCGAGCCGGCACCGCGGCCGGTGACGACGACGTCCGAGCCCCCGCCGAGGGAGATCTCGACCTCGCCGAGCGCCGCGGCGGTGAGCTCCCCGCGGGCGCGCACCGGCAGGGCGATGGAGACCGGTGCGCCGCGCCCGTCGTCGAGCGCGACCTCGACTCCGGACCCCGAGCCGTCGTGTGCGGGGTCGTGCGGGCCCTCGTCCCCGACGCGAGCGTAGGCGGCGAACTGCCCGCTCGGCTCGGGCTGGGCGGCGAGGCCCCCCACGCGCACGCGGGTGCCCGGGGCGGCCCTGCCGTGGACGAGGGCGCCGCCGCCGGCCGGGCTCGCCGCGAAGGAGGCCAGGCTCTCGGGCCGGCCGGGGATGACGAGGTCGCCCCCGCTCGCGCGCGGGGCGAGGTGGACGACCCAGCGGAGGAGCGCCGCGCGACCGTCGGGCGTGGCGATGGCGACGCCGACGGCGTTGTCGCCCGGCGCGAGGGAGACCTCGGCGGCGAAGCTGCCGTCGGCGAGCACCTTCACCGGTGCGCCGTCGACGGCTACCGTGGCACCCTTCACGGTGCGTCCACCGAGCGACCAGCGCAGCTTCGCGCCGTCGCGCCGGGGGGGCGCGAGCGGGAGCCCCGCCGCCTCCAGCGCGGGCGCCTGGAACGGGGGCGCCTTCAGCGCGATCGTCACCGGGGCGGCGCCGTCGGGCGCGAGGTCGAAGAGCGTGCGAGCGTCCGGGAACCCCTCCACCGCGAGCCGCTGGCCGCCGTAGGCCACGCGGTCGCCGGCGAGCACGCGAGCCGGCACGTCGAGGAGGTGGAAGCGGCCGCGCGGGTCCGCGAGCGCCAGCTGGCCCGCGGCGGTGACGATGCGCGAGCCCGAGACACCGGGCTCTCCCGCGTCGCACGACCCGTTGCCGTCGAGGTCGAGGCAGACGCGGCCCAGGACGGTCGCGCCCTCCTCCGCGCGCGCGCCGAGGGTGGCCTGCTCGGCGGCGAGGGCGGGCCAGGGCATGACGAGGAGGAGGACGAGAGCATGGGACCTCGCCCTCCGTTCGTGCTTCGACAAGCTCAGCACGAACGGGTTGGCCGGAAGCGCGCGACGCGGGGCGCCGTCTTTCCGTTCGCCCTGAGCCTGTCGAAGGGCGAACGCACGAGGCTCCCCCCCACCCGCCTCGTCCATTTCCCGCTCATCCTGAGCGTAGCGGCGGTCCCCCTGCGGTCGCGCAGGCAGCCCGCCGCGAAGTCGAAGGACCTGCCCCCCCGCCGTCACCTGACCTCCACGACGGCCGCCACGCCGGTCTCGACGTCCACCACCGCCACCGTTCCCTGCCCGGGCCCGAGCGCGGCGCGACCCTCGTCGCCGTCACGCTCGGGCGCGCCCACCTCCACGCCCCTCGCCGACAGCACGACCTCGCGGCCCGCGAGCGCGGCACCTTCCCCGCTCTCCACGCGCCACCGGAGCGTCCGCCCGTCCACGCGCGCGCGGACGTCCACGGGCGCCGCCGGCCGGAGCCGGACCTCCACGTCGCGCGCGATCGACGTCGGCGCGGCCGGCGGGTCGAGCCCCTCCCACGCCGCGGCGCGCACGCCGTCCGGCCCGGTCACCGTCTCCGAGATCCCCGTCGCGGGCTCGTCCGCCTCTCCGCGCGCGTCGGTCGTCGCCGTCCGGCCCGAGCCGAACCGCACCTCCACGCCGGGCACCGGGCGCGCGTCGTGCGATCGCGCCTCCGCCACCCAGGTGTCGCCCCGCCGCCGCAGCGCCAGGCTCGCGAGCGTCTCCGATGGCGGCAGCGCGAACGACAGGTGCGATCGCTGCACCCAGTCGCCCGGGTCGCGCCGCGCCACGAACCGATCCGGCGCCACGAAGCCCTCCGTCGAGCCTTCGGCCACCTGAGGCCTTCCCAGCGGGGCGCCGCGCGCGTCGCGCACCTCGATGCGCGCCGCCGTGGCCGTGCCCGGCAGGAGCGGCTCGCGCTCGAGCGCGACGGCGATCTCGGCGGGCGCACCGGCGCCGAGGGCGATGCGCACCTCCTCGGTCGAGGCCTTGCCGCCGGCGGGGTACCGCGCCACGACGCGCGCCTCGGCCGCGGCTCCCCCGGACGGCGGCCGGAAGCGTGCGCGCAGGAGCCCTTGGCGCACCTCCTCCGGCGCGGTGAGCGAGCCCGTGCTCGCCTCGAGGACGATCTGCGGGTGGGACGCGGGCGCACCGGCCGCCTCCGCAGCCGCGCACCAGAGTGCCGCCTCGCTCGTGCCGTCAGCCGGCAGCGCGCGCGGCCACGCTGCGCAGGCGAGCCGGTCCACCTCGGGCAGGCCCAGGTCGACGTTCGTGCGCTTCCGGTTGCCGGTCTCGTCCACCGAGTCCGCCACCGCATGAGCCCCGGGCGGCACGAGGATCGGGACCTTGAACCTCCCCTGGGCGTCGGCGACCACCGGGCCGAACGTCCGCCCGCCCACCGACACCGTCGTGCGGATGCCCGGCTCCGACTCGCCCGGCAGCTCGATGGCGGCGGTGAGCGGCAGGATGATGTCCCCCACGGCCCGGGGCGTGGCGCAGAGCGGGCAGCGCGGCGAGAACGCGAAGAGGACCGCCACCTCGGGATGGCGCGCAGACGACGGCTCGTAGCGGGCGCGAAACTTCCCAGGGCCGTCGGGCGTGAGCGCGGACACCTTGCCGGAGGAGGCGGCCACGAGCGGCGGGGCCGCGGTCGGATCCGGTGCGCCGGCGGCGTCGCGGACCGTGAAGGCGAGCGCAACGGAGGCATCCCGACCCTTCACGGGCACCGGAGGGTCGGCGGTGATCTGGATGGCTCCCGGCGGAGGCTCGACCGGGGCCTCGGCTCCGGCGTCGCCCGCCGCGAGCTTCACCACGCGGGCCCCCGGCGAGGGCCGCACTCGGAAGAGGCCCGGCGCCACCTGCTGGACCTCCGCGCCCTCGGCGGAGAGGGGCGCACCGCCGGTCACGCCGACGAGCTCGCCGTCGGGCGAGAGCGGCCAGGGCGGCAGCTGCACCGACGCCGACAGCGCGAGCGCGAGGTGCGG
>Ga0335084_10005189_pt1 | contig 12854 bp, 6 predicted proteins | sample Lox_Sample_44_FD_206721 | JGI IMG/M metagenome (GOLD analysis project Ga0335084, IMG submission 206721) | Soil microbial communities from Loxahatchee National Wildlife Refuge, Florida, United States - Lox_Sample_4.4 | ecosystem: Environmental > Terrestrial > Soil > Wetlands | place: USA: Florida... | reverse complement strand
CCGGGTTGACCCAGAAGCTGGGCGCGACCTGGAAGCTGCCGGACAGCGACACGAGCATGCTGTTGGCGACATCGCGCTCGCTGAGGCCGAGTTCGTCGGCGCGCGTGCGGTTGACGTTGATCAGGAACTCCGGCTGGTTGGTCGGCTGCTGCAGGCGCACGTCCGCGACACCCGCGACGTGGCGCACCTCGTCGAGGACCTTGAGCGCGTAGTCGCGGTTCGCGTCACGCTTGAAGCCGACCACCTGGATGTCGACCGGCGCCGGCAGGCCGAAGTTCAGTATCTGCGTGACGATGTCGGCCGGCAGGAACGAGAAGGTCGTGCCGGGAAACGCGCCCGGCAGGCGCTCGCGCAACCGCCGGATGTAGTCGTCGGTCGGTGCGTGCCCCGCCTTGAGGTCGAGCAGGATGTCGGCGTCGGCCGGGCCGATGACGCCCGAATTGCTGTAGGTGATGTTGATGCCGCTCACCGGCAGGCCGATGTTGTCGATCACGGTGCCGAGTTCCGCGGCCGGGATGATCCGCCGGATGGCCGCCTCGATCCGGTCGCACAGGCGCGCCGTCTCCTCGATCCGGGTGCCGGTGGGCGCGCGCACGTGCAGCTTGATCTGCCCGGCGTCGACCGCCGGGAAGAAGTCGGCGCCGAGGAACGGCACCAGCAGGAACGAGGCCGCGACGATCGCCGCGGTGCCGGCGAGGAAGGCGCGCCGGCGCGCGATCGCGAGCTCGAGCAGCGCGTAGTAGCCCTTGCGGGCGCGCGCAAAGCGCCGCTCGAAGCCCTGCTGGAAGCGGACCAGCGGCTGCGCCACGCCCGGGCGCCGGGCGCCCGGCTCGTGCTGGGCCATGACGAACTGCAGGTGGCCGGAGGCGTGCGGGTGGCTGCCCGAATGGGACTTGAGCAGGTACTTGGCGAGCGTCGGCACGAGCGTGCGCGAGAGCACGAACGAGGCCATCAGCGCGAACACCACCGCCTCGGCCATCGGCACGAACAGGTAGCGCGGTACGCCCACCAGAAAGAACATCGGCACGAACACGATGCAGATGGACAGGAGCGAGAACAGCGCCGGGACGATGATCTGGTTGCCGCCGTCGAGGATCGCGCTGGTCACGTCCTTGCCCTGCTCCAGGTGCCAGTTGATGTTCTCGATCGTCACGGTCGCGTCGTCGACGAGGATGCCGACCGCGAGCGCGAGCCCGCCGAGCGTCATCACGTTGATCGTCTCGCCGAGGCTCGAGAGCGCGATCAGCGACGACAGGATCGCGAGCGGGATCGACACCGTGATGATCAGCGTCGAGCGCCAGCTGCCGAGGAACAGGAGGATCATCAGCGCCGTCAGGCACGCGGCCAGCACCGCCTCGCGCGCGACGCCGGCGACCGCGGCCTCGACGAAGAACGACTGGTCGCTGACCGGGTCGAGCGCGAGCTCGGGCGGCGCGCCGGCCTGGATGCGCGGCAGCAGCCGCTTGACGTCGCGGATGATGTCGAGCGTCGAGACGGCGCCGGTCTTCTGGATCGTCGTCAGCACCGAGCGGCGGCCGTCGACCCGGACTAGGTTCGTCTGCGGCGCGTAGCCGTCGCGCACGTGGCCGACGTCATGCAGGTAGATGGTCGCGCCGTTGACGCTCTTGATCGGCAGGTCGTCGAGGTCAGCGAGCGCGGTCGGGCTCGCGTTGAGGCGGACGTTGTACTCGAACATGCCGATCTTCGTCGTGCCGGACGGCAGCACGAGGTTCTGCGCCAGGATCGCGGTGGTCACGTCGGTCGGCGACAGGCTCTTCGCCTGCAGCGCCCGCGGGTCGACGTCGACCATGACGACCCGGTTCTTGCCGCCGTACGGCGACGGCACCGCGGCGCCCTCGACCTCGGCCAGCTGCGGCCGGATGAAGTTGTTCGACAGGTCGAAGAGCTGCTGGTCGGAGAGCTTCGCGGACGAGAGCGCGAGCTGCAGCACCGGCGTGCTCGAGGCGTTGTAGGAGAGGATCGACGGCGGCGTGATGCCGGGCGGCAGGCGCCTCAGCACGGTCTGCGAGATCGAGGTCACCTGCGCGATCGCCGAGTCGATGCGGACGTTGGGGTGGAAGAAGATCTTGACGACTGCGACGCCGGGCAGCGACTGCGACTCGATGTGGTCGATGTCGTTGACGACCGTGGTCGTCTGGCGCTCGAAGTAGGTCGTGATGCGGTCCGACACGTCGCCCGGCGGCAGGCCGGTGTAGGTCCAGACGACGCTGACCACCGGCAGGCGGATGTCGGGGAAGATGTCGACCGGCGTGCGCAGGATCGCGAGCGGCCCGAACAGCAGGATCGCGATCGCCAGCACGAAGAACGTGTAGGGTCTCGACAACGCGACCCGGATGATCCACATGCCTTACCTCTTTTCGCCCGGGCGCGTCGAGCCGCGCTGGCACCCCGTGCGGCGCTCCGGAGAAATCATAGCCGGGCTTCGAGCCGCGACAGTAGCGGCGCAGACTTAAGACGCCCTTAGGTGCCCGCCGGGAAATCGTGACCGGCGTCGCAGGCCAGCAGGTGGGGCCGGGCACAGGGAAGACGACGGGTTCGGGTCTTCGCGGGCGCGGGCCGGTGCGTCGGCGGCTGATTGCTGCGCCGCGGGATTGCTGCTCGCGGTCTCGGCTGCGCACGCGACAGCGGGGCTTCGCAAGCGTCGCCGATAGCGCCGCTGTCGGCTGTGCCGGTGCTCCCGCTGCGAACGGCTAGCGCTGGGGGGTCTGCCAAGCGCCGCAGGCTGGACGACCGACCGCCTTCCGTCGAAGAAGCTTTCGGCGAATCAGCACGAGCAAGCCGAGTACGGCGAGCCCTGCCGGGTCAACGCTGCCGCCGCCCCCCGATCCACCGCTCGGCGGAGTCACGGTGATCTTGACCGACGCCGGTGCGGAGGTCCCGCCTGGACCGGTACAGACCAGAGTGAAGGTCGTATCGGCGCTCAACGGTCCCTTCGCGACGCTGGTGCCGCTCGTGGACTGTGACCCGGTCCATCCGCCCGACCCGGTACAGGCCGTGGCGCCGGTCGAGCTCCACGTCAGGCGCACACCCTGACCGGCCTGAATGGCGGTCGGATCCGCCGACAAGGACACCGTCGGAACGGAGGACTGCACATTCAGGGAATAGAACCCGGCAGTCTGGCTCGGCGCCGGCGTCGCGATGAAGCTGGTCAGGTACCGCCCGGGAACGGCGTCGAACGCGAACGTCCCGCCGCCATAGATCTTGCCGATCAGCTGGCCGTTGCTCGTGAGAACGAGCGCGAGTGTCCCAAATGGCGCCGGCCACTGACCGTCGGCGAGCGTCACGTCGTAACGGCCCGCCGCGAGGACGTTGACCTCCTGCGTGTCGAACACCCCCCCGACCGACTGCGTCTTGTCGAGGAGCACGGTCGGCGAGCTGTCCGTGGTGAAGATGTTGGCGCCGAACAGGCCGGTACCCCCGGCCGGCGGCTTCGCGGTGACGAGCAGGGCCGCCGGCCCCGCGACGGCACCGAAGGTCAGCGATCCGGGTGCGGCCGCCTGCTGCAGTACCTGGCCGTTCTGGGCGACCGCGAACTGGACGCTTTGCAAGCTGGCGGGAAACTGAAAATCGGTGACGACTGCGTTGTAGCTGCCCGCCGAGCCGAGCACCAGCGGGTAGGCGTACTCGACCGCTCCGCCGGCCACCAACGCCGACACGCCCTGCGTGTCGGTATAGAGATTGGACGCGCCCTCGTCGACCGCCAGCTGGTAGCCACCGGCCGAGGAGGTTGAGGTCGCGAAGCGCCACAGCTGCAGCGAGCCCGCCCCCGCCATGGCCGCCGCCGACCCGGGCGTCGTCCGCTGCGCGACGACCGTGGAGCCGTCGGTCAGCATCGCACCCACGCTAGTCAGAGCCGCCGGGAACTGAAGATCAGCGACCTGCAGCGTGATGGATCCCGCAATCGGCACGACGACGTTTTTCGGCGGAGTCACGACGCCCACTGGCGCGGTCCGGTCGATCACGACCTGATTGCCCGGCCCGCCGGCCATCCGGATGCCGTACAGGCCCCCACCGGCGCTCGGTGCGGCAGCGGCAATCACCGTAATCTTGTACTGCGCGGCGGCACCGGGTGTCGTCGCCGCGAGATTGGTGAGCACGACCGGTGTTCCCGGGCTGATCGGCGCGACCAGGTTTGCGCCGTAGAAGACCGCGGCCGCCAGCGCCGACAGTGCCTGCGGAAAGGACTGATCAGCGAGCGCGACCGTATAGTCGCCCGCGGCGGGGACCACGAGCGGGTAGTCGACCTGGGATTGCAGCGCGCCGACGCCCGGGACCTGCAAGGTCGCGACAAAGCTGGTGAGCGGCGTCTGCGGCGCGGGATCGCTCGGGTTGATGACGCTGACGCTCACGTTGCCGGCGCCGGACGTGGCGTCCGGCTGGCCCACGACCCAGATGACGTACTGGCCGGGAGTCGCGCTGAACGTGGCATTCCCGGTCGCGGAAATCGTCTTGATGATGGTCCCACCTTGCGTCACCGCGACGCTGAAGGAGGCCATTGCTGCGGGAAACGCGAGATCCGCGACGTCCACCTCGAGCGTCGCGGCATTTGCGACGAGCAGTGCGTGTTGGACCGGGGGCGCGCCCGAGGAGACCGCCTGGCTGTCGTTCACCAGCACGTCGCCACGCGCGGTCGCCGCGCCGGCCAGCAGACAGACGACGCCGAGCGCCGCGGCCCATCTGCGACCGCCATCAAGACTCGGGAGACTCATTGCAACGCTCCTGTCGGCTCTGGCCCGGCGCTCGCCGGACCGCGGTCCATGCGTCTCAGCCGAACATCCCCGCCAGACTTTGTATAAGGATTCCCCGGCCAGTCGCTCAACGCTACGTAGCCAGCGTGACCGTTGGATGACGCAGGTCAGCCGCCGGTCGATCTGCCGGCGAGCGCTGCCCTCGCCTCGTCCATGCCCTCGAACCGGGTGCCGCCGGCCAGCGCCTGCCTGAGGGATTCGCGGCCTGCGTCCGCCTGCCCGCTCGCGAGCTGCGCGATGCCGAGGTGGTAGCGGATGACCGGGTTGCGGGCCGCGCCCGCGGCGGCCTTCTCGAGCGCCGGCAGGGCAGTTGCGACATCGCCCTGTTTGACCTTGACCCAGCCGTACGTGTCCAGCAATAGCGGATCTTCGGCCACCGAGAAGTCCTTCACCAACGCCGCCGCGCGCTCGACCCGCGCCACGTCCGGCTGGCCGCTGACCAGAAGCATCGCGAGGTTGTTCGCCGCGACGGCATCCGCGGGATTTGCGCTCAACATCTGCTCGTACTGCCGAATGGCCTCGTCGTTCCGGCCCGCGGACTGATACAGGGACGCGAGCTCGGCGCGGAGCGCTCGCGGCTCGTCCACCTTGCCGGTCGCGTCGGTCAATAGCTTGATGGCAGCAGCCGTGTCGCCCAGGCCAACCTTCACGCTGGCCAGCCCGAGATACGGCAGCCACCACTTGGGCGCCCGCGCAGCCGCCGCGCTCAGCGCGCCCTCGGCTTCCGCATACCGCTTCTCCGTCAGCAGCAAATCGCCCTTGAGGTTGAGCGGAACCGCGGACTTGGGAGCGGCGAGCGCCGCGGCATCCAGCCGCGTGAGCGCCTCGGGAAGCCGCTTCGACCGGACCAGTATGCGGGTCACCGCCTGCAGCGGCTCGACCGCATCCGGCTGCGCCGCGAGCGCCTTTTCATAGACCCGCAGCGCGTCCTCGGGCCGGTTCTCGAGTTCGGCCAGTTCGCCCTCGTACACGTGCACCTTCGACGTGTCCTCATGGCCGACCGCGAGCGCGTCGAGCGCATGCCTCGCTGTCGCGGCGTCCTTGGACGCAATGCTCGCCTTGAAGAGCCCTTCCTGCGCCGCCAAGTCGCCCGGCTGGTCCTTGACCAGCTGCTCGAGGGCGACCTTGCCGGCGTCCAGTTTGCCGACCGACACTAGCAGCAAGCCGAGGTCGCGACGCACGGCGGGATCCGCCGGCGCGACCTCGAGCGCGCGACGCAGCGTCTCCTCGGCGAGCGCCGGCTCCCCGTTTCTGACGTGCGCCCGCGCCAGCGTCCGCATCACGGGCACGGCATTCGGCTGGTCCCGCAGCACCGCGCGCAGATCGTCGATCGCGCCCTTGGCGTCGCCCTTGGCGAGCAGCAGGTTGCCGCGAATATTGAGCGCGTCGGCGTCGCGCGGATTCACCGCCAGCACCTCGCCGACCAGCTTGCTCGCTTCGGCCACATCGTTCTGGGTCACCTTCAGAGTCGCAAGGTGCGCACGCGCGCTCAACCCGGCGGGCCTCGTGCCTTCCCGCGAGATCACCTCGCGCAGGACCGCCTCGGCCTTGCCCGGCTCGTTGATCAGCGCGTAGAACTCCGCCATCGCGAAGCGCAGCTCCGCATCCGCCGGGTCGGCGGCGATCTGCCGGCGGAATTCCTCCTCCTCGGCAGCGGCGCCGCGCCTGGCGCCCAAGAAGGCGAGCAGCGTGGCCTTGATCGCGCGGTCCTTCGGCAACGCCGCCGCAGCGTCGCGCAGCACTTTCTCAGCGGCGTCGTCCTGGCCGCTGCGGGAGAGGAACTGCGCGAGGCGAATCCGGTGCGCTGGATCGTCGGGTCGCTGCTGCACGATTGCGCGCAGTAACGCCTCGGACTTCGGCCGCTCGTCGACTGTCGTGTAGAACTGCGCGAGCGCGAGCTTGAGATCGATGCTCTCGGGAAGCGCGGCGATGCTCTTTTCGAGCAACGCCCGTGCCTCCTGGGGCCGGCCGCTCGAGCCATACAGGCCCGCAAGCGCGGCGATTGCATTCTCGTTCCTAGGGTCGAGCTTCACCGCCCGTTCGGCATCCTCGATCGCACCTGCCGTGTCCTTCAGCTGCGAACGCGCCACGGCACGAACGGTCAGGAGCGAGGCATCATCCGGGTGCTTCTCGAGACCCGCCTTCACGGTCTCGATGGCGCGCTCCGGTGCACCGGAGAAGAGCTCGAGCCGAGCGACATCGGCGCGCGCGGCGACGTAGTCGGGATCGACCTCAAGGGCGCCCTGGTACAGCTGGAACGCCTCGCGCAGATTGCCCGCCCGCTCCTGGACGACGCCGTTCTTGTAGCGGCTGACGGCATTGTTGGGCGAGATCTGCAGTGCGTTGCGATACTCAACCCGCGCCTTGTCGATCTTGCCGGCCGCAAGGTACTCATCCCCGCGCGTGATCGCCCGCGCACGGCGCCCCTCGGCGCCGCCGCAGCCGACGACCAGCGACGCGGCCGTGAGGACCACCAGGGCCGCGGCCGCGACGCGCGCCATTGCTCGGTTTGCCATGCCGTTCACTTCACCAACTCATGACTGGACCCGGTAGCCTATTGGGCTCATGTGACTCCGCCGTGACAAGCTCGTCACCGGGGAGCAGATGATCTATCGGGGCACGAACCGGGGCAGTACTCCGGTGAGCTGGCCTGCCAGGTTCGTCAATCGTTGATCCGCGGCAGCGGCCGGCTCCCACGTGCCTAGGGGCGTAATCAACCGGATCATCGCGCCGTCGGTCCGCTGCCGGGTCAGCGCGTCCCAGAACAGGTACCACTTCACGAGCCACTCGCTCGTCAGGTTCCGGCCGCGCTGATCGAACCAGTAATACACGAGCTGCCTTGCATCGCCGTTGTTGATCACCATCCGGTTCGCCTGACCGGCGCCGTTCGGCAGCTGCACGGTCGAGATGCGCTCGATGTGCCAGCCGCCGCCCGGGATGCAGGCACGCGGCGAGTGCACGACGCGCCGATCCCGCTGCGACTTGTAGTACGAGATATAGACGTTGGCCGCCTCGCCATTCGGCGCCGTGAAATCGGCCAGCACGTAATCGTCGAGTTGCAGGACCTCGAGTGTCGGTGCGTCGAGCGCCTGTCGGTGGCCGCGCAACGTGCCCAGCGCCATCGGAAAGTCGACGAACGGTGTGCTGCGCGGCGGCACATCGCCGCGTGTCGGCAGCACCAGTGCGACCACTGCCATGAGGGCAACGCCGGCTGCCGCGACGAGGAACGAAACGGGCATCGCCCGACGTTCGACCGCCCTGCCCGGCGCACGCGGCGGCGGAAACTCGAGCCCGAACACCTCGCGCCAGCCGCGCGGATCGTGGCCGAAGCGGTTGAGGCCCACGGCCAGCAACACGAGCAGGCCGGCGCTCAGCATGAACACCATCCAGCCCTGAAACTCGTGGAGAAAGCCGTCGGCCATTCCCGGACCCCAGCGCTCAACCATCACGCCGATCGTCCCGACGCGCAAGCTGTTCATCAGCACCGTGATGGGCACGCTCGCAAGGAACACGAGCACGCGCTTCCACATCGCGCCCTTGTAGAAGTAGGCGATCAGCAGACCAATCGTCATCAGCGGAAAGAGGTAGCGCATCCCGTCGCAGGCCTCGACCACCTGCAGCCGGTAGCCGCCGAGGTCAATGACGTTGCCTTCGAGGAATACACTGATACCGACCGCCCGGATCAGCGCGACGCCGAGCGCTGACGAGAGCAGCTGCAGTTGTGCAGAGAGGTTGTTGAGGATGAAGCTGGGCGGCGGCACCATGAGGACCAGCAGCAGCAGCGGCACGGTCAGCCCTTGCGTCACGTGCGTGCCGGTCAAGGCCAGCGTCAGGGCGGCTACGGCGACGACAAGAGCATACTGCTGCAGCGTGTAGACGGCCCCTAGCACACCCAGCGCGTACAGGCCGGTCGCGATCAGAATTGCTGCGACGCTCCACGAGCTGCCGGTGAACTCCTGGCGCTCCAGCCAGTCGTGCCGCTGCCAGATCAGGAACAGCGCGATGAGCGGCAGTATCGGACCGTGGCTGTACTCCGGGCGCTCGACCCACGTCTGCCAAAGCCAGCCGAGCGCGGCGTGGAACGACAGCAACAGCATCGCGGCAACTGCCGCGATCGCGCACAGCGATGCCGTCGAGTAGCGGTAAATCCGGTGGCCGCCGTCGTCGGCGAGCCCGTCACCCGCCGCGCGCGCTGTGGGGGCGGACAAGTCGTGCGCTGCTACTCCCACGATCCCTCGAAGATGCCGCGGCGACGAGCGACGACCGTCGAGGGCGCCGCGCTGCGAAGGGACGGTCGCGCATCACGACCGACGCCACTGGTTTAGCATTTCAGCCTAACGGCGAAACATGACAGCGCCGTGACGTCGACGACCCGGCCGGACACGTTAGACTGCCGCCAAGGAGACGCCCGTGAAGATCCTGCTCGTGCACGAGTACTACCGGACGCTCGGCGGCGAGGACTCGATGTTCGCGGCCGAGCGTGAGCTGCTGCGACGCGCGGGCCACGAGGTCGTCTCGCACGAGCTTCATCACGACGCGATAAGCGCCTCGCCGTCGGCCCGGGCAATGGCGGCGCTCTCGGCAGTATGGTCCGTACCGAGCTACCGGGCGATGCGCCGGTTGCTGCGGCGTGTCCGCCCGGACGTCGTCCATTTTCACAACACGTTCCCGCTCGTTTCGCCGAGCGCGTATCGCGCGGCACAGCTCGAGCGTGTGCCAGTCGTGCAGACGCTGCACAACTATCGCCTGATCTGCCCCGGCGGCCTGCTGCAACGGGCATCCCGACCTTGCGAAGACTGCGTCGGTCGCAACCTCGGGCCGGCACTGAGGCACGCCTGTTACCGCGAATCCCGCGCCGCAACCGCCGTTACGGTCGGCATGCTCCTCTTCAATCGCGCCCGCGGCAGCTACCGCCACGACGTCGACCGCTACATCGTTCTGACGGAGTTCGCCCGCGCGCTGTTCGTTCGCGGCGGCCTGCCCGCCGATCGGCTGGTCGTCCGCCCTAATGGCCTGCCGGACGATCCGGGTCCGGGAACCGGCGACGGCGCCTTCGCGCTCTTCGCCGGCCGGCTCAGCCGCGAGAAGGGCGCGGCCTGCCTCCTCGAGGCGTGGCACCGTGTCCCCGGCCTGCCACTCGTCATCGCCGGCGACGGACCCCTGCGGGCGGACCTCGAGGCGCGCGCACAAGCGCTCGGCGACCGGGTTCGGTTCGTCGGCCGCCAGCCACGCGCACGGATTCTCGAACTCATGCAGTCAGCGTCGCTGGTCGTGCTACCGTCCGAGTGCTACGAGGGCCTGCCGGTCACGTTTATCGAGGCGCTCGCCTGCGGTACGCCGATCGCCGCCTCGCGGTTGGGCGCGCTCGGCGAATTGATGATCGACGGGGTGCATGGCGTCCACTTTCCGCCCGCCGATCCCACAGGCATGGCGGCGGCCATCGCGCGCCTGCTGGCCAACCCGTCGGATGTCACCGCCATCCGCGCACGGAACCGGGCGCTATTTGAAACCCGATATTCGCCCGCCGAGGCGCTGCGCTCGCTCGAAGCGATCTATCGCAGCGTCATCGGTAACAGCGCGCAAGGCCGCAGCCGCTCCGCCGCAAGCCCCCACGCGTCAGCCGTCGCGTCGGGCCCATCGATCTCGCCAGAGCAGCGCAATGAAGATCGGCCCCGAAATGAGGTAGCGCCGCCACAGCCGGCGCGGCTCGCTGACTAGTCGGTGGAGCCACTCGAGGCCGGCGCGCTGCATCCAGCGGGGCGCCCGCCGGACCGTGCCTGCATAGAAGTCGAAGACCGCGCCCACGCTAATGATGCCGCGCGCCTGTAATGCGCTCGCATGGCGCGCGACCCACTTCTCCTGCTTCGGTGCCGTCATGCCAACGCAAAGCACGTCCGGCTGAAATTCGTTCACCGCCGCGACGATCGCTTGGTTCTGCTTGCCGGTCAGTTCGCCAAACGGCGGCGACAGCGTCTCGACCGTGACGTGCGGAAAGTCCAACGCGGCGCGCGCACGCATGCGCGCCAGCACCGCAGGAGTCGACCCCACGAACATCGCCCGGCCCGCGGACGCGTCCAGTGCGCGCATGACCGCAGCGAACACGTCGCTACCAGTGATGCGCTGGCCGACTCGCTCGCGCTTCAGGCGCCCGGCGAGCAGCAATGGCGCGCCGTCGGCCGTCACATGGGTCGCCCCGTTGAGCGCCGCCGAGAACTCCGGGTCGCGGGCCGCAACCACGAGGCAATGGAGGTTGGCGCACGCGACCGTGACCGGTCGCGCGGCCTGGACCGACGGATCCGTGCAGGCCGCGACGATCTCGCGAAGCGGCGCGGCTGACATGCGCACGCCAACGAGCGACCAGCCCTCTGACGTCATCGCCATCCGCCGCCCCCGGGGACCGGACGGTCAGTAGGCATGGCGATCCCGGACCACAACCTGCAGCGTCTTGACGAGGATCCGAAGATCGAGCAGCAGCGACCAGTTGTTCAGGTAATCAAGGTCGTAATGCACTCGCCGCTCCATCTTTTCGACTGTATCCGTTTCGCCCCGAAGGCCATGCACCTGCGCCCACCCGGTGATCCCAGGGCGGACCTTGTGACGGATCATGTAGCCGCTGATGACCGTTCGATAGAGCTCGTTGTGCGCGACCGCGTGCGGGCGAGGACCGACGAGGCTCATGCTGCCGCCGATCACGTTCAGCAGCTGCGGCAGCTCGTCCATCGAAGTCTTGCGAAGCAACCGGCCGACCCGCGTGACGCGTGCGTCATCGCGCGAGACCTGGCGGATCTCGCTGCCGTCCTCGCACACGGTCATCGTGCGGAACTTGAGCACCACGATCTTCTCGCCATTGAGACCGTAGCGGTGCTGGCGAAACAGAACCGGCCCGGGAGACGTCAGCTTGATCACCACCGCGATCAGCGCCAGCAGCGGCGACAACACGACGACACCGCAGGTCGCAAGGACCACGTCCGTCAGCCGCTTGGCGACGGAATTGACACCATGCAGCGGTGTATCGCAGACCGCGAGCGCCGGCATGCCATTGAGATCAACGATCCGTGCCTGAATCAGATCGAACGCAAAGACGTCGGGGACGAAGTAGACGCTCGCAGTCGTATCGCGCAGGTCGTCGAGCATCCGCCGAATCCGCGGAGCGTTAGTGATTGGCAATGCGACGTAGACGGCGGCAACGCCGTTCTCGCGAACGAAGGCACCGAGGTCGCGGCAGTGCCCGGTCAGCCTTGCGTCCGGCGTGGTCTCGCGGACCCTGGCGGTGGCGCGAAAGTCGAAGAACCCCTTGAACGAGCGCGGGCGCAGGCGGCGCGCGAGCTCCAGCCCGACGCTATTCGCCCCGACGATGACGTACCGGGGCGCCAGCGCATTGTTCTCGCTCAGCCAGCGGGCCAGCTGACACTGTGCGGCCTGCACCGCGATCAGCGCCACAGGCGTGACGGCGAACCACGTCAGCAGCACGCGCCGGGAGTAGACGTCGCTAATCTTGAGCGCGAACCCGATCATCAGCAGGACGCCGACGACCGCACCCCATTCCAGCAGCAGGCGCGTCGTTAGCACGGGCGGTCGCGTGCCGAAGATCAGCGCCTTGCGTAGATCGGGAGGTGTAATGCTGCGTCCGGTGAGGACCAGCGCCGCCATTGCCGCTGCCGCGTACTCGAGCGTCAGTGGCTCGTCGTACGCGAGCAGACACAGAAACAGCGTGATGATCACGACCAGTAAATCAATGCGCAGCAGAGCGCTCAGCCAAAGCGGGTCCGTGCCGCCAAATTGCACTTCGCTCAACGTACGCCCGGGTGATTCCCGCAACGCTGGCGCGCCGGATGGGCGAGCGGCACGGTCGCTCGCGCCCAATGATACGTCAGCCCTCATTTGTTCCGATGCCTCCCAACGGCGCGGATCTCAGAACGACGCCAGCGAGCATGTCACGAGGCGCATTGGCCGCGTACGCGTATTCACGGCCCGAGTAGGCTCGACGCATATTGCCAAGGCGGTCAGAGAGGCTGTACGAAACGCTCGCCGACGATAGACGCGGTATGCGGAATCGCCGCGAGCTGAGAGCGATGACGGCAGCAT
>Ga0335084_10005187_pt1 | contig 12855 bp, 8 predicted proteins | sample Lox_Sample_44_FD_206721 | JGI IMG/M metagenome (GOLD analysis project Ga0335084, IMG submission 206721) | Soil microbial communities from Loxahatchee National Wildlife Refuge, Florida, United States - Lox_Sample_4.4 | ecosystem: Environmental > Terrestrial > Soil > Wetlands | place: USA: Florida... | reverse complement strand
CGCAACTGACTCGGAACTCGGCTCGCCATCATCCCGAGTCCTTCATGAATTATCCAGGCTAGCTACGCGCCGGACGTCTCACGCTATCATGGCACGGTGCTGAAGATTCGCTCGCTCACCAAAACCTTCGCAGGCCCGCGCCGGCGCATAGTGCTGGAGAATATCGACCTCGAGCTGAGGACAGGCGATTACATCGCGGTCATGGGGGAGTCCGGGGTTGGCAAATCGACCTTGCTCAATCTCATTGCCGGCCTGGATCAACCCGATGCCGGTGAAATCCAGCTCGATGGCGTAGCGCTTACTCAGCTCGACGACGATGCACTGACCCATCTGCGTGGTGAGCGGATGGGTTTCGTGTTCCAGGCGTTTCATATCCTGCCCTATCTATCGGTCTATCAGAATGTCGAACTGCCGCTGCGCCTGCTGCGCCGGGCGGTGGATGAGCCGCGGGCACGGACGCTACGCATGTTGAGCGCAGTCGGCCTGAGAGATCGCGCGCAGAGCATGCCGCGCGAGCTATCGGGAGGAGAGCTGCAGCGCGTTGCGATCGCGCGTGCGCTGGTGCACAGTCCAAAGCTGGTCCTGGCCGATGAGCCGACCGGTAACCTGGATCCAGATACCGCTATGCAGGTCCTGACGTTGCTGCGCGATCAAATCAAGATGAACGATGCAGCAGGGATCCTGGTGACGCACTCCCAGGCCGCAGCGCAGACGGCCGATCGCATTTACGTGCTGACGCCGAGTGGGTTACATGAGAGGTGAACGGCTGAAGGCTGAGGGCGCGGGCTGATTACAGTTCGAACATCTGCCCGGCGCGCACCAAGCCCCTGAATCCATCGGCTACCACGTCTGGCAGCGGCGCCGACTGATAGTCGTAAAGCCAGGTTTTGGCGCGCACCGTCGCCGGCAGCGAAACCAGGTCCTCGTAATGCGAATGAACGCCGGTCTTGATCGGCCCGATCTCACAGTCGTGAAAAATCTGATTGGCGGCGGTGTAGTACGGCGTTAGATGGTCTGGACAGAACTGCGTGTCGGTGGTGATGAAGGTCTTGCGCAGTCGGTGCTCGATCAGCAACCCGTGGCTCACCAGGGACTTCTGCGCGGACCTCACATGGGTGGTCGGCACGCTCTGCAGCCGCAGACCTTCCCACTCGAAGGTCCGCAACGCTACGATCGTGTGGACATCGAAGAATGTGGCCAGTGTGGTTTCGCCGTCGGCTATGAGCCCCATGCCGCCCTTCAACGAATGCTCCCAGAGCGGCCCCGGCAGAGATTCATCGACATAGAGCAGCGGCCGTGCGCAGCGCGGATCGAACTTACGCTGGAAGCCGATGTGCTCGAGACCACCGATGTGGTCTGCGTGCAGATGGCTGACGTAGATGTCATTGACGTCGCGGTATGAGAGGCCGCGCCGTGCCAGCGACCAGCGAATGTCCGAGCCGCAGTCGATCAGAAGCCGGCGGCCGCTGTCAGCGATCACCAGCATATTGGACTGAAAGTTGTCGCCCTCGAGCGTATGCGCCGAGCCGGACCCCAGGAATAGCAGCTGCATGAGAATGGGTTGGCGGGTACTGGTCAGGAATCTGTGGGAAGTCTCGTCTGGGCCGCTCGGCAATTTGTGTTAGGTGCGGCGCGAACGATTATGGGCGGGGCAGGGGGCGGGCGCACTATAACTAAAGGCTAAGGGAGGTGCAACTCATTACGGGACCTTGGACCCTGGACCCATCGATCGCCCGCTATAGCATCGAGCGGCGTGCGACAATGCCAGCGTCTTCCAAGGTGCCAGCCGGGGAAGTTTCCGGATAGCGCCGGCGCCAGCGAAAGCAGCTGTTTCGGGCCAGCCGGAAGAGACGACGCAGCCGAACGTCGAACGGGGAGCGGAAATGGATTCGATGCCTGCCTGGCTCCAGAGGCTCGGGCTCGAACGCTACGTGCAGGTCTTCGCAGAGAACGACGTCGACCTCGAGGCCGTTCGCCTGCTGGGGGAAAGCGATCTCGAGAAGCTCGGCGTCTCGCTCGGCCACCGCAAGAGACTGCTCAAGGCGATTGCCGAACTGGATGGCGTAGCCCCCGCGGCACAGCTAACCGTTGTACCCACGGGAAGCCGAGCATCCGAAGCTGACACCGCGCCTGCGGTCGTCACTACCGAGGCGGGCGAGCGCCGCCAGCTCACGGTCTTGTTCTGCGACATGGTGGGCTTCACCGAGCTTGCCAACCGTGTCGATCCCGAAGTGCTGCAGCGGATCATCCGCAGCTACGAAGATGCCTGTGCAGTGTGCATCACGCGCTACGAGGAAGCATTGATCCATCTGGATGAAGGTACGGCGTTGCTAGGGGGTCTGCCCACCAGCAATGAGCGCCTTGGTGCGGAGCTGCAGCTGCAACTGCAGCGCGCTACGGCCCTGTTGGCGACGAAAGGGATGGCTGCTGTGCAGACAGGAGAGGCGTATGCCGCTGCTTGGAGACTGTGGGATCAACTGGGTGGAGATGTCAGGGGGATCTTCCCAGCTCTTTACGGCATCTACTCTTTTCACTTCGTGCGTGGCGAATACAGCCAGTCTCTTGAGTCTGCGCAAGAGGCGCTACGGCGGGCGCAGCAGATCAATGAATTGAATCGGCCGTTCTATCTGGCAGAGCTGGCTGCGGGCGCAGCTGAGGCCAAGCACGAGGAAGAAGCCGAATGCTTTCTCAACGAGGCGGTAGCGCAAGCCGACGCATCAGGTGAGTCCTGGTGCGAGGCCGAGATGTATCTACTCAAAGGGGAGTTTCGCTTGGCGCAGGACAGCGCCGCTGGAGCAGCGCAGGCCGTAGATGCTTTCCTGCGATCGCTGGACGTTGCACGCTCGCAAAGCGCCAAGGAATGGGAAGTGCGCACAGCGATCTCTCTCGCGCGCCTGTGGCAGAGCCAGGGCAAGCACAAGGCAGCGCACGATCTCCTCGCGCCGATCTATGCCTGGTTCAACGAGGGCTTTGACACAAAAGACCTGATCGAGGCCAAGGCATTGCTCGACGAACTGGACGCAGTCGCATCGTGAGCGACCTGCAGCAATGGCTTACAGGACTCGGGCTGGAGCGCTTCGCTGAGGCATTCGAGCGCGAAGAGGTCACGCTCGACAGCTTGCCTGATCTCAGCGAAGCAGACCTGAAAGATCTCGGGTTACCGCTGGGACCCCGCAAGACGATCCTTCGAGCCGCAAGCGGATTGCGCGCCACTCAGAATACTTCCACTACTCAACCTGAGGCCCGCGCCCAAGACAAGACCGCCCCGCCAAGCCCTGAGGCCCAGGCCGAGCGCCGCCAGCTCACCGTCATGTTCTGCGATCTCGTCGGATCGACTGCGCTGTCGTACAAACTCGACCCGGAGGCACTGCGCGAGCTGATGCGCGCTTATCAGCAAGCCTGCCGTACGGTGATCGAGAAATACAACGGCCACATCGCGCAGTACCTCGGCGACGGGTTGATGACCTACTTCGGCTGGCCGCGGGCGCATGAAGATGATGCTGAACGGGCCATCCGTGCGGGACTAGAAATCGTCGACGTAGTGAAGCACGTCAAAGCCCCCGAGCCGCTGCGCGTGCGTATCGGTATCGCCACCGGCACGGTGGTCGTCGGCGAGACGGGTGCAGGTGATGCTTCGGTGCCTAAGCTGGCGGTCGGCGAGACGCCGAACCTGGCTGCACGACTGCAGGGGCTGGCCGGGGCCGATGAGATCGTGATTGCGCCGACCACCCATCGCTTGGTGGGCGGGGTGTTCGAGTGCGTCGACTTAGGCAACCACTCCCTCAAGGGCGTGGTTGAGGCGGTGCGGGCATTTCAAGTCGCCGGCATCGGCCGGAGCGAGGGACGGTTCGAGGCTAGCCGTGGGGCGCACCTCACTCCGTTGATGGGGCGTGACAGCGAGCTCGCAATGTTGCTTGCCCGTTGGCAGCAGGCCAAAGACGGAGAGGGGCAGGTAGTGCTGCTGTCCGGGGAACCGGGCATCGGCAAGAGTCGCATCACCCAAGCGCTGCGTGAACGCATGGCAGGCGAAGCATATACACCGATGCGCTACCAGTGCTCACCGTTTCATACGAACAGTGCTCTGCATGCCGTGATCGAGCAACTGCAACGAGCAGCCGGATTCGGTCGCGATGACAGTGTGGAGCAGAAGCTTACGAAACTGGAAACATTGCTGCATGAAGGCGCGGCAGACCTGACTGTTGCCGCTCCGCTCATCGCAGCCCTGCTTTCGTTGTCGATCGATCGGTACCCGCCGCTCAACTTATCCCCTGAGAAGCAGAGAGAGAAGACGCTGGAGTCTCTCATCAATCAGCTCATCGGCCTGTCTCGAGCGCGCCCGTTGCTGATGATCGTCGAGGACATCCATTGGATCGATCCCACCTTCCAGGAGCTGCTGAACCTCACGCTGCCGCGTATCGCCCAGGCGCGGGTGCTCATGGTGCTGACCCACCGCCCCGAGTACGTTCCCCAGTGGAGCGGGCAGCATCACGTAACCACCTTAGCGCTCAACCGCCTGGGCAGGCGCCCGGGCAGTGCGCTTATCGCCGAGCTTACCGGCGGCAAGGCACTGCCTGCGGAGGTGCTCGAGCAAATCCTGGCCAAGACCGATGGGGTGCCGCTGTTCGTCGAGGAGCTGACCAAGACCGTGCTCGAGGCCGGCTTCCTCCGCGATGCAGGCGATCGCTACGAGCTTACCGGGCCGCTGCCGCCTCTGGCTATTCCGTCCACCTTGCAAGACAGCTTGACGGCGCGGCTTGACCGACTGGCGACAGTCAAAGAGGTGGCCCAGGTCGCTGCCTGCATCGGCCGTCTATTCTCCTATGACTTCCTGGCTGCGGTCTCACCGCTGAGCGACGCAGCCCTGCGAGATGCGCTGCGACAGCTCGCCGAAAGCGGGCTGATCTTCGCGCAGGGCTCCCCGCCGGAGGCAAGCTATACGTTCAAGCATGCTCTGGTACAGGACGCAGCCTATGACTCGCTGCTCAAGAGCCGGCGGGCGGAGTTGCATGCACGCATCGCCGCCACGCTGAAGAGTGCCTTCTCAGAGATCGCGGCCACGCAGCCGGAGATCGTCGCTCACCATTACACGCAGGCCGGGCTCACGAGACAGGCCATCGGCTACTGGCATATAGCCGGTCAACGCGCGTCGCAACGTCTGGCGTATACCGAAGCAATCGCCTATTTCCAGCGCGGCATCGATCTCGCAGGCACATTGCCCGAGGGAGCGGATGCAGCGGCCTTGGAACTGGGACTGCAGATCGGGGTTGGGTACGCCTTTATCCCAACCAAAGGATGGACAGCGCCGGAGTCGCTGCGCGCTTTCACGCGCGCAGAGGCACTGAGTGTGCATGTAGCGGACGATGCCGCACTCTTCAGCGCGCTCTGGGGACTGTTCGTCTTCAACCTCGTCAGTGCCGAGACTGTGGCGGCGCACGATTACGCCAACCGATGCCTGGCGCTCGCCGAGCGGGCCCGTTCCTCCGACATGCTGGTGGAGGCGCATCTAGCTCGGGGGATGAGTGCCCAACGCGGCGGACAATTCGGTCCGGCGCGAGCGGACCTGGAAACGTCGGCCGCCCTGTACGACCCGGTCACGCACCGAAGCCACGCCTTTATCTACGGCCAGGACCCGAAGGTGATCGGCTTGAGTTGGCTTGCAGTTACCGTCTTGCTGCTGGGCTATCCAGACTCGGCGCTGGCGCGCTGTGCGGACACTAAGGCAGCTGCGAACGAAATCTTGCATCCCGTTACCCAGGGGTTCCCCTTGAATTGCTCCGGTCTGACGCACTTGTTCCGCGGCGAGCCCGAGGCCGCGCAGCGGGATGCCGATGCGCTCATCGCACTGGGTATGGAGCAAGGCTTACCCCTCTGGGCCGGGATCGGTACGTTGTTCCGGTGTGCCGCGCTGATCGACCAAGGGCGAGGGAGCGATCGAGAGCTTGCGCAGATGCGAGAGGTGATCGCAACAATGCGCGCCGTGGGCGCGACAGAGATGGTTCTGCGGATGCAAACGCTGCTCGTCCAGGCTTACCTGCAATTGGGCAACGCCAGTGCCGCGCGGGTGGCAGGCGAGGAGGGCTTGGCGCTCACACGGCACCACGCGCAAGGAGAGTTCGAAGCAGACTACCTGAACCTGCTCGGCGATGCGTGCGTTGCCGGTCCCGCAGAGGACGCTGCCGAGGCCGAGCACTTTTATACTGAGGCGATCGAGGTGGCGCGCAGACAGGAAGCGAAGTCACTGGAGCTCAGAGCTGCGATCGGTCTCGCACGTCTGTGGGCCCAGCAGGGACAGGGACGCGTCGCACTCGATCTCCTGCGACCGCTGTACAGTTGGTTCACCGAAGGGTTCGACACCAAGGACCTTCGAGAGGCCAGAGCGCTGCTCGAGGAGTTAGCCGGATGAAGCGTCACAATATGTCAAACCCTAACCTCGAGATGACCGAGACACCCTCGAAGAATTGACCATGATTTTGGACCATACTTACATTCTCCACATGGAAAGCATTCCCGTCTCCAAGTTCAAGGCAACTTGCCTTGCCGCATTTAATGATATTAAGGTCCTGCTGCAATGACCACGCACCCTTGATCGCATCGGTTCGCCCGTCACTTAATACCATTACTCAGGCCTGACCCCTTCGCCAACATCTTTTGGACGCCCGGCTGCACTCCGGCGCAGGCGCAAGAGAATGGCATATGCCGCGGTTCACACGGTACGGACTCAAGACAATGAGAATTGCGGCAGGCCCCCAGCGCGCTTGTCGAAGGTCAGCGTCGAGGTGCACCCTGCCCAGGCATTCTTCGCGCCAATCAGGCAGTCCGTGAAGTCGGCACTCGATTGGCGCAATCCGGCTAGTGCCTGCCATAGCGAGTTCTTGTCCTCGAACTCGAACTGAGCCGCACCGAGTATCTTCTCGATCGCATCGGCGAGCTCCGCCCGGTCGTAGTCATACGCCCTGGCCAGGACCCAGCTCATCTCACACATGACGACGTGATTCAAATAAAGACTCTCGCCTGCGCGCAGCGCTTGCTCGATCTATAGGGGTCAGGCATGATTAATGGTATTATAGCGCTGCTGCAATGACCGCGCCTTTGATCGTATCGGTTCGCCGGTCGCTTAATGCCATTAATCGGGCCTGACCCCGCACGGCTCGCTCGGTCTCCGGATGATGTGGTGCAGCTTGGCTGTTGCGCCGATCTCGTGAAAGCGGCGCATCGTCTGCCAGACGACCGCGCCGGTACTGGCGCGCAACCCGCGCAGCGCTCCACTTGCCTGCAGCGATCGAGCGGCTGGGATGAGAGCCAGCACCGTGCGTTTCGCTTCGGCGCCTGGCCGGCAGTCGCACGGTCAGGAAGAGATCAGAGCGACAAAAACCGACCAGCAGAGGCATCATCCTGCCCGGTGGCCGGCCAAGTCATTGTTGACCGCGAGGCCTGGCCCTCCTATATTCGGCTCACCGGTTCTTAGGGTTCACGGCACCCCTGGTTTTCAACGAGTGTCTGCGAACGTGAGTGGACAACCGCTCCGTCCTCGCTTCGACCGTAAGCCCCTTCCGCGATCCCGGAGGACGGACCTGACGCATGGAGGTTTGAGATGGGCCGACGCACTCCCCTGCAGGCGGCAATTTTGGTTATGCGCCACTGGGGCCGTGCGTTGCAGAAGCGGATCATCCTCGTGGTGGTTGTCATGTTCTGCGCGGGCGTCACGGCGGCTCTCTGGGATCTAGACCGCCTGTCGTCGAAACTGGTCGAGTCCGCCGCCCTGCAGGACGCCGCCCTCCAGGCCGAGGCCCTCGAGGAGCTGCGCATCCTGTACACCTCAGAGGTCGTCGATCGGCTGCGCGGCAAAGGGATCACCGTTACGCATGACTATGCGGCACACGAAGGGGCCATTCCGCTGCCGGTCACCTTAAGCATGGAGCTCGGTCGCCGGCTGGGCGCCAGCGGCTCCGGCATGCAGGTCCGGCTCTACAGCGACTACCCGTTTCCATGGCACCAGGACGGCGGGCCGCGAGACGCCTTCGAGCGGGACGCGTTGCGCAGCCTGCGCGAGCGCCCCGACCAGCCGTTCTTCCGCTTCGAGGAGGTCGAGGGCCGCCCCGCTCTGCGCTATGCGAAGGCGGACCGGATGGGGACGAGCTGCATCTCTTGTCACAACAGTCATCCGGGGAGTCTCAAGACCGACTGGAAGGTCGGCGACGTGCGCGGCGTGCTGGAGGTTATCCGGCCGCTGGATCGAGTCGTCGCCCAGACTCATGCCGGACTGCGCGGTACCGTCTTCCTGATGATGACAATGGGAGTTGTGGGGCTGGGTGGCCTTGCGCTCGTCATCCGGGGATTGCGCCGCACGTCGGTCCAGCTGGAGCGCCTCGTCGCCGAGCGGACGGCGGAGCTGCGCGAGGCCAAAGAAGCCGCCGAGGTGGCGAGCCGCGCGAAGAGCGACTTTCTGGCGAGCATGAGCCACGAGATCCGCACCCCGCTCAATGCGATCATCGGCATGGCCGACTTGCTGTCGGAGACCAAGCTCAGTGCCCACCAGCACGAGTACGTCCGGATCTTCCGCCGAGGAGGCGACACGCTGCTCAGCCTGATCAACGATATCCTCGACCTCTCCAAGGTGGAGGGCGGGCACCTCGAGCTCGAGCGCAGCGAGTTCGATCTGCGCGAGGTGACTGAGCGCACGACGGAGCTTCTGGCGATCCGCGCCCACGAAAAGGGACTTGAACTGGTCTGCCAGGTCATGCCCGACGTGCCCTCTGTGCTGGTCGGCGATGCGATGCGTCTGCGTCAGATCCTCGTCAACCTCATCGGCAATGCCATCAAGTTCACTGAGCGCGGTGAAGTGGTGGTGCGCGTCGCGAATGATCCCGGGGCCGGCGGACCGGGTGGCGTCCTGGTGTCGGTTTCCGACACCGGCATCGGCATCCCGCCCGAGAAGCGGGAGATGATCTTCCAGAGCTTCACCCAGGGCGATGCGTCTACGACCCGGACGTATGGCGGCACCGGGCTGGGCCTGACCATCTCCAAGCGTTTGGTGGAGCTGATGGGTGGGCGCATCTGGGTGGAAAGCACAGTGGGCCGGGGAAGCACATTCCACTTCACGGCCCGATTCGGCATCCCCGAACAGCCGGCGCCGCAACCGGCTGGACGCCGGCCGGACCTTCACGGGCTCAAGACGCTCGTCGTCGATGACAACGCCACCAACCGTCTCGTGTTGAGAGCGATGCTAGGCGCTTGGGGGGTCGCGGTGACCGAGGCGGACAGTGGTGAGCGCGGGCTGGCCGAGCTCCATCGCGCCAAGGAAGAAGGGGCTCCCTATCAACTGCTCCTGCTCGACGCTCGCATGCCGGGCATGGATGGATTCCAAGTTGCCCAGGCGATCCGAGACTCCCTCGGTCTGGCCGGTCTGACGGTTATGATGCTGACATCGGAGGGACGCACGCGCGACACGCTCCAGTGCCAGGAGCTCGGCATGGCCGCGTACCTGGTGAAGCCGATCAAGCAGATCGAGCTGTTCACGGCCATCACCGCCGCCCTGGACCTCACGCCAGCGGCGGCGGCGCCGGTCCCGACGGCACCCGCCGCTACTCCAGTCGTGGACCAGGGTGGCCGGCGCATCCTCCTGGTGGAGGATTCGGCTGATAATCGAGTACTCGTTCTGTCGTACTTGAGAGGCACCCCGTGCCAGGTGGACGTTGCCGAGAATGGTCAGATCGCCGTCGAGAAATTCATTGCAGGCCACTACGACCTGGTGCTCATGGACGTCGAGATGCCGGTGATGGACGGGTATGCGGCCACGCGCGCGATCCGGCAGTGGGAAAGCACGCATGGACGGGAGCCAACACCTATCGTTGCGCTCACGGCGTACGCCCGACCGGAAGACGCTCAGCGGAGCCACGAGGCGGGGTGCACCGCGCACCTTACGAAGCCGGTCAGAAAGCCGCAGCTGATGCAAACCATCATGACGTTGTCCAGTAGCTCCAGCGCGGTCGGCGGCGTCGAGGAGCGACCGACCGACCGGATCCTGGTTCGCGTGGACCCTGAGCTCGAAGCCGTCATTCCGGAATTCCTGGAGGGCCGCCGCCAGGACGTGACCTCCCTGCGCGAGGCGCTCGAGCGCAGCGACTTCGAGACCATCCGGCGCCTGGGCCATCGCATGCGGGGAAGCGGTTCTGGTTACGGGTTCGAGGCGATCACGCAGATCGGCGAGTCGCTCGAGCAGGCGGGACGAAACCGCACGCCTGACGAGGTCCCACACTGGCTGGCCGAGCTCGCCAACTACCTCGAGCGCGTGGAGATCGTTAAGTGAATAGGCCGACGCTGCGCGTCCAGTTCTGGGGAACGCGTGGCTCCCTGGCGAAGCCGGGGCCGAGCACCATTCGCTACGGTGGTAACACCTCCTGCGTGGAGGTGCGCGCTTCCGACGGAACCTTGATCGTCCTCGATTGCGGCACCGGCGCCCACGAGTTGGGCGCCGCGTTGCTCGCCACGGGCGAGCGTCCGTTGCGCGGCCACATGCTGCTCACGCATACGCACTCAGACCACATCCAGGGCCTGCCCTTCTTCGGGCCGGTGTTCGTGCCGGGCAACGAGTGGGACATCTACGCACCGCAAGGATTGGGGCAACGACTGGAGCAGACGCTCGCCGGGCAGATGGAGTACGCGTACTTCCCCATCACCCTTGCCCAGCTGGGCGCCACCGTCCGCTACCACGAGCTGGTCGAGGGCAGCTTCGATGTGGGTGTCGTTCGCGTCACGGCGCGCTATCTCAACCATCCTGGCCTTGCGCTCGGCTATCGTTTGGAGGCCGGGGGCGCGACGGTCGTCTACGCGAGCGATCATGAGCCTCACTCCCGGCACCAGCCATCCGCCGGGGCCGGCGTGCCGGCCGCGCGAGTTCACCCGGAGGACCAGCGCCATGTCGAGTTTCTCGCCGGCGCTGACCTGGTGATCCACGACGCGCAGTACACGCTCGAGGAATACCCCCAGAAGCTGACCTGGGGTCACAGCCCAGCCGAGCTGGCGGTGGATTTCGCTCTCGCCGCCGGTGTGAAGCGGCTGGCGCTCTTTCACCACGATCCTATGCGCAGCGACGAGGCCCTGGACAGAGTGGTCGAAGCCTGCCGGCAGCGCGTCGCCGCGAGTGGGGGCAGCCTTGACGTATTCGCCGCGGCCGAACGTCAGGTGATCGAGATCATCGAGCCCGGCGTTGCCGCGACGGCTGGCGCCCGACCAGCACCGGCTGTCGCCACGCGTGATTTGAGTGGCTCGACGCGGGAAGCGCCTGCCGCGAAGACCATCCTGATGGTCGATGATGACCCTGACATAATCCGCCTTTTGACCATCGGGCTCCAGCCTGCAGGGTTTCGCCTATTGTCGGCGAGCGACGGTGACACGGCGTTGCAGATCGCGCGTGCGCAACGGCCCGACCTCCTCCTGCTGGACTGGAACATGCCCGGTCGCGATGGGCTCGAGGTCTGCCGGGCACTGCGAGCTGACCCGGACCCGCATCTCCGCCAGGTGCCCGTGGTACTGCTGACTGCCCACAAGGAAGCCGAGGACACCGCCGCCGGGTTCGCGGCCGGAGTCACCGATTACGTCACCAAGCCCTTCAAGCCCACGCACGTTCGCTCCCGGGTGCACGCGTGGCTTCTGCGCAGCCTCCCGCCCGGAGAGTCGTGAAAGGGCTTCTCGCTCAACGTTCGACAGTAGAAGATCCGAATTTCATGCCCGAGACAGCAGCACTCCCAGAGACCGCACTGCAGACCACCGAGCATTTCGACGTCCTGATCGTCGGGGCGGGAATCTCGGGGGTCGGCGGCGCCTATCACCTCACCACGCAGTGCCCCGGGACGAGCTTCGTCGTCCTCGAAGCGCAGGAAAGCTTTGGAGGTACCTGGCTCACTCATCGCTATCCAGGCATCCGATCCGACAGCGACCTCTACACCTTCGGTTATCGCTTCAAGCCGTGGACCAGTGCGCCGATCGCGACCGCAGCCGAGATCCTCCGCTACATGGGCGAAGTGATCGACGAGAGCAACCTCGGTCCACACATCCGCTATCAGCACACCATCGAAAGCGCGCGCTGGTCGAGCAAAGAGAATCTCTGGACCATCGACGCCACCCGGACGGACACCAGGGAAGCAGTCCGTTTCACCGCGAACTTTCTCTGGATGTGCCAGGGCTATTACCGACACTCGCAGGGTTACACGCCCGGATGGGACGGGATGGAGACCTTCGAGGGCCGCATCGTTCACCCGCAAACCTGGCCAGAGGACCTGGACTACGCCGGCAAGCGAGTGGTCGTCATCGGCTCCGGCGCCACCGCAGCGACGCTGATTCCGGCGATTGCGAACGATTGCGCCCAGGTCACGATGGTGCAGCGTTCGCCGACGTTTTTCAGGACCGGGCGCAATGCCATTGCCATTGCTGATGAGCTGCGGGCGCTGGACATTGACGAGACGTGGATCCACGAAATCGTGCGCAGGAAGATCCTGTACGAGCAAGACGTGTTCACCCGCCGCTCGTTCACCGAGCCGGAGGTGGTGAAGCAGGAGCTCCTCGATGCGGCTCGCGCGTACCTGGGTCCCGACTACGACCTGGAAACGCACTTTACGCCGCGCTACCGGCCATGGCGGCAACGGATCGCCTTCATTCCGGACGGCGACCTGTTCCAGGCGATCCGCGCCGGCAAGACATCGGTGGTGACCGATGAAATCGACCGCTTCACGCAGACCGGCATTCTGCTCAAGTCCGGGAAGGTGCTGGAAGCCGACATCATCGTCACGGCCACGGGCTTCAATCTCAATGTGCTCGGCGACATCGACTTCACCATCGACGGGAAGCCCTTCGTCTTCT
>Ga0335084_10005184_pt1 | contig 12860 bp, 12 predicted proteins | sample Lox_Sample_44_FD_206721 | JGI IMG/M metagenome (GOLD analysis project Ga0335084, IMG submission 206721) | Soil microbial communities from Loxahatchee National Wildlife Refuge, Florida, United States - Lox_Sample_4.4 | ecosystem: Environmental > Terrestrial > Soil > Wetlands | place: USA... | reverse complement strand
CGCGCGCACGGTCTCGAGCTGGCGCAACGCGCCGACCAGCGTGAAGTAATTGCTGGCGACATCCGTGAGGACCAGCAGACGCACGCCCCGCACGCCGTGTTCGGCCGCCAGCGTCTCGGCCTCGGCTGCCGAGACGCCCGCGCGCAGGCGGCCGGAGAGATCGACTTCCCAGGAAACCGTGGCGCCGGCGGCGGCGGCATCGATGTCCGGAACGAACTGCCTGGTGGAGGAGTTGTAGCCCGTGTCGTACTTCACGCCGGTCGCGGCAACCCCGATGCTGGGCAGCAGCCACGACCGGCTGACGGTCTCGCCGGCCCGCGCGGCCCGCACGCGCTCGGCCGCGATCTTGATGTTCCGGTTCTCGTGCGCCGCGCGGCGAATCAGGTCGGACAGCACCGGGTCCCCGTAGCTTTCCCACCAGGCGACCTCGGGATCCTCCGCGGCGGCGGTCGCTTGCGCGAACCGGCCGGGCACGTCGACGGTGGATTTCAGGACGGGCGTAGTACAGCCGGCCAGCGCGGCCGCGAGGAATACCGTCAGAATGTACGGATATCGCGTCATATGAAATGAGCCTAGGCCATGCTTCGCGCGAAGTCGTAAGCGAGATGTCGCCATTCGGTCTCGATTTGTCGGGTCCGGCTACGCGCGCCCGCGGTACGATTTGAGTTCCGCGCGGCAAGCCTCTCCGAACGCTTTCAGGGGATCGGCGTCCTCCGAGTGCACCATCTGGCGCAGCTCTTCCACCGTCAGGTTTTTCGCGAAGTATTGATCCGAAATGCGCGCGAGCAGTTGTTCCGCCTGCAACAGGACCGGGCGGGAAGCGGAGATCCGGATGCGGTTGATCAGCGCGTAGACCGGCAGCAGGGTGTCCGGCTTGTCCAGCGTACGCGTCAGCGCATCCATGAACAGCTTCGCGCATTCGTTGATGAATTCCCCGTAGAGCGCTTCGCGCTTGCGCAGCTCCTCGCGCGCGATCTCGCGGCGGCTGAGCGTTTTCTGCGCGATCCAGGTGGTCGCGACCGACGCGGACCCGCCCACGAGCGATCCCAGCACGCCTGACATCGCGCTTACGAGGTTGGTATCCATCCGTCCTCCTTCACGACGCGGGCGGCCACCGTCCCGGCAGGTCCGGGAAGGTCTTGCGCAGCCGCTCGATGATGTAGTCCTCGACCGCCGCGGCCTGCGCCTGCCCGAACGAGTCGGCCAGTTTCTGGCGTACCGCCAGGTGCAGCATCAGCAGGTCGTGCAGTTTGGCGAAGCCTTCGGGATTCCGCGTACCGCACACCGACGCGTCCTTCTGCAGCACTCGCCGGATCACGGTGGGCTCGAGGATGCTGACCTGGCAAATCGTGGCGAGTCTCGCGATTTCGCGGTCGACTTCCTCGAGATCCTCTGACCACAGAGCGCCATAGACAGGGTCTTTGGGTTCGGTCATGGCTTGGTGTGCTTCGGGTCTTCGGGGTGCTCTTCGGCGCTCACCGCCAGGTCGCTCGCGATGGAGTCGAGAAGCTCGCTCGCCGAGGCGAATTCGCGGCTCTGGCCCGTGACGAGGTTCTCCAGCCGGCCGGCAAGCGCGCCGGGTTTTGCGTCGCTGCGCACCTTGACCACGTAGGCACGGCGGCTCGGGTACTTCGATTCAGGGTTCAGGGTCATCGCAGATCAACGAAATGAGGGCTCTGCCGCAGGCCCGCTCGCTCGTGGGCGCGCCTCCGCCGCCTCCCCGCGTGCCGGGGCTGCGGCAAGAATGGGATTCGCCGGCCGCCGCGCGACGACGAGCGCGGCCGCGCACGACGCGATGCGCGCCTCGCGCGGGTCGGCGCGGCTCGTGAGCACGATGGGCACGCGCGCGCCGACCACGATGCCGGCGCTTGCCGCGCCGCCGAGGTACTCGAGCTGCTTCGCGAGCATGTTGCCCGACTCGAGGTCGGGAACGACCAGAATGTCGGCGGCACCCGCCACTTCGGAAACGATGCCCTTGGTGCGCGCGGCGGCGGCGGAAACGGCGTTGTCGAAGGCGAGCGGGCCGTCGAGCACGGCGCCGGAGATCTGGCCGCGGTCGGCCATCTTGCAAAGCGCCGCCGCGTCCAGCGTGGCGGGCATGTCCGGGTTGATCGTCTCGACGGCCGCGAGGATGGCGACGCGTGGCCGTGCAATGCCAAAGGCGTGCGCGAGGTCGACGGCATTGCGAATGATGTCGGCCTTGTCCTGCAGCGTCGGCGAGATGTTGATCGCCGCGTCGGTGATGATGAACGGGCGCGGGTAGGCCGGCGTCTGCATGATGAAGCAATGGCTCATGCGCCGCCCGGTGCGCAGCGCGCTCTTGACGACCGCGGCCATCAGCTCGTCGGTATGGAGGCTTCCTTTCATGAGCGCTTCCACTTCGCCCTTGAGGGCGAGCTCCACGGCACGCGCCGCGGCCGCCTCGCTGTGCGGCACGTCTTCGATCGTCACCCCGTCCAGCTTCAGGCCGGACTGCTCCGCCACGACCTGCAGCCGCGCGCGCGGGCCGACCAGCACCGGCTCGATCAGCCCGGCGGCCCGGGCGTCGAGCGCGGCCGCGAGGCTCACCTGGTCGCAGGGATGGACGACCGCCATCTTCATGCGCCCGAGCGGCTTCACGTACTGCAGGACCCGCACGAGCTCGTCGCCGTGCTGCAGCGAGATCCGCACCTGGGGCAGCGTACCGCGCGGGCGCTCGATGCGCTCGGTGGGCGCGATCACCGTCGCCTCGCCGGTGATCACCGTCTTGGCGTCCTGGTTTGTGCAATTGCACTCGAGGACCAGGCGGTGCTTCGCCTCGTCGCGGGAGGAGACCACGACCGAGATGGTCAGCGTGTCGCCCACGCGCACGGGCGCATGAAACTTCAACGTCTGGCCGGCGTAAACCGTGCCCGGCCCGGGCAGCCGCGTGCCGAGCACCGCGGAGATCAGCGCCGCTCCCCACATGCCGTGCGCGATGACGCCGTGGAAGCGCGTGGACGCGGCGAACTCGGCATCGATGTGCTGCGGATTGATGTCGCCCGACATCGCGGCGAAGAGCTGGATGTCGGAGGCAGTCAGCGTGCGCTCGATGCTCGCTCGGTCGCCGACCTTGATCTCGTCGAAGGTACGGTTGCGCAGGACCTCGAGGTCCTCGTAGGCGAACGTACTGGTCATGTCGATCTCATTTCCCCAGGACGTAGCGGCCCGGCGCCTCGTCGAGGCGATCCGCCCCGGGTAAGCCCATGCGCGGCGGCTTGACGGCGGGGCCCGAGCGCGCGCGCAGCCACTCGTGCCATCCGGGCCACCACGAGCCCTCGCTGCGCGGCGCGTCGGCGAGCCAGCGATCGGGGTCGATGCGTACGTCCTGCACCTGGCCGGCGAAGGCCGGGGTCGTGAGGAGCTGGTAGCGGCGATGCCCATGGCCCGGCGGGCTGACAATGCCGGCGTTATGGCCGCCGCTCGTCAGCACGAAGGTGATCTCGGCCGGAGCGAGAAAATGCAGCTTGTACACCGAACGCCAGGGCGCGACATGGTCGGTGAGCGTGCCCAGCAGGAACACCGGCACCTTGATGTCGGCGAGCGCGACGAGCCGGCCTTGCACCTTGTAGCGGTTCTGGGCGAGATCGTCGCGCAGGAAGAGCTGGCGCAAATACTCCGAATGCATGCGTGCGGGCAGCCTTGTCGCGTCCGCGTTCCACGCCATGAGGTCGTTCACCGGGGCGGGCTCGCCGAGCAGGTAATGGTTGATGAGCCGCGACCAGAGCAGGTCGTTGGAGCGCAGCAGCTGAAACGCGCCCGCCATCTGGCCTGAAGTGAGATAGCCGGCCTGCGCCATCTGCGCCTCGAGCAGGCTCACCTGCGACTCGTCGATGAAAAGCCCCAGCTCGCCGGGCTCGGTGAAGTCGGTCTGCGCCGCGAGCAGCGTTATCGAGGCGAGCCGATCGTCGCCGTCGCGCGCCATCGCCGCCGCGCCAAGCGCGAGCAGCGTGCCGCCCAGGCAGTAGCCGAGCGCGTGCACCTTGCGCTCGGGAACGATCGCCGTCACCGCGTCGAGCGCGGCGCGCAGGCCGAGGTTCACATAATCGTCCATCGAGAGGTCGCGCTCCTCCGCTGTCGGGTTCTTCCAGGAGACGCAGAACACCGTGTGGCCCTGGTCGACGAGGTACTTCACCAGGGAGTTCGCGGGCGAGAGGTCGAGGATGTAGTACTTCATGATCCAGGCCGGGACGAGAAGAACCGGCTCCGGGCACACTTCCGTCGTCGCCGGCGAGTACTGGATCAGCTCCATCAACCGGTTCCTGAGCACCACCTTGCCCGGCGTGGCGGCGACGTCGCGGCCGACGACGAACTTCTCCGCGCCCGGCGGCGGCAGTCCGGCCGCCAGCCGCTGCATGTCGGTGATGAAGTTCTGCGCGCCGCGCACCAGGTTGTGCCCGCCTTCGGTGATGGTCCTGTTGATCGCCACCGGGTTGCTGAAGAGGTTGTTGCCGGGCGAAGCGAGATCGAGCAACTGTCGGGCGGCGAACGCAACGCGCTCCTCGTGCTTGCGGTCGACCCCGAGCACGCCGTGCGTGGCCGCGTCCCACCATTGCTCGTAAAGCAGGAAGGACTGATGCAGCACGTTGAACGGCCAGTGCAGCCATGCCGGATCCTCGAAGCGGCGGTCGTGCGCCGGCGGCCTGACGTGCCGGCGCGTCTCTCCGGGCCCGGCGAGCATGCACTCGATGTCGTAGCGCGCCACTTGTCCCGCATAGTCGAGCGCGAGCAACGCGAGCTCGGCCCGCTTGCCCGGTGAAACGAGCAGGTTGATGCCCCAGTCCCAGGCGGAAAGCAGCGCCGTGCCGGCCGACAGGCTTCCGGTCGCGCGTCCCAAGGCGGCACGAATTCCGCGATCGATGTCATTGCCCGCGGCGGCGGGAGCGCGTGGACCGGAGAGAGGCGGGTGCGAGAGGTCCATGACCGTCTTCTCTAGAGAGCGGCAGATTCCCTGACGCGCACCGGCTGGCCGAGCGCCCGGCGCACGCGCTTGAGCATCGTCTGCTGCTCCGGCGTCAGGCCGTCATGCCGGACGCGCACATCGTTCTCCAGCCGGTCGAGCAGCGTGAGCAGGCGCTCGCGATCCTTGCGGTCGGGCAGCAGCGCGGGCAGCGCGGCGATGGCCTTCTCCGGCTCGTAGGTCGCGATGATTTCCTGCTCGCCCGCGATGCGGCGCATCTGCTCCAGAGGCGCTGCGGGCAGGAACTCCTTGTAGTCCTTGACCATCTGCTGCCCGGCTTCCAGGCGCGACAGCGGCACGTCGCCGCGCCGCGTGACGAGAAAGCCGACGCGGGCGAAGGCTTCGGGGTAGCCGCCCTTGTCGATCGAGGCGAGGGCTTCCTTGACGATGGGCAGCTCGAGGGGATCGGCCGGCTGCGCCACGGGCGCCGGCTCCCGATCGGCGATGTAGAGCGAGAACAGGTTGCCGTAGATGTGGAAAAACAGCGCTTCGCTGAACGCGTCGCGCAGCGCGCGCTGGTACTCGAGCGCGGCGCTCGCGAGGTCGGCGAGGCCCGCCTCGGCGCGGCGCATTTCATGGTCCGCCGGCAGCGACTGACGGTGCTCCTTTGCGAACTGCGCGGCGCCGGGCAGCCACGCGAGCCACGGATTTAAATCCGACCACGCCCAGCGCTGCAAGCGCAGCGGGTGGAACCGGCGGGCCATGCTCGCGATGAAATCGTACGACGTCGCCTGCACAAGGGGCTGCGCGAACAGCTCATAGGCGCGCTGATTGAACTCGGAGACCGCCGCGACTGCCTCGAACGGCTTCTCGTCTACGCGCTGCATGCGATTCAGCCGCGCCACGATGTCTTCCAGGCGCAGCTCGTGGAACTCGACTTCGTATTCTGGCCGCCCGCCCTCGCCCGCGCGTTCGCGGATCTCCATGCCGTAGAGCCCCGGCGCCAGGAGCTCGATTGACTTCATCACCGACACGATCTGCGTGTATTCCTTCTGCGCGACTTTTCCGGAGACGAAGATGCCGAGGTGGCCGACCTCCTTCTGCATCAGGCCGACGATCACCTGGCCGCGCGCCTTGATTTCCTCGGTGGACTTGTACACATCGGCCACCCAGTTGAACGCCTGCTGCGGCGGCGTGATGTTGTCTCCGAGCGACGCGAACATGATGATCGGCGCGCGGATCTGGCGCAGGTCGAATGCGCCGCTCGCGCCCGGACCGGATTTCACCTCGCCGGACCAGAGCTTGTTGCCGATGAAGAGGTTGCGCGTGATCCATTCGATCTCTTCGCGGTTCATGAGGAAGTAGCCGCCCCACCAGCGCTCGAATTCGAGGAAGCGCGCGGGCTCCGTGTCGGCGTTGGCGAATACCTTGTAGTACTTGTCGACCAAGGTATTGGCCGGGTTCAGGTTCTCGAAGTTCTGCACCAAGTGCGCGCCGTCGAATTTGCCGTTGCCCAGGTCCGCCGAGAGCGACGCGAGCCAGGTGCCGCCGAGGAGGCCGCCGGCGTAGCGCATGGGGTTGTCGCCTTCGCCCTCGCGCCAGGCGCCGCCCCAGTACGACATCGGCGCGCCGACGATGACGAGCGGCCCGGTCTCCCCGGGCTCTGAGGCGGCGAGCATCATCGCGGCCCAGCCGCCCTGGCAGTTGCCGACGATCGCGGGCTTGGCGCTGTCCGGATGGAGCGCACGCACCTTGCGCACGAACTCGCGCTCCGCCGCACACACGTCGAGCAGCGTCTGACCGGGTTCCGGATCGCGGAAGAACATGACGAAATAGACCGGGTGTCCGGCGTGCAGCGCGACTCCAACCTGCGAGTCGTCCTTGAAGCCGCCGATGCCGGGTCCATGCCCGCCGCGCGGGTCGATGATGATGTACGGGCGCCGCAGCGCGTCCACGCTCACGCCCTCCGGCGGGACGATGCGCAGCAAGGCGTAGTTGACCGGCTTCTGCAGCGTGCGCCCGTCGAGCACCATCTCGTGTTTGAAGTGCAGCACCGGGGGTTGTCCCTGTTGCGCGTGCTCGAGATAGTTGTTGCCGCGCTGGCGCAGCGTGTCCCAGAAGATCACCGCTCGCTGCGCGCAATCGACAGCGTACTGCGGCCATGCCCAGCCTGCGGCGGCAGCGGGCTGCATTGCCTTCGTCGCCTCGGTCGCGCGCTGGCGAAACTGCTCGCCGGCGACTTGCACCCGGTGTTGCAGGACGCGCGTAATTCGCTCGGAAATGTCGACGCTGCGGGAGAGCTTTTCGCCGGTGTCCATCGAATGCCTCAGGTATAGTTGTGGAAGCCGCGACCGGATTTGCGGCCAAGTCGTCCCTCGGCGACCATTTCCTTCAGGAGCGGCGCCGGCCGGTACTTCGGATCCTTGAACTCGCGATGGAACACCTCCATCACGGCGAGCAGCACGTCCAGGCCGATGAGATCGGCGAGCGCGAGCGGGCCGATCGGGTGGTTGCAGCCGAGCTTCATCGCCTCGTCGATGTCCTGCGCGCTGGCAATGCCGTCGGCGCAGGCGAACACCGCCTCGTTCAGCATCGGGCAAAGGAGGCGATTGACGATGAACCCGGGCGAGTCCTTCACCACGACGGGCGTCTTGCCGAGGAACCTGGCCAGGGTGCTCGCGGCCTCCACGGTGGCATCGTCAGTCTGCCGGCCGCGCACCACCTCGACCAGCGCCATGAGCGGCACCGGGTTGAAGAAATGCAGGCCGACGAAGCGCGCCGGGCGCCGCAGGGCCGCGGCGAGCTTGGTGATCGAGATCGAGGAGGTGTTGGTGGCGACGATGCCCTCGCTCCTGGCGACCGACTCCACCTGGCGCAGGATCTTGAGCTTCAAGGCCTCGTCCTCGGTCGCCGCTTCGACGATGAAATCGCAGCTGCCGAGCGCGGCGTACTCCGTCGTCCCGCGCAGACGGGCGAGCGCGGCGTCCCGGTCGGCGGCGGAGAGCTTGGCCTTCTTCACCAGCTTTTCCAGGGCGGCGGCCACGGCGCCGTGCCCTTTCGCGACGCGCGCCTCGTCGATGTCCATCAGTACGACGGAAAGACCGGAGACCGCGCAGACCTGCGCGATGCCGGCGCCCATGGTTCCGGCGCCGATGACGCCGATCGTTTGCGGTGTGGTCATGCGTGCACGTTAGCGCCCGACGCCCACCAAGTCGTCAGCAAACGGTCGGCATTTGGTCGGAATTGCATCGACCAGGACGTCGGCGAACTGCACCAGCGCCGCAGTGGTTGCGACGGCGACGGCCGCGGGCGTCGCGCTCGGCAAAGGCACATCCAGCTGGGTGCGGCCGGCGCTGGTGCCGCCCACGGCGGTGCACGAGAAAGTCCATCTCGCGTCGAGATGCAAGTCGGCTCCCTGCGGATCAAGCGCGAGGAACTCGACCGTGAGATCGGCGTCGGGAATACGCCGTTCTCCGGCGATTAGGACGCGCGAAGCGTCGAGCTGCTGCGACAGCGCGGCGCTCAGCACGCGCGCGATGCCCGCCGAGGGGCGCTCCGCCCATTCGGTGTTCGGCGACACGACGAGCGCGCCGCCGTCGCGGCCTACCACCACCGGAAAGCTGTCCAGATAGGCCGGAACGGTCACATCGCGCAGCAGGACGCTCGCGCCGCGGCCGGCGTCGCGCTTGGCGGCCGCTGGCGCGGGCGGCAGCGCGACCAGCGCCACCGGACGGGACGCGCAAGCCGCAATCGCGAGTGCCAGGAAACCGGCGGCGATCCGGCGCGCGCGCGCCACCGTCATCTCCCGCGCACCAGAACGGACGGGTCGCGGTCCACGCGCTCCGCCAGATTGCGCAGGCGCGCGGACGTCGCGGCGAGATCGTCGATGGCGCGCCGCACCTGCATCGCGGTGTGGCCGTGCGGATCGACCAGCTCGTGAGCGCCGTCGAGCGTGGCGTCGGCTTTTCCAAGAGTCTGGCGCATCGCCGCGAGCGTGGTTGCGCTCTCTCGATCCAGGTTCGTGGCGAGCGTGCGCGCCGCGCCCAGCGTTTGCTGCAGGGAGGCGGAGCTCGCGCTGACCTCGCGGTCGATCGTGCCGAGCGTGTGCTCGAACGACGTGAGCACGCGGGGCAGTTGATGCAGAGATGGCTGCGCCGCCGTCAGCGTGCGCTGCAGCGTGTCGAGCACCGCTGCGATGTCGATCGTCTCGAGCTGCTTCGTCAGGGCTTCGAAATGCCCGGGCACGCTCGGCACCTCCGGCAGCGTAGCGTCGCCGAAGCGCAGCACCCGCTCCCCCGGGCGAAACGCGAGCTCGACGCTGACCAGACCGGTGACGAAGCTTTGCAACACCAGCTGCGCCGTGAGCCCATCGTGCACCAGGGAAGACACGAGCTCATCGTCGCGCGGAAGCGGTGCCCCGTACACGGTCAGCGTGCGCGGCACGAGCTCCATGTTGACCTGGATGATCGATTGCCCGGTACGCGGGTTCACGCGCACGCCGATCGACTTCACTTCGCCGACGGGCACGCCGCGGAACGTCACCGGCGCGCCCACGCGCAGGCCGGCGACCGAGGCGTCGAAGAAGCTGATAATCGGGACGCGCTGGTTGCGCAGCGCAGAGCCGCCGAAGAACAGCACTCCGGCCACGAGAAGCGCGAGCGCCCCGAGGATGAAGCTGCCGATGAGCGGCGCTCTCGGCGCGTTCATCGAGCCGCCCGCGAAAGGAAGTCGCGCACCTTCGCGCTTTCGGCCGAGCGCGCGAGCTCGGCCGGGGCCCCGAGCGCGACCGGCCGGTGCGTCTCGCCGTCCAGGAACATCATGCGATCGGCGATGCGGTAGAGGCTGTCGAGTTCATGCGTGACCAGGACCACCGTGATGCCGAGCCCGTCGCGCAGGCTGAGAACCAGCTCGTCCAGCCGGCGCGAGGCGAGCGGGTCGAGACCGGCCGAGGGTTCATCGAGGAACAGCACCCGCGGGTCGAGCGCGAGCGCGCGCGCGAGCGCCGCTCGCTTGCGCATGCCACCGCTCAGGCTCGAGGGGTAGCGCTCCTCGTCGCCCGCGAGGCCGACCAGTGCGAGCTTGAAGCGCGCGAGCGCTCGCCGTGCCGCCGGCGGCAAGTCGCCCTGCAGATCCATCGGCAGCATCACGTTCTCGAGCACGGTCATGGAGGTCCATAGCGCGCCGTTCTGGAACAGCACGCCGAAGGACGGCGCGCCGTGAAACACGATGCGGCCGCTTTGCGCCGGCATGAGCCCGATCATGGTCCTGAGCAGCGTGCTCTTGCCCGAACCGCTGTCGCCGACAATGGCGAAGATCTCGCCCTGGCGGATCTCGGCGCGTATGCCGCTTTGCACCGCTTGCGCGCCGTAGCCGATGACGGCGTCCTCGATCGAGATCACGTTCACACCTTGAGCGCGTTCGCGCACAGCGCGAACACCGCATCGAGCGCGATGACGCCGACGATCGAGCTCACCACCGCCGACGTCGTTGCGGCGCCCACGCCCGCGGCGCTGCGCGCCGCGCGCAGTCCATAGTGGCAACCGAGGAGCGCGACCAATCCGCCGAATGCCAATGCCTTCAGTGCGCCGATGACGAAGTGGGCGTGGCCGATGGCATTTTGCGTCTGCGCCGCGTAGGCGGCCGCGGACACGTCCAGCACCTGCATGGATACCGCCATGCCGCCCGCCAGCGCGAAGGCGCAGCCATAGACATAGAGGAGCGGCATGAGGAGGGCGAGCGCCACCACGCGCGGCAGGACGAGGAACTCCGCCGCCGATACGCCGAGGGCAGTGAGGGCGTCGACCTCCTCGTTGCCCTGCATGGTGGCGATGCGCGCGGCGAAGCTTGCGCCGGTGCGGCCGGCCAGCACGATGGCAACCAGGATCGGCGTCAATTCGCGCGCCGAGGCGATGCCGACAAGGTCGGCGACGTAGATGCCGGCGTCGAACGCCTTGAGCTGCACCGCGCCGACGAACGCGAGGATCGCGCCCATCAGCAGGTTTGTCACGGCGACGATCCCTAGCGCACGGCTGCTCGACTCGGCCAGAACCTCGAGCAGCTCGGCGCGGCGCACCTTGGCCCGCCCTGCGAAGAACCGCGGCACAAGCAGCGCAACTTCGCCGAGCAGCGCGATGAACGCCCATACGTTGTCGGCCACGGTCAGCGCGCGCAGACCCGCGCGCTCGCGTAGGCCCGGCTGCCGCGGAAAGTGCGGGGCCGCGGCCGGCGCGCCGCCGCGCGCAAGCGCGAGCAGCTTCTCGAGCTCCCGCGGGAGGCCGTCGACGGCGATGCGATTTCCTGCCGCGTCGAGCTCGCGCAGCAGGCGTGCAAGGAACGCGGCATCGGGCGTTTTCCAGCGCCATGTCGACGGTGATTCGACCCGAAGCCTGGAAAACGGCCGGCCGGAAGTCAGGCCGAGTTCGGCAAGCGGCTGCGCGAGCCACGCCGTGTCGATGCCGTTCTCGGGGATCGCCACGACGAGCTGGCCGGCCTCGGACTTGAGCAACGCGTCCACGTTGCTGCCAGCCTAGCGGCCCGCGCGCGCCGAGTCGTCAGCGAAGGGTCGCCTTTCGGTCGGGATTCCATGGCCGCCCGGAGGCCGAGCATCATCAGGCAGCCTTCCAAGTGCCGTCCGGCTGGCGGCACGCGGTGCTGTGGACAACCTCCTCGCGACCGTCGATTTCCGTGACGGTCGTGAAGTCGCGGCACGGGCCCGAGGGGCTGGCGTAGGTGCGCGTGGGCGTGACGGAAAAGCTCTGCCCGCTATCCGGATTGCGCCACGTGGTCGGGTGATCGCTGGGCGAACTTTCCAGTGCTTCTGCGGTCTTGCGCTGATCGTTTTGATCCATGTTGCGCCCGATGCGGCTGCCGAGAAACGCGCCCAATGCCGCGCCTCCGACCGTGGCGATGGTTCGACCGCTCCCGCTGCCCACTTGGTGGCCGAGCACGCCGCCGAGGACCGCTCCGGTGGCCATTCCGATGTCCGCTTTCGACGGTGCAGTCTCGCACGCGCCCAGCAGAGGCAGCGCCAACAGGGTTGCAACGAGGTGCTTACGTTTCATGGTTCGTGCTCCGATTGAGAAAGGGTAGGGAAAAGCGTAAAGCTCGAGCGCGCGGTCAGGGGCATTCGAGCGCCAGCGCGGTGGCTTCGCCGCCGCCGATGCACAGGCTGGCCACGCCGCGCTTCAACCCATGCTTGCGCAGCGCGCCGATGAGCGTTGCCACAATGCGCGCGCCGGAGGCGCCGATGGGGTGGCCGAGCGCGCAGGCGCCGCCGTGCACGTTCACCTTGTCGTGCGGCAGGCCGAGCTCCTTCATCGCCGCCATCGTCACGACGGCGAACGCCTCGTTGATCTCGTAGAGATCCACCTGGCTTGCGCTCCAGTGGGTTTTCTCAAACAACTTCTTCATGGCCCCTACCGGGGCGGTGGTGAACCACGCGGGCTCCTGCGAGTGGGTGGCATGCGCTACTACGGTGGCGAGCGGCGCGAGTCCGCGCTTCTCCGCACTCGAGCGGCGCATCATGACGAGCGCCGCGGCGCCGTCCGAGATGGAGCTCGAGTTGGCAGCGGTTACCGTGCCGTCCTTGCGGAACGCGGGCTTCAGCGTGGGAATTTTCTCCAGGTTCGCCTTGAAGGGCTGCTCGTCGGTCTCGACGAACCGTTCCTCCTTCCCGGCCTTGATCGCCATCGGGGTGATTTCCCAGGCGAACAGGCCCTGCCTGATCGCGCTTTGCGCACGGGTGAGCGAAGCGATCGCGAACTCGTCCTGCGACTGCCTGGAGAACTGGTACTTCGCAGCGGTCTCCTCGGCGAGCGCGCCCATCAGGCGGCCCCTGTCGTATGCGTCCTCCAGCCCGTCGTAGAACATGTGGTCGAGGACCTGGCCGTGGCCCATGCGAAGCCCGGTGCGCGCCTTCGGCAGCAGGTACGGGGCGTTGGAC